>Ga0079995_1057868_pt1 | contig 19769 bp, 21 predicted proteins | sample FaiFalFF_MnMetaG_2_FD_69198 | JGI IMG/M metagenome (GOLD analysis project Ga0079995, IMG submission 69198) | Freshwater microbial communities from Yellowstone National Park, Wyoming, USA - Fairy Falls C (FF_Mn_C) (SPADES assembly) (version 4) | ecosystem: Environmental > Aquatic > Freshwater >...
GATATCTCGAGAGGAGAGGGATAGAACCTATTATAAGGCCGAGGAGGAATGCGAGAACTGACAGAGGGCCTCCCTCCAGAAGGTCTGCAGCCAGGATGATAAGGGATTACGGGTATAGAGCATGGAGCAGAATAGTGGGATATGGTAGGAGGTGGATGGCTGAGACTGCAATATCCAGGTTCAAAGCATTGTTCGGAGAACATCTCCTCTCCAGGAAGCCGAGATGGATGGACTCGGAGCTGACGATCAAGGCGTTCATATACAACATGCTATTGAGCGCCGTAACGACGTAGAAAACTGAGCCCCAGACGGAGAGGGGAAAATCGAACCCCAGGAATTAGGCCACAAGGCAGTGTCCAAATAAGGCTTTAATACCCTCTAGGGGCAACTATCTCAACTCGCGAGACTACTATGGGAGGCCCTCAACTATATAAACCCGTTATTTGGACACTACCGCGATAGCGCTATTGTCCGGATAAGGATTTAAATACTGTTTGGGGTCTGCTTTTTCCCGACCGGGGCGGTTATGAAACCTCTCATAGACATATAAACTCCATAGACATATGGACCCCTTATCCGGACACTACCGCGATAGCGACAAATTAACTACTACACTACTAATTGCATACTACAGATCGCAGTATATCAAAATATCAAAAAGTATACACACATACAGGAAAAGAAAAGCAGCGCTGACAGGCCTAGAGACAGCGATAATCCTGATAAGCTTTGTGATCGTCGCTGCGGCCTTCTCGTTCGCGGTGCTAAACCTGGGCCTCTTCACGACCCAGAAGAGCGGTGAGGTCGTGCAGGCCGGCATCGACGATCGAGACGGTCGGATCGGTAATCGCTAGGAGTGACCTCGACGGCGGAACTAGGAAGGTAGCCAACGTAACCGTCTTCTTCAAGGTAGCGGTTGGAAAGCGGCCTATCGATCTGAGAGTCGGCTCCCTAGTCGTCACCTACCATGATGGCAGAACAAGTATCCAGAACGTCTACACAGCTAATGCCACCGGCTCCGTGATCTCCTTCACGTCGCCGGGTGTTATATTGAAGCAGATCGTGGACGACGGCGACCACCTGATCGAGTTCGGCGAGCTCTGCTCAATAACGGTCGGGATCGAGGAGATGGCAGACCTTCAGCCCACTGAGGTGTTGACGATCCAGCTGAAGCCTGTGGTAGGCTCGGCCCTGAAGGTCGAGAGTCGGCTGCCGCCCTCATTCGACCCCGTGATGGACCTCGCGTAGAGGGCTAAGCTGGGCAGGGTTTCACCCCCAACTTCCCCCCTTTTTTTCACGCTCCCTCCTGAACCACTCTACATACCTCTTTACGATCTCTCTTAACGAGGTCTCGGGACTCCATCCCAGCCGCGCCCTTGCCTTTGTTATGTCGGCAAAGCTCGTGAGGGGTTCTCGTGGTAAAAGGGGCTGCCTCTCAGGCTCGATGTCGTTTCCCATCTCCTCCACGACAATCCGAGCCAGCTCCTCGACGCTCCTAGGCTCTCCGCTTCCCACGTTGATTACCTCGTATTCAGGGCGGGCCTTGAGGGAGGCGACGGTAATCTTGGCAGCGTCCTCGACGTAGATGAAGTCGCGCGAGGCAGGGACGAATCCTCCGTCTCTCCAGACCCCTCTGACTATCGGGGGCCTACCCGCAGCCAGCCGACTCACGAACTCGCTCAAGACATTATGGCCCCCCTCCCCGAGGATGTTGAAATATCTCAAGACGAAGCCGCGGACCCCGTAGACACGATAATACGCCTCGCCAAGCATCTCGCAGGTGAGCTTGCTTACGCCATAAGGATTGATAGGCTTTACAGCCCCATCCTCCCGGTGGGGCGGCGTCAGATCTCCGTATACCGCGGCGCTGGAGGCTAGCACAACAAGCCCTATCCCGAGCCTCCGCGCAGCCTCCAGGACGTTCATATGTATCCTGATGTTATCGTAGAGATACGTGTGCGGCTTCACTACCGACTCAGGGGCTCTTGTGAGGGCGGCTAGATTCACAACCGTATCGACGCCCCGCATGAAGGAGTAGACCGAGCCGAACTCTCTCGCATCGGCCGCAACATACTCAGCGCCGGAGACCCGGTCACCCTCGGGGGGGATAACCAGATCTAGAACCCTGACTCCCTCACCGGTCTCGAACAGGCGCCGCACCACTCGCCGACCGAGGAAGCCAGCGCCACCCAGGACCAGGACCGTCAATATCCTAACCATATTCTCGAGCCCCACGACTTGAATACCTATATCTTTGTGCAAGAGGCTGTAAATCCTTATAAGAAACACCTACTCCTACTTCTTACTGGGCCAGGGCTCTAGGCGGCGGCACCACCGAGGCAGGTGGACCCACCTTCGCGATGGGGTGGTGCTCTCCGGCTCTGGCTATAGGGGTGAAGGCCTGAGGGAGTTGGGAAGGATCCTCAGGCCTAATGTGGGTTGTTCCGTGGAGTTCCCCGCCAAGTGTTGGCCGGACTCCGGTTGATCCTGCCGGACCCCACTGCTCTCGGGGTAAGGCTAAGCCATGCAAGTCGGAGGTCTCCGGGAATCCGGGGGCCTGGCGTACGGCTGAGTAACGCGTGGCTAACCTGCCCTGCGGAGGAGGACAACCCCGGGAAACTGGGGATAAACCTCCATAGGCGAATGGCTCTGGAACGACCATTCGCCCAAATCCCTGCATGGGGATCCTCCATGCAGGGGCCGCAGGATGGGGCTGCGTCCTATCAGGTAGTTGGTGGGGTAACGGCCCACCAAGCCTAAGACGGGTAGGGGCCCTGAGAGGGGGAGCCCCCAGATGGACTCTGAGACAAGAGTCCAGGCCCTACGGGGCGCAGCAGGCGCGAAAACTCCGCAATGGGCGGAAGCCCGACGGGGTTACCCCGAGTGCCACCCTCGTGGTGGCTTTTGCCCGCTGTAAAAAGGCGGGCGAATAAGGGGAGGGCAAGTCGGGTGTCAGCCGCCGCGGTAATACCCGCTCCCCGAGTGGTGGGGGCTATTACTGGGCCTAAAGCGCCCGTAGCCGGCCCGGCGTGTCTCTCGTTAAATCCACAGGCCTAACCTGTGGGCTGCGGGAGATACTGCCGGGCTTGGGGGTGGGAGAGGCGCCCGGTATTCCCAGGGTAGGGGTAAAATCCTCTGATCCTGGGAGGACCACCAGTGGCGAAGGCGGGGCGCCAGAACACGCCCGACGGTGAGGGGCGAAAGCTGGGGGAGCAAACGGGATTAGATACCCCGGTAGTCCCAGCTGTAAACGATGCGGGCTAGGTGCCGGGACGGCTACGAGCCGCCCCGGTGCCGAAGGGAAGCCATTAAGCCCGCCGCCTGGGGAGTACGGCCGCAAGGCTGAAACCGTCAGTGCCGATGGGTAAATTAATGGCCTTCACTAAGACGATTATGCGCATTTGAGCAGCGATCCAATTTGCGAATTATTTTACCTGACTGGGTTGTTAAGAGACGGCTCGGTGTATTACGATGCAAGTTCACGAAACTATTACGTTGTCTGGTATTCGAAAAGCTGTGAATTCCTCAGAGCTGTGGTTGCACCAAAGTTGTCGAGGGTTTTCCCAAACATCCGATGGAGGTTAGATGAGTACAAAAAGGGTCATTGGAGGATCAGAATTAGCAACAAGAGCGCATATAATATGCTGAAGAGATGTTTCGAATTTCCAACGGAACGGATGGGCCAGAGACACTGGGGAGTACCTACGCTGGTGCGCGAGGCAGGACTACATCAACAACTGAGTCATATAACGGGTATTGCGGATGCTGAAGGCGATGTATCTTTGGTGAATAAGTACATTGAAATCTCGCAGAAAAATTATGAGGTCCTTGAATGGATAAAGACAACGGTTAAAGAAGTTGGAATTAGGACTGGTAACGTTATTTTAGCTGATAAGAAATCGTCAACGTATAAAATTGTTGTTTGTGAAAGAAAATCAGTTTTACTTTTTCAAAAACTTGTTAATTTTGAGCATCCAGTTAAGAAAACAAAATTAGAAAAGTTAGTTGATTTTGTTTTAAAACATCCATCGGCACGGCGGCAGCAAACTTAAAGGAATTGGCGGGGGAGCACCACAAGGGGTGGACGTTGCGGCTTAATCGGATTCAACGCCGGAAACCTTACCGGGGGCGACGGCAGGATGATGGTCAGGCTGACGACCTTACCGGACGAGCCGAGAGGAGGTGCATGGCCGTCGCCGGTGCGTGCCGTGAGGTGTCCTGTTAATTCAGGCAACGGACGAGACCCGCGCCCCCTGTTGCCATCGGCCGAGAGGTGCTGGGCACTCAGGGGGGACCGCCCCCGAAAGGGGGAGGAAGGAGCGGGCTACGGCAGGTCGGTATGCCCCGAATCCCCCGGGCCGCACGCGACGTTCAATGGCGGAGACAGTGGGATGCCACCCCGAAAGGGGGAGCCAATCCCTAAACTCCGCCTCAGTTGGAATCGAGGGTTGCAACTCGCCCTCGTGAACGCGGAATCCCTAGTAACCGCCCGTTACCACCGGGCGGTGAATACGTCCCCGCTCCTTGCACACACTGCCCATCGCTCCACCCGAGCTGGGAATGGGCGAGAGCCACTCGAGTTGGGTGGCCCGAGCCCAGGCCTGGTGAGGGGGGAGAAGTTGTAACAAGGTGGCCGCACGGGAACGTGTGGCCGGATCACCTCCAGAAAAACTCCACGGAACAACCCACAATCCCCCCTACTCTCCAGTAACCCTCCTAAGCCGAGGATTGAAAAGCTCGTCCAAACCCATGTTTATCAAGTTAAGTGAAACGAAAATACACACCAAAATTAGGACAGGGCCCACTATGAAGTGGTAGTATCCCTGCACTATTAGGCCACTCGTCATATATAGATGCAACAACAAGCCGAGGGTGATGATCTCGGCTGCCCCAAGCCCAATCAGTCTTAACCCAGTCTCCGCAAGGATCCCACCAATGACCGAATACGCAAAACCAACGATAATGTATGGAAAAACGTTAGGCAATAATTCAAAAAACAATATCTCAAAATCTCGCTCACCTATCATTTTCGCAAGTTCAACGTACGGACGTGACTTAAGCGATAAAACCTGTGCCCTTATCGACCTAGCTGGACCTGCCCAAGCGAAGGCCGATATCACCAAGGCTATATACAGTAAATCAAGTCGCTGGATATACGCAACGGCCGCAGCCGCAATAGCCCATGCCGGTAAAATTAATATAATGTTGGTTAGCGAGTTTAAGAAGTTGTCAATTATGCCACCCTTGTAAGCCGCGAAGAACGCTACAAATACGGCTATTGTGGTAGACACACCCCCGACCAAGAAACCCACTATGAGCGAATTCTTTAAGCCAGTAAAAAGCATCGCAAGGACATCACGACCAAAATGATCGGTCCCTAAAGGATGCTCGAGTGAGGGGCTAAGTAATCGAGGGAAGAAGCCGATGGCACTTGACTGCAATCCACCCAGTCTAAACGAATTTACTAGCGGTTCTAAAAGAGATAACCCGGTTAATAATGACATAATACTTACACCTACTTGCAGTTTTTTAGACCTACCCAAGTAAAACTTGATACTTGTAAAGGTCTTCACAAGATCGTTTCTTAGCACGGTCATGTTAGCGCAACCCGAGGGTCAATTATCGGATAAATCAAGTCCATTATCAAGTTAGCCGTCAAAACAGCAAAGATTGTCAGCATAATTATGCCTTGCAACACATTAAAATCGAGCAATCCTATAGAACTTACAAAGAGTGTGCCTATACCCGGGTAAACAAATATCCACTCTACTAAAAATGCTCCAGATAGAATGAAACCTAAAGATATAGCTAAGCCCGTAGCCTGAGGCAAAAGTGTATTCCTTAGAATATAGCGCGTTAATATTCTTTTTGTACTCAAGCCTTTAGCTAAAGCATATTGTAAGTAATCCTCTCCTAATATAGTGATTGCCAAAGATCTTGTAGAAATCAGCCAGCCCATCATAGACACAATAATTATTGAAGAAGCAGGCAACAGCGCGTGTTGGAGAGCGCTAAGGACGAAATTTATGTCGAGGGTCACTAATGTAGCTGCATATGCACCTCTTGAGGGGAGGACAGGGATGATGTAAGCGAATAGTAAGAGGAGTACAACGGCGAGGATGTAGTATGGTATCTGAGAGAATACTAGAGATAAAGTAAAGAATACATTGTCGAACCTTGTACCACGTTTCCATCCAACAAGCACGCCCAGCAAAAGACCCACCAGCCATGAGAAAACAGTTGTAACGGATAAAAGAATTATAGTCCATGGCAGGTGGCGAAGTATTAATTCTTGAGCAGGTGTGGGAAAAGCGATGAAGGAGGGACCCAAATTTAGTTCAAAGAAAAGTCTTCGAAGGAAAATCACATATTGTGTGAAGATATCCTGATTAAGGCCGAACATTTCTTCAAACATCCTTATAGTCACGTCCCCAACAGGTTCGAAACCATATCGTGACTTCAACATGTATACGTATGCGCGAATAGGGTTGCCGGGAATCAACCTTAATATGAAGAAAACCGCTGTGATAGCTAGAAAGAGAACGATGATATAGCTGACAATCTTTCTGATCACGTATCTCTTAAGCTGCTTTTTATAAAGACTCATCTAACTTGTTCATTGGTTTTCTTACTTATAAATTTTCATAAGAGTAACAGATCAGACGTTAGAGCGGGAGCAATGTTTAAACAGACTCGACTGGAGATATGAGAATCGATTCAACGTAAGAAACGCAGCTCGGTTAGTGTCCAAATAAGGCGTTATATTTAAAGGCCGGCTGTTGTGTGTTGTTTGTTATGGATGTTGTGGCCCTGGTTTCAAGCTGTTTTATGCGTAGTAAAAAAGTGGGGAGGTTAAGGTCCTAGCAGTGTTGGACTACATGTTTCATGGTAGCTGTAGGAAGGTCTCTAGGGTCCTTAGCATGGGTTTGGGGCGTATAAGCAAGTCCGCCGTCCACTACCTTGCCAAGAGGGTATCTGAGGTCAGGGTCGCTAAGGAGCCCAGGTATAGGAGGTGTATAGCTGTTGATGAGACTAAGCTACGTGTCAAGAAATCCTACGTATACATATGGTCTGCAGTAGATGTGGATTCTAAGGAATTATTGGCTCTGGAGGCGTCTTATGGTAGGAGCTGCCTAAACGCCCTATCATTCCTCAAGAAAGCATTGAGGATGTGTACAGACAAGCCGTTGGTATTGGTTGATAAAGGCCCATGGTATAGGTGGGCATTTGAGAGGCTTGGGCTAGAGTATAGGTGTGAGAGGTTCGGCATGAGGAACAGGGTCGAAAGATTCTTCAGATACCTAAAGGAGAGAACCGTAGTATTCCACCACAAGCTAAGCGCAAGAGACCATGTACAGGGAATAACAAACCTAAAGCTATTCCTAAACCTATTCACGCTATACTATCAGGCCGCGAGGGGGAGGTGAGCAAAAATGCTTATTTGGACACTATCGCAGCTCGAGTGGCTAAAGTTTTATTGATGCTAATGTATAAATATCTCCTGAAAACTAAGTATTTAGGATGGAGAATTCGGAGCTACTTATAGTTAATGATTTGAGAGTTTATTATAGAACAATTCTTGGCGACTACAAGTCTGTTGACGGGGTCTCATTTGCAGTCCATAAAGGAGAGATCTTCGGCATAGCGGGGGAATCAGGGTGTGGGAAATCAACCTTAGTTGATGGAGTGCTCAGATTAATTAGGCCACCTGGATATATAAAGTCAGGAAGAGTCATTTTCGAAGGAACCGATCTACTGAAACTTGAAGAAAACAAACTGAGCGAGATAAGATGGAAAAAAATATCCTATATACCACAAGGCTCTATGAATTCGCTTAATCCAGTATTAACCATTGAAGAGCAATCAACTGACGTACTCATTGAACGCGGAAAACTAGACAAGGAACGTGCGAGAGAACTGATGGAACAAAAACTAAGTGTGGTAGGTTTACCGAAGGAGATCTTGAGAACATACCCTCACGAATTGAGTGGCGGCATGCGGCAAAGAGTTATTATTGCGATAGCCATAGCACTTAATCCAACTCTTGTTGTCGCAGATGAGCCCGTGACGGCACTTGACGTAGTGGTTCAAACTTCGCTCCTAGCTCTACTGAAAGAATTACGTGATAAGTATGGAGTTACACTCATATTTGTTTCACATGATATGGCTGCGCATGCCCAATTAGTAGACAGAATGGCTATAATGTATGCCGGCAAAATAGTTGAAATAGGTGAGACAGAACAGATCTTTCATGATCCCGTACACCCTTACACAAAGCTTCTTGTATCCTCGATTCCGACATTACAGAAGAAAAGGATAAAGGGCATACCTGGCGTGGCTCCTAGCCCGCTAAACTGGCCTCCCGGCTGTAGGTTCCATACAAGATGCCCATGGGCTACGGACATTTGTTCCAAAATAGAGCCTGCAATGACGCGGATTGCTGATAGTAGACACGTGGCCTGTCACTTGTATAATGGTGACGTGGTGTAGTCTGTTGACGGCTGGTATTTTGCTTGAATTCCGAAACATATCAGTAATATTTAAGATTGGTGGAGGAATAGGATTATTTGGAGCGAAAAACATCGTAGCAGTCAAGGACATATCATTCGCGCTCCAAGATACACCAATGATTACTGCTCTTGTAGGTGAAAGTGGTAGCGGGAAAAGTACTATAGCACGATTAGCAGCCGGGTTGCTGAAACCAACATACGGAGAAGTCAAATACAGGGGCAAAAGCATCGATGAATGGATTAAAGCGAGGGAGAAGCAGTTCAGAAAGGAGGTTCAGATCATATTTCAGGACCCGTATGGGATTTATAATCCTTACTATAAAATTGATCGTTTTTTATACACAGCTCTTAAAAAGTTAGCAAATATTGGGGATGTTAGTAGTTCAAAATCTCTGATTATTGAGGCAATGTACAGCTTAGGTATGAGGCCGGAAGAGATACTTGGTCGGTACCCACATCAGCTTAGCGGAGGTGAACGGCAGAGACTCATGCTAGTCCTGGCACTGTTAATTAAGCCGCGGCTACTTATCGCTGACGAACCCGTCTCCATGATAGACGCCTCATTACGGGCTATTTTTCTTGAGAACCTTCTCGAGCTAAAAAGCAAGATTAGCACCTCGTGTCTGTATATTACGCATGATCTGATTACGGCTAATTATGTCGCCGACGAGATTTTAGTACTTTGCCATGGAAGGTTGGTAGAAAGCGGGCCTGCAGAAAAGGTAATAAGTGATCCCTTGCACCCTTATACAAGACTATTGGTTAAGTCCATCCTCCTGCCTGATCCAAAAATGAGACATGTAGTAGGAGATGTTAGGATCCAAGCAGCCACTCTCAGCGAGTTAAAACCGGAAAAAGGGTGCGTATTTAGGTATAGATGCCCGTACGCTATGAAGGTATGTGAGGCCGCGGAGCCCACATTAATTAAGTTCAAGAATGGTAGACACGTCGCATGCTACCTATATGAAAGTTCCTCCAGCCTGGTTCAGTGACCTTATCGAATGTTTATCTAAATATGAAGGCTTGCTGTGTGACGCCACGGCTTCTACATATCTGATAAGGCTGCAAGATTTTGCTATTAAGCTTGTTCCGCATAATGGGAACTGCTATCATTCAGCCTACGTATGATAGTAGAATAGTGTCCGGACAAGCATTTTCATCCACCTCCCGTTCTTATGGTTTGTAGCATGTTGTGAGTAGGTTTAGGCTCTTTATTCCCTGTAAGTGGTCTCTTGCGCCCACCTTATGGTGTAATACCATAGTACTCTCCTTTAGGTATCTGAAGAACCTCTCATATCTATACTCCAGTCCAAGCCTTCCCAGAGCCCATCTATAGCATGGACCCTCACCAACAACTACTACTGGCTTTTTGTTACACATCCTCAAGGCCTTCTTCAGGAGTGTTAGGACGTTTAGGCAGCTCCTCCTATACGACGCTTCCAGAACAAGTAATTCCCTAGGATCCATGTCCACTGAGGACCACACATATACAGGGACCCCTTTAACAGATGGCTTCGTCTCATCCACCGCTATTCAACTCCTATACTTTGGCTTAGAAGCCGTGACAACCTTTGATGAGACCACCTTAGCCAGCACATGTACCATAGACTTGCTTGTAGGCTCCAAGGCCAAGCTAAGAACCCAGGAAACCTTCCTACAGCTACCATGAAACATACACTCCAATACGGCTAAGACCTTCCTCCCTACTTTTTTATTACGCGTAAAACAGCTCGAGACCGAGGCCACACCATCCATACAAACAAGACAACAGGTCCTTAAGCATAACACCTAATCCTGACGGTACTGACAAGTTTTACTTAAGCCTTTTGGGATCGGTCTCTGGCCGTGATGCACGTCATCGATGCCGTACTGGACTCTTTCTCCAATCTATTTCGGTTCCATAGGTACTCTCCTCTCGAGAAGCTCTATTCCGTCTTTCTCTTCATAGCGGGCCTTAGCTTGAGGGATCTCTCCGAGAGGCTATGTCTCACCTGGGCGTCAAGGGAATCGGTCAGGATATGGGTTCACAGGTTCTCTTCCCTCTTCAGGCCTTCCAGAAGGGTGAGGAGGCTTGTCGCTGTAGACGAGACCGTCCTGAAGGTGAATGGTCAGACCTGTTATCTTTGGACCGCAATAGACGTTGATACCAAAGAGGTATCGGCCGTATACGCATCCAGGGGAAGAGGGATTCCAAGCGCAATCAAGTTCCTAAGGAAGGTATTGGATTCATGTGAAGGTAAGCCAGTCATAGTTGTAGATAGGGGACCGTGGTATAGATGGGCATTGGATAGGCTTGGAATAACTACATCCACGAGGCCTTCGGTAAAAGGAACAGGATAGAGAGGTGGTTCAGGGAGATGAAGAATAGGACTAAAAGGTTCTACAACAACGTAAACACGAAGACGCTGAAGAGCCTAGAAGAGTTGATAACTGCAACTGCAGCGATGCACAACATCATTAGGGCTGGAGGAGGGGAGGTAATACCAACTTGACAGTACCAATCCTGACAATATCTGATAGTGGTGCTAAAAAAAATATATCTAAAACAATGATTCTTTCGTAGCTGTATGGGTGAGCTATTCACAAGATTTGAAGGCAACCCCATAATAAGCCCAGACAATAAATCGTGGAGACAGATCGGCACCTTTAATCCTACGGCGATAGAACTTGAGGGGAAAATTTTCATATTGTTTAGGGCTCTTTCGGTTGATAAAACTTCAACAATAGGATTAGCTATTAGTAGAGATGGATTTAATGTAGACGAGATACTTGACGAGCCGATCTATGTTCCCAGGGCGAAATTTGAGGCGAAGCGTGTGGAGGGACATTCTGGATGCGAGGATCCTAGAGTCGTGCAGATAGATGATATACTTTACATGTTTTACACCGCTTATGATGGTGTTAATCCCCCCAAAGTTGCTCTGACATGGATATATGTTGATGACTTTATCGAGCTGAGATGGAACTGGGCTATGCCCAGAATTTTGTCCCCACCACTTACTGATGACAAAGATGCATGTATAATTTCGGAGCGATTTGATAAGGGCTTCTTTTATATTCACAGGGCGGGAGGAGTAAACATGGTGTATGATTACATTGAGGACCCTAGAGTCATAGAACCAACACAACTTAAGTCACACTTGCTTTTGAAGCCACGACAAGATTGGTGGGATTGCCTTAAGGTTGGTTTGGCATCACCCCCCATTAAAACTAGCGGGGGATGGCTTGCTCTTTATCATGGCGTATCAAGCGATTACATCTATAGGGTGGGGGCAGTATTGCTTGACCCCAAACTACCACATAGAGTTCTAGCTAGGACATCAGAGTACCTGTTATCACCAATCTATGATTACGAGAAGTATGGTTATGTCAACAATGTAGTATTTCCTTGCGGCGCTATTGTGCGAGGAAATGACTTAGTAATCTATTATGGAGGAGCTGATAAATACGTCTGCGTGGCCAAAGCAAGATTATCTGATGTGCTCTCAATGCTTTGCTATCTTGGGTTGTGAAAACCTATAACCCAATGTCTTTTATGTGATTTGAACCACATTACCTGTTGAAGCGGATTTATACGCGGCCTCTATAACCTGGACAACATGGTGTCCTTCTTCAGGGCTTCCAAGTGGTTGTATATCATTAAGTATACATTTTATAAAATGTCTGTGTGCATGTTGCGGCTCCTTTTCCTTTGATATCTGAGGAATGAGCCAACCTTTTCCGTCAAGAAAAACCATTAGTGGAGTATTGATTTGGTTTATAAAAATAGTTCCTTTTGTTCCATACAATCTTGTGCTATTCTGACCTGGCTTCTGCGTCCAACTCGATGCTGCTACTGCTAATGCACCGCTCTCCATATTTAGAAAGATCACATTGTTGTCATCGAGCCCAGTCGGCTTTCCTAGAGTTGCTAGGTATCCAAACACTGACTTAACCCGCCCTAAGAGATAAACAATTCTTGTTATAGAGTATACACCAAGATCAAGCAACGCACCGCCGTGCGCACGTTCCCTGTCGAAGTACCAGACATCCACTTTTTCACCAAACATAGATGCTACTTCTTCCTGATATTTTTCTGGACCACTGTGGGACGTTAGTGCCTCAGCCATCACGACACGTCCAATACTATTTTCCCTCAGAATCTCCTTGACATAGTCGTAAACAGGTGTATCGAAGTAGACAAAAGGAAGCACCATGACCTTAAGTCTAGGATGTCGTCTCGCCTCCTCAACTATTCTCCAAGAGTCACTGGAATTTGTGGCCATGGGTTTCTGTATCATTACGTGTTTATCGGCTTTTAGAGCGGATATAGCAATTTCCGCGTGTGTAGGATGAGGTGTGGCAACAATAACCGCGTCGATGTCGTCACGTTCAAGCATTTCGAGATAGCTTGTGTACCACCACCTAATACCCCATCTCTGTGCAGTGAGGCGAGCTCTATTCTCGTTCAGGTCAGCCACCGCTACTATCTCAGCTTCTTCTATTTGCTTTAACTCTGGAAGGTGGAAGTGGTTTGTTATTCCCCCCGCACCTACTACGCCAAATCTGACCTTCTGCATATTCATTAATCAGCAAGGGGAAGCGACACATATGAAGACTTCCGTGTTGCTCTAATAGCCGCTTCCAAGACTTCTTGGACATCCCTATTGAACTTCGCGTTCAGTGGGGGATCTATTTTTTCATCATTCAGTATTTTATTAACTAGGTATTCGGGGCCTGTGCGCATTCCTAAAGGAAGTGGGTCGGGATCTATTATTGTATAGTTGATGTCTTTATAATCGTTTTTCCTCTTTAAAGTGAATAAGTGGATCTTCTTGTCACCCGTGATCATTATCGATCCTTCTGACCCATTTATTACTGGTCCTGAGTCAGGATAAGGACCAATCTGTGACCAACAACCCTCAGCTATTCCTACGGCATCCACGAAATCCATCAACACCACTGCGTTGTCCTCGACGTCGATGTATTTTCTCGCTAGATTGGCTGCGTAAGCCATTACTCGTGAGGGCCTCTTGTTGAGAAACCATAGAGAGAGATTCACACCATAACAACAATAATCCATGAGAGCCCCCCCACCGTTCAACTCTATGTTATATAGCCAATCATAAAAGTATGGACTGCAACCCACTTCTTTGGGCCCAGCATGAGCTCCTCTATACTTCATGTGAAAAATGTTGCCTATTTTCCCCTCATTAACAAGTTTGTGCGCATGTCTGATAGCTGGATTCCATGCAGTAGGATAATTAACCATGACTTTGATCCCGTAATTGTTTTCTGCCCTTAGTATTCTATCAGCCTGTGCCAGTGTAGCTGCCATAGGTTTCTCCATCATCACGTGTATCCCTTTCTCGGCGGCAATCTCCACTACATCAGCGTGCCTAGCGTTTTCATTACATAATAATATAGCATCTAATTCCGCCTTAGCGAGCATTTCCCCATAATTATGATATTTTTCCTTTATTCCAAACATGTCTATTACACGATCTATTAACTCTTGATTCGGATCCGCGACAGCCTTAATCTCGACCACGCTAATTTCTCTAAACTGTTGAAGTAGCCCCCACACATGATCGTGAACTAGACCAACTACACCTAGTTTAAGCTTCTTGGACACAAGTATCCTAACCATACCCACCTATATATACTTACGGCGACTAAGAGTCTCCAAAAGATTGGGATTCAGGCACCGTCTCTGTTTCTGTCGAAGGATTATTTACTTTAGAGGAAGTTGAATAGTTGTTTTGGTGGTTTTAAAGTGTCCAAAAAAATATGTTGTAGGGTTTAAAAATGTGTTATTTGGGCCTTCTTCTTAGGATAATTCCTGCTGCGACTCCTGCTACGGCAATAATTATCGCAGCAGCGACTACTCCAAACACCCATTGCGGCACGACCTCGACAGGCACCTCTTTGGTCGCTTCCACCGTTCTTGCCACAGTTTGTACTATTGTCTGTCCCGCAACCACTGTCGTGACGACCTCCTTTGTCACTACCTGCGTGACTATCCTTGTAACTTCCTGGGGTGGCGGGGGTGGTGGGGGCGGGGGTGCTGGCTTCAGATTGAAGAGAATGAAGATCAGTTCGGGCCACCAGTTGTACGGGATTATGTACATGTTCTCGGTGGTTGGCCATCCAACCCAGTATCTTGTGCTAAAGACGGGCTGAAAGACTTTTTCCACTACTGGGAGGTATGGTAACTCACGCAGAAACATCTCAACTATCTCTCTATACAGTGGCTCGTTGTTGGGGTCTTCCGGATCCCTCACTTTTAAGGTGTCTATTATTTGGTCGAGACGTGGGTTGCAGAATTGTTTTCCGCACTCCTCTCCCCTGATTACGCTATAATGCCTTTGCGCTCCCTCGAATATATCACCTGATATCCACATCCCATGAGGTAGATGGCTGACCTCGACATCAATCCAGAAGTTTCCCACACGTCTCATCTCTTCTCTCGTAGCGAATGATGGTGTGATGACGGCGGCTTCTATACCGAATCTATTAAGTTCGTCTGCCAAGACATTTGCTATCAGGTTTTCTACACTCGGTGGACCCCATGCAAGAATAGTAAATGATAAGCGTGTACCGTTAGGTGTCACCCAGACACCGTCAGGCCCCTTTTTGAATCCTAACCCTTTTAAGAGTTCTTCTGCCTTAGCTGGATTATATTCTATTTTGTATTTTTCATATAAATCTGCATATGCATACTTCTTTAATGCACCCCAATCAGCATGCATGTATTTTGCTGGGACGCCCTTCTCAGCGACCGGGTAGAGACTCGCAACTTTTTCTTTATTAGTGAGGTATGCTATCGCCCATCTTACTTCCCTTAGGCTTAATGGATATCTTGCCATGTTAAATTGTATTCCAAATGGCACTGGGTCTGGGAAAGGCGCATCAACCATGGGTACACCTGAAGCCTTAGCTGTTTTAATCATGTCTACAGTAAACAAGAACGGTATCGGAGAATCTACATCACCTCTTAGAAAGTCAGCCAAATCTATGTCCGCAGGGGGAGCGCGCCTCCAAACGACATATTTTGGTCCAGGGAAGACACCGTGTACTTGTTTCCCCCAGTAGTCCTCTACACGTTCCCATACATACATCTTTAAATCAGGGAAAACCTTCCAAAGCTTATACGGACCCGTCTCTACAGGAGGCCAGTTAGCGAAAGTAAGTGGGTCCTTCCCCTCCCATACATGTTTGGGTCTCACCCACTCACCATTTGGGCCCCACATCCTAAACACGTGGTGGAATCTTGGGTTTGGCTCTTTTAGCCTTATTTCTACAGTAAGCTTATCAATTGCTCTAGCAGCTTCAACGTTTAAGGCGACGTAACGGGTCGGAAAATACTTCTTTTGTAGTTCTACACTAAACACTATGTCTTCTGCAGTATATTGGACGCCATCATTCCACTTTACGCCATCACGTATATGGAGAATGAAGGTTCTAAAGTTGTCCTTGTACTCCCATCCACTTATCCTCCATAGGATATGTTCGCCGGTTATGTAGTTGATATACCAATCCCACTCAACGACGTTTTGGTGCCACCCTGAGCCCCATTGTGTCCCACCAGGGATGAATGGGTTCGCTTTATCGAAGACCGCAGGATCTACATCGGTCTCAACTATAACCGCCTGCTCTCTAGGTACGGGCAACCAAGCAGGCTGCTGTGCTTCGGCGCTACTTACGATGAACAGCATCGGCGCGAGACTTGACACCAATAGTAGCAAGGCTGCAAAAGCCTGCTGTATTTTCATGGCAACTATCAAATTCGAGCACTACTATTTAAATTTTTATCATCTAATTTAAGATGTGTCCAAATAAGCATTTTTGCTCACCTCTCTGCCCTTGCGGCCTGGTAGTATAGCGTCAATAGGTTTAGGAATAGTTTGAGGTTCTATATTCCCTGTATACTGCTAGGACCGACCCCCTACTTTTTTATTACGGAACTCATCTCAAAATTCCGTATCTTAGGTGTATGGTTATTGGTGCTATTGTTGCTAGGACCTTGTATGTTGATGCTAGCCTCTCATATCTTATGATTATCCTCCTGAATGATTTCAGCCATCCGAAGAACCTCTCCACGGAGCTTCTCATCTTCCTACCAACCCTAGGCATAGGAGGAAGAAGAGGCCTAATCACCTATCACTCATAATCGCTAAGTTCACGAAACCTCATAAAGAAAACCAAGTAAGAGAAGCTTAAATAGTTTTGAGATGAGTTCACGCATAAAACAACTCGAGACAGGCCAAAACATCCATAACATATAGGACACATCAACCTGACTTTAAGTATAACACCTTATCTGGACACTATCGTGGATGGTGAGCTAAAGATTTCAATTAGGCCAGGGCGCTTAAGAATACATCCTGATGCTGTGGGGAGTGCCAGAGTATTCACGATAGAGCCCTTAGGAAGGGAAACTATTCTTCATCTTGAGCTGCCTGATGGGCAACATGTAAAATCAGTAATCTCAGGTAGGCCCGTCGTTAAGGAAGGAGAAAGAGTCAATATATCAATATCAATTATTTCCAGCAGCGGGCGTGTCCAACAATTCGTAAACCCTTCCTAAGATTACTTATAAATGTAGCTTTAAAGCTTATAAATAGCAAATAAGAGTTGGACACGCCCTCCAGCATGCACACTTTTATAAAAATGGAAAGCTGATAATCCGAAAATCCTGTGATCGAAAATGGATGCTATAAAGCTTGCATTGGTGGGCGTCGGTAGGATGGGAGAGATACACGCATCAAATGCTATTGGCTTAAAGGGTATGGCCTTAGTGGTTGCTGTAGTAGACCCAGTTAGGGAGAGAGCACGGTCTGTTGCTAGCATGGTAGGAGGCGCGAAGGTCTATGAGTCAGTTGATCAGATGTTAAAGGATGTAGAAGTTGATGCTGCAATCGTTTCTGCCCCCAACAACCTCCAGCTAGCTATTGTTGAGCAGTTGGTGGATGCTAGGGTTCATGTCCTGTGTGAGAAACCTGTAGGCCTCATACCTGAGCACCTCGAAGAACTCGCTCTAAAGGCTGACCGAAAGAACGTTCAGATACATGCGGGCTATAACAGGCCTTTCGACCAGGGCTACGAGAAGGCGAAGAGCTTCGTGGAGGCGGGGGGTGTCGGCAAAGTAGCCTACATCCACTCCCAAACCCTCGACCCAGAGCCACCGAGGGGTTGGGAAGCAGATCCTACCAAAAGCGGTGGAATTTTCTTTACGACCTGTGTGCATGATTTCCAGACGGTGACATATCTATCAGGTAGGAGGGTTGAGAGAGTGAGGGCTACGGGCTCTGTATATGTGCATGATGACCTGCGGTCTAGGGGAGACTTCGATGATGTCTTCGTTAAACTCTGGCTTGACAACGGTGTAGTGGCCACCGTGAGGGCTAATAGGTTCTGCTCATATGGACATGATGTTAGGGTCGAGGTTTACGGCACACGCGGAGCGATAAGGATAGAGCAGGAAAGCTCCACGCCAGTTAGATATTATGGGGCGGAGGGGGTGCGCACGGATTATCCATACTGGTTTCAAACAAGGTTCTGGGACTCTTATAAGCGGGAGCTTGAATATTTCATAAAGGCGGTTAGAGAGGATTTAAGGCCTCGAGTAAGTGCCTTCGAGGCGGCACACGTACTGAGAGTCTCTAGAGCGGCGCTTGAATCTGCTAAAACTTCCTCTGAAGTCATGGTAAGATAGTACTCAGAACTTGAAGGCCCCCTCAGGTGGCCAAACCCTGGGCACTTTATGCACGGGATAGGTCTCCTTCAACCATTCAACAAACTCGATAATTCTCTTTACTGCGGTCTCAACAATAACTTCACCCTTCTCTCTGTTGGATTTTGTTGGGTCACCCACTGATCCTTTTGGATAGTATTCTATTTCCATGTACTGTGATATGTCGTACCATCCAAAAGGTCGCCCATACACGTTGCCTGCCTTGTCAGCCCATTTCTCAGGTAAGACAGCCATCATGCGTTCAGCCTTCGCCTCCTCAAATTTCTCAGGCTTGACTAAGTGAGGTACAACATACCATGTCACGGAGGTCTCGACCTCATCTGCGTGGATGAATGGTGTTTCTATCACTAGACCGGGTTTTAGCTCGGTTCCTACCCTAAGTATATCCCTAACAAACGCCCACCAGCTTGTCACAAATATAAGTGCATGCACATTCTCCTCAATAATTGCATTGTCTTTCACTATTGGTAGGACGTATTCCTGTCCATGCGAGTTAAAGATAATTATTTTTTTAAAACCAGTATGGCTGAGCCATTTGACAACACTTGTGACATATCCGATATAGAAGTCCTTCTTCACTGGTATAGTTCCAAACATACCATGGTGGTGTGAGGGGTGGCTTCCATAAAAGATGGGTGGCGCGACCGAGATTCCAGTCTCATAAGCAACCCTCTCCGCGATGTAGGTACCTATGTATATGTCTTCACCAATTGGGGCTTGCGGACCATGGTTCTCAACAGCCCCGCACGGAAGAAAAACGATATCACACTCATTGATCCTATCGCGTAACTCGTCCGTAGTCATCTGGTCAATATATATCTTCCCACCAAACTTGTTTGCCACAACTATGCCGAACCTTGCCATATACTGGTGACCGTTGGGCATGCTTTCAAACTCGCGCCAGCGTTATTAAAGTTTTTATTTGATGAGCTCGTCTCCAAACTATTTAAGCTTCTTCTGAGCATGGTGTCTTATGGAGTTTCGTGAGCTTAGTGATTTTGAGTGGGATGTCGTTAGGCCTTTTCTTCCTCCTAGGTCTAGGGTTGGTAGGCCTAGGGCTGATGATAGGATGGTCTTGAACGGTATACTGTATGTCCTCACCACTGGCTGTAGGTGGATGGATATGCCCCTAGAGTATGGTTCATACAAGACTGCTTGGAAGAGGCTTAAGAAGTGGCAGGATGAAGGGGTATGGGATAGGATATTCAGGGCGTTAGCATCCATTAGGGAGCATGGGATTGTCTCTGTAGATAGCTCGACTGTCGAGGCTAAAAAGGGGGAGAGCTAGTAGGATATGATGGATTTAAGCATAGGAAGGGGACTAAGATACATGTATGCGTAGATAGGGACTCCATGCCCCTAAGCATAATCATAGGGCCTGGGAACGAGCATGACTCTAAGAAGCTTCTAGAGCTTGTAGGAGACCTAGATTGGAAGCCTGAACAGCTCTACGCAGACGCAGCATACGATACGGAACATATAAGGAGGGGCTTAGAATCCATGGGTATAGAGCCTAACATACC
>Ga0079995_1077131_pt1 | contig 19634 bp, 15 predicted proteins | sample FaiFalFF_MnMetaG_2_FD_69198 | JGI IMG/M metagenome (GOLD analysis project Ga0079995, IMG submission 69198) | Freshwater microbial communities from Yellowstone National Park, Wyoming, USA - Fairy Falls C (FF_Mn_C) (SPADES assembly) (version 4) | ecosystem: Environmental > Aquatic > Freshwater >...
CCCCCGGGGGGTGGCCCCCCGCCAAAACCGGGGAGGCCCGCGCCCGCCGCAGCACCAGGTGATCCTTTGCAATTTGCATCACTTGTCCCGACTCGGGAGCAGGGATCCCCGGCGCCAGTTCTTCTCCAGCTCGCACCAGCGCTCCCACCTCAACGCTGGCTGGCCCGTTTAAGGGCACCGTCAGCAGATCGTCGTCGGTAATCACCAGCACCCGCCGCACCACCTCGGTGCCCTCGCGGATCCCTTGCACAATCCCAGCTTTTTTGGCCTGGATCTCGGTGCGGGCGATAACCCCCCCTCTGCCGACGGTGTCTCCTTGGTTAACCAACAGCCGGGTGTGGGTACTCCCCTGAGTTAGATCTGCCTCTACATCGCGGCGCAGCAGCAAGGTTTCCAGAATCACCAGTTGCAGGCGGCGGATACTGGGATCCTTCTCATCCTGGATAAGCTCAATATCGGCCTTGAGCTGCGGCGCGTCAGTATCGATCTCCAGCACCAGTTGCGTGCGCAGCAATTCCACCGGGCCCACCGACTTAACCCGCTCCCCATCCTTGAAGGGAACCCGCTGGACAGCCCGCAGGCGAATGGAGCGACCGGACTCGCTCGTAGACTCCTGGGTGGGCACCACCGGTCGGTCGGGGATTTCATACTCATACACCGGCCGCAGCAGGATGCCGGGTCCTTCGGGAGTTTCCACCTGCTCCAGATAGACCAGTCGGTCAGGGACAATGCTGCTGAGCAGCTTTTGACCCGGCTGGATGAAGGTGCCGGTGGGGATTTCCAGGTCAGCGGGATCCTCCACCAGATGCAGGGATCCAGGCTTGATGACGATCTCCCGGAGGATGTCGTTTTTCTGGATAACCTCGACAACACCGGCATTTTGGCAGAAGATGTCCTTCACTACCTCGGTGCCGGCTTCCACGTACTGGCCATCTTCCACATTGAGGAGGGAGATGTCCTTGTTCACTTCATGAGTCTCCTCCGGGATCCACAGCAGGGTGCCGCCGCGGATGACTTCGTAGCCCTGCTTTGCTCTGCCCCGCCGGGCTACCTCAACGCCAGCAAACTTTGCCAAGCCTCCCGTGGGGCTGCGGAAGTGGTTGTCGATGAGCTCCGCCACCACCTCGTCGTTGCCTACCTTGGTACCTGGTGTAGCCTTGAGAACAAAAGTCTGGCCGCTGGGCGTGTCCAGCAAAAATTGCTCCCGGCCTTGGTGAGATTCCACCCGCACCCGCGCCTCGTGGAGCACCACCGCCGCATTGATGATCTCCACCTCCCGTCCGCCTTTGATGTCGCTGCGCTCTGGCAGGCGCACGATGCCACCGTGCTCGGTGACCAGCGAGGTTTCGGCAATGACATCCCCCGGCTGCACCCGATCCCCGTTTTTGACCACTGGCTCAGCGCCGGGAGGCAGGTTGTACACCTGGCCAGACAGGACCCAGATCAGCCCTTGCCGCTGGGCAGTAGAGGTGGTGTTGCCCTGGCGGTCGGCTTTCTCCTCGATGAGCAGGTCGGTAAAGCGAATTTCCCCTGCCAGATCGGCCACCACTTCCTTCTGGGCTTTCTCGGTGCTCTTGCGCACCGCTTTGGCTACAGCCACTTCCGCAATTAACTGATCCCGCTGCACCAGGGCCCCATCTCGCACCAGCAGGGTGGATCCCTGGGTCAGGTCGAAGACTTCCCGCTGTCCCTCTGGCCCTTCCAGAACGATTTGGTTGTTGACCTCCACCTGCAGGGCATCGTCGCCGTGGCGGGGGCGGAAGGGGCGAGTGCGCAGGTTTTTCGGGAAGCGCACTACCCCGGCAAAGGGGGCGCGAATTTGGCGAGCCACCTCCCCTGTAAACACCCCTCCCGTGTGGAAGGTGCGCATGGTCAACTGCGTGCCCGGCTCTCCAATCGATTGGGCGGCAATGATCCCAACCGCCTCCCCCAGATCCACCAGCCGAGAGTGGGCCAGGCTCCAGCCGTAGCACATGCGGCACACCGAGCGGTTGGCTTCACAGGTAAGGGGAGAACGCACCATTACCTGCTGGATGCCCGCCTCCACAATGGTTTTGGCCAAGTCGTGATCTACCTCTTGGTTGCGGCGGGCCAGGATCTCCTGGGTTTGCGGATGCACCACATCTTGGGCCAGCACCCGCCCTACCAGGCGCTCCTCCAGCGGCACAACGACTTTATCGCCATCCATCAAGGCCTGGAGCGGGATCCCTTGATCCGTGCCGCAGTCGGCTTCTCGCACAATCACGTCCTGGCAGACATCCACCAGGCGGCGGGTGAGGTAGCCGGAGTCGGCAGTCCGCAGCGCCGTGTCCACCAAGCCCTTGCGCGCGCCGTAGGAGGAGATGATGTATTCGGTCACGGTTAAGCCCTCGCGGAAATTGGCCTTGATGGGCAGGTCGATGATCTCCCCCTGCGGATTGGCCATCAGGCCGCGCATGCCCACCAACTGCCGCACTTGCGAGACGTTCCCCCTTGCCCCCGAGTGGGCCATCATGTAGACGGAGTTGAGGGGATCGTTCTGGCGGAAGTTGTTGAGCATTTCCTCTTTAATTTGCTCATTGACTTGGTTCCAAGTGTCGATGACCTTTTGGTAGCGCTCCACCTCGGTAATCTCGCCGCGGATAAAGCGCTCTGTGGCCGCCTCGATCTCTGCTTCTGCCTGGGCCAAGAGCTGCCGCTTGCTGGGCGGAATGCGCAGGTCTTCAATGCTGATGGAGACGGCAGCTTGGGTGGCGTACCTGAAGCCCAATGTCTTCAGGGCATCCGCCATCTGCGCTGTGCGGGCAGTGCCGTAGCGGGCAAAAGCCCAGGCAATGAGGTTGTGCAGCTCTTTTTTGCCGATTTGATAGTTGCGAAAGGGAATAGGAGGCGGGGGGGTCTCCGCCTTAGAGCTAGAGGCAGGCTGCCACCGCAGGCTGGGGGAAATTTGTCCTTTTTCGCTCATGGTTATGCCAACAGAATGTCCTGCACCGTCTTGTTGAAGATGATCCGGCCTGGCGTAGTGCGAATGTATTGACTGATAACGTTGCCCTCTTGATCCTCGCGGATGCGGCGGTAGTTGGTGATCTTGAGGCGGGTACCGCCTGGCTCCTCGACAATCTGGGGCTCTGACTCTTTTTCTCCTTTGCCCAACTCCATCGGGCCGCTGTAGCGCACCCAGATTTTGCTGTGCAGGCCAATGATGCCGCGGTCGTAGGCAACAAGAGCATCCTCCAGGCTAGCAAAATAGCGATCGTTAACCTCGGCTGCCTCGGGGTTGTCCACCGTCAGGTAGTAGCAGCCCAAAACCATGTCTTGGGTAGGGGTAATGATGGGGGCACCGGTGGCTGGGGAGAGGATGTTGTTGGTGGCCAACATCAGCAGGCGCGCTTCCGCCTGGGCTTCCAAGGACAAAGGCACATGGACAGCCATCTGGTCGCCGTCAAAGTCAGCGTTAAAGGCGGGGCAGACCAAGGGATGGAGCTGAATTGCCCTCCCCTCCACCAGAACCGGCTCAAAGGCTTGGATCCCGAGGCGGTGCAACGTGGGAGCGCGGTTGAGCAAAACTGGGTGGCCGTCGATGACCTCCTCCAGCACGTCCCAAACCTGCGGGTCATTGCTTTGGATGAGCTTTTTGGCGGCTTTGATGTTGTTGACGATATTTCGCTTGATCAACTTATGGATGACGAAGGGCTGAAATAGCTCAATGGCCATCTCTTTGGGCAAGCCGCACTGGTGCATGCGCAGGTTGGGCCCCACCACAATCACCGAGCGCCCTGAATAGTCCACCCGCTTGCCCAGCAGGTTTTGCCGAAAACGGCCCTGTTTGCCCTCGATGATGTCCGACAGGGACTTGAGGGGACGATTGTTGGCTCCCACCACCATGCGCCCGCGCCGCCCGTTGTCAATGAGGGCATCTACCGCCTCCTGCAGCATGCGCTTTTCGTTGCGCACAATGATCTCCGGCGCCATGATCTCCTGCAGGCGCGCCAGGCGGTTGTTGCGGTTAATCACGCGGCGATAGAGGTCGTTGAGGTCACTGGTGGCAAAACGGCCCCCATCCAACTGCACCATCGGGCGCAGATCGGGAGGGATGACCGGCAGCACCCGCAGCACCATCCACTCAGGCCGAGCTCCCGTGGCAATGAAGTTGTTGATGACCCGCAGCCGCTTGATCAGGCGGGCTCGCTTCTGGCCGCGGGCACTGGCAATTTCCTCGCGCAACTTCTCCGCCTCTTTTTCTAGGTCAATGTCTTTGAGCAGGCGTTCGATGGCCTCGGCCCCAATCATGGCCCAGTTTTCCGGCAGCTGCAGGTTGGATCCCTCCTCGTACATCTGATCTTCGATCTCAAGGTATTGATCCTCCGTCAGCAGCTGCTTGTAGGAGAGGTTGGGGGCATTGCCCGGATCCACCACGACGTAGGCGTTAAAGTACACCACCTGCTCCACGTCGCGCAGCGGCATGTCCAGCAGGGTGGCAATGTAGCTAGGGATCCCTTTCAGATACCAAACGTGGGTAACTGGGGCAGCCAGCTTGATGTAGCCCATGCGATAGCGGCGCACCCGCGACTCCGTCACTTCCACCCCACAGCGTTCGCAGACAATGCCGCGGTGTCGCACGCGCTTGTACTTGCCACAGTGGCACTCCCAGTCCTTAACCGGCCCGAAGATGCGCTCACAGAAGAGACCATCCATCTCCGGCTTGAGGGTGCGGTAGTTGATGGTCTCTGGCTTGGTAACCTCTCCCACGACTTGGCCGTTGGGCAGGGTGCGCTGGCACCACTCCATAATCCGCTGGGGAGAGGCCAACCCAATCTTGATGTAGTCAAAGCGCTGCTCTGGTCTGGCCATAGCCATTTCTCCTGACTTGCTGCCTTAGCACCTAGATAGGAAGGAGAGAGGGATCCTCCCCCCTTTCCTCCCTTGGCTGAAACCTGCCTGGCGCCACCTAAAAATCGTCCTCGTCTTCTTCCTCGTCCCGGCTGCGGCTAGCTACGAAGCCTTCCCTGGCTGCTGGGGAGAGATCCTCAGCCGTAATTGACTGGTAAGTGGGCCGAGAAGGGACATGGCGGGTCGAGACATCGGCCATTAGGTCTACCTCCACATGGTGGGGCTGGCCTTTGCTGTCCACCTCCACCTTGTACACGGAGACGTCCAGGCACAGGGACTGCAGCTCCCGCACCAACACCTTGAAAGATTCCGGCGTGCCTGGCCGAGGAATGGGCTTGCCCTTGACGATGGCGTTGAGGGCCTCGTTGCGCCCCACCATGTCGTCCGACTTGACAGTCAGCAGTTCCTGCAAGATGTAGGCCGCCCCAAACGCCTCCAAAGCCCACACCTCCATCTCCCCAAAGCGCTGGCCACCCTGCTGGGCTTTACCCCCCAGCGGTTGCTGGGTTACCAGCGAGTAGGGGCCGGTGGAGCGGGCGTGGATCTTGTCGTCCACCAAGTGCACGAGCTTCAGCATGCAGGCCCGGCCCACCGTAACCGGCTGGTCGAAGGGCTCGCCTGTGCGGCCATCAAACACCTGCACCTTGCCGCAGTATTTGCCCTCAGGGTTGAAGATCCAGTCCTTGCCGGTCTTCTCGCGCGCCTCCCGCAACTTGGCTTCCACGGTCAGTCGGGAAGCCTCCAGGCCGTGCATTTCATCGAAGGGCATTAGCTTAAAGCGCACCCCCAAGTGCTCCGCAGCCCAGCCCAGCAGGCACTCGTACACTTGGCCCACGTTCATGCGGGAGGGCACTCCCAGGGGGTTGAGCACCACATCCACCGGCGTGCCATCGGGCAGATAGGGCATGTCCTCAACCGGCAAAATGCGGGAGATGATGCCTTTGTTGCCGTGGCGGCCAGCAATCTTATCTCCCACCTGAATTTTGCGCTTGAGGGCAATGTAAACTCGCACCACCATGTTGGCCCCCGGCGGCAGCTCATCCCCCTGCTCGCGGGTAAAGATGCGCACATCCACCACCCGCCCGCGCTCACCGTTGGGCACGCGCAGGGAGTTGTCCCGCACATCGCGAGCTTTCTCCCCGAAAATGGCCCGCAGCAGCCGCTCTTCCGGAGGCTGATCCGACTCCCCTTTGGGCGTAACCTTGCCCACCAGAATGTCGCCGGCTTCCACCCAAGCCCCAATGCGCACGATGCCGTTTTCGTCCAGGTTGCGCAGGGCATCTTCCCCCACGTTGGGGATCTCGCGGGTAATCTCCTCCGGCCCCAGCTTGGTCTGCCGGGCCTCAATTTCGTATTTCTCGATGTGCACGGAGGTGAAGACATCATCGTAGACCAGCCGCTCGCTGATCAAGATGGCGTCTTCGTAGTTGTAGCCCTCCCAGGGCATGTAGGCCACCAGCACGTTCTGGCCTAAGGCCAGCTCGCCGCCCTCGGTTGCTGGACCGTCAGCCAGCACCTGGCCGGCCACTACCCGATCCCCCACGTAGACCAGAGGACGCTGGTTGAGGCAGGTGTCTTGGTTGGAGCGCTGATATTTTTGCAGGCGGTAGACAATGGGATCTCCCCCATCCTCGGGCCGCACCACGATTTCATCGGCGGAAACATAGGTCACCACCCCGTTGGTGCGCGACACCACCACCATGCCGGAGTCCCGCGCCGCCTGGGCTTCCAGGCCTGTGCCCACGTAGGGCCGCTCTGGCTTGAGCAGGGGCACCGCCTGGCGCTGCATGTTGGCTCCCATCAAGGCGCGGTTGGCATCGTCATGCTCCAGGAAGGGGATCAACGAGGTGGCCACCGAGATCACCTGCACCGGCGACACCTGTACGTAGTGCACCTCACTGGGGTGAGCAGTGGTGAATTCTTGGCGGTAGCGCACGGGCACCACCTCGGCAGTGATGCGGCCTTCGGCGTCGACCGGAACGTCCCCTGGCGCCACGCGGTACTCGTCCTCTTCGTCGGCGGTGAGGTAGACCATCCCCAGGTCTTTGCGCACCACGCCATTCTCGACGCGGTAGTAGGGGCTTTCGATAAAGCCGTATTGGTTGACGCGGGCGTGGGTAGCAAGAGACCCAATCAACCCGGCGTTGGGCCCTTCGGGGGTTTCAATGGGACAGATGCGCCCGTAGTGGCTGGGGTGGATGTCCCGCACGGCAAAGCCAGCCCGCTCCCGCGTCAGGCCCCCAGGGCCCAGAGCCGACAGCCGCCGCTTGTGGGTCAGCTCTGCCAGGGGGTTGGTCTGATCCAAGAACTGGGAGAGCTGGCTGGAGCCGAAGAACTCCTTAATAGCTGCCACTAGGGGCTTGGGGTTAACCAGCGAGGCAGGGGTAAGGTTTTCCGACTCGGAAACCGTCATGCGCTCGCGAATAATCCGCTCCAGGCGGTTGAGGCCCACCCGCACCTGGTTTTGCAGCAGCTCGCCCACCGAGCGCACCCGCCGATTGCCCAGGTGGTCAATGTCATCCACCTGGCCAATGTCGTATTCCAAGTTGATGAGGTAGTCGATAACGGCCAGAATGTCGGTAACGGTAAGCACCCGAACATTTTCGGGCACCGTCAGGTTGAGCTTCTTGTTGAGCTTGTAGCGCCCTACCCGCCCCAGGTCGTAGCGCTTGGGATCAAAAAAGCGCGACTCTAGCAGTTGCTGGCCGCCAGAGACCGTAGGAGGCTCCCCGGGCCGCAGCTTGCGGTAGAGCTCCATCAGCGCCTCTTCTTCGCTGTAGTGCCCCTCCTCTTCCATGGTTCTTTGTAAAAATTCGGGGTGGCGCAGGCTGTCGTAGATCTCCGAGTCACTTAGGCCCAAAGCTTTGAGCAAAACTGCTGCCGAGAGCTTGCGGGTTTTGTCGATGCGCACCCACACCAGCCCCTTTTTGTCCGTCTCAAACTTCAGCCAGGCACCACGGTTGGGAATGAGGCTAGCGCTATAGATGCGGCGGCCACTTTTGTCCAGCTCCGCCTTGTAGTAAACGCCGGGGCTGCGCACAATCTGGTTGACGATCACCCGCTCCGCGCCGTTGATGATAAAGGTGCCTCGATCCGTCATCAAGGGCAGCTCGCCCATGAAGACGTCCATGTCTTTGATTTCGCCCGTCTCCTTGTTGATTAAGCGCGTCGGCACCCGGATTTGGGCTTGATAGGTGGCATCCCGCCGCTTGGCCTCCTCTGGGTCGTAGCGCGGCTTGTTGATCTTGTACCCCTTGGAGGGATCCCCAGGCCGGTAGTCTGGCAGAAAGTGCAGCTCCAGCTTGCCGGTGTAATCGACGATGGGAGAAAAACTCAGGAGCTCCTCTTCAAACCCTTCCCGTAAAAACCAGAGGAAACTTTCCCGCTGAATCTCTACCAGGTCAGGTAAGGTAAGAACAGGGGAGGGAACAGCTAACGAGCTCATGCGTTGCTTAGCAGGGCTTGCGCTGCAGTCAGGCCTCCAATTATAGAGGCCTTGCCAACGATCGTCAACGAACTTTACAAGGGTTGGCGGCAACTCCTGCCTTTAGCCTGGGAGCTAGCAAGCTCTGCTTCCTCTCCAACCTGGCTTAAGGATTGTTCACATCCATTCACACTCGGGCGGATTATTCTAAGCTTAAGCCATTGACCGCCAGTCGAGTGCTGCTTAGATAGGGATGGCGGGGGAAAAAGAAGCATCGAGCCCCGGAGAAGGGCGTTTAGCCGCCGCGCTGGGCGGTCTGTGTTGCCTTTGCCGGGTCTGCTGCTGAGGCATCCCTCGCTGCCTCCATGAGCCGGTCAATGGCCGGAGCCAAGCAACTTTTTACAAGGAGGGTTTTGTGAGTAAGGGTTTGCCCAGCCAAGAAAATCAAAACGCTGGCCTGTCAACCCAGTTGCGGGAGGGCACCAAGCAGTCCCACACCATGGCCGAGAATATGACCTTTATCAAATGTTTCCTCAAGGGAGTGGTTGATAGGCGTACCTACAGCCGCTACGTGGGCAATTTCTACTTTGTCTACAGTGCGCTGGAAGAGGGGTTTGCGCGGTTGCGAGAGCACCCGATAGTGGGTCAGCTCTACTACCCCGAATTGTGGCGCAAGGCCAGCCTAGAGAAAGATTTGAACTATTTCATCGGTCCCCATTGGCCCTCTGTGGTCAAGCCCTCTCCCGCTTGCCAAGTCTATGTCAACCGCATTCAAGAAGTGGTGGAAAAAGATCCGGTTCTGCTGATTGCCCACGCCTACACCCGCTACATTGGCGACCTGTCGGGCGGCCAGATCCTGAAAAACATTGCCCGCCGGGCCCTGGGCCTGCCACCGGGGGAAGGCACCGCCTTCTACGACTTTGAACAGATCCCGCACGAGGGCAAGTTTAAGCAGCGCTACCGCGCTCAACTGGATGCGCTGGGGCTGGACCAGGCTACTATCGAGCGCATTGTGGCAGAAGCCAACTACGCCTTCAAGCTCAACATGGACTTGTTTAGAGAGCTGGAGGGCAACTGGCTGCTGTCCATGGCACGCCTAGCCTGGAACTCGCTCCTGGGTCAGTTTCAGCGCAAGCCTGCCCCCTCAGAGGCGGCTGCCCCCAGCTCGTAAGCTAGGGCTATTTCCAGAGTTTCGCCCCTCTCTCCCAGGGAGGGGGGCTGGGGGTGAGGGCTAGTTGCACCCAAGGGTGTCGCGGGTGGCCCGGCCGGTAACCGGGTTAACGCCGCTAGCCCGATCGCAGAGGATGGCGAGGGCATCCTTGCGGATTAGGGCGTTGGTAAAATCTGCTCCCTCGATCTCGACCCCTTCCACCCGCACCAGCCACATCATGCTGTCTTGCAGTTGGGCTTCCCGCAGGTCAGCACCCTGCAAATTGGCCATGTCCAGGGTGGCGCCGCGCAGATCCGCCCCGCGTAGGTTAGCTTTGCTGAGGTTGGCTCCAAAAAAATTGGCTCCTGCCGCCTTCACGTGGCTGAGATTGCTCTGTCGCAGGTTGGCTTTGAGAAATTTCCAGCCGCTCAGGTCTTGTCCGGCAAAGTCTGCCCCCTGCAGCTCCCGCTTGCTGTAGTCTTCCGCCCAGGCCGGGGATCCCAGCAGGAATAACCCCAAGGCCAGCAGAGGGAGAACCGCCAGCACGGCCCGTAAACAGCGGGCCCACCTAGGCCCTCTTTTCTCCGTCGAAGCTGGACCTGTAGCGGACACTGCAGTGGACATGGCGGATCTCTCCCTTCTAGGGCTTTATATCCTATCCTACTGGCTGCGGATCTGGGCTAACTTGGGCTCCTATAGGTCGGCCTCAACTGTCCATGTCCACAACCGAGGTGTTCAATGCCCAGGAGATGGCTAGGCAAATGGCGGCTTTGGCGGCCGCTATTGGCAGGGATCACCCCCACCTGGACAGGCTGGTGTTGATCGGCATCCGCACCCGCGGGGTGCCTCTGGCCTACCGGCTCCGGGATGGCATAGCCGAGCTGTTTGGGATACCGCCCCAGGTAGGGGAGTTGGACATCACCTTCTTCCGCGACGACCTGGGCTCTGGCCGGCTGCGCACTCCTGATCGCAGTGAAATGCCCCGGGATCTCACTGGCCAAGAGGTGGTGCTGGTGGACGACGTTATCTTTCACGGCCGCACTGTTCGGGCGGCTTTGGAGGCCCTGAACCACTTTGGGCGCCCAGAACGGGTGCGCTTGGCCGTGCTGATTGACCGCGGCCATCGGCACTTCCCCATTCAGCCGGATTACTGCGGCCATAGGCTGACCACAACCCCCGAGCAAATGGTCAAGGTGCACCTGCGCGAAACCGACGGCGAGGAGCGGGTGCTGCTGATCGACCCTGAGCCTCAGTGAGCCCTCCAAAGTGCGCTAGGGTGGGGATATCGGCTCAAGGTTTTGCGATGTCCCAGTTGCCGGAAAGCCGCCGCTATGCGGTTTTGGGCAGTGGCGCCGTGGGAGGATTCTACGGGGCCAAGCTACAGCAGGCCGGCTTTGAGGTGCATTTCCTGCTCCATAGCGACTACGAGCAGGTGCGCCAAAACGGCTTGTGGGTGGAATCCTGCTGGGGAGACTTTCACCTGCCCCAGGTCAATGCCTACGCCTCCGTGGAGGCAATGCCCCCTTGTGAGGGAGTAATCGTGGCCCTGAAAGCCACCCAAAATCACCTTCTGCCCCGGCTGCTGCCGCCTGTGCTGGCTGAAAAGGGCGTGGTGATCCTGCTGCAAAACGGCTTGGGCGCAGAGCCGGAGATTGCCAACTGCGTCGGCCCTGAGCGCGTCGTGGGTGGCCTCTGTTTCATTAGCTCCAATAAAGTTGGCCCTGGCCATATCCGCCACCTCGACTATGGCTCGGTACTGCTGGCCGAATATGGCCCTGGCTATGCCCCCCAGGGGATCACGCCCCGTCTGCAACAGATCCAGGCCGATTTTCAAAGGTCTGGGATCCCTACCTCCCTCTCGCCGGATCTGATGGAGGCCCGCTGGCAGAAGTTGGTCTGGAACATTCCCTTCAATGGCCTCTCGGTTGTTTTCAATGCCGACACCCAGCAGATGATCCGGGATCCGGAAGCCCGCGCCCTGGCAGAAGCCCTGATGCAAGAGGTGGTGGAGGGAGCTGCGGCCTGTGGTCGCCGGCTTCCCCCTTCCCTAATTCCCGAGATGCTGGCTAACACCGAGAAGATGGTCCCCTACCGCACCAGCATGAAGATCGACTACGAGCGCAAGCGTCCCCTGGAGCTGGAGGCTATTTTTGCCAACCCTCTCCGCTATGCCCAGCAGGGTGGAGTCCAAATGCCGCGGGTGGAGATGCTCTACCGGCAGTTGCAGGTGTTGGATCGTCTCAATCGAGGGATCCCTGCTTTTTCCCCCACTTGCGGCTAGACTCAGACCCAGGGGAGGGCTGCGCTCTTTATGCCCTGGGGATCCACCCACGATCGCCTCATCCTCTGGACAGCTCCCGGCATTACCTTGGCAGCGGCTTTGCTGGGCAACAGTGCCGCTGTGGCTTTGGCGGTGGGGTCGGCCTATCTCTTCAGCGGCCTGATGTTTTCCGGGGATCTGGACACTGACTCTCGCCAGTATCGCCGCTGGCTGTTCCTGCGCTGGATTTGGCTTCCCTACCGCCGCTGGCTGCGGCACCGCTCCTTCTGGTCCCACGGGCCGCTGGTGGGCACTGCTCTGCGGCTGCTCTACCTGGGCTTGTGGGTGACAGGGGTGGGCCTGACCGTCGCCTGGCTGGGATCCCACCTGGGCTGGTGGCCGTGGCAGCCGGGGATCTGGCGGGACAACCTCTGGCAGTGGCTACAAGCCCACGCCGAGACCCTGGGGTGGGTGGGCCTAGGGCTGGAGCTGGGATCCGTTAACCACAGCCTCAGCGATTGCCTGGTCTCCCGCTGGCGCCGTTGGCGCAAAAGATGGCAGGGGGAGGCCAAAGGAGAGCCAGTTTCCCTCAGATCCCGCAAAAAAGCTGCTAGGAGGGGATCCCGGCAGCCGTTGAGGAGCTCATCTCCGCTAAGCTGATCGGGGCAGAAGCCTTTTGGATGGCCCTTGGTGCAGCCGCTGCGTAGCTATCGCCGTCTCTTTCCCTTCATTCGGCCCCATCTGTGGATGTTGCTGCTGGGGCTAGTCTGTACCCTCGGCTTTGTCCTCACCATGCCTGCCCTTGCCTACTTGATCGAGTGGGTGGCTCGCTCCATTGGCGCTGGGGATCTCAGGCAACTGCGGACGTTGGCCTTGATTGGGGTGGTGTTCTTCTTAGTGCGTGGCGCCTTCCAGTACGGCCAGGACACCCTCATGGCCAGGGCCTCCCTGCAGATGGTGTTGGAGCTGCGGCAGCGAGTCTACGCCCACTTGCAGGGATTGGACGTGGACTATTTTTCCGGGAGCCGCACGGGTGACCTTGTCTATCGCCTCACCAGCGACCTGGATCGGGTGGGGGAGGTGGTACAGCGGTTTTTCCACCGCTTTATCCCCAGCGTGCTCACCATCCTGGCCGTGGTGGCCTACTTGTTCTACCTCAACGGCATCCTCACCCTAACCACCCTGGTGATTGCTCCCCTGATGGGCGCCTTGATCAGCTGGTTTGGAGAGCGGCTGCTGCAGCGCTCCCGCCGCAACCAGGAGAGCATGGCCGACCTGTCTTCTCTTTTAACGGAGGTCTTTGCTGCCGTCAGCCTCACCCGCGCCTTTGCTGCCGAGGACTACGAGATCCGCCGCTTCAGCGCCCTGGCCGAAAGCAACCGCCTGGCGCGCTTTCAAACCGAACAGGTCAAAGCCATCCAAGACCCGGTGGTGGGCTTTCTCTACGCCATGAGCGTCCTGGGGGTATTCTGGGTAGGGGGCTGGCAGATTAGCGAGGGCAACCTGACCGGCAGCCAGTTCCTCGGCTTCATTGCGGGGGTGGCTCTGCTCATCGATCCCCTTGTCCACATCACCAATAACTACAGCGACCTAAAGCAAGGGGAGGCTTCCGTGGAGCGGATCTTTGAGCTCCTGGATACCCGACCCCGCGTGCGCGAGCTGCCTGGCGCCCGCCCCCTGCCGCCGATTCAGGGCTGGGTGGAGTTCGATCGGGTCTCCTTTGCCTACAAGCCGGGCCAGCCGGTGCTTAAAGACATCAGCTTCCAGGTGGCCCCCGGCGAGATTGTTGCTCTAGTGGGATCCTCCGGGGCCGGCAAGTCGACTTTGGTGAATTTGATCCCTCGCTTCTACGATCCGCAGCAGGGGTGTATTCGCATCGACGGCATCGATATCCGCACCGTCACCCTCAAAAGTTTGCGTCGCCAAATTGGCATCGTCCCCCAGGAGATTACCCTCTTTTCCGGCACCATTGCCAGCAATATCGCCTACGGACAAGAGCACTTTGACTTGGAGGCTGTGAGGGAGGCAGCCCGCATAGCCAACATTGACACCTTCATCGAGAGTCTGCCAGATGGCTACGCTACCCGCATTGGCGAGCGTGGGATCACCCTCTCCGGCGGTCAGCGGCAGCGGCTAGCTATTGCCCGCGCCGTGCTGCTCAACCCCAAGATTCTCATCCTGGACGAGGCGACCTCCGCTTTGGATAACGAGTCAGAGGCCTTGGTGCAGGAGGCTCTGCAACGGCTCATGCAGCGCTGTACCGTTTTTGTTATTGCCCACCGCCTCTCCACAGTGCGCAGCGCCCATCGTGTTTTTGTCCTCGAAGAGGGACAGCTTCTAGAGCAGGGCAACCCCCGCGAGCTCCTGGTTAAAGGAGGACGCTACGCCCAGCTCCACTGGCGCCAGTTTCAGTAGCTCCTAGAGCCCCCACCGCTGGCGGAAAGGGCAATAGAACTCTGGGTCTTGGGGTGCACCCCCCGCAACTCCACAGATGGCTGCGGCAAACTCCACTGCCCGCTGCAGCAGGACTGCTTCTGGCCACCTTCGCAGCAGGCCTAGGATGGCCACAGCGCTAAACCCATCCCCTGCCCCTACTGTATCCACCAGCCGTAGCGCTGGCACCGCCTCCGCCCAATACACCCTCTCAGCCGTCAACAAGAACGCGCCTGCAGCCCCCAAAGTTAGGAACAAGCCCTTGAGGCCCAACTGCGCCCGCAAGAGCTGCCCCTGCTCCACCACCTCCCCGCCAGGGATCCCTTCCAGCTGAACCACTTGCTCTAGCTCCGCCTGGTTGAGCTTCAGCCAAGTGCAGGTGCGCAGCATCTCCCGGATGGGGCCTGGGTGCCACCAGGGATCCCGCAAGTTGAGGTCCAAAAACACCGGACAGCCTAAAGCCAGGATGGCCTCCTGGAAATGGCGGTGGGCTGACTCTTGCCGTGCGGCCAGACTACCCCGGTAGAGGAGGCTGGGCTGGAAGGCCCTAAGGACAGCCGGATCCAGCTCGATGAAGTCATAGGCCTGCTCCGGCAGGATGGCAAAGGTTGGGATTCCCTCCCTGTCGAGGGTGACCTGGACTTGACCGGTGGGGTGAGCCGGATCCCGCTGCAGCCCCTCTAGACGTAGCCCCTGCCGCCGCAGCGCCCTCAACACCTGTTCTGCTGCCTCATCCTGGCCAATGCGGCTAATCAAGAGGGGATCCAACCCCAGTCCCTTGAGGTTCCAGGCCACATTCAAAGCGGCTCCTCCCAGCACCACCCTGTCAGGGAAGCAATCCAGAAGAACCTCTCCCAAGATCAGCGGCGGGCCAAGCGGCGCTTCGAGAAGAGCCATCCTGGTTTCTAGAACGCGGGAACGCCGTGCCGCTCCAGGATTTGCTGATAGGTGTTACTGCGGAACCAGCGCTCAATCTCCCGGGCTCGCAGCACCGGCAACGGATGGGTACGGCCAAGGGTTTGGAGTTGCTTGAGCTCCAGTTGCCAGAGATCGCTATCCAGCTCCTCGTAGGTGCGGGCCTGTTCCAGAAAGGCATCCACGTTGAGCCTGGCAGCCAACTGCGGCGAGCCGCCGCACAGCTTCATCAGCACTGAGATTACGGTTCTGGCGTCCTGGGTAACCAGCAGCGCTGCCCGGTCGCAGGTAAACTCAGCACAGCGCAGCCAGTGCAGCAGTTGATCCTGCAGGGCCCGGTAGAACAGGCCGCCAAAGGGGAGCAAGCTGGTGGAGAGCATGAGAAGGTTGGCCATCGTCAGATAGACGCCGTGGTTGCATTTGAGATGGCCCAGTTCATGGGCAATGACAGCTTGCAGTTCCTTTGGCTCCAGCAAATCCAGCAGGGAGCTGTGCAAGACAATGAAAGGCTTTTTCCCCTGCATGGCAAAAGTGTAGGCGTTGGGCACAGGGTTTTGCCGCACGTAGAGCTGGGGCACCTCCAGATCCAAAATGCGGCAGGCTTGAACCAAAAGCTGGTAAACTTCCGGCAACTGGTGCTCGTTGATTTGGATGCTGGAGGCAATGTTATCCAAGTATAACATCTCACCCGCCGTGGAGCCAAGCAAGTTTTGAATCAGCAGGCCTAGGCCCGGCAGCTGCTGCAGAGAGCGGGTGGCTTGCAGATCCACTGGATGGCGAAACTCGTCGGCCCGCAGGCCCAAGAGGAGGCGAGGCTTGCTGGAAGCAGTTGGCATAGATGGCGTGGAAGACATACGAGGCTGCAGGAAAGCGGTAAGCTTGAGAGGCAAAAAGCAGTAGCGACGCTCCTCCCATTCTGCCTCAACTGGTAGGGGGTAAGGCGGAGCAAGCTATCATGGCTGAGGACAAAGGTGGGAGAAAACCGCGTGGAGGCAAAATCGATCTTGGTGGCGGTTGCCCTGATCCTCTCTTTGGCAAGCTTCTACTTTGGCACCCGCAACGGCTTCTACGACACTGACAAGTATCATGGCAACGGCTCTGCCCACTAGGCGCAAGCACACCGCCCCTCAAGAGGCTGGCAGGGCCGGGGAGGCCTGCGTGCAGCGGTACCTGGAAGGGCAAGGCTGGCAGATCCTGGCCCGGCGGTGGCGCTGCCAGTGGGGGGAGGTGGATCTGGTGGCCTACAAGGCAGGGCTGCTGGTTTTTGTGGAAGTTAAAACCCGCCGCGGCCAGGGCTGGGATCAGGGCGGACTTTTGGCAGTTGGGACCCGGAAACAGCAGTGCTTGATCCGAGCTGCCCAGGCGTTCCTAAGCCAGCATCCCCAGGTAGCGGAAGCAGCCTGCCGCTTCGATGTGGCCCTGGTGGAATATCGGCCTGGTGGTGGCTACGCTTTGGCCGACTATCGGCAGGGAGCCTTTGAGGTGGAGCGGTAGCGCCGCTCATCCAGCCAAGTTTGTAAAATCACGGCCGCCGACTGCTGATCGATTAAACCCTTCTGGGCTTTGGCGGGTATCCCTGCCTGGCGCAGATCCCACTCCGCCTGCACGGTGCTTAGGTACTCGTTAACCGTCTCTATGGGTAAATCCACAGCCGCCTGGAGAGCCCGCACAAAGCGCTGCACCTTGCGGGCTTGGGATCCCACCGAGCCATCGGCCAAAAGAGGGATCCCAACCACCACCACAGTGGCCTGGCGGCGGCGAATCCACGCCTGCACTTGGGCGATATCTTCTGCAAGGGAACGGCGCTGGATCACCCCCAGGCCAGTGGCCAATAGCCCCAGCCCATCGGAGCCGGCGACACCAATGCGGCGATCGCCCACATCCAGCCCCAGCGCCGAAAAGGGCTCCCTTGTGGGAGAATAGTTCAGGCTTGTGGACATCCGGGTTTCCATCTTGGCGACATTGGAACGGCCTCTCCCTGTCTGGAGTCCTCGTTGGGAGTCTTCTCATGAGCAGTGCTACTCTGTCTCTACCTAAGCATGAAGTCAAGGATCTGAGCCTTGCTCCCTTGGGCAAGCAGCGGATTCAGTGGGCGGCGCGGGAGATGCCGGTGCTGGCCCAGATTCGGGAGCGCTTTGCCCAAGAAAAGCCCTTGGCTGGCCTGCGTCTAGTAGCCTGCTGTCATGTCACCACCGAAACTGCCAATCTGGCCTTGACCCTGCAGGCGGGTGGAGCCGAGAGCGTCCTCATTGCCAGCAACCCTCTTTCCACCCAAGACGATGTGGCCGCTAGCCTGGTGGCCGACTACGGCATTTCAGTCTTTGCCATCAAGGGGGAGGATGTGGAAACCTACCGCCGCCATGTCCAGATTGCCCTGGATCACCGCCCCAACCTCATCATCGACGACGGCGGCGATGTGACGGCGGAGCTGGTGCAGCGTCGGCAGGAGCAGCTCTCCGAGCTCATCGGCACCACGGAGGAGACCACCACCGGTTTGGTGCGCCTGCGGGCCATGCTGAAGGCGGGGGTGCTCAGCTTCCCGGTGATGACCGTTAACGACGCTGCAACCAAACACCTGTTTGACAACCGCTACGGCACCGGCCAATCCACCCTAGACGGGGTTCTGCGCTGTACCAACCTTCTCCTGGCCGGGAAGACGGTGGTGGTGGCCGGCTATGGCTGGTGCGGCAGGGGAGTGGCGATGCGAGCCCGAGGCATGGGATCCCAGGTCATCGTGACCGAGGTCAACCCGGTGCGGGCCCTGGAAGCAGTCATGGACGGCTTTCGCGTTCTGCCCATGGCCGAGGCTGCCCCCCTGGGGGATCTGTTCATCACCGTCACGGGCAACAAGCATGTCCTCCGCGGCGAGCACTTCGACGCCATGAAGGATGGGGCAATGGTCTGTAACGCCGGCCACTTCGATATCGAGATTGACCTAGGGGCCCTGCAGGAGCGAGCCGTTTCCCGGCAGACAGTACGCCCCTTCGTGGAAGAGTACCGTCTTCGATCGGGCAAATCGGTATTCGTGCTGGGAGAGGGCCGGCTCATCAACCTAGCTGCTGCCGAAGGCCACCCGGCTAGCGTTATGGACATGAGCTTTGCCAACCAGGCGCTGGCCTGCGAGTACCTGGTGAAAAACCGGGGTCGGCTGGCTCCAGGGCTGCACCCCATCCCTCCTGAGGTGGATGAGGCCATTGCCCGCCTTAAGCTCAAGGCCATGGGGGTCCAGATCGACAGCCTCACCCCGGAGCAGATTGAGTATGGCAACACCTGGACTGTAGGAACCTAAAGTACACGCTGCTGCTAGTGGACTCTTGCCCAGCTTCCCAACTTGAAATGCAGGGGTGCTTCTGATAAACTCTGGGCGGGGTTTTCCCTGGCTGCAAGTTGGGAGGAGAGGGGGATGGCGGCGCGGGTAGGCATCAATGGTTTTGGCCGCATTGGACGCTTGGTGCTGCGGGCAGCTTGGGGTTGGCCGGAGCTGGAGTTTGCCCACATCAACGAGATCAAGGGCGGGCCTGCTGCCGCAGCTCACTTGCTTAAGTTCGACTCGGTGCAGGGCCGCTGGAACCTCGACATCGAGGGATCCGACCAGAAGTTGCGCATCCAGGACAAAATCCTGACCTTTAGCGAGTGCAAATCTCCTGGCGAAGTGCCCTGGGCTGAGTTGGGGATCGACCTGGTGCTGGAGTGCTCAGGGAAGTTTGTGAAAGCCGCAGAGCTGGAGGCCTACTTCAAGGCCGGGGTGCGCAAGGTCATTGTGGCTGCCCCTGTCCAGGACAAAGAGGCCCTCAACATTGTCATGGGCGTCAACGACCACCTCTACGACCCGTCCCGCCACCACCTGCTCACCGCCGCCTCCTGCACCACCAACTGCTTGGCCCCCTTGGTGAAAGTCATCCACGAGGGGATCGGCATCCTGCACGGGGTGATCACCACCGTCCACGCTGTTACCAACACTCAAACGCTGGTGGATGCTCCCCACAAGGATCTGCGGCGAGCCCGCTCGGCTTTGCTCTCCTTGGTGCCTACCACCACCGGTTCTGCCACAGCCATTGGCCTTATCTACCCCGAGTTAGATGGCAAGCTCAACGGCATTGCGGTGCGCGTGCCCCTGCTGAATGCCTCTTTGACCGACGCCGTGTTTGAGGTGAGGCGGCCTACCACCGTGGAAGAGGTTAATCGTCTCTTAAAAACGGCAGCCGAGGGCGAACTCAAGGGCATCCTAGGCTATGAGGAGTTGCCCTTGGTTTCCGTGGATTTCAAGGGAGATCCCCGATCCAGCATTGTGGACGCCCTCTCAACCCTGGTGGTGGACGGCACCCAGGTAAAGGTTCTGGCCTGGTACGACAACGAATGGGGCTACGCCAACCGCATGGCGGAATTGGCCCGCAAGGTGGCCCTTAGTCTGTAAGTCCTTTGGAGACCTGCCCATGACTGCTGCCTCAAGCGCCCAGGCTGCTGCTGTGCGCAACTACGCCCTGGTAACCGCTGCCTACTGGGGTTTTACCATCACCGACGGCGCCATCCGCATGTTGGTGCTGCTCCACTTCCACAAGTTGGGCTTCACCCCGATTCAGATT
>Ga0079995_1057262_pt1 | contig 19628 bp, 16 predicted proteins | sample FaiFalFF_MnMetaG_2_FD_69198 | JGI IMG/M metagenome (GOLD analysis project Ga0079995, IMG submission 69198) | Freshwater microbial communities from Yellowstone National Park, Wyoming, USA - Fairy Falls C (FF_Mn_C) (SPADES assembly) (version 4) | ecosystem: Environmental > Aquatic > Freshwater >...
AAACTTGAAATAAATGCGTCTTACAACTTTTCTTCTTTTATTTTTAGTCGGAGTTAGTATAGGCATTGTTGTTGATCATTATGTTATAAGTCAGCGATATAGTTTAGCGAGCAGGAGTGCTGAGATTTATTATAATATGCTATTGACATTAAATGGCTTTGGGACATACTTTTTCCCTCGTTCACTTTCTTACTTTAAAATAGATTCGCTTCCTATTGTAATTGGTCAAGTTACAGAATCATCTTGTTTTAAGTGTGTTGGTGATGAATTGTTAATTTTACGAAGATATTTAAGTGATGGTAAGATAGGGGCTGTATTTTTTGTGTTTCCCTATCGTGACATGAAAGACCAGATAGCCATGCTTAACAAGTTTAAGGAATTTAATTGGGTTGGTGTTTTTCCGATCCCAGATTCAAATTTTACCGCTTCATTTGGTAAAGTTGGTAAGTCAGGTGGTCTTTATTTTCCTATGTATAGAATACTTGGAAAGGATTCAAAATTTTCTTTTTTTGCGTCTGTTGGTGATACCTCTCTTTTTAAAGATTGGTTAGAACAAGGACTTGAAAGTTTAAAAAAGGAGGAATGAAAAAATGAAAGGTCGTTTTATTTTTGTAGCGTTATTCGCTTTTGTTGTAGTTGGTTGTAAAGGGAGGGAGGTTAAACAAAATGTTAATGTAGTAACTTTAACCTATGCTGAATCAAAGGTCAGCAATTTTGATTCAATTTTTGTTTATGAGGGTGAGTTAAAGCTTAAATATCCAAAGGGGGAAGTGGGTAAGAACATGTTTTATAGGGAAGAGATACGTCTTATTGATGGGAACTATTTTGTTGTGGCTGAAGATGGGAAAAAAATTTTGAAGTTTGATAGCATAGGTAAATTTTTAAGATTCATTGGTAGAGGTGGTAAAGGACCGGGAGAATTCAATAGAATTTTAAATTTTTCTGTTGATGCAGGAAAGAACATAATAGTTATTGACTTGGCGTCCTTTAAATTGTTAATTTTCAAGTATCCAGATTATAATCAGTACGATGAAATTCGCGTTGGGACTGCTGTTATAGGGGCGGTTCGCAATCATGCAGGGAGGCTTGTGATTTATAGTTTGTATACTGATTCCTTACTTGGGGAAATTTCACCAGATGGTGTTGTTGTGAAAAGTTTTTTAAGTCCCAAGGATAAAAATTTGAAATTATTTACTGCGCGGACTGTTTCCGGTTGTCTTTGGCTTAATGGGGGTGGGAATTTATATTTTGCAGACCCGATTTCTTTGTAACATATTTGTTTATGATTCAAGTTTGAATTTGATAAGGAGGTATGTTCCGGGCAAGGATTTAAAGGATTATTTTGGTTGTCCGCCTGGGGAGTTTCCGAGGAATTTGTCGCCCTATGATGTAACAAAAGAGCATGTGAAATTTTGGCAGAGTTACTCACATCCGCGTATGGCGGGATTTTTAAATGATACCTTGTTTGTGGTTCAGTATTACAGGACTACTGGGGGTAGTATAGGGTTTGAGGATGAGTTTTATTTTAATTTAGTTTCAACATCGGGGAGGGTGATTGGGGCTGGTTTGAGGGCGCCTCATAACGGGATATTGTTGTTTCCTGGGGATGGAGTTGTTCTTGAGGCGGTTCCTGGGGAGTTGAAGGGGACGAGTTTGACAGAGGCGAGAATTTTCCGTTATAGGTTGAGAAAAAAGTGAAAATTTTTTATAAGTTTTAAATTTTCAGAGAGAAGTAAAACAAGGTTTGAGTGAGGCGATTTTTGGAGCAGAAACAAGTCCTTGGGTTTTGCGTTATAATTGATAGAAGGTTTTGAAATAAAGCGTGGAATTAGGGATGTCTTTGACCGAGGTATCAGTAAATCGCCCTGTTACTACTGCTATGTTTTTTATAGGAATTGCCATCATCGGGGTTATAGCGGTATCGTATATAAGCGTTGATTACCTTCCGTCGGTTCAGATTCCGGAGCTACTCGTTCAGACAATTTATGTTGGCGCTTCGCCAGAGGAAGTTGAAAGGCAGATAAGTGAACCCATTGAGTCAATGCTTAACACGGTCAAAGGTGTAAAAAGGGTAATTTCAATTTCGCGAGAGGGATTATCGCTTGTGCGATTGCAGTTTTATTGGGGGACAGATATAGATTATGCAATGCTTGAGGTCCGGGAGAAACTTGACGCCATACGGGGTTCGCTTCCAGAAGATGCACAAAGACCGACGATAGTTAAAATTGATCCCTCTTCTGAATCCATAATGACGATTGCCTTGACTTATTCATATGGGGTTATGCAAAAGGGGGACATGGCAAGCTTAAAGGAATTTGCCCAGGCGCTTGTTAAAAGACGCCTTGAACAGATTGAAGGAGTTTCACAAGCGGTTGTGGCTGGTGGGTATGATAGAGAGGTGCATGTCCTGGTTGATGTTTCTAAAATGAGGTCGTTCAATCTCACACTTGAAGATATCTCAAACGCCTTGAAAAGTTCAAATTTGAGTTTGGTTGGTGGAACGATTAAACAGGGCGTTTTCAGATATCCTTTTAGAGTTGCTTCAGAATTCAGAAATTTAAAGGACATAGAAAATGTCATCATAAAGACGGGCTGGGATAAGGGTGTTCGTTTGTCTGATATAGCTGAGGTTAGATTTGATTTTGTGGAAAGGCAAGGGCTTACGCGGTTGAATGGAAGTGAGGCGATTTTAATTTTTGTCAAGAAAGAGTCAGGGGCTAATTCAATCAATGTTAGCAAAAAAGTCAGAGGTGTAGTTGATGAGTTGGTGAGGGATTATCCAGATGTTAAAATTGAGATTGTTTTTGATCAGGCGGAATTTATCAGGAAGTCAATTTCGGATATTGAGCAGGCGATATTTTGGGGAGCGTTGTTTGCTTTTTTGTCTCTTTTTATTTTCCTTCGCGATTTCAGGTATCCGTTGGTCATTGGTATTGCGACGCCGTTTTCAATACTTGCCACAGTTGTGATGATGTATCTTGCTGGTATAAATTTCAACATAATTTCTTTGACCGGGCTTGCGCTTGGGATTGGTATGATAGGGGATAATGCGGTGATAATAGTTGAGAATTTCACGAGGTTGAGGGAGAAGGGTTTAAGCGTTAGAGAAGCTGTTCTGGAAGGTGCGAAGGAGATAAACCTTGCGGTTTCTGCTGCGACATTTACAAATGTTGCGATTTTTTTGCCCGTCGTCCTTGTAAAGGGAGTTGCGCAAAAACTTTTCCTTGATATGGGATTGAAAATGACATTTTCCCTTCTTTCATCGCTTCTCGTTGCGGTTATGCTCGTTCCAGGGATTTTATCAAGATTAAAAGAGCAAGACATAAAACAAACCGCTAAAACGACATTTTTCAAGAGATTTTACGATGGATTTATGAACTCATACATTAAGTTTTTGAAGTGGTCGCTTAAAAATAGAGGTGTTGTTATTTTTGCCACGATACTTTTGACATTGATTTCGCTTGGGTTAGCTTTTTTGATAAGGGCGGAGCAAGCACCAGACATTGACCAAAGTAGATTTACAATTGAAGTGAACATGCCTTACGGTTCAACGCTTGAAGCGGTGTCAAGCGCCGTTGAAATGATTGAGAAACAATTGTTAAATATGAAAGAGGTTTCAGCTGTTGTGTCCGATATCGGGATATCATCGCAAGAGGATTATTTCAGCATTTTGTTTGCAAGTTTAAATAAAGCGAAGATTTATGTTAAGGTTAAGCCGGAGTTCAGCGTTGATGATGTTATGAAAAAGGTTCGTCAAGACATGATTGAAAGCGGGTTGTTCAAGAAGTTTGAGGCGATCGGCGCTGAGGTTGTTTTTCAGAGGAGAACGACTACATTTGAGAGAATCCTTCAAAGTGCCGAAAGCGATATAGCGATTAAAATCGTTAGTAAGCAGGTTGGGGTGACTTCTCTGGATTCAGCGATTTTAGTGGCGAGAAAGGTTGCTGAAAAAATTGAAAAAATAGGTGGCGTTTCAGATATTAGAATCATACCAGAGCCCGGAAATCCTCAGATAAAAATTTTAGTTGACAAAGACGAAATCGCAAAATATGGATTTAACAACTCTCGGATACTATCCGAAATAGAGGGTTATCTCAAGGGGAAGATAGCGACTCATTTTAATACATTTAGCGATAGGATACCGATACGGGTGATCGCAAACAAGTCAGATGATGAGGATGTTTTAATTTCCCTTTTGAATTACAGTTTGAAGATGGACAGAGGAAATTATGTTGCTTCAATTCCCGTCCGTTCAATTGTTAAGGTTGGAAGGGAGAGGGGCTTAAGCGAAATTTATCGTGAAAATGGGAACAGGGCTGTTGTCGTCCTTGCAAGTGCAAGTGGGAAAAACATTCTAAGTTTGAGCGGTGAAATCGGGAAAATTTTAAACGATGTTGAAAAGTCGCATCCGAGTTTTTCTGTTAAGCTCGGTGGAAAGATAGAAGAAATTTACGAGTCATATCGTGGGCTTTTGATAATAATTTTGCTTTCAATTTTTCTGGTTTATATGATACTTGCATCTGAGTATGAATCAATCGTTTATCCACTTGTCATTTTAATCACAAGCCCCCTTGCGCTTGTTGGAGCTTTTATTATGATGTATCTTGCTGGTCAAAGTTATAATGTCATGTCAATCGTCGGACTTGTCATAATGCTTGGGGCAATTGACAACGATGCTGTGATAGCTGTTGATTTGATTATATCAAACCGAAGAAACGGGATGAAACTTGAAGAAGCAATCCTTGATGGCATGACGAAAAGGTTTAGACCGATAGTGATGACGACGCTTACTACTATACTTGGTATAATTCCGCTTGTCTTCGGGTTCGGGAAAGGTCTTGAACTTGCAGTTGCGATAAGCTATCCCGTGATCGGCGGATTGATCGCCTCAACTCTTTTCACTCTTTTTGTCATCCCGGTGGTTTACTCTTACTTTGACAAGTTTTCATTGAAAGGAAGATAAAATAAATTGAATGCTTGAGCTTGATGTCCAATCGGTTGTGAAATACAGGGTAATTGAAAAATAAAAAATAGGTCGGTTATGTGGCGAGGAAAATTTTTCATTGTAAGCTTTTTATTCTTGTTGGTCTTTCTTCTTGTCATTGGTTGTGGGGAGAGAAGAAAGGTTGTTGAGATGGAAGTCGGTTCTGTTCCAGCATTGAGGGTCGGGGATTTGCCCAGGGAGGTGACATTTGAGCGTGTTTTTGAGTATTTAAAAGAAGCTGAGAAAATGTGTAAAGTTGAGAATCACTTTATCGTTTATTTTCCGCAGTTATCTTTTGAAGGTGTATCTTTGTATTTCCCTTTGAAGGATACATCATATTTAGACAGCGAGAGATTTGAAAAGGGCGATTTTAGATTTACCCGACTTGAGCTTTTTAACATTGCGAAGATAGGTGATGAAAACATTTATGAATTTAAACCTGACAGCGAAAAGTTTAACCTTCTCGTCTCTCATGTTGAAGGACATCGTTATAACATGCTGATCCCTGGGTTTTATCAGGTTTATTACTTCTCCAAGGGTGAGAAAGGTTATAGCATTTCAAAGCGCGAGGTTTGGGTCTCGTACAGGGTTCACAGGAGGAGCAAACCTGTAGGTGATTGAGATGCTTGAGAGGATTTTGAAAAGACCCGTTACTGTTTTGATGTTCTATTTCACAGTCCTTGTTTTGATGATATTTTCTTTGACGCGACTTCCGATTGAGATGACCCCGGAGGTTGACTTTCCGAGGTTGAATGTTGTGACGCAGTGGTATGGTGCATCACCTGAACTCATAGAGAGGTTTGTCACAATTAGGATTGAGGAGGTGGCAACGACTGTAACGGGTGTGAAGAGAGTTTCATCTTGGACGAGGGAGGGGACATCTTGGGTTGAGGTTGAATTTCAAAAGGATGTGGATATAGACCTCGCACGACTTGAACTTTCGGAGAAAATTTCCTCCGTATACAAGACATTCCCACAAGGGGTGAGCTATCCCCAGATTCAAAAGTTTGTCCCGAGCGAGTTTCAGGAACTTCAAGGATTTATGAGTTTTAGTGTTTATGGGGATGCGGATATTTACAAGATTCAGAAGATAATAGATGAAACGATAAAACCAGCTCTTTTGGGTATAAAAGGCGTGGCTAATGTCAGAACGATAGGAGAAGTTAAAAGGGAGATTTTGATCCTCATTGATGAAAATAAGGTTAAAAGTTACAAGTTGAACCTGGTTGAATTGATCCGTGCGATAAATGAAAATCAGATTTTTAAATTGGTTGGGTATGCCGATGTGAACAATGTCAGGCATTTCGTTTATTCGGGCGATTATTTTAACAATGTTGATGATGTAAAGGAAATGAAAATCAGAGTTGGTGAGGGCAGATATTTGAAGCTTTCTGAATTTGCGGTTGTGGTTGACACGATAGCTGAGCAAAGAAGTTTCGCTAGGATAAATGGCAAACCGACGCTTACAATTGAGATTGATAAGGAGCCGGGTATAAATATGTTAAAAGTTGCCCGACAGGTTGACGAGTTGATTGATAATTTAAAGGAGATCGTGAAATCTCGTTATGGTGTTAAAGTTGAAATTGATAAGATATATGACAGAAGCAAAGATATAAGGGCGGAGATAAGCGAATTGGGGAACAAGGCATTGATTTCGGCTTTGTTTATAGTGTTGATACTTGTTTTGTTTTTAAGAAATGTGATTTCGTCGTTTTTGGTCTTCCTTTCGGTTGCCTTTTCTGTTGCAGGAGCGGTTGTGTTTTTGTATGTGAGTGGGATAGGATTGAACATAATGAGTTTGTCCGCACTTGCTTTATCTTTTGGTATAGTTATTGATAACTCTGTGGTCGTTTTTGAAAACATTCAAAGGCATTTTGAAGAGGAAGAGAAGATTGACTTTGACTTGATTTTGACAGCGGTTCAAGAAATGAAACTTCCCGTCATCTCCGCATCGTTGACGACGATCGGGGCGCTCGTCCCAGTGTTCCTTCTGCCGGAAAATTTGAAACCATATTTCATTCATTTCTCCATAACAGCCGGCTTCGTGATACTTTTCTCACTTTTCATCTCTTTAACTTTCATCCCGATCGTCTCGGATAAAATTCTGGTGAAACGCAGATTCAAGGAAAGGGTTAAACTTTTTGATGTGATTTTAAACATTTATAAGAAAATTTTGTTGTGGAACATCAAACATAGGCGACTTGTGGTTATAGTTTTGATATGGCTGTTCGGTTTTCCGATATGGTTGTTGCCAGAGAAAATAGAAATTAAAGGGGAAAATTTAAGTTTAAATGTCTTTGATAGAAAAGTTTCGGTTTCGGGGTTTGTTAAACTTTACAACGAGATTATCGGTGGCGAGTTTTATTCAAAGATAAGACCTTATGTTGACCACGCCCTTGGAGGGGTTTCGCATCTGTTCTTTAAGTATGTCTATAAAGGTGAGCTTTGGAGATGGGGTGGGGAGACATATATAGTTGTGAGCATTTTTGCCCCGCAAGGAACGGAAATATCAAGAATTGATGAACTTGTCAGAAAAATTGAGGGAAACCTCGTGAAAAATCTCGGCTTGATAAAGAAGTTTACATCAAGGGTATCAGATAGGTACGCTATGATAAGGGTTGAATTTGATGATAAAGTTGCTATGACATCCGTCCCGTATATAATCAAGGAAAATTTAATCTCAATTTGTGCTCAAACAAGCGGTTTTACGACATCTGTTTATGGATTTGGTCCTGGGTTTTTCTCCGGCGGAGATATAGCACCGAGTTTTACAATTCAAATTCTCGGATACAATTACGATGTGGTAAAACAAATCGCACAAAACATCAGTGAGATTTTATCTCAAAACCCAAGAGTTGCCGACATTGAACTTGATAGGTTGCCATGGAGAGCGAAGGAGTATGAAGTTGCTGCATACATTGACAGGGAAAAACTGAGTAGATATGAGGTTGATGTTAGTGATTTGATTTATTTCATCGCTGGCAAATTGAGGGTTTCAGTTGAGAATTTAAATTTGCGACTTCAAAATGAGGATGTGAAATTAAAAATTGCAATTTCTGAGTCGGGAAGAAACTTAAAAGATGTTGATGTGAGGGAGCTCCTTGATGCAAGTTTAGTTGTCAAAGGGAAAAGCGTCAAGCTTTCTGATGTCCTGAGGGTTGAACTTGCTCCAACTATGCCTGAGATAAGGCGCGAGAATCAACAATACACGAGATATATAACTTTTAATTTCAGGGGTCCGTATCATTACGGCTATAAATTTACAGATGCTGTGATAAAGAGCGTAAAAGTCCCACCAGGTTATGAAGTTAAAAGACCCGATTACTTCTTCATAATCGGAGAGAAAGAGAGGATACCGTTAATTTTAATCGCTTTTGTCTCCGTTTTGATTGTCTTTATGATAACCGCATCTTTGTATGAGTCACTGCGAAAGCCATTTGTTATAATTCTATCCGTCCCGATGTCTTTAATTGGTCTGTTTCTCGTCTTTTACATCTTTGATGTCAATTTCGGTCGGGGAGGATATGCTGGTCTTATTCTTTTGATAGGGCTTTCGGTTAACAACGGGATAATTCTTGTTGATAAAATTTCAAGATCGTTGGAGAGCAAAAATGTTAAACCTCACGAGTCAAGTTACGATGAGGTAATTGCTCATGCTTCTTTGCAAAGGGTTAGACCGATTTTGATAACTAATTTAACCACGATAGCGGGTTTCTTGCCATTTATATTCACAAAGAATGTTTATTCGCTCTGGTATCCTTTTTCTATAGCCGTTTCAGGTGGGCTTCTCTTTTCAATGTTCGTCATTTTGCTGTTCGTCCCATCTCTTTATAAAATTATTGCAAAATAAAATTTCAATGTGAAATGACCGGTGAAAACACAACAAAGAGAAAGTCCCGGTTAAAAATTTTGATATTCATTTTATCCGGTATCTTTTTGCTTTTTTTAATCGCTGGGATAATTTTCTGGGGCGGTGGAGAGGAAACGAATGTGATGATTCAGAATGTAGAGCCAGGCGAGATATTTTTCCCCGTTAAGGTTGATGTTGCAAGAAAAGGGGATTTGATTCAGTGGATTAACACAAGCGGTGTGGCAAAACCGATACAAGAAGTTGATATAATATCACGAATTGGAGGACAAGTTGTGCTTTTAAATGTCCATAACGGGAAATTTATAAACAAAGATGATTTGATCTTCAAAATTGACGATATGGAGTATAAAATAGCCCTGAAACAGGCAGAATATAATCTCCTTGACGCAAGGGTGGAATATAACTTGATGAAGTTCGGCTCCGTCCCAGGCGGAGCTGATGTGGGAAGGTTTAAGAAGGAAATTGACAGTTTGAGGAAAGTTTATGAGGAGATGAAAAAGAAATATGAAATGGGACTTGTTGGCGAGGGTGATTTTGAAAGGGTTAAAAGAGATTATGAAGCGTTGCTCGTTTACAGCGATGTTAATCGTGAAGATGTCATTGCGAATAAAAGTGGTTTGAACAGGGCTTTGATTGAGTATGAGAAGGCGAAGTTAAATGTTGAATATACCCAAATAAAGGCGCCATTTTCGGGTTATATAGCTGACTGCGATATAAGTGTCGGAAGTTATGTTAGCCCAGGGCAAAAATGTATGAAGCTTATTGACATATCCGCTGTAAAGATAGTTGCAGAGGTGACTGAAACACAATTGGCTAAGATTAAAACGGGTAATATCGCAGAGGTTGAATTTGTGTCTTATCCTGGAGAGGTTTTCAGAGGGAGGGTTGTTGAAGTAAATCCATATATTGATATTGAAAGAAGGGTTGGCAAAGTTGTCGTCCTTGTGGAAAACATCGGGGAGAAAATAAAACCGGGGATGTTTGCAAATGTAAGGATACAAGGTGACATTTACAGGGATGTTTTGCTTGCCCCTAAGAAAGCAGTTGTGATGAGAGATAATCGTCCAGTTGTATTTGTATATCAAGGTGTGAATGAAGATAGCGGTCTTTCAAAGTGGTTTTATGTTGAGCTTGGTCGTGAAAATGAACAATTTTACGAGATAAAAAGCGGTATAAATCCCGGGGACACGATTATAATTGAGGGGAATTATAATCTGGCACATGACTCAAAGGTCAAAATTTTGAGGTGAAAAATGGATCGGGGATGATTTATGGAAATTAAAAGGCGGGAAATTGAGAGGTTTATTTTGGAAAATTTGGAGAATCCAAATTTTGATGTTCACAATCTATCGCGGTGTTTTGGTCTTTCAGTTTCGGGACTTTTTGATTTTGTTTATGATATTTTCGGTACAACGCCATACAGATTGATTGAGACATATCGGATTGATAGAGCTATAGATTTAATTGCAAGCGGAGTTAAGATGAAGGATGTATTTAAAAAGTGTGGTTATTGGCGGGCGAGGACATTCAGAGGGGCTTTTAAACGGAGGTTGGGGATTTCACCGATGGAGTTCAAGCGTGAGATTGAAAATGGCATCGCTGATGAAGTTGTGAGAAGATACAAAACGATTTTATGGAGGGAGGTGAAAAAGTGATGTTGTTTAGGTATAAAAATTTTCCGCAAAAATTTTCCGCAATTTTTTTCCGTAAAATTTTTCCCCTTTTCTTGACAAGGAAATTTTTCTGTTTTAAATTTTGGGTGAGAGAAAAAAGTTAAGTTGATTTATGCGTTTAAATTTCGTTACAGTTTTGAGGTATTTACTTGGTTTGGTTTTCGTGTTTTCTGGTTTTGTTAAGATTATTGATTTGGTTTGGTTTTCGGGAGTTGTTTCCTCTTATGGGGTTTTGCCCGATTTTTTAGTTTTGCCTTTTTCTTTTCTTGTCTCGTTTCTTGAGTTTGTTTTCGGTTTGATGCTTTTGTTTGGGATTGGTGTTGTTTATGCTTTGTTTGGTTTGATTTTTATGGTTTTTGGTTTTACGATTTTGAGTTTTTCAAGGTTTGTTTTGGGTGAAGTTGGTGATTGTGGATGTTTTGGGAGGTTTGTTGGTGGGAGGAATGACATTTTCCATTTGTTTTTGAACTTGTTTTTAATTTCTGGTTTAATTTTTGTAAAACTAAAAACAAATGGAGGGAAGTAAAATGAGATACTTCTTTTTCTCTGTTTTAGTTTTGCTATTTGTATTCAATTTTATCGCTTTGCTTTCCTATTACTTTGTTGATTATGGTTTTGCCACGGAACCATCGTCTTGCAATCGGTGGGGTATTTGTGTATATCCGGATGGAAGTCAAATTTGTTGTTTCCCGGAGGGGAGTTTAATTGGTTGTGCAGGGGGTTGTTGCGATTGCGTTGGTCCGTTTGTTTAAAAATAAAATTTTTTTAAAGAAATGCTCTTACTTTTATTGTTTTTGATGTCGTTTGAAAATTACACAAAATTTGAGGATGTTTTTAAGAAAGCAAGGGAGATAAATTTAAGCAATGATGTAATTATTGGTTCCATTGCTGATTTGGTTGTAACAAGCAGGGGTGAATTTATAATTTCTGACCCTATTGGTAATGCTGTTTTGGTTTTTGGGAATGGGGGGAAGTTTCTAAAAAAGATCGGTAATTTTGGAAGTGGACCTGGTGAATTTCGCTCTCCAAATAGAATTGCTGTTGATGAGTTCGGGAATATATATGTTGAAGATAGAGGTAATAGGAGGATTAATGTATATGATGGTAGTGGGAACTTTAAATTTTCTTTTAGATTGGAAAAGGGACCACTTTTCTCCCTTAAGGTTAAGGGTAATTACATTTACACATACTGCCCAGCTGGTATTGGAAGAGATGAAAGGGTGATATATATTTACAATGGAAAAGGTGAATTAGTTAAAAAGTTTGGTAATTTGCCGAAGTTTATGTGGGATTTCCCATTTGTAATATCTGGGGGAGGGATGGTTGTTGATTCTGTTGGTTCTGTTTATCAGGTTCATCCAGTTGAATATGTTGTAAATAAGTATTCTATAGATGGCAGTTTATTAAATCGCCTTGTGGGAAAATCCCAATTTTACAGGGCTCCAACGATGCCAGATATCAAAACGATCCAAGCTGAATATCAAAAGTGGCTTGATTCATGGACTCCTGTTTCGGGTTTATATTTGTTGGAGGATAAGTTTTTGATCGTTTTGACTACATTGGGTAAAGAAGGGAGACAAAAAAGATTTATAATTAATATATTTGACTTAGAGGGAAAACTTTTAAAGGGGGATATTTTTCTTTCGCTTCCTGAGAGTGCGACAATAATCGGTGCTTATGGAGATGGCTTTTACATAGCTGAGCAACAAGTATTTGATGAAAAAGGGAATTTATTAAATCCAAAAATCATAGAATATAAAATTAAATCGGGATTGTAATATGTTTGTTTTGAATTTAGCAAGAAAATTATCGGTTGTCATTTTAATTGCATTGCTTGTTCTTAACATTTTGGCTGTTTATGGAATTATTAGATTTGATGTGAAATCAGAAGAATGGGGTGTATGTGCCAGATTGGGATGTGGGTGGCCTGGGATAACGGTTTGCTATGATTGGAATGGTGGAAGGTGTTATTTCCCATATACGATCGTTGAATAAAATATCGGGGGGTCAAATATGATTGAGCGATTTATTTTGATCGTTTCATTTATTTCTCTACTTTTTGAATCAAATTTCCTTGCAGATAGAAGATGGAGAGATTTAAGGGTTGTAAAAGAGGTTGAATATCACTTATTATTTCCAGCTTTGGTAAAATTGAGCCCCGATGGAAAATTTGTTTATGTTTTAGATTATGGTGATTTAAAGATAAAAAGATTTGCGAGCGATGGGAGATTTTTAAACGAATATGGTAAAGGTAAAGGGGAAGGTCCAGGTGAGTTTAAAAATCCGACGGATTTCGCCATTGATGGAAATTATAATGTTTGGGTTTGTGACCCTGAAAATGGGTTTGTCACTGTGTTTGATGAGAGTGGAAAGGTCTTTAAGACGATGAGATTAAAAACCATTCCGTTGAGGTTGGAACTTGTTGGGGAGAAGTTTCTTGTGACAAAACCTATAGTTAAAGGGGATTATTTGGTTGAGGTGTATGATACAAATGGAAATTTTAAGTTTGGACTTGGTGAGAACCTTCCGCCAGAATATAAAGATGTCTTGTTCGGTGGGTGGATGGATTCGGACGGAGAAGTTTTATATTATGGTTTTGAAAGGTTGAGTTATATTTTAAGTTTTGACTTGAACGGAAGGAAGATTCGCTATATGAATAAAACAATAGATGAGTTCCCAGATCCAAAAATTGAAGTTTTTTCAATTGAGGGAAGAACAATAAGAGGTTTGCCGAAGGATGCTCCTTTTTCAATCATGAGTTTAAATGTTAAAAATGGTTTGATTTTCGTAAGGTCTGGGGCGAATTGGCGAAAAAGGGAAGATATAACTATCGTTGATGTTTATAAAGCTTCTGATGGTAGATATTTATACTCTTTTAAAGTTCCAATGAGAATGGCTCAGATTTATTGCGATGGGAATTTTATTTATGGCGTTAGCGATACAATGGTGGTCAAACTAAAGTTGAATTTTAAATGAAGAGGGTAAAATTAACATCAGTGGTGATATTTGCATTGGCTTTTTTCAATTTTATTTTGCTTATGAACAATTATAAGCTTTTGCGAAAGTTTTCCTCTTTAAATTATTCGGATTTAGATATTATGCTTGAGGAGAATTCATTGAGTGGTAGAAAACTTAATAATGCTTTCGTGAGGTTGGTAGAAAAGCAAGGTGATTCATCTAAGTATTTTTTGGTTTTAGTTTTCAGAAAAAGGGATTGTGATATATGCTTGAACTATATTATTTCATCTTTGCAAAAGATTAAAGATGTTAAAGTTTTTGGTGTCTATGCTGATAGTGACACAATAAGTATGAAGAAAATGGTTAAGATATTCCAGATCAAATTTCCTGTAATTCAAGATGTGGGGATAGTTGATGAATTATCTTTAAAAAGAACCCCATTCGTTCTGTTCATCAGTCCCAAAGGTGTAATCATTTATGCTTATTATCCAAACTACCTAAAACCTGAAAGTTGGGATAAATTTTTATCAAAGATTAAGCTATTAATGTAGTTTGTAAAAGAGTGATTGCAATTAAGGTATAAAAATTTCCGCAAAATTTTTCCCCTTTTCTTGACAGGGAAATTTTTCTGTTTTAAATTTTGGGTGAGAGAAAAAGTTAAGGAGGTTCATCTGTGCGGTTGGCAATTTTGGGCATGATTTTGTTTTTCGGAAGCATAATTTTAGCTCAAGAAATTTTTATTGGTTTATGTTATTGTGTCCCACCGGTGCCAAGTTAAAACTAAATTAAGTGGAGGGATAGTTATGAGGTTCAAAGTTTTAATTTTGTTGTTGTTTTTCTTCGCTTGTTCAGTTAAGGAGACGGACAAGTCCAGCAGGACTTTGGAACCGGAAATTTCAGCGACACCGAGTTGGGTTGAATTAAATGTTAAAGGGTCAAATCTTGATTTCAATGTCGTTGATGAATTTTTAAAAGAGAAGGGTTTACCGAATAAATTTGAGATAAGTTTGGTCACGAGTGAAAGTGAGGGAAAGGAGAGGGTTGAGAAATTAGAGAAGATTTTACATAGCGATGATATTCAGAAAGATGTAGTCAAATTCTTTTTATATAATGTGCTTACCGATATTTACTTACGGTTGTCACTTTATAATCCGAAGCCCGAATACTTTGCTCAAGCTGAGAAATATGCAAGGTATGTGATTGATAAATATGGTAATGACGAAAGGTTTAGGGCTTATACAAGTGTAACCCGGGATAATCTCGCTTATATCTATAGTTTAACGGGTAGGTTTGATGAGGCGTTGAGGATATGGGAGGATTTAATTGATAAATACAGCGACATAGTTGAGAGTCCTGATTACGGGAATTGGTTTGGTGTTCAATGTTTATTTTCCATTTTTGGCGCGCTTGATAGAGTGTGTGGTGATAATTTTAGGGATGATCGTTACATTAAAGCGGTTTCATTCCTTGAGAAAATTTCATCACTTAGAAATGATGAAGTTGGTCTTTTTGCGGATATGTTGTTATATGAGTATTATTTCAAATCGGGCAAGAAGGATTTTGCTGATAAAAAGTTTAAACAGGTTGAAACAAGGATTGCTAATTATAGTAGTCAAAGCATTCATAATTTTTGGAAGGGGATACAAGTTAAAGTTAATAGATGGGAAAGCTGGAAGAAAGCGAAGGGAGGTTAATTTAGTTGTGGGAGGATTACGATGAGGCAGTAGTAAGAATAAGAGCAATAAGCCAGGGAAAAAAGGAATAGTTACAAATAAATGGAGGTGGGCTTGTGCGGAAGAAAGTTGTTCTTTTTATAATATTGGTTCTTGTCTTCTTTTTGTTCGCTCTCGCACGACTTTTAGATTTTCGCATCTCAATTAGTTTTAAAGGTGAGCAGGAAAAAGATATCAAATTAAGCGAGGTTGTTAAATTTGTAAAATCAATTAAAGTTAAAGGCGATGTTAAGGAATTTATGGATCATGATATTTACAAAATGATCGCCTATATTGATAGTTTTTTTATCATATGCAATCGCATGCAGGGGAAAATATGGGTATTGGATAGCTCAAGTAATGTTTTGAGGATATTTGGTAGTTTGGGTTCAGCTCCAGGTGAGTTTAAATGGATAAGTTCGTTTGATTTATCAGAAGATGGTTTGATTTATATTTATGACCATCAAAATGCGAGATTCACGATTTATAACTTGAATGGTGAAATTGTAAAGGTTTTCCCATTTTTTGAACCCGGGTTAATTATTAATGACATCGCTGTTGGTGATTCGGGAAAGATATTTGTTCATCATCCACCATCGGAGAGATATGGTTATTCTGGTTTTGTGAGCTTGGTTTATGAAGATGGTAAATTAAAACAGACATATGTGGGTGATGTTGATTGGGATTATAGAAATTACTTTTATAGGGGTTTTTTAGGTGGTGATTTATTGGTTTCATCTGGTTATGTAATTGAAGCGAATAATTTCACTGGAATAACTTTGCATGAAATGAATTCTAAAAAGATGATAAAATTTGAAAAGCCAAAGGGTTTGTGGAAAGAGATTAAAAAGGTGAGAACTTATTCAATGGACACCTTAACAAAGGAATACAATATGAAATTGTGGGGTGTGGTTGAGCTTTCGGGTATGGTTATGGTGCATTATTATGATTTAAAAGGTAAAATTCCTAAAATGAGTTATGGATATTTCCTTATATATGACCTTGCTGGTCATTATCTTGGTAAAGTCGTTGTTGATTTGCCAACGATTATGCATCGGGGGGGACTTGAAGTATTTGGTAGTGATTGAGCCGAATATAAAGAAAGGTTCGCAGATAGAATTAGATGAAAAAGTGCCGTATATTTTTAACATTTATGAGTGGGATTTGGAGAAATTGAAAAAGATGTTTCCCGCCTTAAAAGTTAAATAGTCCAATCGTGGGCAATTTGGTGGCGATGAAGGCATTTACAAATTAGGGGGATTTTTGTTTTTAATTCGGTTGATATTTAAATTTTTGCAAGGTTGAGAAATTAAATTTTGATTTTGGAAAATGGGTGTAATTTTAAGCTTTCCGCCAGGTAAAAGGGTCATTGATGTAAGAAGGGAGATAAGGAGCAGGGTGGAGCGTGGGGATTTTAAAAGTTTCGTTTATATCGTCCCGACAAGGAGGAAGATAAGGGAGTTGCAGAGGGAATTTCTAAGTTATGCCCCGGGAAATGTCGCACCCGAGTTTAACTTTTTCACGCTTGAATTGTTCGCAAGGAAATTGTATTTCAGTTCGGGTGTTGAAAAGCCGAAGCGTCTTATATCGGAGACAATTCAAGGGCTTGTTTTTCAAATGGCAATAGATGGGGTGATTGAGCAACTTGAATATTTTAAACCACCTGGGACAGGGAGTGAGCTTCCGAAGGGGACAGTGAATAAGTTGATTGATACGATAATTGGATTAAAAGAGGATGGGATTTATCCAAAGGATTTGTTGGAACAAATTGACAAAGTTGAGAAAAGGGAAGATAGGGTAAAACTTAAAGACATCGCTTTGATATATGAAAAATATGAAGGTCTTTTGCTTAGCAATTCGTTTATAGATGTGCCAGGGATTTTCAAAGAATTGAACAATATCTTGACGGTTGAAAATGTGAATTTGATTTTTAGGAATGCCTTTTTTGAAGTTGATTCAATTTTCATTGATGGTTTTTCCGTTTTTCGCCTTCCGGAGATAAACTTGATAAAGATGCTCACAAAGGTTAACGATGTGAGGATTGTGATTTTGTTTGATTATTTTGAAAAGAACAACAATCTTTTCGGTCATCTTGACGAATGTTATAATAAATTTCTTGATGCGGGTTTTGAAAAGCTTGAGTTAAAGCCGAAGACGGAAAATGATAAATTCGCAAGGCATTTAAACAAGTATCTCTTCAATTATATTGGTTTAAAGTTTGATAAGTATGATGCGAGGGACTTTGTTACTTTAATTGAAGCCAGGGACAGGGTGGATGAGGTGAAGACGATAGCTCGTTTGATTAAAAGCATCGTCAATGATAGACCCGATATTGATTTGAGCAAAATTTGTGTTGCGACTTACCGACCTGAAAAATATACGAATCTTTTCAGGGAGATTTTTCCAATTTATGGGATTCCCGCAAATATAACCGATAGGTTTTATCTTGAGAGGTCGCCTTTGGTTTCCGCGATAATTTCTCTTCTTGAGATACCCGCAAATGATTACGCAATAAGTGGGATTGTTAAGGTTTTGATGAGTTCATATTTTGATTTTTGTGCTGGGACGGGGCGTGAGCTCAAGCCAGATAACATTTATTCCGCATCAAGGGAGTTGAAAATAAAAAGCGGTCGTGAGTTTTGGAAGGAACGAGTTGAAAGGAGAATTGATTTTATAAAGGCGAAACTTGAGATGACAAACGATGAAGATGAGTATAACCAGCTCATTCGTGAGTTAAATCTATTTAATGAGGCGCTTCTTGATTTTGAGGGGCTTATGAAAATAGTGGATAAATTTTCCGCCGAGACGATGACGCCTTCTGAATTTAAGGAGAGGTTGAGGGAGGTTTTGAGATCGTTAAGAGTTGAGGAGCAAATTTTGAAATTTCCGAGAAGTGTGGCTGTACATGATGAAATTGAAAGGGATGCACGGGCTTATCAAAAGTTTATTGAAGTCGTTGATGAAGTTCTTGAGGTCTTTGAATTCAATATGAAAAGACGGGAAAGATATAGGTTTAATTTTTATGTTGATTTGATAAAGAAAGCAATTTCAAGGGTAAGATACAATATAAGACAAAAGTATGGTTACGGCGTTTATGTGACGGCGCTTGAAGAGACGAGAGGTTTGAATTTTGATGTTATGATAATTGCTGGGCTTGTTGATACGGAATTTCCATCTGTGTATGAGCCAGAGGTATTTTTAAGTGAAGAGCTTAGAAAAACTGAGTGGAGGCATAAACTTGACGAGCGTTATCTTTTCTATCAGGGTGTTGTGAATTTCAAAACACATCTTTATTTGACTTATCCAAGGACGGATGGAGAGAATGAACTTGTGAGGTCAAGGTTCATTGATTCCCTTGAACAGGTTGTTGAATTTAAAAAGGTTTCGTCCGATGATTTTGACCGTGGGATTTTCTCAATGCTTGAACTTTATGATAAGTTTGGAAGATTTTTGAAGTTTGAACTTGGCGACAGGGGATTTGATTTTGTCGTTGAGAAATTCCCGAAGCTCGTTGAAGATTATGGGGATAGGATAAAGTATATCTTTGATGTTTCAAGGATTAACATAAGCAGAAGCGAGTCGCACCATTATGTTGAATATGAAGGCGTTGTGGAAACATTTTATGATGAGGAAAAAAAGAAACTCGGTGAGCACGAGGAAAGAATTTTTTCAATATCTCAGCTTGAGACATACGGAAAGTGTCCATTTAGGTATTTCGCCGAGAGGGTTTTGAATTTGCGGACTTTTGAGGAAATTGAAGAACTTCTGACGCCAATTGAAAGGGGTATTTTATATCATGAAGTGCTTTATAAATTTTACACGAGCTGGGTTGAACTTGGTTTGAACATCGCTGAAAATGTTGACAAGGCAAAGGAGTTGATAGTTAAAATTGCGTTTGAGAAAGCTAACGAGTTTGAGATAAACCATCCGCTTTGGAGAGTTGAAGTTGATGAGTTGGTGGAAAATATGAGAAAATTTATTGATTTGGAGGCAAACTCAATAGGATATAAGCCGAAATATTTTGAAGTTGCTTTCGGACCCAAGGTTGGAAGCAGGGCGAAAGTTGATGTTAATCTATCAACGGATAAGCCGATTCAAGTAGGGAAGGTGAAAATTCAAGGGAAAATTGACAGGATTGATGTGAATGGGAATAAGTTTTTGATATATGATTACAAGACGGGGAGATATGTTCCGACTTTGGATGATTTGGATAGGGGGATACATCTTCAGATTCCGATTTACATTAAAGTCGCTGAGGAAATCTTCAAAGACAAAGGTTATGAGATGGAAAGCGTTGGCGGAGTTAATTATATAGTTCGGGGGGATGTAAGAATTGGGAGGGTTTTGCAGAAAGGTGAGGAGAAAAAAGGTAAAAAGATTTTGGATGAGGAAGAGTATAGGAAAAAGCTTGAATCAGCCGTTGACAAAGT
>Ga0079995_1058923_pt1 | contig 19600 bp, 6 predicted proteins | sample FaiFalFF_MnMetaG_2_FD_69198 | JGI IMG/M metagenome (GOLD analysis project Ga0079995, IMG submission 69198) | Freshwater microbial communities from Yellowstone National Park, Wyoming, USA - Fairy Falls C (FF_Mn_C) (SPADES assembly) (version 4) | ecosystem: Environmental > Aquatic > Freshwater >...
CTGGACTTTTAGTTCAAAAACCCGCCCCCAGCGGGGTGTGCGGGTTGGTTTTTAGCCTACCTGTGAGGAATTGAAACTGGCGCTCCAGCGCGAGGCGGAGGCGGATGTGAGTTGCGTTTTTAGCCTACCTGTGAGGAATTGAAACTTGGACGAGGCGCTGAAGCGGTTGTTGTGCAATTGCGTTTTTAGCCTACCTGTGAGGAATTGAAACTTTATTGTGTTTGCTGCGTAAGTTGTGTAAGGTTCTCTGGTTTTTAGCCTACCTGTGAGGAATTGAAACCCTTGCGATAGCGCATGTGGCAGGCGTGTCGGCAGTGGGTTTTTAGCCTACCTGTGAGGAATTGAAACAAGACGAACGCGCTGACCTCAGCGCCCCAGAGGTTGTTTTTAGCCTACCTGTGAGGAATTGAAACGTAGCAGATGCGCATCGATGCCATACTGCGTACGCAGTTTTTAGCCTACCTGTGAGGAATTGAAACGCAGCTGCACGACGCGCGGCGACACGCCGTGCTGGAGTTTTTAGCCTACCTGTGAGGAATTGAAACACATCTCGCGCCGCCACTCCGCCAGAGCGACACCGAGGTTTTTAGCCTACCTGTGAGGAATTGAAACCTCCGACAGAGACCCGAGATCACCTACGAATACTGGTTTTTAGCCTACCTGTGAGGAATTGAAACCCTCGACTGCGAAGTGGGCCGATAGAGGGTGTACTCTTGTTTTTAGCCTACCTGTGAGGAATTGAAACGCGGTGTACAAGAATGCTCCTGTTCGTCCCGCTAGGTTTTTAGCCTACCTGTGAGGAATTGAAACAATTGCCGCCAACCACTTGACATTTTGCGCAGGCGTGTTTTTAGCCTACCTGTGAGGAATTGAAACACATCGATGTCGAGCGCGACGGCGGCACATGGATCGTTTTTAGCCTACCTGTGAGGAATTGAAACAGCTTACCATCCAGTGCCGCGTTCATCGCCGAATTATAGTTTTTAGCCTACCTGTGAGGAATTGAAACTTGAGCTTGTCGACGATATCCTCGGCTTCGTCTCTTCTGTTTTTAGCCTACCTGTGAGGAATTGAAACATTTCAATCAGCACGACAGGGCAGCGCATGGAGAGTGTTTTTAGCCTACCTGTGAGGAATTGAAACGAAATTCAGAACAACATCAGCTTCTGAAATAACCTTGTTTTTAGCCTACCTGTGAGGAATTGAAACACGGGGAGTCGGATGGTCGCGACGGCGCATCCGCTGAGTTTTTAGCCTACCTGTGAGGAATTGAAACCTTCGGTCTCCCACGGCGCGGGTCGCCCCGACGCCGGTTTTTAGCCTACCTGTGAGGAATTGAAACGACGGGCGACGACAACGCACGCGCGAGCGACCCCGCGGTTTTTAGCCTACCTGTGAGGAATTGAAACATATCCTCGCGCATCTGTTGCATCAGCGCGAGGTAGTGGTTTTTAGCCTACCTGTGAGGAATTGAAACTTGCAGGGTGAGGATGCGGTTGACGCGCGGAGCGAGGGTTTTTAGCCTACCTGTGAGGAATTGAAACATCCGCGCTACAACAGCTCAACCGCGACCTCGCCGACGTTTTTAGCCTACCTGTGAGGAATTGAAACGCACCATCCACATCCCCAACAACACAGACAAAGCCTACGTTTTTAGCCTACCTGTGAGGAATTGAAACACCTGAACCGCCAAGCCGAACGCACAGGCGCCGCGCAAGCCGTTTTTAGCCTACCTGTGAGGAATTGAAACGATGGTCGTTTTGTTATTGTTCGGGCTTCTTTAAGTTTTTAGCCTACCTGTGAGGAATTGAAACAGCGGTGCGAGACCTTATGTGGGTGTGCGGATGGCGTGAAGTTTTTAGCCTACCTGTGAGGAATTGAAACCGATGTTATGGAGGCTGTCGATGCGCTGCCCGACGAGGATCGGTTTTTAGCCTACCTGTGAGGAATTGAAACGCACCATCCACATCCCCAACAACACAGACAAAGCCTACGTTTTTAGCCTACCTGTGAGGAATTGAAACCGCGTTGCAGTTGGCGTCGGCGTGTTCGGAGTGTTCGTAGGGTTTTTAGCCTACCTGTGAGGAATTGAAACTCGGGCGCAAGCTCACCGAACGAGAAAGGCAAGCAATGTTTTTAGCCTACCTGTGAGGAATTGAAACGCGCAATCGCTTGGCGCGTAAGGTGGTAGCGTCCAAGTTTTTAGCCTACCTGTGAGGAATTGAAACAAAACGGTGCTGGAGGCGTTGCCGTGGGATGACTCGGTTTTTAGCCTACCTGTGAGGAATTGAAACCACAGCGCGAGATCACTGGGGGGGGCTATCAGAACGTTTTTAGCCTACCTGTGAGGAATTGAAACCAGTGATCTCGCGCTGTGCGGGCAAATTTAAACGCGTTTTTAGCCTACCTGTGAGGAATTGAAACACACACCGAGCGCACGCGCAGCCTCCGCCAAGCTGACGTTTTTAGCCTACCTGTGAGGAATTGAAACGCCGTGACCAGCCTGCGTACCGTGCGCTCCGACACAGTTTTTAGCCTACCTGTGAGGAATTGAAACTGTGATGGACGATGATCTTGGCTATCTTGCGCATGGCTAGTTTTTAGCCTACCTGTGAGGAATTGAAACCCTGATCAAGCAGCGACTCGACCTGAGCTTCTGTCGTTTTTAGCCTACCTGTGAGGAATTGAAACACCGACGTAGGTCGTCGGCGAAGCTGCGCCACTCGTTTTTAGCCTACCTGTGAGGAATTGAAACCGAGTCGCGTCCGCTGCAAGGCGCAGTGGCGCTCCGCGTTTTTAGCCTACCTGTGAGGAATTGAAACCCTGATGTGGGCAGCCCGCCTGCGATTGCGTCGGTGGTTTTTAGCCTACCTGTGAGGAATTGAAACATGTGCGCATGATCACCGCGCCCACCACGAGCAACCGTTTTTAGCCTACCTGTGAGGAATTGAAACCTTTAGTATCGCCTGCACCTCGCGCAGCGCGAGCCCATTTTTAGCCTACCTGTGAGGAATTGAAACCCTTCTTGGCGGGGAAGACCCACACTTTCAAGTACGGTTTTTAGCCTACCTGTGAGGAATTGAAACGCGAGCGGTCATCGGGTATGCGCTCGATGTGCCAGCTATGTTTTTAGCCTACCTGTGAGGAATTGAAACTTCGATGCTGTTCGCGCGCTAACCCGTCCAAAAATCGTTTTTAGCCTACCTGTGAGGAATTGAAACGGCGATGGGATTCGCAAGGCGATGGCGCCCGAACAGTTTTTAGCCTACCTGTGAGGAATTGAAACAGCCACCGCATTCGCGGCAAGCAATCGTTGTGGGTATAAGTTTTTAGCCTACCTGTGAGGAATTGAAACGAGTAGGCGATAATCACCCATTACGCGGGTAGAAATTGTTTTTAGCCTACCTGTGAGGAATTGAAACAGTTTCCAGAGGTGCGCGTTGCACGGTACGCGAGTGGCGTGTTTTTAGCCTACCTGTGAGGAATTGAAACAGCGCAAGACGATAGAGCGTATCGCCCGCGTGCTGGAAGGTTTTTAGCCTACCTGTGAGGAATTGAAACGACGGCGCACTACACGGCGATTGTGGTGCTGAGCTATGTTTTTAGCCTACCTGTGAGGAATTGAAACCAGTTTCGTGGGCTACGATGCAGACGAGAGCCTGCGTTTTTAGCCTACCTGTGAGGAATTGAAACTGCAACATCACGCTGTTCCACTGTTCGTTTTGCAAGTTTTTAGCCTACCTGTGAGGAATTGAAACCACTACTGCAACTCTACGCTTACACGCGGGATATCGTTTTTAGCCTACCTGTAAGGAATTGAAACGCACAGTACCCACAGCACCCAATCGGCGGTTCAGCAGTTTTTAGCCTACCTGTGAGGAATTGAAACCAGTTGTTTTGTTCTATCTTGGTGCTGTGGCATAGTGTTTTTAGCCTACCTGTGAGGAATTGAAACTGCAGTGGTTGCACCTTGTACACAATCGGGATAACCTGTTTTTAGCCTACCTGTGAGGAATTGAAACAGCGGTGGTGCAACAGTTCCGTGAACGGTATGTGGATGTTTTTAGCCTACCTGTGAGGAATTGAAACAACACGGGAAGAACCAATCAGACGACGATGTATATGTTTTTAGCCTACCTGTGAGGAATTGAAACACATCTACATTCAGGAGGTGGATACCCATGCAGACTGTTTTTAGCCTACCTGTGAGGAATTGAAACGCTGGCGTGCCCCTGCGGGGGCTGCGCCCCCGTTGGGGCTGTTTTTAGCCTACCTGTGAGGAATTGAAACTTGGAGAGCCGCGACTCGGCGTAGGGCGCAGGCTCCTTGTTTTTAGCCTACCTGTGAGGAATTGAAACAAGCGTGAGAGCTGCGAATACCACACCGTGCACTTCGAGTTTTTAGCCTACCTGTGAGGAATTGAAACCTGAGGCGGTAGGTCAGCCCAAGGCTGTCTGAACGGGTGTTTTTAGCCTACCTGTGAGGAATTGAAACCTTGACGACCTGCAAGTCAACGACGATGCGGTCAGTTTTTAGCCTACCTGTGAGGAATTGAAACCAGTTGAGGCAGCGATAGAGGTTCGCGCCTCGCTCTTGTTTTTAGCCTACCTGTGAGGAATTGAAACTATAGAGCCAGCGTGCGCCTGTGCCGTTGTAGGCGCCCGTTTTTAGCCTACCTGTGAGGAATTGAAACACCCCCGCCCCACCCCCGCCGTCGGGCTTCGCCCGGTTTTTAGCCTACCTGTGAGGAATTGAAACGCTGGGTTGCTGCGCGTTGCTTGACTGTGAGCTTGCGTTTTTAGCCTACCTGTGAGGAATTGAAACGCTGCGTTCTGCTACAATCATCGTTGCACCTCCTATCCGTTTTTAGCCTACCTGTGAGGAATTGAAACATCGTGTTTGGGTTGTTGTATCTCCGCAAAACTTGGTTTTTAGCCTACCTGTGAGGAATTGAAACTCCTTGACGCCATCAGGTATACTGCGAAGTAGGTGAGTTTTTAGCCTACCTGTGAGGAATTGAAACATGGGTGTAATACACCTTCTCGCTCACAGTATACCCGTTTTTAGCCTACCTGTGAGGAATTGAAACGCGTGAAAGCCACCCTTCGCCCCCACCCAGCCTTCCCCCGTGTTTTTAGCCTACCTGTGAGGAATTGAAACACCGCCTGTCGGGGCTGCAGGCGTACCTGCAGATCAACCGTTTTTAGCCTACCTGTGAGGAATTGAAACATTCAACCACCGCTGTGAGAGTCTGCCTAGCCATGTTGTTTTTAGCCTACCTGTGAGGAATTGAAACATCGGGATAACCTACAGCGCGTGAAAATCGTACTACGTTTTTAGCCTACCTGTGAGGAATTGAAACACTTTTTGTGCAGGGAAGAATGTGTCTGGAGATAGTTGTTTTTAGCCTACCTGTGAGGAATTGAAACCCACATAGACGGGCGGACTTACCCAGCGACTGGATTGGTTTTTAGCCTACCTGTGAGGAATTGAAACGCGCCCTCGCAAGCTCCGCAGGCTTCGCTTGCTCGGTTTTTAGCCTACCTGTGAGGAATTGAAACTCACACGGCGGTAGACGTAAGTATTGACCAGTTGCGGGGTTTTTAGCCTACCTGTGAGGAATTGAAACCGTCCAAGTCCACGCGCCACTGCCCGCCGACCCTATAAGGTTTTTAGCCTACCTGTGAGGAATTGAAACTGCAGACCCAACCCAGAGTCGGCGGGCTCGCGGGCGGTTTTTAGCCTACCTGTGAGGAATTGAAACGTTGCACGGTTCGGTCTATATCCCCGTTGCGTGCATAGTTTTTAGCCTACCTGTGAGGAATTGAAACGCGCGTCGCCCAGCGGCAGCCCCGACTGCGCCCAGGTTTTTAGCCTACCTGTGAGGAATTGAAACCTGGCTTGCATTATACCCTATCGGTGCAACAAAAGTGTTTTTAGCCTACCTGTGAGGAATTGAAACAAAAGCAAAGGAGGCACAACATGAAAACCAAGCGTAAGTTTTTAGCCTACCTGTGAGGAATTGAAACACACTCGGCTTGGCGCAGCGGGCATCAGACACGCTATGTTTTTAGCCTACCTGTGAGGAATTGAAACCAGTGCGAGTTCAGCCACACAGCATACAGCTCGTCCTTGTTTTTAGCCTACCTGTGAGGAATTGAAACTGTGATCGTATGCGAGGCGTTGCATCAGCACCCACGTTTTTAGCCTACCTGTGAGGAATTGAAACCTTGACGACCTGCAGATCCACCACCCGCGAGTCATCCGTTTTTAGCCTACCTGTGAGGAATTGAAACAGTGGATCGCCCTCCTCCACGAACGCGACCACCCAGTTTTTAGCCTACCTGTGAGGAATTGAAACAAGTGCGTGATGGGGGAAAGCGCCTCCAGCGTTCCGCGTTTTTAGCCTACCTGTGAGGAATTGAAACGTAGCGGTTCGGCGCGACGCGCTTCGTGTTCAGATTGTTTTTAGCCTACCTGTGAGGAATTGAAACGCGATGCGAGTTCAGGGACTCGCTGACCCCCAACTTGTTTTTAGCCTACCTGTGAGGAATTGAAACTCGCGGCGATAGCGTCCTGCAGTGCGCTCATGCTCAGGTTTTTAGCCTACCTGTGAGGAATTGAAACCTGGGTAGCCTGCGCTGTGTAGGCTGGGCAGGGTAGTTTTTAGCCTACCTGTGAGGAATTGAAACTCGCGTCACTACCCAGACCTTCACGCCTGCTTCTACGTTTTTAGCCTACCTGTGAGGAATTGAAACCTAACAGCGTACTTGGCAGCCCTTTCTGGCATGTTTTTAGCCTACCTGTGAGGAATTGAAACCGAAGTTCACGCCACGGGAGAAGGGCGCGGTTGCCGTTTTTAGCCTACCTGTGAGGAATTGAAACCCGCGTGCGCATGGAGCGTGCCCCAGCCGACTCAGGTTTTTAGCCTACCTGTGAGGAATTGAAACTTTGTCAAGGGGGGAAGGGCAATTTCGGGGGAATTTGTTTTTAGCCTACCTGTGAGGAATTGAAACGCGGCACAAGTATCCCGTGCCTGTGTTCGGGCACGGCGAGTTTTTAGCCTACCTGTGAGGAATTGAAACGCGACGCCTGCGGTGTCGGCTGAGCCGTAGCTGATGGGCGTTTTTAGCCTACCTGTGAGGAATTGAAACTGGGGAGGAGGATGGGGTGGTGGCAAGCCAGGGGTGGGTTTTTAGCCTACCTGTGAGGAATTGAAACGTGCTTGACGCCATCAGGTATAATCCACCGCAGGTGAGTTTTTAGCCTACCTGTGAGGAATTGAAACAGGGACACAAGCGGCACGCCGAGGAGGTGCTGCGCCGTTTTTAGCCTACCTGTGAGGAATTGAAACTGCGGTTGGGCTGCGCGTGGGCAGGTGGGCTGCGCAGTTTTTAGCCTACCTGTGAGGAATTGAAACCAAGACAACGCGCCTGCCACCCTGCCCGCCCCAACGCGTTTTTAGCCTACCTGTGAGGAATTGAAACCTTCACGGGGCTTTGGGGACGCGGATAACTTGGCTAGTTTTTAGCCTACCTGTGAGGAATTGAAACGCTGACGAAGGCGAAGCGGGAGACAAATAACTGCGAGTTTTTAGCCTACCTGTGAGGAATTGAAACATGGCGGCTGGACTTGGACGAGGTTCGGGAGGCTTTGTTTTTAGCCTACCTGTGAGGAATTGAAACGAGTACAATAATCGCGCTGTTCCTGTGTTACATGTTTTTAGCCTACCTGTGAGGAATTGAAACGCCCTACTCGCTTAGGGAGCAGTGCGATTTTCTACTGTTTTTAGCCTACCTGTGAGGAATTGAAACTGTGGCGTGCGCGAGCGCATCCAGCAGGAGATAACTCGTTTTTAGCCTACCTGTGAGGAATTGAAACCTATCATATCCTTCCGTATCATCGTTAGCCTCTTGGTTTTTAGCCTACCTGTGAGGAATTGAAACAAATAAGTCGTCATCCATAAGATCTGAAAATAACCCCAGTTTTTAGCCTACCTGTGAGGAATTGAAACGAAGTAGGTACAGGGCGATCTCCCTCGCCGTGTACCGGTTTTTAGCCTACCTGTGAGGAATTGAAACCATAACGCCTGCGCTTGCTCATCGCCTACACCACCACAAAGTTTTTAGCCTACCTGTGAGGAATTGAAACCTCGGTAAAGCGCACCTGGTGCGCCCCTCGGTCCTGGTAGTTTTTAGCCTACCTGTGAGGAATTGAAACTCGAGCGGAGCAGGTCGAGCGTTCTGGCCTTAGTCGTTTTTAGCCTACCTGTGAGGAATTGAAACAACCGACTCGTGACTCCAAACATCAGAAGACATACGCCAGTTTTTAGCCTACCTGTGAGGAATTGAAACCGGCATACGCATCAACGGGCAGTGGCACAACTACTCGTTTTTAGCCTACCTGTGAGGAATTGAAACCTACGCGCAGAGTGGCGCGCCCTCGCGGATGAGTTAACGTTTTTAGCCTACCTGTGAGGAATTGAAACCAGAGAAGTTGACGGCGATAGGCGCAGCGATTTCGTTTTTAGCCTACCTGTGAGGAATTGAAACACAGCAACGATGGATTCTACCTGCCTGCAGAGCCGGGTTTTTAGCCTACCTGTGAGGAATTGAAACATTGCACGCGGCAGGTGTTGCGTCGCGCCGCATGTGCTGGTTTTTAGCCTACCTGTGAGGAATTGAAACCGGAAAACACACCCGCAACCACCGCCTACAACCAAAGTTTTTAGCCTACCTGTGAGGAATTGAAACTTTGTCAAGTCCTGAAAGGCAATTTCGGGGGAATTTCGTTTTTAGCCTACCTGTGAGGAATTGAAACCAGTAGCCGCGATTTCCACCGCGCGTAGGCGCGTATGTTTTTAGCCTACCTGTGAGGAATTGAAACGTCGTAATCGCCCTGATGATGGGCGCATCTTGACTGAGTTTTTAGCCTACCTGTGAGGAATTGAAACGAGAGTGATGTGGCTCGTGTTGCTTGGTCGGCGATAGTTTTTAGCCTACCTGTGAGGAATTGAAACGTGCTGGGGCAGGTCTACTCGGTTATGGGCTGGGGCTATAAGTTTTTAGCCTACCTGTGAGGAATTGAAACTCGAATGCGTCGAATTCGGGGTACTCGTTCCCCTCATACAGGTTTTTAGCCTACCTGTGAGGAATTGAAACTGTGGTGCTACCGTACCCGTACACGATTGGCGAGCATGTTTTTAGCCTACCTGTGAGGAATTGAAACTTCTCGGCACGAGACACATCCCTTGCGCGAATCAGCAGTTTTTAGCCTACCTGTGAGGAATTGAAACGAACTACAAGAATTCGACATTACCTACGATGAATCGTTTTTAGCCTACCTGTGAGGAATTGAAACAAGAAACTATACACGCAATGGGCGACCTGATAGCAGGTTTTTAGCCTACCTGTGAGGAATTGAAACCTACCGCAACATCTTCTGGCTGCCTGCCGCGCTCCATCGAGTTTTTAGCCTACCTGTGAGGAATTGAAACAGTAGATAATCAACCGATACGCCCAGAGCATCGGCGAGTTTTTAGCCTACCTGTGAGGAATTGAAACCTGATGCTCCCGCGAACCTCAGAATAGATATGCGATGTAAGTTTTTAGCCTACCTGTGAGGAATTGAAACCTGGATCGCGCTTTTTCGCGATGATCACCTGCAAGGGTTTTTAGCCTACCTGTGAGGAATTGAAACAAATGCGATGGGATGGGAGAAGCCACCCGCCCCCGCCAGTTTTTAGCCTACCTGTGAGGAATTGAAACGATCGTATTCTTTACAGCTTGCAGGAATATCTCTCGTTTTTAGCCTACCTGTGAGGAATTGAAACGTTCGTAGCGCTGTGGGTTGCGATTGCATAGCACCCAAGTTTTTAGCCTACCTGTGAGGAATTGAAACATTGGGTTTGTTCTTCTGGTTCGGGTGTTGGTGTTTCTTCGTTTTTAGCCTACCTGTGAGGAATTGAAACAGACATCATCAACCTTGAGTTCGCGCCCAGTCCCTATGTTTTTAGCCTACCTGTGAGGAATTGAAACGCAGGCGTTGCAGGCGCAGACGCACAAACCGTGCAAGTTTTTAGCCTACCTGTGAGGAATTGAAACTAAACTCGCTTATGCCCTTGTAGCGTGCCTTGCGTTGTTTTTAGCCTACCTGTGAGGAATTGAAACGAGTTATTCGCTGCTGTGTTCGTATACTTATGCCCAGTTTTTAGCCTACCTGTGAGGAATTGAAACCGATCTGGGTTGCGATACTGCGTAGCCGCGCCCTGTACCGTTTTTAGCCTACCTGTGAGGAATTGAAACGAGTACAACCTACTCGGAAGCAATTCGCAAGTAAGCTAGTTTTTAGCCTACCTGTGAGGAATTGAAACCGAGAATGATAACCCCATTCGCGTTGCTTCTCACAGTTTTTAGCCTACCTGTGAGGAATTGAAACGTGATTCTGAAAAAGTCCCGCCACGGGCGAAAGGAGAGTTTTTAGCCTACCTGTGAGGAATTGAAACGTTCGAACTGTTCGACAGTGCCTACGGCGTAGGCGTAAGGTTTTTAGCCTACCTGTGAGGAATTGAAACTTGAACTTCACGCCACGCTCGTTGGTCGCCTCAATGACCGGTTTTTAGCCTACCTGTGAGGAATTGAAACCGCCCCCCTCCCCTGCGTTGTTCCTGCGTTGAAGCGTGTTTTTAGCCTACCTGTGAGGAATTGAAACGGTTGTAGGATCCCACTGCCACCGAATAAAAGGTGTACGTTTTTAGCCTACCTGTGAGGAATTGAAACATTTCGCGCATCGAAGCATTCGGAGCAATATTTTCTCAAGTTTTTAGCCTACCTGTGAGGAATTGAAACGTCCGATGCTGATGATGTAGTTGCTTGCTATCTTTGTTTTTAGCCTACCTGTGAGGAATTGAAACATCTCACGAATGATAGTAGACCGAACACTATCATCAAAGTTTTTAGCCTACCTGTGAGGAATTGAAACGCCAGTCCACCATCCCAATACACCTCCCGCAATTCATGTTTTTAGCCTACCTGTGAGGAATTGAAACACTATAGAGCAGATCCTGTCCTAATGACATTCAACTTGTTTTTAGCCTACCTGTGAGGAATTGAAACCCATCATAAAGCCAGCTGGGTGAACAAAAGTGGCACGGTTTTTAGCCTACCTGTGAGGAATTGAAACTGGGGGATGGGATGCGTACCGCGCGTGGTGGCAATGTTTTTAGCCTACCTGTGAGGAATTGAAACTGCGCCTGCGCGTGCGCCAAGCAGTTGCCAGAGCGTTGTTTTTAGCCTACCTGTGAGGAATTGAAACCGAACTGGCGATGGGTCGCCAAATACCCCTCCCGACCGTTTTTAGCCTACCTGTGAGGAATTGAAACTACGCTAAAGCGTCGAGCAGGAGGTAGCTGCGACGCGTTTTTAGCCTACCTGTGAGGAATTGAAACATCGCTGTGCCGATGGCGGGCACGACGCTGCCGACCGTTTTTAGCCTACCTGTGAGGAATTGAAACCTACGCCGTGTGGGATTATGCGCTGGCGCGGGTGTTGTTTTTAGCCTACCTGTGAGGAATTGAAACAGTTATTGGCAAGTAGCTCCACATCGGCTATGCTATGTTTTTAGCCTACCTGTGAGGAATTGAAACATCCGAGCCTGCTACGCGCCCATTTACGCGCCCATCGTTTTTAGCCTACCTGTGAGGAATTGAAACGCAGATACTCTGCGGCTACCTCTACTGTAGTGAGGCGGTATCCGCGTTTTTAGCCTACCTGTGAGGAATTGAAACGACGAAGTTGGTATCTGCATCCTCTGCATCGGAGGGTTTTTAGCCTACCTGTGAGGAATTGAAACAGGCACCAACGGCGTCAAAGTCGGCAAACTCATCGGTTTTTAGCCTACCTGTGAGGAATTGAAACCATTATGCGGGTGGTCTCTCGGGTTAAGCCTCGCTTCAGTTTTTAGCCTACCTGTGAGGAATTGAAACGCAAGCGCGCTTCGACTTCATAGCGCGTTGCAGCCGTTTTTAGCCTACCTGTGAGGAATTGAAACGTAATCCCCCTCGCGCGTATACTCGTCATCTGCACGTTTTTAGCCTACCTGTGAGGAATTGAAACCGTTCGAATACGCCGTCACCAACCGCGACTGGGAGGTGTTTTTAGCCTACCTGTGAGGAATTGAAACCTTCGAAACCGCCCACAAAGACCTCTACGATCTCCTGTTTTTAGCCTACCTGTGAGGAATTGAAACCTTGCTTGTTGATTTGGCTAATCGGCACGGTGTTTTGTTTTTAGCCTACCTGTGAGGAATTGAAACGCGACTCATCTCCCCAACAACCACCGAGCGGCAACGCGTTTTTAGCCTACCTGTGAGGGATTGAAACGCTCCGTCTGCTCGACGAGGGCAGGGTTATAATACAGGTTTTTAGCCTACCTGTGAGGGATTGAAACGACGCCACTCGCCCCCAACGGCGCAGACCACCCGACCACCAGTTTTTAGCCTACCTGTGAGGGATTGAAACGTTGCACCCACAGGCGCGCTACATCCAGCAACACCGGTTTTTAGCCTACCTGTGAGGGATTGAAACACAGGCGAGGCAGGACAAGGCGCATCGGGATTGCCTGTGGCTTCTTAACTGCCGTTCAGGAGATGGGGACGAAATCCCCCAGCAGGATTCGCGGCAGCATTCTCGAATCTCCTTGAGACCGAGGTAGGAGAGACATGCGACCAACAGCGGTAACGGTAATCGGTATCATCGGCATCGTGCTTGGGATTCTGGGACTGTGCTGCAACATAGTTGGGATGGTTGGAGCAGGTTCGCTGCCGATGCTGGCGGAGATGGCGCAGCAATCGGGCGAGCAGTCGCCCGAGTTGCAGCAGATGTTGAATAATCCAGCACTGATGCGATACACGATGGTCAGCGCCATCGTGGGGCTTGTGCTATCGTTGTGGATGATAGTCGCTTCCATTCTGCTTCTGGGCATGAAGCCAATCGGCTACACGCTGATGCTGTCGAACGCGGTCGTGCTACTGCTCTGGGCAATCGTGGGCACGATTGCCGGGATAGCGATTGTCGGCATGGAACCGACTTCGCTCATCAGTGTCCCGTTCCAGATAGCGTTTCCCATCGCTGTCCTTGTTGTGCTGACGCGCCCGAATATCAAGGAGGCGTTCCAGAGCAGCGGGTTTTAGGCTACGCCGCCGTGAAGCGGATGCGCTCGCGGGTGAGTTCGAGGTTGTGCTGCGCCTGTGCGTGATTGGGATCCAACCGTAGGGCTTGTTCGTAAGCGATTTTGGCGGCGTCGTAGACGCCCATGCGGAAGTAGCAGTTGCCGAGCGTGAACCACGCTTGCGCGTTGTAGGGGTCGCGTTCGATGCCCGCGCTGTAGGCGTCAGCCGCCTCGCTGTACGCGCCGAGTTGGTACAGCGCGTCGCCCGCGTTCAGGAAGGCGTTCGCGTCGTGCGGGTTCAGTTCAATCGCGGCGGCGAAGTGCGCCAAGGCGTTCTCGTAGTCCCGCAGTTGCCACAGGGCGCGTCCCCAGTTGATGTGCATCTCGGCGGTGGGCGCGTTGCCCTGCGCCGTGTAGAACTCGTAGGCTTCGATGAGGCTGTGGGCGTCGCCCGTTTCTTGCGCGGCGTGCGCCCACCGTTCCCACCACTCTTGCTGGTCGGGCAGTGCGTAGGCGACGGCGCGCACATACGGCAACGCGCGGCGGTAGTCCCCCGCCTCCCACCAGGTCTTCGCCAGAAGTTGCTGCGCGAGAGTTTCGTAGCCTTCGTGCGTCGCCAGTTGCTGGAAGATGGTCTCCGCCTGCTCGCGCGCGCCCACTAAGAGCAGCGCCTGCCCATAGTCCAGCAGCACGATGGGGTCGTTCGGTCGCTCTTGCATCAAGCGTTCGTAGAGGGGCAGGGCTTTGTCGAGGCGTCCGAGTTCGCGCAGGGCGCGGGCGTAGGCGAAGCGCCACTTGTAGGTGACCACGCCGACATCGCCGACATAGCCGCTGCCCATACGCACCGTCTCGCCGTCGGGCGCGAGCAGCCCGATGCGAATTGCGCTTTCGCGTCCCGCTTCCAACGCCTCCAGCGATTTTTGGGGGCAGCCCATCTGCGCGAAAGTCAACGCCAGTGCGTAATGCACCATCGGGTGGTCGACTCCCCGTGCGAGGGCGTCTGCGCCGACCTCCAACGCCTCGCTGTAGCGCCCCTGCATCATCAGGGCGCCAATCCAGTCCGCCCAGATTTGCCCTGCGAAGTCCTCGTCCCCGCGCAGGTAGGGGCAGGTTTGCTCTGCCCAGTACGCTGCCTGCTCATAGTCGCCCATTGTGAAGTAAGTGTTCGCGAGGTTGAACTTGTGGAACAGGTCGTCGGGGTCTTTCTCCAACTCGCGCAGGATAATCTCGATGTTGCGCTGCGCTTTGTCGCGGCTGCGCATGACCTCCTTGTTGTAGCCCAAGTGGCGGATTTGCGCCGCGACGGTGGCGATGCGCCCCTTCTGCGACACGAGGCTTGGGATAATCTGCTCGTGAATCGCGCCTTCCCAGCGGGCGTAGGGCACGCGACGGAACAGGCGCACCAACCGATGCACGAAGTAGTCGCCCGCGCCAATCTCGTTCAGAATCTCTAAGTAGTAGCCGACGAACTGCGGATGGCGCACGGCGTTCAGAATTGCCTGCTTCGATTCGGGGGTCAGTCGCTCGTCGGCGTCCAGCACCAGAATCCAGTCACCTGTGGCGTGCTGCAGAGCGATGTTGCGCGCAGCGGCGAAGTCGTTCTGCCACTCGGCGTAAATCACCTTCGCGCCGTATTTTTCGGCAATCTGCGGAGTGGCATCCGTCGAGCCTGTATCGACCAGCACAATCTCGTCCACGACGCCCTGCACGCTTTTGAGGCACTCTTCGAGGTATTCCGCTTCGTTGCGGGCAATCATGCTCAGCGTAATCCGTGTGCCGACAGGCTCGTCAGGGATGGGAAACTGGTAGCGTTCCAGCCAGTGTTCGAGCGTCTGGATGCCCTTGAGGAGCGTGGCGCGTTCCTGCTGGCGTTTCTGTTTGTTCGGCGAGGCAAGGTGCGGGTCGCTCGCGTGGCAAATCAACACATTGCGCAGGGGCAGCACGGTCTCGCGCAGCCAGTCGGGATGCCGAAAGCCCCGCTCCAGCAGTTGCACCACCAGCGGGTATGCCTGCGACTCTTCGGTGAGGTAGACCCACAGCCAAGTCTGTCGCGCGGCGAGGATGGGGCTGTCGGGGCATGCGGCGCGTCCCCGCTCGATGAGGTGCTGCGCCTCGTCCCAGCGCGTTTGCTGCAGCAGCGCGACGGCGGCGCCTTCGTAGGCGTTCGCGTCGTCGGGGTGCTGTTCCAGATAGCGCATGAACGCCTCATAAGCCGCGTCGGGTCGCTCCGCACGGAGGTGTTCGAACGCCTCGTTCAGGCGGGCGTCCCACTGCTCTGCAAACAGCGGCACTTCCTGGCGCACGAGGACGGTCGGCATAGGTTCCCCCCTTTCTCTGGGCTGGGCGTTAGCGCGTGGCTGTGGCGCGTTTGCCGCGTTTGGTCGCGTGCGTGCCGTTGTTGCCCGCGCTGGGTGTCTCAGACGCAGACGATTGCGCCGCAAACCGCTCGGCTAACTTGCGCTTCGCGCCCGCAATCGTGTAGAGTTCCTCTTTGAGCAGGCGTTTGATCTCTTTGAGGACTTCGATGTCTTCGGGGCGGTAGCGACGCTGACCTCCTGCCGTGCGCACAGGGTGCAAAAACTCCGCAAACTCGCGCTCCCAGTAGCGGATGGTGTGCGTCTCCACCCCTACCAGCACGCTCGCCGTGCTGATCGATACCGGTCGCTGTTCAACAGGCGGTTTCGGTTTTCGCTTGCGCATGCTTAACCTCCGTAGCAAGAGATTTCGAGCCTCTGTGGAACGCCAATCCCAGCGTTCCTGCAACGGCTCGTGAGGGATTATCGGAATGGGGGCGCGGAATCTTCAGCAGGGAACGCTACATCGCGTCCCGCTGGACATACTCGGTATAATTCTCCTTCAGGAGCATAGCGATGGCAACGATAGACCAAATTCGGGCGCGGATGATTCTCGATTCGCGGGGCAACCCGACGGTCGAGGTGGATGTTTACTTAGACGATGGTTCCTTTGGGCGTGCGGCAGTGCCGTCGGGCGCGTCCACAGGGGCGCATGAGGCGTGGGAGCTGCGCGACGACGATCCCGAATACTACCTGGGCAAAGGCGTGGAGCGGGCGATTGAGAACATTCACGAGCGTATTGCGCCCGCACTCGAGGGCATGGATGCCTTAGAGCAGCGTGCCATCGACGAGACGATGATCGCGCTGGACGGCACGGAGAACAAGTCCGAACTGGGCGCGAATGCGATTTTGGGCGTGTCGATGGCAGTGGCGGTCGCAGCAGCAGAGTCGTGCAGGCTACCGTTGTATCGGTATCTTGGCGGGGTGAACGCGCACACGCTGCCCGTGCCGCTGATGAATGTGCTCAACGGCGGTAAGCATGCAGAAGGCGGGGCGGACTTTCAGGAGTTTATGATTGTGCCGTTGGGAGCAAGCACTTTTTCGGAAGCCCTACGCTGGGGTGTGGAGGTGTACCATCATCTCAAACGGGTTGTCCATGAGGAGGGCTACAGCACAGCCGTTGGCGACGAGGGAGGCTTCGCCCCGCAGGTGACCAGCGTGCGCGGTGCACTGGATCTGCTGATGCGCGCGATTGAACGCGCAGGCTACCGTCCTGGCGAGCAGATTGCCCTTGCGCTCGATGTCGCGGCGACTGAACTTTACAAAGGCGGCTACTACATCCTGCGTGCCGAAGAGCGCACGCTCGACCGCGAGCAGATGGTGCGCCTCTACGAAGACCTCGTGTGCGACTACCCGATTGTCTCCATCGAAGACGGGCTGGCGGAAGACGACTGGGACGGCTGGCAGATGCTGACCCAAACGCTGGGTGCGCGCGTGCAACTCGTCGGCGACGACCTGTTCGTGACCAACCCCGACCGCCTAACGCGAGGCATCCAGCAAGGCTGCGCCAACAGCATCCTCATCAAACTCAACCAGATTGGCACGCTGACTGAAACGCTGGATACTATCTCGCTGGCGCACCGCAATGGCTTCAGCACGATTATTTCGCACCGCTCGGGCGAGACCGAGGACACTTTCATCGCCGACTTGGCTGTGGCGACCAACGCAGGGCAAATCAAGACGGGTGCGCCCGCGCGTGGCGAACGAACCGCCAAATATAACCAGCTGCTGCGCATTGAGGAAGAACTTGGCGAAAACGCTGTCTATGCCGGCCAGATGGCGTTCGGACTGTACGGGGCGTAGCCTATGCGACGCACGAAGATCATCGCCACGCTCGGACCTGCCATCGACTCCCCAGAAAAGCTGTGCGAACTGGTTGAGGCGGGAGCGAACCTTTTTCGCATCAACACCGCCCATGGCAACTGGGATACCCGTCGCCAGTGGATTCGCTGGATCCGAGACGCCGAGCAGACCTACAAAATCCCGCTCGGCGTTTTGTTAGACCTCGCGGGACCCAAGATTCGCATCGGGAGCCTGCCCGCGCCGCTGACACTGCACGAGGGAGAGCAAGTGGTGTTCACACTGGGCGAGCAGGCGTGTGATTCGACGATTCCGCTGCCTGTGGCGGAGGTGTTCCGTGCGGCGCGTGTGGGCGACCGTTTGTTACTGGACGACGGCGCAATCGAGCTACAGATTACCCGTGTGGAGTCTGAGCGGTTGGAGGCGATTGTGTTGGAGGGCGGCGAGTTGCGCTCGCACAAGGGCGTCACGCTTCCGCACCGCACGCTCGCGCTACCGTCGATGACCCCGAAAGACCGCGAGGATCTGCTGGAGGGCATCCGTGCAGGGGTGGACTGGGTTGCGCTTTCGTTCGTGCGCTCCGCGACCGATGTGATGAACCTACAGGCGCTCATCCGCGAGCATGGGGCGAACCTGCCTGTGATTGCCAAAATCGAGCAGCCTGCCGCGCTGAACGACCTCGAAAGCATCGTGGAGGTCGCCGACGGGATTATGGTCGCGCGGGGCGACTTAGGCGTGCAGATAGACCTCGCCGAAGTGCCTATTCTGCAGAAGCAGATTATCCACTTGTGCAACCAGCACGCTAAGCCCGTGATTACCGCCACACAGATGTTGGAGAGCATGATTCGCGAAGGTCGCCCTACCCGCGCGGAGGCGACCGATGTGGCGAACGCGGTGCTGGATGGCACGGACGCGCTGATGCTTTCGGGCGAGACGGCGGTTGGCGCGTACCCGACACAAGCGGTACGCTGGATGGCGCGTATCGCGGAGGTCGCCGAGGAGCATCTGGAATTTCTGCAGCTGGGTGAGTTAGACGCGCACACGGCGGGCAACGCGACGGTTGCCGTCGCGCGCGCGGCGTGTACCGTCGCGCAGATGGTCGGTGCAAAGGCAATCCTGACGCCTACTAGCTCAGGGGGCACGCCACGCTGGGTCTCGCACTTCCGACCGTATCAGCCGATTCTCGCGCTGACCGACCACGAGGCGCTGTGGCGACGGCTGACGCTGCTGTGGGGCGTCGCCCCACTGCTGATTCCACGCGTGAACTCGACCGACGAGATGACCACGCAGGCGATGATTGCCGCTCGCCAGACGCGCTTGGTCAAAGGGGGCGATCGCGTTGTGCTAACCGCAGGGGTGCCCGTGAATGTGCCAGGCAACACTAATATGATTCAAGTGCTGACAATAGAGCGATAGCTTAGCCGACCAGCCGCTGTCGCTCGCGCCAGTGCGACGAGAGGATATTGTGGCGTTGGCGGTACTTGGCGACAGTGCGCCGCGCAACCTCGATACCCATCTCCGCCAGCTTCTGAGCGATTTCGGCATCGGTAAGCCGCTTGCCCGTGCGCTCGTGTTCGTTCAGTATCTGCTGGATGAGCAGGGCGGTGCGGTAGGAGGCATCGAAGAAGATGTCCAGTGGCACGACCATGCCGCTGGGCAGTTGGAGCCGCTTGTTGCGTACGGCACGCCCGACAGTGGAGCGGTGGAAGCCTGTCGCGTTGGCGATCTCCGCGCGTGTCATCGGCTGCAGAAACCGCGCATCGCTGGTCATCAAGAATCCGTACTGCCGCTGCGCAATGACCTCCATGATGCGCTTGAGCGTCTGGTAGCGTTGCTGCAGCGCTTGCAGGAAGATTCGGGCGCGGTTCAAGTAGTGCAGGATGTGCTCGCGTTCCTCTGCGTTGTAGCGTAGCTCGCCGCGTTGCAGGCGGACAGCTTGCTCCAGATAGGTCGGACTGAGCCGCAGCGTGTCGTAGTATGCCCCGACAATCTCAATGCTCAGACCGCTCTGGGAGGCGCGCACGATGATATCGGGCTCTTGGGGCACAACCTGCTCATGAGGCGGTTCGGGCGTCCCCAGCTCCCCCGCAGGGTAGGGGCGCAGCTCATTGCGGATGAACTGTTTGACTGCTTCAATCGCTTTGGCGTCGAGTTTTAACTTACGCTCCAGCGCATCCCATCGCCCGCTGGTGAATTCCTCCCAGCCTTTGTGAAGCACCTTGTGCGTCCACTCCAGCACCTCATCGTTGGGCAAGTTCTGGATGGCGCGCAGCTGGAGCA
>Ga0079995_1057466_pt1 | contig 19534 bp, 12 predicted proteins | sample FaiFalFF_MnMetaG_2_FD_69198 | JGI IMG/M metagenome (GOLD analysis project Ga0079995, IMG submission 69198) | Freshwater microbial communities from Yellowstone National Park, Wyoming, USA - Fairy Falls C (FF_Mn_C) (SPADES assembly) (version 4) | ecosystem: Environmental > Aquatic > Freshwater >...
CGATTTCGCGCTCCTGAAGCACGCGCAGCAGTTTGACCTGAATCAGGGGCGGGATGTCGCCGATTTCGTCCAAAAAGAGCGTGCCGCCGTCCGCCGCCTCGAACTTGCCGATGCGGTCGGCATCCGCGCCTGTGTACGCGCCTTTGACCGCGCCGAACAGCTCCACCTCCAACAGCGTTTCGGGAATCGCCGCGCAGGAGAGTGCGACGAACGGCTTATCGGCGCGGCTGCTGCGCTCGTGCAGCATGCGAGCAATCAGTTCCTTGCCCGTGCCACTCTCGCCCGTAATCAAAACGGTTGTGCGCGTGTCGGCGACGCGCTCAACGGTCGCCAGCACCTTGCGGATGGCGGGACTTTCGCCGATGAAGACCGTCTGCTTGCGCCGGGCGGCTTTGCGCGGGGCGGGTTTCGATGCGCTGGCAGCCTCGCGCAGCGCACTGCGCACCACCTTGCGCAACACCTCCATATCCAACGGCTTGGTCAGGAAGTCGTATGCGCCTGCCCGCATCGCTTCCACCGCGGTCTGGATGGTACCGTAAGCGGTCATCAGCACCACCTGCAGGTTCGGGTGCTGCTGGCGGGCGCGCTTGAGCAACTCCAGCCCCGTCATGTCGGGCATCACCACATCGGTCAGCATCAGGTCGCACGGCGTCTCGGCAAGTAATCGGAGCGCCTGATGCCCGCCCTCCGCCGTCTGCACTTGGTAGCCCTCTTTGGCGAAGGCGCGTTCCAGCACGCGGCGAATGTTCAGCTCGTCATCTACCACCAGTATCGTGTGCGCCATCTCAAACTTCCTCTACCAGACGCACCCTGCGCCCGTTAGCGAATTTCTCTAAGAACCGTTTGTCTGTATTTTCGGAAGCCACAGCGTGAAGATGGAGCCTCCTTCAGGGGGGCACTCAAGGGTCATCCTGCCGTTGTGTCCCTCCACAATCTTTTTGACTATGCTTAGCCCCAGCCCGGTTCCCCGCGTGCGGGTGGTGTAGAAGGGGGTGAAGATTCGTTCGCGCAGTTCTTCGGGCACGCCTTTGCCAGTATCTTGTACGGCGATGGCGACCTGCTCGCCCGCGTCGTAGGCGCGCAGGGTCAGCGTACCCCCGTCGGGCATCGCTTGCACGGCGTTCTGAATGAGGTTGCGCAGTGCCTGCTCTAAGCGCGCGGCGTCCACAGGCGCGATCAGCTCGTCGGGGCACTCCAAACGCGCCTGCACACCCGCCGACTTTAGATACGGCTCTTGCACCGTTAGCACGCGCTGCAACACGGGCTTGAGCAGCGTTGGCTGAATGACGAACTGGAACGGTCGGGCGAACTCCAAAAACTCGTCTGCCAGCTCCGCCAGTCGGCGCGATTCGGCGTGGATGATCTCCATGTAGAATCGCTGCGTGTCGGAGAGGTCGTCTTCCTGCATGAGCATATCGGCGGCGGCGCGCAAGGCAGTCAGCGGGTTGCGCAGCTCGTGCGCGATGGTGGCGGTCATCTGCCCGACGGTCGCCAGCCGCTCCATCTCGTGCAGGCGCGCCTCCAAGCGCAGATACTCGGTGATGTCCTCGAATAGCACCACTGCGCCTTGCGTCTGCTTGCCGCGCGTAATGAGGGGCGAGACGGTGAAGTTGAGGACGCGTCCTTCGTCGCCCGCACGCACCGGCGTCTTATACAGTGTACGCCCAGTCGCACCGCGCAACACCTCGCAGATAGCTTCGCGCAGCTGTTGGCAGCGTTCGGGGTCAATCGGGCACTGGGGCGCGGTCAGCACCTCGGTGTAATGCCGTCCAACACTCTCACGCGCCGAGAAGCCCAAGTGCCGCTGCGCCGCGCGGTTCCAAGTGGTGATATAGCCCCGCTCGTCCACCGTGAACATCCCTGAGCTAAGGCTGCGCAAGATATTGTCGCGGAACGCCGCCAACTCCTGAATCTCTCGATAGCGTCGTTCCTTCTCGCGGTAAAGGCGCGCGTTCTCCAGTGCAATCCCCACTTGGTTCACGAACGCGCTGAGCAGTTCGACCTGCTCGGTGGTGAACGGCTCGTTCTGGTTGTCCGCCAGCACAACGCCGATGCAACTGCCATGCACCACGATGGGCAAGGCGCAGTAGCAGTTGGTACCCAGCATGCGTCCGAAGCCGCGCATCGGCTGCACCTCATGCTGGGCATCGGTGATCACCAACGGCAGGCGCATCTTGGCAACCATGCCAATCACGCCTTGCCCCTTGCGGAATCCGCGCGGGGAGAACATCTCGGCGCGATAACCCTCAATCAGGCGGGGACGATACACCCGCGCCGATTCGCCCGACAGAAACACTGCGCAGCGGGCGAAGCCGACCTTCTCGCGAATCTGGCGTGCGACGGTCTGTAGCAGCGCGTCCACATCCAGCACTGCCGTCACCAGCTGGGTTAGCTCCACCAGCGTCGTGAGCTGCTCGACATTCTGCTTGAGCCGCTGATACAGGCGGGCGTTTTCGAGCGCGTTAGCGATTTGGTTCGCGAAGATTACAAACAGGCGCAGGTCTTCCTGGGTGAAGGGGGGCGCAGGTTTGAGCCGTCGGATAGCAAGCACGCCGATGACGGCGTTCTCTTGGTTGCGCAGGGGCACGCAGATGGAGCTGCTGATTTCGGCGCGTCGGGGCAGGTGGCGCAGGCTCGGCTCAGCGTTCAGGTCGTTGATAAGCATCGGCTCGCCCGTGAGCGCGACTTGACCAGCCACGCCCTCGCCCAACGGCACACGCGCCTCGGCGATGAGCTTATCGGGCAGTCCGTAGCTGGCGGCGATGGAGAGCGTCTGGGTCGCTTCATCCAGCAGCATAAGCGTGCATGCTTGCGCCTCCATCGCTTGCGCCGCACGCCGCGTGGCTAAATGCAGGAAATGCTCCAGCCCGCCCCGCTCGCTGGCAATTGCGGTCTCGTAGAGCGTGCCCAGCGCGGTTAGCCGCTGTTCCGAAAGACGCTTGAGCGCGTTGATTTCGCGGTGGAACCGCTCGTGCTGCCCCAGCAGGGTCGCCAACTGGGCGGCGATGCGCCATTCGGGGCGCGATTGTTGGTCTGGCGTTGTGCGCAATACATAAAACAGCTCCGCCACAGGCAGCGGTGCAATCAGCCAGGCGTAGCCGTCGGCGTGGATCCAGCGGACGGGGGCATCCGCCTGTAGCGCGCCGTCGGGCAGGCGCACGCGTGAGCCGTGCGGCGCATGCACAATCACATACGGCGCACCGCGCTCCGTCCACAGCACCAGCCCGTTCCACACGCCGCCCAAAGTCGCGACCGTCCGTATCAGGTTCGTCAGGGCTTCCGTGCCCACTCCCATCGCGGCGCTCTCCAACGCCGACACCACCCAATCCATGCCGACACAGTTATTCCACACCCCCGCGAAGCTTCCTGCTCCCTTTCGGCGGCGCACTCGGTAGCCCAGATACGCCCAGACGCGCATCCGTTTTGGGTATACTCTCGCGTGTCTACTTTAAGGAGGCAGCCCGCGTGTCCAGCACGAAATATATCTTTGTGACGGGCGGCGTCGTGAGTTCGATTGGCAAGGGTATTGCCGCCGCCAGCTTGGGAAGGCTCCTGCGTAGCAGGGGCTACACCGTTGTCCCCCTCAAAATGGACCCTTACATCAATGTCGATGCGGGCACGATGAACCCCTACCAGCACGGCGAGGTGTTCGTGACTGACGACGGGGCGGAGACTGACCTCGACTTGGGGCACTATGAGCGGTTTTTAGATGTGAACTGCACGCGCAACTCTAACCTCACTGCAGGGCGCGTCTACAAGTCAGTGATTGACAAAGAGCGCCGAGGCGACTACTTGGGCGCGACTGTGCAGGTCATCCCGCACATCACGGACGAAATCAAGGAGCATATCCGCCGCGTGGGGCGCGAGCAAAACGCCGACATCGTGATTGCCGAAGTGGGCGGCACCGTCGGCGATATCGAGAGCCTGCCCTTTCTGGAAGCCATCCGCCAGTTCCGCAAAGACGCAGGCGCAGAGAATGTGATGTATATCCATGTCACGCTGATCCCCACCGTCGGACGCTGGGACGAAATCAAGACCAAGCCCACCCAGCACAGCGTTATCAAACTGCGCGAAATCGGGATCACGCCCGATGTGCTAATCTGTCGCACGCGTGTGCCCCTGCCCGAAGAGGTGCGCGCCAAAATCTCGCTCTTTACCGATGTGGCGCACAACGCGATTATCGAGTCGCTCGATGTGGAGACGATTTACGAGATTCCGCTGCTATTTGAGCGTGCGGGGCTGGCGCGGCTGACCCTGCGCCGACTGGGATTGCCCGACCTTGTGCCCGACCTGAGCGACTGGGAGCAGATGGTGGAGCGTCTCAAGCGTCCGCGCGCCCGCTGCCGAATCGCGCTGGTGGGCAAGTACATCGAGAACCGCGACTCGTACATTAGCATCGCCGAGTCGTTCTGTCATGCAGGCGCGGCGAACGACGCCGCTGTGGAAATCGATTGGGTGGACTCGTCAGAGTTGGAGCAGGTAGATGCCGCGGAGCGACTGGCGCATGTGGACGGGATTCTGGTGGCGCACGGGTTCGGCGCACGGGGCGTGGAGGGCAAACTGAAGGCAATTCGCTACGCCCGCGAGAACGGCGTGCCCTTCTACGGCATCTGCTACGGGATGCAGATGGCGGTAATCGAGTTCGCGCGGAATGTCGTTGGCTTGGAGGGCGCGCACACGGAAGAGGTTGACCACGATACACCGCACCCCGTGATTCACCTACTGCCCGAGCAGCGCGGTGTTGGCGACAAGGGCGGCACGATGCGCTTGGGCGCGTACCCGTGCCGTCTGCTGCCGAACTCGTTGGCGGCGCGTGTGTACGGCGATACGGTGATTTACGAGCGACACCGCCACCGCTACGAGGTCAACAACGAGTACCGCGCGCTGCTGGAGCGGCACGGGATGGTCTTCAGCGGCGTCTCGCCCGACAACCGCCTTGTGGAGATGATCGAACTGCCCAACCATCCGTTTTTCCTTGCGGGGCAGTTCCACCCAGAGTTCAAGTCGCGTCCGAACCGTCCACATCCTGTGTTTGTGGGGCTGGTGCGCGCCGCGTTGGAGTACCGTGCGCGTCGAGGCGAGACAACGCATGCGGCTATCGAGCCGAGCGCGCCACCTGCGCCGCAACCCTTGTAGGGGCAGACCAGCGTGTCTGCCCCTGACCAGCGTGTCTGCCCCAGCCCTTCTGCCTGCCCGCCTATCGTGCCCGCCGTAGCCCCAAAATAGCCACCAGTAGCGCTGCGCCGAACGCTGCGCCTGTATAGCCTGCATACGCCGCGCCGACTGCGCCCGCCACAGCAGGTCCCAGCACATAGCCCAGCGAGTAGAACGCATGCAGCAGCGCGAGGCTGACCCCACGCAGATGGTCTGGCGCGCCTTCAAATGCGCCCAGATGCACCGCAGGGAACGCCAGCCCGAAGCCAACGCCATACAGTACGACAACACCCCAGAACGCTTGTGGCGTGTTTGCCAGCAGGCTTAGTCCCAGCGCGCCCCCTGCGAGAAACGCCACGCCCAGCATTGCACGCCCCCACGCGCCACCCAGCAGCTTGCCCCGCCGCACGGAAGCCATCACCACTATCGAAACCAGCGCAAGCAGCCCGAACAGCCTGCCCCGATACGCTGCATCATAGCCTGCCCCCTGCAACAACACGGGCAACGCGAAGGTCAGCACGCCCATCGTGAAAGTCATTGCCAGCGTGAGCAGGTACATCTGTCGCAGATCGGACATGCGGAGCGCCTCACGCGGATGAATGGATGCCTGCACCCCTCCGAGCCGCGGGGGGTCTTGGACAAGCAGCGCGGCACACCCGCCGATGAGCATCAGCGCCGCCACGCCGCCAAACAGCGCGGGTTCGCCATAGTCGCGGGCGACCACCCCGCCGATTGGGGGCGCCAGCAGCGCGACCAACCCAATCAGCGCGCCTGCACCGCCCATTGCGCCCGTGCGATTGCGCTTGCCGTACTCGCCCACCAACGCGAACAACGCAGGCACGAACACTGCGCCCGTTGCGCCGTGCAGCACGCGCAGCGCCATCAACCTCTCTGGGGTCGTTGCCAGGGGGTAGAGCGCAATCAGCACGCCTGCCGCCCACAGGCTGAGCGCCATCGGCAACCTGCGCCCGAAGCGGTCAATCAGCACGCCCGAATAGAAGTTCGCCAGCAGGTTCGCCAGCGAGTAAAGCCCTAAAATCAGCCCCGCTTGCGCGTCGGTCGCCTGCAGGTCGCGCTTGGCGTAAGGCGCAAGCACGGGCACAATCGCGAAGGTGTCCAGAAAGGCAACCAGCGCAATCCATCCCAGCGCCGCCCATGCCAATCGTCCCTTCGCCTGCTGAGTACCCGTCTCTGTCTGCATTCAGGCGTAAAGGATACCCGCTGGGGGATGTCCGCTCAGTTCACCTTCGCATTTCTGCGCCGTGCAGCGGGCGCACGCTGGGGCTGTGGCGGCATCTCTGGATGGTACGGTACAGGCACATAGTCCACGCCCGAAGTGCGCTGCATCGGCTGCGGATAGAGCGCCATGAGCTGATAGACCTCGGCGGGCATATCGGTGCGCACATTCAGCCCCATCGACTGGAGCATACTTGCCGAGATGGGGTAGTCGTGCGTATAGTAGCCCTGCGTAAGTCGGTCTGCCAGCGCGTGCGCCCGCGCCTCGTCCATCCCGTTCGCCATTAGCACATTCTTGACCAGCGCCAACGCTTGCTGCAACGCCTTGCGCGAGATGTCCGCCAAGATCAGCGTCTGGTCGTCAACCTCGTTCGCGTCTTTCTGTTCCAACACCTTCAGGATGGACGCGGCAGGATACTGCCCGATCTGCGGGTCGATAGGACCCAGCACGGCGTGCGGGTCCATCACGATTTCGTCGGCGGCGAGCGCAATCAGTGTGCCGCCCGACATGGCATAGTGGGGCACAAACGCCGTGACCTTCGCCTTGTGGTCGCACAGTGCACAGGCAATCTGCTGGCTCGCCAACACCAGCCCACCTGGCGTGTGCAGAATAATGTCAATCGGCATATCGGGCGGCGTCATGCGAATCGCGCGGAGTACCTCCTCAGAGTCCTCTATGCTGATGAAGCGAAACAGTGGCACACCAAACAGCGCCAGCGACTCTTGGCGGTGAATGAGCACAATCACGCGGCTGCCACGCTTTTTCTCAATCTGGCGAATCAGGCTCAGGCGTGCCGATTCCAGCATACGCTGGCGAATCATCGGCATCACCGCCAGAAAAATAAAAATCAGCCAAAATAGCTGCGACAGAAGCACACCGAAAGGACTGGTATCCATACTGTGAAGAGTGTACCCCATAGGGAGTGCGCAGTGGGGTATAGTACCGTCGGCGTGTCCAAACCATCGTTGAAAACGAAAGTCTCGGAATCGGCGTCTTTAGAGGTTCGTCGGGGTAGCACTTTTCAGGCGATGCGCTCGCCCGTCTTTCGCAGGTACTGGGTGGGCGCGTTCCTATCGTTCGTCGGCTCGTGGATTCAGAATGTCGCGCAGAGCTGGCTGGTGTACGAGTTGACGCGCTCAGAGTTCCTGCTGGGGGTGGTGGGCTTCGCGAGCGGGTTGCCGATGTTGTTCCTTGCGCCTGTGGGGGGCGCGCTCGCCGACCGTTGGAACCGTCGGAATATTTTGCTCATCACGCAGAGTTTGTTTGCGCTGAGTGCGCTTGTGCTGGCAACACTCACCTACACGGGGCTTATCCGCTACGAATACATCGTGGCGATTGCGCTGCTGAACGGGCTGGTGCTGACGGTAGATTTGCCGACGCGCCAATCGCTGGTGGCGCATCTGGTGCCGCGCGCGGACTTGGCGAACGGAATCGCACTGAACGCGGCGGCGTTCCACACCGCGCGTATTCTGGGACCTGCGATTGGCGGGCTACTGCTGGAGTGGGTGGGCGCAGCACCGTGCTTTCTGGTGAACGCGCTGAGTTTCTCGGCGATATTGCTTGCGCTGCTGAGCCTGCGCATTCAGCCCAGCACAGACGGGCGTGCGCCGACGAGTATCCTGCAGTCGCTACGCGAGGGTGTGGCGTTTGTGCGGGCGCGACGCGGGCTGATGCTGCTGTGGCTGAATGTGCTGGTGCTTAGCACCTTCGGGCTGTCGTATCTGGTGCTGCTGCCCGTCTTTGCGGCGGAAGTGCTGCAGGTGGGCAAGACGGGATTGGGGCAGTTGTATACCGTCGCGGGGATTGGCTCGCTGGCGGGGCTGCTGCTGACGGCGCGGCTGAGCGGCGAGTTTCCGCGCGGCTGGCTGGTGATACTCGCTGCGAACGGCTTCGCGTGGAGCGTGATTGGCTTCGCGCTGACCACGCACCCGCTGCTGGCGAAGGGGCTGCTAATGTTGGCGGGTATGTTCGGCGTGATGCAGTTGGTCAGCACGAACACTGCGCTGCAGACCGCCGCGCCCGATTACTTGCGCGGGCGGGTCGTCTCGCTGCACACTTGGGCGATCAACGCGCCCGCGCCGTTCGCTTCGCTGTTGATTGGCAAACTCGCGCAACTATGGGGCGCGCCGACCGCCGTCGTCGTTAGCACAAGCATCTGTGCGCTGTTCGCCGTCCTACTCGCCCTCCAAAAAGAGGCGCGCGCCCTGCGATAGGGTACAATTCTGCTGCCATGGCGACGCAGACAGCAACCGCCCAACCCAAACGCTCCAAACGCACCAAACGGAAGGTGGAACCCGCACCGCTTCCCGAACACATCCAAGCGTCGCTGGAACAGCTCCAACAACTCAAACTACCCCCAGGAGACGGAGACCGAATGGAATCGGATTGGCATGTCGTCAGCATTAGCCTGCTCGACGAACTCGTCCGCAACCACCTCGGCACACCCCAAAACTACTTCTGCGGCGGCAATATGTTCATCTACTACAGCGTGGAGCAGGCAAGAGAAATCGAAGAGTATGTGGAAGCCGAAACCGTCGCCCGCAAGCCGCGCTTCAAGGGTCCCGACTTTTTCCTTGTGAAGGATGTGGACGGCACCAAGCCGCGCGACAGTTGGGTGGTGTGGCAGGAGGACGGGCGGTATCCCGACTTGGTGGTGGAGTTTATCTCCAGTTCCACGCGCCAGAAGGATGTGGAGCGGAATGTGGGGTTTTATGCGCGGGTGTTTCGTGTGCCTGAGTATTTTTGGTTCGATCGGCGCACTGAGGAGTTGGTGGGGTATCGGCTGGTGGGTCGGGAGTATGTGCGGATAGAGCCTGATGCGCGGGGTTGGTTGTGGAGTGCGGTGTTGGGTGCATATTTGGGGGTATGGCGTGGGGAGTATCGTGGTCGTGTGTGGTCGTGGTTGCGGTTGTGGGACAGTGAGGGTCAGTTGGTGTTGACGCGGGAGGAGCGCGAGGCGCGGGAGCGTGCGCGTGCGGAACAAGCCGAGGCGCGCGCCGCGCAGGAGCGTGCGCGTGCGGAACAAGCCGAGGCGCGCGCCGCGCAGTTGCAAGCCGAACTGGAACAGTTGCGCGAGCGGCTGCGCCAGCAGGGCGTTATTGAGGGCGATTAGCGCGTGCTGGGTTCGCGGCTGTCGATAATCGCGGCGCGGGTGGCGTCGACGCCGTTGCCCAGCAGCGATTCGGGCGGGGTGTAGGGCACGATGCGCGACACGCCCCCCGTCATCGACACGCCAAGCCACTGACGCGCCACAGCGGTCGTGATAGGATTGTGCGTGACGATGAGTATTTGCGACTGCTCTGCCATCTGCTGCAGGTAGTCGGCGAAGCGTTGCACATTCCGCCCGTCCAGCGCGGCGTCCACCTCGTCCAGCACCATCAGCGGGCTGGGCTTGACCGTGCTGAAGGCGAACAGCAGCGCGATTGCTGTCAGCGCGCGCTCGCCGCCTGAGAGCAGTTCCAGCCGCTGGCGTCGCTTGCCCGGCGGCTGCGCCTCAATCAGCACGCCTGCCGACAGCGGGTCGCTTGCGTCGGTCAGGATGAGGTCTGCCTGCCCGCCTTCGAACAGTTGCTGGAAGCGCGTCTGGAATGCGGCGCGCACCGCCTCGAAGGTCTGCAGGAACTGCTCGCGGGCGTGCGCGTCGATTTCACGCAGTTGCTGCAGCAGCCGTTCGCAGGTCTGTTCGAGGTCGTTGCGCTGGCGTTCAAGGTAGTCGTATCGTTCGCTGAGGCGTGCGTATTCGTCGGCGGCGGCGAGGTTCACTTCGCCCATCTCGGCGAGGGCGCGGCGCAGGCGTTCCAGTTCCGCGCGGGCGACAGGCGGCTTGTCAGGCAGGGGGTCGTCGTCGGCGTCGGGCAGCGGTTCGTCGGGCGCGAGTTGCCGCCAGCGCTCCGCGAGTTCTGCCAGGCGTGCCTCCGCGCGGGCGTGCTGCAGGTCAAGAGCGCGCTCGCGCTCGGCAAGTTGGCTCAGCTCGGCGCGCAGGGCGCGGATGCGGTCGTTGAGGGCGAAGCTTTGCTCCAGCAGGCGTTGCCGTTCGGCGCGGCGAGCGTCCAGTTCCGCCTGCGCGTGCTGAATCTGCGCGCGGATACGCTCCAGCTCGGCGTTCACGGCGGCGCGCTGGGTCGCGATTTGCGCCTGCTCCTGTTGCAGGGCGTTCAGCCGCTCAGCGCGGCTGTGCTGGCGCTGGCGCAGTTCGTTCAGGGCGCGCCTCTCCGCTTCCTGCTGGCGGTGCAGTTCGCGCTGGCGGTGTTGCAGATGCTGCAGGCGGGCGCGTCCGTCGGCGAGGGCGCGCAGGCGGGCGTCCAGCGTGCGCTGGAGCTGCTCCTGCTCGGCTTCCAGCGCGACGAGGTCGGTTGTGGGGTGCGCTTGCAGGGTCGCCTGCAGTGTGGCGAGTTGCGCGTGGGCGCGTTGCAGTAGCATCTCGTAATGCTGGATTTCGCGTCGCTTCTGCTGGAGGTCGCTTTCGATGCGGGCGCGCTGTTGGCTCGCCTCGCGGAGTTGACGGCGCAGGCTCTCCAGTGTCTGTTGCCGTTCGGCGTGCTGGGCGCGGTGGGCGTCCAGCGCGGTTTCCGCTTGATGGAGGCGCGCCTCCGCCTGCAGCAGCTCGGCGCGGGCGCGCTCCAGCTCCGCCTTGAGGCTCAGCAGGCTGTTGCGCTCGTTGGCATACGCGCCACCTGTGATGGCACCGCTGAGTTGCACGACTGCACCGTCCAGCGTGGCGATTCGCATGAACGCGCTCGCTGTGCGCTCCCGACGCAGTTGGCGCACGAGGCGCGTTGCCGTCTCCAGCGCGTCCACCACCAGCACGCGCCCCAGCAGATGGCGCACGGCAGGCTCGAAGCGCGGGTCGTACCCCACGAGGTCGGCAGCGATGCCCAGCACGCCCGCCTCGCGAGGCACAGCATCGCGCGGCGGGTCAGCAGGTTGCACCAAGTCCAGCGGCAGGAAGGTCAGTCGCCCCGCGCGTTGGGTGCGCAGCCACTCCACAGCCGCGCGCGCCTCTGCTTCGGTCGGCGTGAGGATGTCGTTCACTGCGCCGCCGAGTGCTGCGCTGATTGCCGTTTGGTACTCGTCGGGGATGGTCAGCGCCGCGCCGACGGGCAGGTACTCGCCCTGCAGGTCGCCGCGTTGCACGGCGTGCAGCAGCGCGCGCACGGCGGGGCTTGCGCCCTCGCCCGCCTGCAGGCTCGCGTCCAGCGCACGCACGCGGGCGCGCAGCGTCTCCACCGTACGCTGCTCGCGTTGCACCTCGCGCAGCATCGCCTGCAACGACTGCTCGCTCGCCTGCTGTTCGGCGTCCAGCGCGTCGTGCTGGGTCTGCAGGGCGGCTTCGTGCGCCTGCGCATCGGTCAGGGCGCGTTGCAGCGCGTCGGCTTCGGCATAGAGGGCATGCAGCTGCGCCTGCGCTTGCGCCGCGTCCTGTTGGAGCCGTTCCGCCTGCTGGCGCGCCTGCTCCTGTTCCGCGCGTTGGCGCAGGGCGGTTTGGTAGGCGCGTTCGATGTCGCGCAGGCGCGCCCGCAGTTGTTCCACCTCGGTCTCGGCGCGTTGCACTTCGGGCGCGAGGCGCGCCGCGTCGGTGTCCACCTGTTGCCGTTCGCGTTCGAGGGCTTCCAGCGCGGCGAGTCGCTCCTGCTCCTGCCGATGCAGGCTCTCGGCTTCCTCCTGAAGCGCTTGGCGGAGTTCGGCGAGGGCGCGCTCGCGCTCGCTCAGCCGATTGAGTTCGCCCAGCGCACGCTCTTCGGCGGTCAGTTGGCTCTGCAGCACCGTGCGCAGGGTGTCCATTTCGCTTTCCAGGTGCGCAATCTCGCGTCCGTAGGCGTCGGCGTGCGATTCCTGCTCGGCGATGGCTAATTCGGTCTGCACAATCTGCTCATGCAGGGCGTCGCGTTCGGCTTGGGTCTGGCGCACGCGCTGGCTCAGGGTACGGTACTCGTACTGCAAGGACGCGCGTTCCAGTTGGGCGAGTTGGCGTTGCAGTTCGCGGTACACGAGGGCGCGTTCCGCCTCGCGGCGCATCGGTTCGCGCTGGCGTTCCAGTTCGCGCAGCACATCTTCCACGCGCGTTAGGTGCATGCGCGCCGATTCGAGGTCGCGCAGGGCGTCCTTGCGTCGGGCGCGGTACAGCGCGACGCCTGCGACCTCTTCGAGCCAGCGGCGTCGCTCGTCGGGCGGGGCGGTCAGCAGCGCGTCGATGTCGCCCTGCCCGACAATCGCGTAGCCCCCGCGTCCCAGCCCTGTGCCCGCAAACAAATCGGCAATATCGCGCAGGCGGGCAGGCGTGCGGTTAATCCAGCACTCCCACTCGCCCGAACGGTACAGGCGGCGCGTGATTTGCACCTCGTCGGCGTCAATAGGCAGCCAGCGCGTCTCGTTGTTGAACCACAGCGACACCTCCGCCAGCCCCAGCGGCTTGTGCGCCGCCGAACCGCTAAACAGCACCTCCGTCGGCGTCTGCGCCCGTAGCGTGCGCACATTCGCCTCGCCCAACGCCCACACCAGCGCGTCCACCAAGTTGCTCTTACCGCAGCCGTTGGGACCGACCACCGCCGTTAGCGACGCGCCGAGTTCAATCTCCACCCGCTGCGCGAAGGTCTTGAACCCGTGCAGGCGGATGCGCGTCAGCGCGAGGCTCATCGAGCGCGCTCCTTCGGTTGGGCAATCACGAGGGTTAGCCAATCGCCATACATTCCCTTCCTACGCACAAGCAGCACCTGTTCGCGACGCCGAGGGAGATTCCTGCCGCGACCGCTCAATCCGTCGACCACAGTTTCAGTAGCACCCGCAGCGGCGCGTCGGTGCGTATCGCACTCCCGCAGTGATGCACATGCGAGGCGCGGTAGCCCTGCGCCCGTAAAAACCGTATCGCTTGCCGCGTGGGCGGCACGGAGCGGTTCAAGCGGTCAGCAATCACGGGCAGGCTGTACACTATCGGCAGCTCGTCCAGCTCGCGGTTGAGCTTAGCGATGAATCGTCGCGCGTCGGCGAAGTAGTCCTCACGCGCGGCGCGGTACATCGCGCTAAGGAACGCATGGTCGTGCAGCGGTCCCAGCCACAGCGGTCCTGCCCAGCGCACCGTCGTGGAGGGATTATACTCGTGGTTCACGGGCGCGGGCACGCCTGCCATCGTCGCGCGGTACTCGCCGTCAGGCATCTGCACGATAAAGCCCAAATGCTCGATGTTCAACCCGCGCGTGCCCTTGAACGCGCGTATCAGTACCCGCCAGCAGTAGCCGTCGAAATAGCTCATCACAGGCACGCCGTACATGTTCGCCTGAATTAGCCGACGCTGCACAAAGCCAATCAGGATGCGCAGCCCGATCTCGTGGCATTCGCGTCCGAAGAAGGAGACGGCGTCGTAGGACTTAAGCGACTCGCCGCGCTGCGCCCCGCACAGCACGGGCGCGTCCGTCGCCGTGATATACAGCAGACCCTCCCAACGCACGACGCCTGTCAGGTAGGGCACATAGGGCGCAGGCGTGCCAAACGGGTCTAAATCCACCCAATCGAAGCGGCGGTCTTCCAAGTAGAAACGGCACAGCAACCGTTGCGCGAGTTCGTTGTGCAACTCCACGCGCGGGTCGTCGCCCGCATGCGCCCGTAGCACCTCGAAGCTGGTGTAGTTCGCGTCGTTGACCACCATCTGGGCAACAGGCGCTTCCAGCAGGTAGCGTTTCGTGCGCAGCCCCGCGCCCGCCATCAGCTCCAGCACCTCCAGCGGGCGTTCGAGCCGCTCGGCTTCCGCACGCATCGCCAGCACGCCTAAGTCGCGACCCAGCCGCGCACGCGGATTGTAAAACACATGGGTACTCTGCGGCAGATGGAACTCCGCCGCACCCTCATGGTAAATCTGCACCGCCATACGGAATAGCAATTGTACCAAGTTTGGCGTCCAGCGGCGGCACTTAATCGGCGGTTAACCTTACGGCAGGTACACTGGAAATGATGCGACGGCTCTACGGCTGGCTGTTTGGGGTTGCTGTCGGCTTGGCGGTGGCGGTGTTTTACGCGTCTGCGCTGGGCACGGCGCGCGACGATGCTCTGGAACTGAAACCGCACGCCATCGTTCGGCACAAGCCCATCGACGAGATGAGCGGTATCGCCCGCAGCCGCACCTACGACGGTGTCTACTGGGTGCATAACGACAGCGGCGATCGCGCCCGAATCTTCCCCATCCGACTGGACGGCAGCGTCGTCATCCCGCCGTTTGTGTCCAGGCGCGACACCTCCGACCGACCCGAAGACCCATCCGTCGTCTACGAAGGCATCCACATCGAAGGCGCGGTGAACATCGACTGGGAAGACATCGCCATCGACGGCGACACGCTGTATATCGCCGATGTGGGCAACAACAGCAACGCGCGGCGCGACTTGGCAGTCTATGTGGTCAAGGAGCCGAACCCCGAAGCGACCCTGCAGGCACACGCCCTCAAGCGCATCCCCATCGCCTATCCTGACCAGAAGGCGTTCCCCGACGAGAAGTGGCACTTCGATTGCGAAGCTGTGTTCGTGTTTCGCGGCAAGTTGTACTTCATCACCAAGCACCGTGCGCCACGCCAGATGAACACCCCCGAACCAAGCGCGAACCTCTATCGGCTGGACACGATGCACACCGACCGCGTGAACATCCTCACGAAGGTCGACACGCACAGCGACTTAGGGGGCTGGGTCACCGCAGCGGCGATGTCGCCCGACGAGCGCGTGCTTGCCGTGCTGTGCCAAGCGCCGCAGCAGGCAATCTGGCTGTTCGAACGCCCCGCGCGCGGCGACCGCTTCTTCTCGCAGGGCAAGGCGCGACGCATCCCCATCCGCAACGCGAAGCAGTGCGAAGCCATCGAGTGGATCGACAACACGCGCCTTGTGATTACCAACGAGCAGCGCGAGGTGTTTATCGTGCCTGTTGCGCCGTAGGCGTCAGCAGGTACAATTTTCGCATGCCCGAAAACACGCTCTACTACGGCGACAACTTGGAGGTGATGCGCAAGTACCTGCCCGACGAGTGCATCGACCTCGTCTACCTCGACCCGCCCTTCAACAGCAACCGCGACTACAACCTGCTCTTTCGGGAGCAGTCGGGCGAACCCGCGCAGGGGCAAATCAAAGCCTTCACCGACACTTGGCAGTGGAGCGAACGCGCCTACGACGAGTTCTGTCAGACCTGCTCCAAGCCCGCGCTGGTGGAATTGGTACAAGGCTTTGTGCGCACGCTGGGGCGCAACGACCTGACGGCGTACTTGGTGATGATGGCGCCGCGCCTGGTGGAGTTGCATCGGGTGCTGAAGCCGACGGGGAGTTTATATCTGCACTGCGACCCGACGGCGAGCCACTACCTGAAGGTGATGCTGGATGTGATTTTCGGGGCGCGCAACTTTCGGAACGAGATTGTGTGGAAGCGTACAGGCGCACACGGCGGCGCAAAACGCTGGGGACCCGTCCACGACATCATCCTGTTCTACACCAAGAGCGACCAATACCTCTGGAACCGCGTCTATGAGCCGCTGGACAGAGACTACATCGAGAGGTTCTACCGCTACACCGACGAGCGTGGGCGCTACCAACTTGTTTCACTCACGGGGGCAGGGGTCACCAAAGGTGATTCGGGCAAGCCGTGGCGAGGCGTAGACCCAACGCAAGTCGGCAGGCACTGGGCAGTGCCGCAGTCGATTGTGGAGCAACTGGTGGGCAAGGAGCGTGCCCAGCAGATGAGCGTGCAGGAGAAACTGGACTTGCTTGACAGTGCGGGGTACATCGTATGGCCTGCGCGGGGGCGCGTGCCGCGATACAAACGCTACTTGGAGATGAGCGAAGGCAACCCGATACAGGATGTGATTACGGATATTCAGCCGATAGGGGCGCACGCGCGCGAGCGTCTTGGCTACCCAACGCAAAAACCCATCGCCCTGCTGGAGCGCATCCTCCAAGCCTCCAGCAACGAGGGCGACATCGTGCTTGACCCGTTCTGTGGCTGCGGCACGGCAATCGTCGCCGCGCAGAAACTCAACCGCCGCTGGATCGGCATCGACATCACCCACCTTGCGATTGCCCTCATCAAGTACCGACTCAGCGATATGTTCGACCTCAAGGAGGGCAAGGACTACCGCGTCGTCGGCGAGCCGACCACTGTCGCTGAGGCGCGTGCGCTGGCACAGCAAGACCGCGACGAGTTCCAGAAATGGGCGATTGGTCTCATCCCGCGCGCCCGACCCTACCAAGACAAAAAGGGCAAGGACACGGGCATCGACGGCGTGCTGTTTTTCAAGGACGACCTGAAAGACCCCAAGCGCGCGCTGATACAGGTCAAGAGCGGCAGGGTGAGCGTGAAGGACATCCGAGACTTTCGGGGCGTGCTGGAGCGCGAGGGGGCGACTTTGGGTTTGTTTGTGACGCTGGAGCCGCCGACGCGGGATATGGTGCAAGAGGCGGAGCAAGCAGGGTTCTACACAACGCCGCTGGGCAACCTGCGCATTCCGCGCCTGCAGATTCGCACGGTGGAGGCGTTGCTTGGGGGCGAGGGGTTCGCGATTCCGAGCGCGGCGTTGCTGATGGGCGTCGCCCAGGCAGAGCGCGTTGCAGCCACAAGCGAGCAAAAGGCGTTGGAGATGTAGAGCGTCGATGAATCCTTTTCCACCCCCACTGCCTCTATCCCCATGGAGGGTATGCATATCCAGACCTACACAGCAGTAGGAGCAGCGCCGACCAAGGCGCGGGAGACCTATCGGCATAAGGTCATGCAGGGCAAAGAGCCTGACAAACGCTATAACGGCTACACCGCCTGCCCGCTGGTAACCGCCTACGGGCGCATGGTGCTGGCGGAGTTCGACCACGACAACAAGCCCACGCATACCTTGCCGTTCATCAACACCCAGAAAGAGCGGTTCGATATGTGGCTGCTCAAGAAGTATGGGCTGCCGTTTATGTACTGGAACCTGATGCTGCGCGGGCTGGCATAAGGAGGTTCAACGATGATCTTTCGACAAATCTACGAAGACGGTCTGGCGCAGGCATCCTACTTTTTCGGATGCCCTGCAACGGGGGAAGCGATGGTGATTGACCCCCGACGCGATATCGATGTGTACCTGAAGTTGGCGCAAGAGACGAAACTCAATATCGTGGCGGTCGGCGAGACGCACATCCACGCCGACTTCCTGTCGGGCGCACGCGAGTTGGCGCACGCCACAGGCGCAACGCTCTACCTTTCCGATGAGGGCGACGAGAACTGGAAGTATCGCGGGCTGGAGGGCTTCAAGGTGCGCCTACTCAAAGACGGCGACGAGTGGCTGATTGGCAACATTCGCGTGCGCGCCCTCCACACGCCTGGTCACACTCCCGAACACATCACCTTCCTGCTCTACGATGGCAAAGAGGCGACCGACCCGATAATCGCGATTACGGGCGACTTCATCTTCGTGGGCGACTTGGGGCGCTCCGACCTGCTGGAGGAGGCGGCGGGCATTCAGGGCACGGCAGAGCCAGGCGCACGCAAACTGTACCAGAGCCTTGTGCGTTTTATCGAACAACCCGACTACCTGCAGATTTGGCCCGGGCACGGTGCAGGCTCGGCGTGCGGCAAGGCGCTGGGCGCGCTGCCCGCGACCACGCTCGGCTACGAGAAGCGACACGCATGGTGGTCGCGCTCCATCGCCAACTACGACGAGGAGCAGTTCGTGCGCGACCTGCTCGCCGACCAGCCCGAAGCGCCGACCTACTTCGCCGTGATGAAGCGGCTCAATCGCGACGGGATGCCGATTCTGGGCAAGCTGCCTGAACCGCCGCTGCTTAGCCCCGAAGCGTTCCAGAAGGCGATTCAGGAAGGCGCGGTGCTGGTGGACACGCGCGACAAGTTCGCCTTCGCGGGTGGGCACATCAAGGGCGCCATCAACATCCCCGCAGGCAGGATGTTCTCCACTTGGGCAGGGTGGCTGCTGCCGTATGATAAGCCGCTGATTCTGCTCGCGCCCTCCGAGCAGGTGGAGACGCTGGTACGCCAACTGATTCGCGTCGGGCTGGACAATGTTATCGGCTACATCCCGTCGCTGGAGGGCTACGCGCCCAGCGAACTGGAGACCGTGCCGCAAATCACGGCGGAGCAGGCGCACCGAATGTGGCAGTCGGGCGAGGCGGTGATTGTGGATGTGCGCGGGCTGTCGGAATACCGCGAGGGGCACATCCCGAACGCGAAGCATATCCACGCGGGGCGCGTGCTGCAGCGGGCGCACGAGATCCCGACCGACCGTCCCGTGATCGTCCACTGCTTGGGTGGCGACCGCTCCAGCACCGCCATCAGCGCGCTGATGGCGCGGGGCTACCACAACCTCTACAACCTCACGGGCGGCATCCTCGCGTGGCAGGAGCATGGCTTCCCCCTTGAACGCAACTGAACGCAACCTATCCTTCCACCTCCCCGCGGGACGGCGTATGCTGTCCCGCGGTTTTTTTTAGAGTTTGGCGAACGCGCGGTCACCGTTCCCCTCTGTGAAGCCTTTGCACGGGTAGCAACTGCGAGGCGCGTTCAGGTACACTAATCCTACGCATGAAGCGCTACTACATCACGACGCCGATTTACTATGTCAACAGCGTGCCGCATATCGGCACCGCGCTGACGACGATTGTCGCTGACGCCTGCGCACGGTTCCAAAAACGGCGCGGGCGTATGGTCTACTTCCTCACGGGCACGGACGAGAACGCGCCCAAAGTGCATCGTGTCGCCCAAGAGCGCGGCATCCCCACCCAGCAGTTCGTCGACGAGATGGCTGCCGAGTTCGAGCGCACCTGGCAAGCCCTGCATATTGAGTACGATGTGTTCATCCGCACGACCGAAGAGCGCCACAAGCGCGTGGTGACGGAGGTCTTCCGTCGCCTGCGGGACAAGGGCGACATCTACTTGGGCAGTTATCAGGGCTGGTACTGTGTCTCGTGCGAGACCTTTTTCGCCAGCAGCAAGGTGGGCGAGTCGCGCACTTGCCCCGACTGCGGCAAGCCGCTGGAGTGGCGCGACGAGCCGTGCTACTACTTCCGCCTCTCCGCCTACGAGTCGCGCCTGAAGGAGCATATCGCGGCGAATCCGCACTTTATCGAACCCGAAGTGCGGCGCAACGAGACGCTGGGCTTTATTGCCGAGGGGCTGCAAGACATCGCCGTCACGCGCAC
>Ga0079995_1047596_pt1 | contig 19512 bp, 24 predicted proteins | sample FaiFalFF_MnMetaG_2_FD_69198 | JGI IMG/M metagenome (GOLD analysis project Ga0079995, IMG submission 69198) | Freshwater microbial communities from Yellowstone National Park, Wyoming, USA - Fairy Falls C (FF_Mn_C) (SPADES assembly) (version 4) | ecosystem: Environmental > Aquatic > Freshwater >...
CTCCACCACCCCCGACCACGCCTCCTCATACGCACCCGCCCGCAACCTGCGCTCAATCTGAGCCGCCTGCGCACCCTCACGCGCCAAACGCTCCCGCGCACGCTCCCGCGCCGCACGCTCCCGCGCACGCTCCCGCGCCGCACGCTCCCGCGCACGCGCATCCGCACCACCGCCCACGCTCACACGACGCGGCACCACACGCACATCGCCGCCGCCACTACCGCGACCGACCATCATCCCCGCCACATCCCACGCCACACGAAGTCCTTCAACCGCCTGAACAAGCGCACCGCCTAACCACATACCCTGACGCAACGCAGGCGGCACCAACACCGACGCAACCCCGCCCAAAAAATCACGCACACCCGCAGGCAACGCCTTCCACAAACCCTCCAACCACGAACGAACCGACCCAACCAACGACGACACCACACCACGCACCCAATTCCACGCCCCACGCACACCCTCCACCAACGAACCCACACTCTCCACCAACGCCTGCCACAACAACCGCAAAAATATCCCCAACCGCTCAAACACACCCGACTCCAACAACTGACCAAGCACCTGATTAAGCTGCTGCAAAAACTGCGCCAACCCACCCGTCAAACCATCCCCAACCTGCGCCAACGCCTCCTGCACCTGACTCGTCAAGGTACTCCACTGCACATCCAACCGATCCGCCGCCACAGACGCCGCATCCGTCACCGACGACAACGCCCGAAGCAACGCATCCGCCAACTCCTGACCCGAACGCTCCAACATCTCCCGCGTAATCCCAAACGACAACGCTACCTGACTGCTCTCCAAACGACCCCCGCCAAGCAACGCACGCACCTCCTGCACCAACATCGGTCCCGACAAACCCATGAGTTTCCCCGCCTGACCAATCGCGCTAATCACACGCACCGCCTGATCCGCACTCAAACCCTTCGCATACGCATACCCCAACCCTGTCTGCACCAACTCCACCAACTCCGCCGTCTCCAATATCGTCCGATTCGCCTCCGCGCGAATCGAACGCATCAACTCCCCAGAAAGCGACAACAACGCATTATAACGCTCCGCACCCGTCAACACCCGACCCTGCGCATCACGAATCTCGTTCCACGCCCCCAACACCGTCGCCAACCCAAACCGCAGCTGCTCCATCTGCATCGACGCCTGAATCGCGCTGCGCACAAAACCCTCCGCCAACCCAGTAATCGAACCCAGCACACTCTGAACCGACCCAAGCGCCGCCATCAACCCCGCACCAACCGCGCCCCAAACCCCACCCGCCAACAACGCCGACAACGCCTGACCCGCACCCAACGCCGACGACTCCGTACCACGCAACGCCTCCTGCACACGCGACAAATCGCCCAAGACCGCACGCGCGCCCCGATCATCGTAAAGCGTCCGAAGCAACAAGGTCAACTCACGCTGCATCTACAACCCCCTCGTCAACTCCACCACACGCGGCAAACCCGCCAAATAAAACATCGCCTGAAAAGTCGTCAACCCATGCAAATCCAACCCGTACACCGCACGCAGCAAACACGCCGCCTCCAACCAGTCCACCGACTCACGCTCCCCATCCACAGGCGCACGACGCGCCATCCAATCACTCAACACTCCAAAGGGCGCACCTCCAAAATGTGCTGAATCGCCTCATACAACTCACCAGCCGTCAACTGACTCAGCTGCTCCACACTATGACCCGTGTGCACACTCAGCAACTCCAACACGCGCTCCCCATGTGCACGCAGCAACGCCAACGCACGCGCACGCAACAACCCCTCGTCCATCAACACGCCACCCTGCGCCTGCTGCAACCGCACCGTGAACGAAAGCGGCATCGTGAACAAAAACGCCTCCTCGCCCAACAATTCCTGCAACCCACGCTCCAACGCACGCTGCTCCCCAAACAACAACGGACGAAACGCCAACCCGCCAAACTCACGCACAGGACGACCCAACGCCTCCACGCACTCCTCAACCACAACATCAGCACCAGCACGCTTCGCCATCACCCATCACCCCCTCAGTACGGCGAATAAACACCCGTAATCCCTGTGCCCACCTGCTGAATCGACGCATCCGCAGGAATAATCGCCGACTGCGCATTGATGAGCTCCACCTTGCGCAAATTCGTCTTGTCGCTCGCGCTATACACAGGCATCACCATCAGCGTATCATACACCACACCGTCCATACTCCGCTCCTGCACACTCAGAAAATGCAAATTCGGAATCTCAATCGTCAACTTGTGCGCCGCGTTCGTCTGCGACCGAAACTCCAACACCAACGCCGACACCGTACCGCTCGGCGCGTACCGACGACCACTCTCGCTCGTCGTCGGCACAAACGGCTCCGCACCACTGTTGCCCCATGTGAGCCGCACAGGCACATTCGTCGTCCGATACACCTCCAACTCCAAACCCGTCACACGCGGCTCACGCCAATAATAACCCACAGGGATATACCGACCATCGAACTCGTAACGCACAAACACCGTCCGACTCAGCGTCAAATCTATCCGCGTCACATCAGGCGCAAACTGCGGCGCGCCCCCACTACTGTCCCGCAAAGTCAACACAATATCATCCACCACCAACGGCAACTCGCCCCCATACGCCGCCGTACAAATCGTCCCGTCCTCCGCAGCCTCCACCGCACTCAGAAAACTCGCCGACGCCTCCACACTCAACAACCCGCCACGCGCACCCTGCTCCCCACGCAACCGAATCGTCTCAATCGCCACACCACCATAACCAATCAGCTTCTCCCCAGCAGGCGCACCCAACGCCGCATCATGCAACCGCTGCCATATCGTCAGGGTTCGCCCCGCCTTATTCGGATTCGCGCTGGAATAAAAAGCGTGGGTGTAAGGTCCAGTACCAGTAGTAGTAGGCTGACCAAAAAAGCAAGCAAGCAGAAACGACACCGTATCCAGCGTCAGCTCGCACTCTATCGTTAGCCGCTGATCACTAAACCGACCCGCACGATACCCAACAGGCACCTCCGTGCCACGGAAACCCCCATACGCAAACTGCTCCACATTCGGAATCGGCAACCGACGCAACAAGTTAAAACTCTGCTGCGCCTTCACCCAACGACCCGAACGCTCATTACTCTTCTCAAAACCCCAACCCGCTCGCGTGTATTGCTCGAAAAACATCGTCCCATCCTCCGACTCCTGAGCCGTTATCACCACCTGCGCATACACATGGTACGCGCTCAACTCATAATACGAATCCCCAGCGCTGCTAACCGCCACCACCTTGAACGCATACAACTCCCCAACATTCGCACCCACAAACCGCACACACCACTCCAACTCCGTGTACCGACCCTCCGCCATCGATAGCACGCCCGTCGCACGCGCCGACTCCACCGCCTCACCCGCCACAAACACCGCACCACTCGCAGGCGCAGGCAACCGCGACACATCCACCGACGCCCCGTCCACAAAATACGCCGAATCCCACACACGCACCCCAGCCGTGCTGTCCCCCACCAACTCCCAAGAACTCCAACTGCCGCCCCCGTCCCCAGACACACGATACGCCAACGCATACCGAAACGACGCCAGATACTCCCACTCCGCCACATGCACCTGCACCCGCACACGCGCCACACCGCCCTGAGCCACCGACGCCACCGCATCCACAGCCGCCAACGGCGACGCATCCGCCAACCCGCCATCATCGCGATACCAACACACATGCGACTGAACAATCGAACCCAACCCCACCAACTGCTGCGTCATCAACGGCATCTAACGCTCCTCCCACAAACGCACCGTCGCCACCACACGCTTGCGACCCTGATCAATCCACAAATTCCGCATCACCCGCCGCGCAAACGGCAAAAACTCACGCGCCTCATCAAACAACGCAAACCGCTCCGCAATCCGCAAAAAGGTATCCTGCACTAAATCCTGCGCACGCGCCACATCCCCGCCCGTCAACTGACACGCATACCCATACAACGACTCCGCATGCGCACGATAATACGCCTCCAAACGCGCCGACTCAGCCTCCGTCAACGCTCGCACCAGAACCGTCGGACGACGCGGCACCCGTATCACCCACTACCTCTACGAACCCAAACGGACACGCGCCCACCAACGCCACCACTTCACCCGCACCCACCCAACCATAATCGGGATGCCATACCGCATAACCCAACTCGTTCCGCGCATAACGTACCGCATCACCGCTCGTATCGCAAATGATACCGCTGCTGCCACTCGCCAACGACCTGACCTGCCTCCTGCGTGAACTCAAGACCGCTCACCTCCTCCATCGTCACATACGCACCCCCGCCACGACGCATCGAATGCGAACTCAAAAACCGATACAGCCCAAGAATCTCATCGTAACCCTCAAGCGGCGTCGCACGCTTCGCCGCAAACGCCGTGAACCCCAACACTACCACATAATGCGACGCCCCGCCCACACTCCCCGCCAAAGGCTCCAACTCCCGCGCAAACACCACCGACAACGGACGCACCACCACCACACCACCAGCCGTCGTACTCAGCTGCGTACTCCGCTCCGCCTGCTGATAATCCACCACCCACCCCCCATAACCCGCCTCAATCTGCTCCGCCAAATACTCCAACAACCCGCGCACACTCACCGCAGCAACCCCTCCAAATACTCACGCACCACACGCACCGCCAACTCACCCGCATGCCGACTCACCACCAGAAACGGACGCGCAGGGATCACAAACCGATGCGCAGGCACCCATACCCCAGTCCGCGCATACAACCCACGACGCATCCGATCCGTCACACGCACCACCGCACCCTCCTGCAACACACGCGCATACGGTATCCGAGTCCCAACCTCCAACACATCCCCAAACTCCCGACGCACAAACCCATGACCACCCTGCAAACTCGCACGCAACACACCCGTGTCCAACAACACCTTACTGTGCTGCGTCCGACGCACCCGACGACGACCACCAGCCCCAACCGCAACCGTCGGCGTCGTCGCCGTCCCACGACGCACACGACCCCCGCCAACCTTCCTAAGCGCCGCACCCTCCGACAACAACACAGTCACAGGCGACAACGGCGCCCAACGATGAAACGCGCCAAACCGATCCTCATACCCCTGACGCTCAAAATTCCGAACACACTCCCGAAGCACCACCTGCTCCATCAACCGATTGCACTCCCGCACCACACGCGCACGCTCCAACAACCCACCATAACGCCCCACCAACGACGCCACCTGACGCACACCGTCAAACTCAATCCGCATCCCAACCACCACCCCCACCACGACCTACACTGAGCCCTGGCGGCGCAGGCGGCGCACCCACACGCTCCTGCAACCACACCCGATACTGCGCCTGCGCACGCGCACCCAACTCCGATAACTCGCGCTCCAAACGCTCCCGCACACGCCTCAACCGCAACGGCAAATCCCCCTCGTCGTCCACCTCCACCTCCTCACGCAAGTAATACACCGCCAAATCCACACACAAACTCCGCGCATAAGCCTGCACATGCGCATCCGCGCCGCCACTCGCCAACTGCGGCACATAAAACTCACAGCGCGCCCTCGCCCAAGCAAGAGCGCGCTCAATCTCCCCATCCGTGCGACTCCCCAGACCCGCACGCGCCAACGCCGCACGCACATCCGCTACCCCAGGCGGATACACCTAATCACCCCCCACGACGACCACCACGACGACCAGACGAGCCAGACGCAAACTGGGGCGGGGGCGGGGCAGACAACGGCGGCGGGGAACCGTCGCCTACCCCATCGGGCATAGAAGACTCCAACTCCTCCACCACCAACTCAGGCAACCCACGCAACGACGCCAACGCCTCCGCATCTACCTCCAACTCCAACCACTCACCACACGGAATCCAGTGCCCCAAACGCCAGTACCCAGCATCCCCACGAAACGGCACACCACGCACACGCACACGCATCACAGAATGCCCCCATACACCGTGAACCACGCACCAGGAAACACCGCCTCGCGCTTGCGAACACCAACCAACACCTCGTCATGCAGAAACACATGACCACTCGTCTGCGGATCCGACAACACCACCACCTCAATCGGCACATCCGTCCGCTCGTACACGCCTACCGCACGCATCTCACGCGATGTGTCCAACACGAACCAGTAATCGTCATACGCCCCAGTCAAATACGGCGACACCACCAAGTTCAGCGATCCCTGCAACACATTCCGATAACTCGTCGCACCGCCACTCGACAACACCACCACGGGACTCTCCAGCAACTCACGCGCCACCCACATCAACTTCGGTCCCACAAGCAGCGTGTCAGGAACCACCCCGAACGGCACACCCTGATCATCCACGAACTGCATCATCGCCGATATCGCCGCCTGCAACGACGCCGTACTCAGCGGACTGCTCGTCAGGTTATTGTTCGGTCCACCACGGTTCGCCAAAAGCGGCTGCCCGTCAAATGTCGGCAAACTCGTACCCTGCGCCAAAGTCGTCACCACCCACTCCTCACGATGACGCACCGCCTCGTTGGCAAGATCGCGCACACGCGGCATAATCATCGACAACTGCTCGTCCTCTATCGCACGACGCGGAATCGACAACGACGCCTCAAACACCTTGTCGTACACACGATAGTTGGCACTCGTCGCAAGCGACCTGAGCTGCCGCGGACCAATCCACTCCCGCATACGCGGCACATTACCCAGCCAACTGAAATCCAGATACTGACTGTCGCCCTGAACCACCGTCGCAATCCGCGGATACACCGCCTCCTGCGCACGACGCGCATACGCCGCGTAAAACTCACCCCGAATGCCAGGCACCACCAAGCTCTCAAACTGCGTCATGCTCATCATCGCCCATCACCTCACACCACTGTCCTAATCACCACACGCGCCACATTCCCCTCAATGCCAATCACACGACCCACCGCCGTGTTCCCAGACGACGCAAAGGTGTACGCGCTCCCGTTCCAATACAACAACGCGCCCAGCCAGTTCGAAGGCGGGCTACCCGTAAACGGCAACGACACCACACCCTCACGCACCACCTCCACCTGCGTGCCCGCAGGCGCGTTCGTATAACTGTCCAACGCTATCCCCACAAAGGTCAAGTTCGTCCCCGCAGGCATCACCTGCACCACATTCCCACTGGGCGCCACAGCAAGCGGCTGACCACGCTGCACACTCGACCCAGCCGCCAGCGGATACACCGCACGAACCCCTACCGAATACCGCAGATCCATCCCTATCCGCCTCCTCCGAGCATCTCACGAAACCGAGCATACGCCTCCGCCTCGCGACCCTCCGCAAACAACTGCGCCAACTGCGCACCCTCCGCACTCAGCCCAAGCCGCGACGCATAACGACCCGCACCCGATGCCTCGCCCAGCGACTCCCCAACAGGAAATCGTGGGGCAAGCGCAATAAACCGCTCCAACCACCCCTCAAGGCTCAGCTCCTCACCACCCACACTAAACCGAACCGCGTCCGACTCCGCACACAGAAGCGACACCACCAGCGACTCCTGCGCAGGCGTAATCAACCCCTGCTCCCGCCACGCACGCGCACGCTCCCGCGCACGCGCCTCACGCTGCGCAAAACGCAACCGCGCCACCTCCGCACGCAACGACTCCAACTCCGCATCCGACACTCCCGACTCCGCACCCTGCACAGGCACAGACTCCGTACCCTCCAACGCACGCTGACCCTGCATCTCCAAATCCTCACGCATCGCTAACACCTCACCACCTGCATATACGAATCCAAACTCAGCTCCCGATTCACCGCCGTCACCGCCCGACGACGACGCGCGACCACCCTCCAACACCTCATCAATCCACTCAAGCAGCTGACCCTTCACCCGCGCAGGCAAGTCCACACCCCCACGCGCACCCCTAAGCGCCGCCTTCGCCGCAACCAACGCACGCCAAAACAACCGCGGCTCACCATCCACCACACCCACCACAGGCAACTTGTACGACCCAAACTTCTGGGGGTCACTCGCATCCCACGCCAAATACCGACGCCGATAACGCGACCACTCCGCCTCACCCCACTCCGAAGGCTCCTTGTCCGATACCCATTCCCGCCACGCACGCTCCGTACCATCCGCATCCCACGCACGCTCCATCTCCAACGGAAACCGAAACGGCTCCGCATTCGCACGCCAACCCTCCGCAAACGCCACATCCCACACCGACCAATCACGCACCGAATTCAACAACCGCGCCTCACGCACCCGCGGACGCGCCGTCACCGACACCTCCAACAACCGCGTCAACCCGCCCGTCAACCCCACACTCAAACTCCTAAGCCCCCAACGCTCCAACAACGCCTGCGCCTCATCATACAACGACAACTCCCCATACAGCGTATCACCCTCACGCCACACACGCACAACCTCACCCAACCGAAACGGCGTCTCCACATGCTCCAACAACACAGGCACAGGTAAAAAATTCCGCACCAGCGTATCCAGCGTGTCCACGCCAATCGACACGCCCAAATCTGGATACTCGCCCGTCTTAAGGAGCAGCGCGCGCACCGTACCCATCTCAACACCTCACCACCCACCTATACGAATCGGGTATAATCCCACCGTGCGCGAAGAAATCATCCGCGGCGAAGACGCCATCCGCCAAGCCATCCAACACTGGCGCCAGCACCTCATCACCCACTGGCGCAACGAACCCCTACGCCTCACAACAGCAACGCCTGACCCACATCCAACCTATCCCGCCTACACCATCACCCTCAACAACAACATCAACGCAACCCTGCGCTACATCGACCACAGCGCACGAGTCCTACCCTGGGGATGCAACATGCTCGCTTTCAACGACCCAGCCACAACAACCCCTAAAACCGTCCTCGGCATCGACCCCAACTACGGACCCGAAACCCCCAAACAGCCCAGCATTACCCTCATCCAAGCCCACCTGCCCGCAGTCTACGACCCAATCACGCTCCTGCTCGCACTACTCATCTACAAAACCAGATACGCGCTCACACAACCTATTACCGCCACAGAAATCCTGCAACACGCCGAAACCCGCGCCAAATACCCAGACGAACACTGGGTGCAATTCGGCGACTGCTTCTACCCCGCCGAACTACTCCAAATCGCCTACGACCGCCTCTAACATCTCACGCAACGCACCCACAAAATCCTCATCCCCTGACGAATCCCATAACCGCATCAACTCGCGACGCACACGCTCCACGCCCTCCGACGTCAACCCGCGCAACCGCTCCACAACCGCCACATCCTCAACCCCACGCATAAACACACGCGACCAACGCGCACCACCCAGCAACACATACTCCGACTCACGCATCGGCAACTCGACAGCCGTCGCAAAAGTCGCCAACACACGCCGAATCGGTACACGCGCCACCCCTAAACGACTCAGCCCATGACCAAAACTCTCACTGTAGGTCGTAAATATACGATACGCCGACGAACCCGACGACTGAACCGCTAACTGCGGATGATCCAACACACGCACATCACCAAAACCCCACTCCTCTACCGAAAACACACGCCCCACACGAACCGTCCCATCCGCCCCAAACACAGGCGACGCCGACCCCTCACACAACCGACGCAACACCCCATAACTCATCGCATGCAACGCCATAAACCCACGCTCATGCGAATCCGACAACTCGCTCACATCCACACCCAACCAACGCGGATACTCGTAAAACCCAACCTCACCCGAACGCAAAAAACGACGCGCCAACACACGCAACCAATACGCACCCTCCGTATCCGTGTCTGTCGCATGCGCAAACAACATCACGCGCGCCGCCTCACGATCCTCCGCAGACACAAGCCCACGACCCTGCAACACCTCCCATAGACGATCCACAACCCGATCCCGCGCGCTCAAACCCGCCACCAATATCTCATGGGTGGGCAACTGCTCCGTCAACGCACGCTCAACAAGACCACGCACCAACGACACTGCCTCCCCTAACGCCGCCTCGTCCGAAATCAACGCCTCATAAAACGAACCCCAACGCGACACATACTCGTCCGTAAAATCACGACGCACATCCTCCATCGCAACCAACAACTCACCCGACACCGAATCCACTCCACTCACAAAACCGCCCCTAACACCCACCACACGCCCCACATCCACAGGCTGCGGCAACGGCAAACCCTCAATATTCCCCCACCCAGGCGGAATCGGCAACGCCGCAGGATCCACATACGCTACACCCTCCTCCGCCTGCTCCGCCGCAAAAATCGGAATCACCACCGTCCGACAGTGCGGGTGAAACGGCGGCAAATGACGCAACCGATGCGCCTCCACACGCTTGCCCGCTAAACCACGACAAATATGCGATGTCCGATCATCAAGCACCACACTATACTCATAACCCACCACCACCCCACGCGGCAAACTCTGATACACCCCATAGTGCGCCAAATTGTAAAACCGCATCAACTCCGTCCGAGCAATCCGCTCCGCCTGCCAACCCGCCACACTCAAAATCCGACGCGAAACCTCACGCGAAACCTCACGCGCATCCCCACCCCGCAAATACGCCCGCTGCACCACACGCCGAATCAACTCGCGCTCACGCGCCGCATACCGACTGAGATGACGCTCCGCCTCAGCACGATACCAACGACGCAAAAAATCAGGCAACTGCGGATCACGACGCGCAAACCGTACCGCACCACTCGCTATCTCCAACGCCGTCCGCGCCGCACGCGGGTACACCTGCTCAAAAGTATCCAGCAACGCCTCCACCGCAACCGACACAAACTGCGCAAACGGCGCAACATCATACGCCAACGACTCACCCGCACCCGCCAACTCCCGCAACGCGCCCATCAACCGATGACGCAACCGACCACGCGCACGCTCCAAAAACGGCACATCACGCCGAATACGCTCCGCCTTCCACTCATGACCCCGCACCATCCAACAACCCCTGACGCACTAACGCACGCACACGCCCCATATCCACCAACTTTCCAGGGCAGGTCTTCGCCACCCGATACGCCTTACCCAACACCCCAGCCTCCACCAACCGATTCACCTCACGATGACCAATCACACGCTCCGCACCCAGCCCGTACCGCTTCAACAACTGCACCGTAAGCGCAACACCAGCACGCAACTGCGCCTCCGTCAGCGGCTGCAAATCCCCGTGCCCCGAAAAACAGATGCCTACCGAACGCGAATTCAACCCGCGCGTATGCGTCCCAACCTTGCCCAACGGACGACCACGCTCCACCGTCCCATCCCGACGCACCAGAAAATGATAACCCGCACGCTGCACGCCCTCATAACCCGCGCCCCAACCTTTCGCCGCATGCCACTCGGCAATCTCAGCCATCGTCGTGTCCCGCAAACCGCCATCCCGACCATCCGCCGCCGTGTGCCACACGATATACTCCACACGCACCGTCCATCACCCACTAAACCTACGAATCGCCCCCATAACCCGCCAAACGCGCCGCCAACTCCGCACGCACCGACTCCCACAACACACGCGCCTCCCCAAGCGACAACCCCACCTCACGCGCCGCACGCGCCAAACTCCCATCACACAACACCAACGCCTCCACCAACGCACGCTCCCGCGCACCCAGCGCATCCAACGCACGCTGCACATCTAATCTGAGCATCTCCTCACCCCACTCATCCCACGCCGCCGCCCGCTCCATACGCCGACGCCTCCTCCATCAGCACCCGACGCCAACCCTCGCCACCCAACATACGACTAAGCGCCGCCAACTGACCCAACACATCACGACCACCCACACCCTCACCACTCGGCAACAAACCGATCAGCACCTCCAACGCCTGCGCCAACCGCAACACATCACCCGCCGACTGCACCACCAAACCTCCATCCCCCAAACCACTCAGCACCCGACACACCCCACGCGCCGCATCCAACACCGACTCCTCCAACGCCAAACGCGCCTCACGCATCCGCTCCGCACGCGCCGACGCCACCGCCGCATCCCACGCACGCGCACGCTCCACCCACCGATAACGCGACGACAACCGCTTGAGTTGCCGCAAACTCAACACCACCCCCGACTCCTGCGCATACGCCTCCCGCACACGCGCCAAACTCCGACCCGCGCCCAACTCACAATAAAGCTGCGCCAAACGATACGCACGCGCCGACTCCCCAGGCAGCCGCTCCAAAGTCACCTCGCACATCCCATACTACCCTACGAACCCAACACCCCTATACACCCGTCTACCTACCCCAAATTCGGTGCCATGTTGGGGACATTCGGTGCCATGTTGGTGCCATGTCGGGGACAGACGACCTGTTGCGGGAGACCGAGAACGCGAAGGGGGTGAGCGACGCATGACGCGCCGACACACCCCACAGCGCCTCACGCTGGACGCAATTCTACCCCACTTGCGCACGAAGCGCATTAGTAAGCGCAACGGCGAACGGCATGTGCTGGCGCACTGCCCCGCGCATGACGACGCCAATCCGAGCCTAAGCCTAACCGAGAAAAAGGCTATTGTACCGATCCCCCCACCAAATTCGGTGCCATGTTGGGGACATTTGGTGCCATGTCGGGGACATCCGGTGCCATGTCGGTGCCATGCAAGCCCTTCAGGGACAGGCGCAGGGCAGGGCAGAAACTATCGTAAACGCTATCGATGACGCCACTGCAACTTGCGCAGCTCGTCGAACCCGACTTCGAACCCGCGCCACACATCCTCTATCTCTTCCAGCGCATCACACCCGCGCTGGAAACTGGCAACGCACGATTCGTCATCTGCATGCCACCCAGACACGGTAAATCCACCGCACTCGCACGCATCCTCCCCACATGGTACATCCTCACCCACCCACGCGCATCCGTCGTCATCGCCACCAACGAGCAAGAACTCGCCAACGCACACGGCATCGCCATCCGCAACTACCTCCTCCAACTGGAACACATCCTCAACACCAAAATCGTCGACCCCGCACGCCACGCCATGCACGCACTCCGAACCACCACAGGCGCATCCCTGCGATGCCTCACCGTGCGCGGCTCGCTCATCGGACACGGCGCAGACCTCGCCATCGTCGACGACCCCTACCGCAACTTCGCCGAAGCCGTCTCCCCACGAATCAGACAACAGGTCAGCACCTGGTTCAGGTCAACACTCTACTCACGACTACAAGGCAAACGCAACATCATCGTCATCCAACAACGCCTGCACGCCAAAGACCTCGCAGGCGAACTCATCCACAATCCCAACTGGCAACCCATCATCCTGCCCGCACTCGCATCCGAAAACGACCCGCTCGGCAGACAAATCGGCGAACCGCTCTGGCAATCCCGATTCCCAACAGAAACCCTCGCCGAAATCCGCAACGAAATCGGCGACACACTCTTCAACGCCCTCTACAACCAACAACCCATCGCCGAAGAAGGCAACCTCTTCCACAGCCGATTCTTCGAAATGCGCTACGACGCCCTCCCAGAACTCAGCCTCATCCTCATCAGCATCGACACCGCACAAACCGCCCACGACAAAGCTGACTACACCGCATGGACCGTCTGGGGCTACGACGGCAACTACGCCTACCTCATCGACGCCGAACGCCACCGCGTCGAATACCCTGCTCTTCTCAACACCACACGCCGTCTTATCGAGCAGCATCGGGCGCACTATGTGCTGATTGAGCAGAGTGCGAGTGGCTACGCCCTCCTGCAAACCCTGCGTGCCGACCTGCAAGGTGCTGCGCTTGTGGGTGTCCCGCCAAGCGGCAGCAAAATCGTCCGCGCACTCACCGCCTCCACCTGGTTCCACGAAGCCCGCGTCCTCCTACCCCCACAACTCACCCCACAAATGCACGCATGGCTCGCCGAAATGCTCGAATTCCCCAACGCCCCACACGACGACTATGTCGACAGCACCACACTCGCCCTCAACTGGCTCCGCAACAACGCCGCCACCCTCCACGGCACATGGCGCATCGTCCGCTAACACCCACACGAATCGTAATTACTCACGATGCAACTCATCGAACGACTGAAACGCGCCTTCGCACGCACGCGCAACGACGAACGACCAACGCCCAACGAACAACTGCGCGTGCTGCCCCAACTCACACCACGCACACCACCCACCGAAACACGCTACCTCCACGACGACACCATCGCCGTCATCCGCAACTTCCTCGCCGAAGTCCTGCTCGGCAGCGGCTGGTACATCGAAACCAACAACCCAACCTACCTCCAACTCGCCCAACGCACCTTCAACGCTCTCGGCTTCGAAAACCTCCTCCGCAGCTGCATCGACGCCCAATTCACACGCTTCACCGCCGCCGAAATCGTCTGGGACAACAACTACATCCCCAAAGCCTACCGCGTACTCCCACACCACGCCGTCGAACTCGAAACCGACGAATATGGCGACATCAAACAAGTCAGCGTCTACACCAACGCAGGCAAACAAACCCTCCCGCGCACACGCCTATTCCTCTACCGCTACCGACCCTCACTCGACGCCCCACACGGCAACACCCGCATGCAATCCCTACTGGAACTCTACGAAGCCAAACGACGCGTCGACGAAGCCCTCGTCCGCTTCGTCGAACGCTACGCCATGCCACCCCTGATCGCCTACCACCCACCCAACGCCTCCACAGAAACCATCGACAAACTCGAACAAACCCTACGCGCCATCCGCTCAGGCGCGTCCGTCATCCTTCCAGGTCCCAAAGACACACTCCCCATCGAACCCCTCGAAGTCGGCGCACGCGAAACCTCACCCATCCAACTCGCCCTCGAACTGCTCGAAAACTACGAGCGCAGAATCGCGCGTGCCGTGCTCGGCTCCGTACTGCCCTTCTTCGAATCCCAATACGGCACACGCGCACAAGCCACCGTCCACCTCCATGTCACAGGGCAAATCGTGCGCGGCATGCAAATGGACATCGAGCAAGCCGTCAACCAACAAATCTGGCAACCCACCTGCTTCTACACCCTCGGCGACACCAACCCACCCCGCTGGCACCTCCAAGAACCGTTTCTACCCAGCATCGACATCGCCCGCACCATCTCCGAACTCATCGCCGCAGGCGTCATCGACCCCGAAACCGACCGCGAATTCATTCGGCAACTCTTCGACCTGCCAACAACCACCACAACCAGCGGTTAGGCGCAGCCGCCGTCCGTGGCGGCTCGGCGCACATCCCAACTGTGCCAGCGCAGCCCCGCCCTCGACGGTCAGCCCGCCGAGATCTCCTCGTCCACCTCTATCCACCCATGCGCAAGCGCTGCCAGCAACCCGCCCTGACTCAGCACCTTGCGCGTGATGTACCTGTCGCCGTCCACAGTGATCTCGCAACGCTTACCCGACTCGTCCTCTACTACCGTCGCATCGACGCGCACGCTGCCGTAATAACCGCGCACGCGACTGTCACCGATTAGCACCACTACCGCCGTCTTATCACCCATCATCGTCCTATCCTCCTCTCGGCGGGGGCTGCCCGCCGAAACTATCCCGCCTCCTCACGCGCCAACGGCACACGCTCCACCATCGCGCCCACCAGCCGCAAACCCGCATCCCCACTGCTCGCCATGCGCCACACCAAATCCTGCACCGCTTCCATCTCCTCGCGCGACAACCGCAACTTGTCCCGCAAGTGCAACGCCACATAGAACGGCAACACCCGCTTGCGCGACTCCACAAACTCCAATATGTGCGGAATCCACCCCAACTCCCGCTCGGTATACACGCCATCCAACCGATACTCGTCAGGCTGCTCCTGCCGCGCACCCTCCGCACGCGCCACCTGCGCCAACAACCCACGCGCACGCGCAATACACGCCCCCGCCGACGCCTCATCCCGCACCAGCACCAGCATCCGCCGAATCTCATCGCACGCCGCGCACAACACACGCTCGCGACTCGTGCTTACCAACCGCGCCGCCGTGTGTACCAACAACTTCGGCTTCGCCTGCAACGCCGACACCACCTCCAGCAGATTGTGGTCGCAACCACCCGCAGAATCTTCCCAGTGGACAGGTTCGCACGAAACCTGTCCACCCGCAGAATCTTCCCAGTGGACAGGTTCGCACGAAACCTGTCCACTGGGCTGGACAGGTTCACACGAAACCCGTCCACTCGCAGAATCTTCCTCTTGGACAGGGTTCCCCCAATCCTGTCCAGCTAAGTGGACAGGTTCGCAACAATCCCGTCCATTCTCCACTGGCTGCAGCCGATACACCGTCACCCGACGCCCGCTAACGCGCGTGCGCACAACGCCCCCACGCGCATACTCCATAAGCACCTCGCCCGCCACACGCAACGACACGCCCACCGCCTCCGCCACACGCTCCGCCGTCAGCGTGCGCGCCCCGCGCTGCAGCATCATCCGCACATAACACTCCGCCACTTCCCGCGCCTCGCCACGGGCTGCACGCTGGCGTATCACCTCTACCAGCGCCCGACGCACGGTCTCGTCCTGCTCACCCTGCAACAACTCAAACAACCGCGCCACCGTCAACGGCGGCTCGCACACCTCACAGAGTGCCCGAATCACATCAATGTCATGCGCATCGATGCTGTGGTCAATCTTCACCCTGTCTAACCACACCACATGCACATCATTCGGAGTCAGACGCATCCGCACCACCTCCCGCCTCAAGCGCCATCCGCACAAGCACCGCCGTCCAAAATCGGGCTGCCCACTCCGTCACCTCACTGTCAGGGTCAAGCCCCGACACCATCTCGGCGACCATACTGTCTATCATCGCCTGCATCGGCACGGGCAGCCCGTGATAACGCTCCAGCAGCGCACCCATCTCAACTTGGGTCATCTCCATCTACACCACCTCCAAACGGCAGGCGCAGCTGCTCCAGCGCCTGCCACTCCTCACAAAGCAAAAGCAGGCGAGACTGGCTGTGAGAGAAGCCGAAAAAGCGGCGGGGGCAGCAGGTATGGCGACAGGCGTGCGCCCCCGCCGTCGGGAGGTGTCTATGACCGATGGGGAAAGAAGCCTACGCATCGCGATCCTCCGTGAAAGACGCGGCGACGGGGGACGGACAGCAACACCCGTCGCCGCCACTTACAGACCCGCTTGCGCTGGCGCGAGAAAAGACGCCGAGCTCTTCTGCAACGAGTCGCCACTCAATCAAGGTCAGTCGCAACTGGCGCAGACCCTCGTGCAACTCGCCGAGCAAGCGCACATTGTTCGCCGCCGCAGCCTCCGCAATCTTATCCCCGTACCGCTGCAACGCGCGTTCCAACTGCTCGCCCAAACCAATGTAAACGCCTACCAGCTTGTCCTCGTACTCCGCATCGCGGGCAGCCCGCGCCAACTCTATCCGCTTGCGCAATCTCTCAATCGTCTCCATCACACCACCTCCTCGCCGCTACCGTAGCACAAATCACACAAGCCCGAACCGCTGCAGCCCACGCAAGACTGCACGCCCGAACCACCACACGAGTCACAATACTCCCAACTGTCGTAAGGAGCATCATCAGGGTACGCCCACACCGTCACAGGCACACGCCCATCATCACAGTAGGGACACACTACACGACCAGTACCGCCACAATCTCCGCAAATGCCCAGCCCGCCACAATCACGGCAGGCTACTATCTGTACACCGTCAGGTATACTCATCATGCGCTTCAGCCTCCTTACAAGGGGGTACACTCGGCAGGGACGGCTGCCACCGCCCTGCCGAAACTCCAACAAACCGCTACCCTTCACCACCCGACACCTCCCGCTGCAACTCCGCCTCCAACCTTGCCCGAATGTACCGCTCTAAATACTGCGCATCATGCCGCTTCCAATTCAACAGCGTATTGCGGTGAAGCCCTAACTGCCGACATACCTCTCTGTCCGACAACCCGCGCGCCACCAGCACCAGTGACTGCTCCATCAGTTGCTCCCGCCGACGCTTGCGCTGCAAACGCGCCTCCCAGTCCGTCTGCGGCAGCTCGCTCTCAGACCAATACAAATCCCAAACAATCCCCAGCAACCTGTGCATCAGCCGAATCATCGCCTGACCATGACTCATCCGCTGACGCAACCGATCGTAGTAATCGCGCCACTTGCCACGAGGACGAGACTCACCACCAATACCAAGCTGACCTATCAACAAGCGATACATCAACACACGCGCTCGCTTCTGACCGCCACGCTGACGACGCCTCACCACCTGCCCGCCGCTCACATCCGCTGCAGGCAACACATCGCAATACCGACGCAGCGCACTCAACGACGGAAATCGCTCCAACGGCGACAGGTATATCGCCAACTCATAGATGCTAATCTCGCTGTGCGGAAACACCGTCGCCAACGCACGCACCAACCGCGCCACACTCGGAACCTCCATACAACGCCGACGCAGCTCCTCCAGCAACGCCTTCCGCTCCTCCGCAAACTGCGCCGACAAGCTACGCGCTGCATCCGCTGACGCCGTAGACGCCTCCGTCCAGTTCCCCAACTGCAACTGCACCTTGAGCAGACGCTCACACTGCATGCTGAGCCTGCGCAACTCATACACCTCGCGCATGCTCACATAGTCAATCACCGCACCCAACCGAAACGGAACGGCTTTCGTCAGCGACGCCCACAACACATAACTCAGTGTCAAAGCGTCCTGATAGTCGCCCTTCTGCGTGAACCCTAAGGCTGTCCTATCCGCCTTCAGCCAACCCTCGTACACATAAAGATTCCGAAACCCTTGGGCGTACAACATCTCCAACAGCTGATAGGCGCGACCACCTGTCCACTCCACTATCACCTTGTCCGACACCTGCAGGTAATCCAGCAGTTCTGCCAAGTCCATCACGGTCAACACCTGCAACGCTTGACCGCGCTCATCACGGATTGCCATCGCACTGAACCGCTTGCCGATGTCTATGCCCACATACCGTTCCATCGTCAGCCTCCACATTCCACGATGCGCGAGTAGACAGATGTCAACCTGCACAATTTTTGCGTGAACGGGTATCTTATAGGGCGCATGGAGCGTGCGTTGCAGGAGGAGAGAGCGACCCCGCTACTGGAAGCGCGCATTTTGGGCGTGCGCGTGCATCGCGTCAGGATGGACGATGCGCTACAGCGCATCGAGTGGCTCATTCGCCGCGCGGAGCCGAGCCTGGTGATTACCGCCGACGCGAACGCGGTGCTAATAGCGCTGGAGGACGCCGAGTTTCGCGCGTTGATGGAGACAGCCGCGCTGGTGACCCCCGACGGCTTTGGGCTGCTGTGGGCAGGCAGGCGGTTGGGGCAGCCGTTCCCTGAGCGCGTGTCGGGCGTGGACTTGGTGGAGCGACTGACCCACCTGAGCCACGCGAAGGGCTATCGGCTCTACCTGCTGGGCGCGGCGCCTGGCGTTGCGGAACGCGCTGCGCAGAACCTGCTCGCCTGCTACCCCAACGCGCAGATTGTCGGCGTCCAGCACGGCTACTTCACCTCCGCCGACGAGCCTGCCATCGTCGCGCAGGTCGCCGCCGCGCAGCCCGATGTGCTGCTGGTCGGGATGGGCATGCCGC
>Ga0079995_1074518_pt1 | contig 19487 bp, 16 predicted proteins | sample FaiFalFF_MnMetaG_2_FD_69198 | JGI IMG/M metagenome (GOLD analysis project Ga0079995, IMG submission 69198) | Freshwater microbial communities from Yellowstone National Park, Wyoming, USA - Fairy Falls C (FF_Mn_C) (SPADES assembly) (version 4) | ecosystem: Environmental > Aquatic > Freshwater >...
GACGGAAAGAATTTATCTACCCCGCGACAAAGTATTCTATGCCGAAGTACATCTTCGTGACCGGCGGCGTCGTCAGCAGCGTGGGTAAGGGGACTGTAGCGGCCTCCGTCGGCAAGATACTCTCGGTCAGGGGTCTGCGTGTCGGCTTCGTAAAGATAGACCCCTACGTCAACGTTGACGCCGGGACCCTCAACCCTTTCTCACACGGGGAGGTGTTTGTGACCGATGACGGAGGGGAGACAGACCTCGACCTAGGATGGTATGAAAGATTCCTCGACATCAAGACCTCTAGACAGAACAACATCACGACGGGGCAGGTTTATGCGGAGGTAATAGCTAGGGAGAGGCGGGGCGACTACCTAGGCCAATGCGTACAGATAGTCCCGCACGTTACGGATGAGATTAAGGCCAGGCTTAGGGCTGCTGCGAAGGGCTTGGATGTCTTGATCGTTGAGGTCGGCGGCACGGTGGGCGACATTGAGGGGCAGCCGTTTCTCGAGGCCATCCGTCAGATGCGTTTGGAGGAGGGGGTGGAGAACACCTTGTTCATACATGTGGCGCTGGTGCTTACGTTGAAGGCAACTGGAGAGTTCAAGACCAAAGCCCTCCAGCACAGCGTCAACGCCCTCCGCGCACTCGGCATACAGCCAGACATCATAGTCGCCAGATGCGAGACACCCATAGACACCGAGGCACGGAGGAAGATAGCGCTGTTCGGTACGTTGACGGAGAAGGCGGTCTTCTCCTCCCACGACGTCCCATACATCTACAAGGTTCCCGCAATCCTTGAGGAGCAGGGGATGGGGGACTTTGTTGTTGAGAGGCTTGGGCTGAACACGGGAAGGCCCGACTGGAGCGGGTGGCGGCGTGTCATGGAGATGTATGAGAACGCCAAGGAGACTGTGAGGATTGCTGTATGCGGAAAATACACCAAGCTGGCCGACTCCTATGTGAGCGTGAAGGAGGCGCTTCAGCATGCGGGGGTCAACATAGGCGCGCGGGTTGTCATAGACTGGGTGAACACAGAGGAGTTTGAGAGCGGTGTCAGAAATGTTTCAGAGCTGGGAGGGTATGACGGTGTGCTCGTTCCCGGCGGTTTCGGCAGAAGGGGGACCGAGGGCATGATTCAGTGCATAAAGTTCTGCAGGGAGAACAACATCCCGTTCCTAGGCATATGCTTCGGCCTCCAGCTCTCAGTCGTAGAGTTCGCACGCCACGTATGCGGCCTTGAAGGCGCAAACTCGACGGAGCTAAACCCCGAGACACCGCACCCTGTTATCGACCTCATGCCGGAGCAGAGAAAGGTCAGGGAGCTGGGGGGCACCATGAGGCTTGGCGCGGAGACGGTTAGAGTGGTTGAGGGGACACTGGCCCACCGGCTTTATGGGGAAACGGAGATACTGCAACGCCACCGCCACCGCTACGAGGTCTCAAGACAGTACTGGGACATCCTGCAGAGAAAAGGACTTGTCTTCTCGGGCTTCTCACCCGACGGGAAGAGGGTGGAGATAGTCGAAAACCCCTCCAACGCCTTCTTCCTCGCCACACAATACCACCCCGAATACCTCTCGAGGCCGAACAGGCCCGAGCCAGCATACCTCGGCTTCGTCACAGCCGCATACAACCGGAAACAGTTGTTGAGGATGCAGCAGGTCACGGTCTAGAGCTGTGGCCGGGCAGGTCGGCATGGCTTCGGACGGGCTTGCGACGACGGTGTATGGTCTGGGCTCCGCTGTCATTTGGGGTGCAGGAGACTTTTGCGGAGGCTATGCCACAAAGCGTACAGGTGTTTACGGGGTCGTCGCAGCATCGCAGACAATCGGACTCATGGTCCTCCTCGCCATGGCTTTGGTTACCCTCGAGAGAGCGCCCACGGCGACGGAGCTTGCCTGGTCCAGCCTAGCGGGCCTCTGCAGCGGCCTGGGGCTTGTTTTCTACTATAGGGCGCTTTCGGGCGGCAGTATGGGTTCTTCGGCGCCGGTGACAGGTGTTGTGACGGCGGCAGTTCCAGCTTTAACGGGTTTTCTGTTTGAGGGGGTTCCGTCCCCTCTTCAGATGGTTGGATTTGCTCTCGCTATTATTGCCATAGCCCAAGTAACCGGCTTAAGCCGGAAAAACCTCACACCAAACAAGCAGCTCATCCGCTCGCTTCTCGCAGGAATTTTCTTCGGCCTTTTCCTAATATTTTTGGGACAGGTTTCACAGGACTCATACCTCTACCCCCTAAGCATAACACGCGTCGTCACCATCGCCATGGCTCTAGCCATGGCTTATGTAAGCGGTGGCCCGAAAATTCCTCAGACTGCAGCCCCCCTGGTGGTGGGCGCAGGTGTTTTCGACAGCATGGGAAGCCTACTCTACCTCCTAGCCCGGCACGCGGGCCGTCTCGACGTCGCCGGCGTCCTCTCATCCCTTTACCCAGTCTCAACCGTGGTCCTCGCAAAAACCATCCTTAAAGAACCCATAAGCCCGAGAAAGGCTGTGGGCATAGCTTTTGCAACAGCAGCCGCGGCAGCCCTATACGCTGGATAGCATCCTTAAAAAAGAGCATGCATACCAGAAAACGTAGCCGGGGTAGCTCAGCCTGGTAGAGCGGCGGGCTGTTAACCCGTCGGTCAGCGGTTCGAATCCGCTCCCCGGCGCTTTTATTATAATATGGTGTCTTGTTAAGGGGCTTACATAGCTGAGGAGCTGTGTAACACCCCGGTTTGGAAATGACAAACCCCGAAAACAGTCCTTAATCTGGACAGTACTGCTTGATGGCAACTCGGGTGAAGATTTAACTCGGGATATCTCCGGGCCAGGTTTGCCGGCTCCCCCATAGATGGGGTAATATAATTGTGACCATTTAAAACGGTGAAGTCGGCGAGATATGGGGGGTGGGTGAAGCTAATTCACTACCTGCCTAACCTTGAGATGGTAAGGGATATATAGGTTTAGGTGATATGGGTGACGTTTGAAGAGGGAAGAGGAGGAGCAGCTACTCGAATCGCTTGGCAGGGTCGAGGCCTATAGACCTGTATTCCAGCAGTATGCCGGCTATGAAAACAGGGTGCTGCCCGGCACGATAACCGCCCTAGGGGAAATCGATACATCGGAGGTAAGAAGCCTCCCCAGCAAAAACATCTTGATGGTGGGTGTTCAGGACAGGGTGTTCGCGGAGCTCTGGCGGGGGTTCAGGGAGCCGGCTTCATTCAACCTCCTGACACCGTTGTCCGGCGATAACTTCGACCTCTGGGTTATCGCGGTCCCCATGCACAGGCTTCAAAGGCTCACATGGGTTGTCTTCCCCGTAACCGATGCCGACGCGGCAGAAATAAGCAAGGAGCCGAAGTTCTCCGTCATCATCGTACCCGTGGAGAAACAGGACTTCGGGGAACTGGTCGACCGTGTGGAGGCTGTTTTAGACAGCTTGATCGAAGGCGGTGTCTTCCCGTCAGAACAGGGCATAATCCTGCTGATGGACCTGTCGGAGGTATATGGGGGGCGTTAAACCCTTCCCCTGACAAGCTGGACTACGTGGCCGTGTTGATGGCTGTGGCGCACCGCCTGCAGAGCCTCCTCAGCCGCCGCCACCATCAAAGGCTTGTCAACCATCTTAACTAGGACAACCGCTTCCTCCACACCTACACCCAGGTCAGCCGCCAGCCTCTCATAATCTATCGCGGAGGGGCCCACATAGTAGTTTGAGAGGTTCACGGGCAGATGCTCGGGCCTGTAGTCCCTTACTTTGAAGAAAAACCTAAGCCATGCCGCCGCCTCCTCATCCTTGTAAACCTTCCTGTTCTCCGGAAGACGTATGAGACAGCCGTCGGGGAGAAGCCTTTTCGCCAAAGCCTCCAAAGCCCTCCATGTTGAGAGGGGACGTGACTCCGTCAGCCAGGTATCCTCAACCCAGCACTTGATGTAGTAGGGCATCGGCGGGTAGGTAAACACATCACCCGATATAAGGCTGTAAGCATATATGATAGTGCAAAGGTGTTAGCATAATGGTTTCCATCGAGACGGCCTTAGCTGTTATTGCCGCGGTCTGGGTGGGGGCTTTTCTAGTAAAAAGCCTGCTGGACCTCCGGCGTAGAGGCGGAGAAACCGCCGAGCAGGCGAAAACAGGTCTCTCGATAAGCCTCTACCCGCTGCTCCTCATAGTGAGAACACGGTCTGTAGCCGGGCCCTTGGACAGGCTCGCCCAGAAGGCGCCGCGTTTCTGGGACGCGGTTTCTCGGGCCGCCGTTGCAACAGGCTTTGGATTAATGGCCTTCGCGATATACGTTCTCTCCACAAACCTGGCCACCTACCTCTTTAGGCCCGAGCAGGTGGGTGGGCAGAACATCGTGATACCGCTGATAGTAGGCGTCACCATAAGGCTCGACCACCTGCCATACCTGTTTATAGCCTTCGCAATAGTCCTGATAACCCATGAAGGGCTCCACGGGGTGATTGCGCGTCGGGAGCAGCTCCCAGTCAAGTCTGCTGGGATATTCCTCGTGTTTGTTGTGCCGGGCGGTTTTGTGGAGCCGGACGAGCAGGCCTTCAAGGCAGCTCCTCCCGGGGCAAGGATGAGAGTTGCGGCTGTGGGCTCTTTCGCAAACCTTGTCGTCGGATTTCTAACAGTGCTGGCCATCTTCGGCCTCTTCGTGCCAGTCGAAGCTGGGCTGATAGCTGTCCAGACGGAGCCCGGCTCAAAAATAGCTGTGAACGAGGTCCTAGTCGAGATAGACGGCGTCCCAGTAAACAGCTACACAGTGCGCTCCGAGAAGATCACCATAGGCCAGACGCTGAGGGTAAGGACGCTGTCCGGCGAATACGTGTTCCAGACAAATCCGGAGGTTTGGGGGCGTGAGCTCATACTCGGCTCGGTGGTCAGAGGCCTCGGCATCACCCAGGTCGACTCCTTCCTTCCGCTGAGGCTGCAGTTCCTCGACCCAGCCGCATCCTATGCCCTGTACAGAACACTCTACTGGCTGCAGCTCGTCTCCATCGGTGTAGCTGTCTTCAACATGCTTCCAATACACATACTTGACGGCAGCATAGTCCTCAAGGCATTGCTGGAGCGCTACATCAAAAACCCGCGGAAAATCTTCGGGATAGCAAACGCAGCAGCAGTCCTCTGCCTAGCCCTCCTCATCTCAAACATAGCCTTCACATACAGCTTCTTCGGCTTCTTCCAGATATAGTTTTACATGGGTTTAACGGCCTGGAGTATTTCACACACCCTGCAGAGCTCGCGGCTTGTCACATCTCCGCAGGACCTGCAAAACCTGGGGCTTTTGCCGTTTTTCTGGGCTGGTTTTTCGAAGCTCTTGAGGGCCGCGAAGAGTGAGCCCGGGTGCTTCTCCTCAAACTCCGTCAAAAACCTTCTGACGCTGTTTCTCATGCTGGTGGAGGCGTTGGGGCATACCTGTGTCTGGAAGGGTATGCCGACGGTGTAGGCGTAGAAGACAACCTCCCTCTCAGGTGTAAGCCGGAAAGGCGCTACACGCGGTATCGCTGGGCCCTCCGACCTAAGGCCGATGTCGGAGCTTCCCAGCTCACCCCTCAAAGCCTTCAACATGTATGTCTGGACCACGTCGTCCAAGGTGTGGGCCGTCGCCACAACAGTGGCCCCCGCTCTCTTAGCAGCTATGTTGATCGCCTTCCTCCTCAAGGGACCGCAGACACTGCATGCCGCCAGCCCGCTCTCCCTAAACGTCCTGCTGGAGACAATCTCCGAGAGACTCATGCCGAAAAGCTCTTTGAAAGATGTTTTGACCAGCTGGACTCCAAGCCTTGACGTATACTGCTCCACTAAACGCAGCGCCTCATCCCTGTAACCCTCGATACCCTCGTCAACCGTGACAGCGAAAAGCTGGGCCCTGGGGAACTTGGACTCAATCTTCCGCAAAACATGGAGCAGCGAAAGGCTGTCTTTACCGCCTGAGACAGCGACCGCGACCCTGTCATCCATCCTCAGAAGCCCGTAGCGGGCGATGGTCCTAAGAACACGTTTCTCAAACGTCTTGACAAAACACCGCCGGCAAAGCCTCTCACCCGAGTAAACCCTGTGATAGACCACCCTCCCACCACCGCAGACATTACACGTCTGAACCGCTTCAAGCGAAGTAAGCATCCAAACCTAGTCAGATAGCGACGGTATATATTGTTTCCAGTTGCCAGACTCCAGCCTTCCAGCTGCCAGCTACTGGGGTCTAAGGAACGATAGTTCAGGAAACTCTCTGGTAATGAGTGAGGTTGATTTCTATCCTCTGTGTTGTATTTTGGGGAAGGTTCATGTTTGTTAGTGTTATCCCCATTTAGTTAAGGGCTTTATATAGTGTCCGGCGCCGGACTAATGCGTCTCCCCTAAATGGTTACACTCTTTACCGTCAGTCCGTAGTAGCTTTTATTAAGAACCCGTTTCAACCCGTATCTCTATCCATGTTGTGTTGTTGTATGTCTCTTGCCTATTTGTTTATATGGTTGGCTGGAGGATATATGTTTTCTGCCTGCTAGGTCTATTTTTCCGGTTGATGTGATTGTCTCAACGGTATGGTTGTACCTAAACCATAGGTATGACATCACCCTATTCTATGAACCCGTCTCAAAATTCCATAGTCTTAATATTGATTGCATTGTTGTTATTTCCCTTGACTTAGAAGTTTGTATGGAGCTTAAAATCACATTCACATTATACTATCAGGCTGCGAGGACAGGGAGGTGAGCGAAAATGCTTATTATTTGGACACTATCATTTTAGGATAAATAAAATATTTAAGTAACTCCATTACCTTGTAGTAGTAAAATGGGCAGTGAAACTTCCCAGACTAGGCGTGACCTGCTTAAGTTGGTTGGGGCTGGAATAGGTGGACTTGCTGTAGGATCAGCTGTAGGTTCATTAGCTTTTAGACCGACGACGGAGAGGGTAGTAACAGCAACTCAGGTTATCACACAAACTGTTACAGCGGGTGCTAAAAGTGAGCCGATAAAAGTAGGATCCCTGCATGGATTAACTGGATGGGATGCAGCACAGGCTAAGGAAATGCATAGAGGATCGGAGATGGCTGTCAATGAGATTAATCAGCTTGGGGGTGTTCTCGGAAGACCTATTGAGTGGATAGAAGTCGATACGCGTGATTACGAGCTTGAACAGGTTTTAAGTGCGGCTGAGACGCTTATATCAAAGCATCGTGTCGACTATGTGATTTATGGTTACACATATGTTGAAGCACCACTCTATGATAAACTTGCAGACGCAGGAATACTCTTCCTACATACTGAGACTGTAAGAAACTTCGCCATATGGGTTAGGAATAACCCCGATAAAGGATGGCTAGGTTTTCAGCCAGACCCAATAGAAACATTCTATGGAATGGGATTTGCCGTTTTCTTAGATAGCTTGGAGAAAACCGGGGTATGGAAACCAAGAAATAGAAAGGTAGCCATAGTGAAGAGTGAAGACAGCTATGGACAGACAATAGCCGAGACGTTCAGAGAAGAGATAACGAAGAGGGGCTGGACGATAACCATGGACGACCAAGCCCCCCTAGGAACAGTTGAGTGGGGTTCTTTCCTTGCAAAGATCAGAGCAGACCCACCAGACGTAATATTCAATACAAACTGGTCAACTCCTGACATAGTTGCTTTTGTAAAACAATTCCACGAAAGACCGGTGAACTCACTATTATATGGTCAATGGGCACCATCAACACCGGAATTCAGGAACCTAGCTGGTGACCTAGCTGACGATATGGTGTGGTCAACACTTATTGGTTATCTTCCAGAAGATGACCCTATTTCAGGTCCTTGGAAAAGGAGATACAGGCAGCTATATGGTGAAGAACCGGGACACCAGGCCGCCATAAACTATGATATGTTCTGGCTTTGGGCCACAGCAGTGTCGCTGGCAGGTGATCCTTACAATAAAAGGAAGGTCGCAAACATGTTAGAGAGGCTGGCATATAGAGGAGTCTGTGGAACATACCGTTTCAACGAGGAACATTGGGTTCCACCCTATCCTGACTTAGTCAACGACCCCTCGCTCGGAATACCACATCACATATACCAGATAAGGGAGCTTCAGGATGTGTTAATTAGTCCACCACCTTATGCAAAAGCAGCGTTCAAGCTTCCTTGGTGGTTTAAGTAAACTACTATTGCTTGATGTGTTATAACTGGTTGGGTAACTCGAATGAGAATTACCTCCACTCAGTCTTTCCACCATATCGATGAATCATACTAACAAAACAGGTTTTTTAAGCGCTTTAATATTCATCAGAAAGTTTATATCAAACGATTTCCTTACCCACGTAGGTCATGAGCCTTGAAATACTGGCAGACTCACTAATATCAGGAGTAGCATTAGGAGGCATATACGCATTAGCGGCTAGCGGACTAGCACTCGTATATGGTGCCGCTGGGGTTCTAAATTTTGCACATGGATCCCTTATAATGATTGGAGCATACGCGGCTTGGTTTATTTACACATTAACAGGGAGTGTAGTGTTTTCATTGTTAGCAGGTTTTCTACTTCCTTTTTCAATAGGAGGATTTCTTGAGAAAATTCTATTTTCACCCTTTAGGAAGAGGCCTAACGAATCGATTAATATAATTTTCGTAAGCATCACCGCTGCTTTACTTTTAGAGGTTTTCTCACTTGTAGTATTTGGTCCTAGAAGAAAGAGTATACCGCCCTTGATGGCTGGATTTTACAACCTGGGTCCATTAACTATCTCAGCACAAAAGCTCGCAATAATAACTATATCAATTGCGATACTTCTCCTTTTATGGTTTTTTCTAACTAGGACGAGATTCGGTATTATGATTAGAGCTGTGTCCCAAGATACCGAGTCCGCGCAGATTTTAGGTGTTGATCTGAAAAAAGTCTACACACTAGTTTTAGCTATAGGATCCGGTGTGGCAGGAATAAGCGGTTTTTTGCTAGGATCTATTTTCTTGGTTTATCCCAAAATGGGCGAACTACCGCTTGTAATATCCCTTATTATAGTAGCTATAGGAGGTCTAGGAAATGTACAAGGGACAATAATAAGTAGCTTTATGCTCGCATTAATTCAAAGCCTTACGGCAACTTATCTCTCACTAGGATGGTCGCTGCCAATTATGTTGGCCACAGTTTGTGTAATATTTATCGTCAGACCCACGGGAATTTTTAAGGGACGTGTATGAACACTCTGCAAAAAATTAACATCTTTGCAATAGTTATATTTTTATTTGTGAATTTAGTACCGTTTATCCTATCAGATAGATTCTCTATATATGTCGCATCGAGATCTTTACTCTGGGCTGTTGTCGCCTTGCAGTGGGGTATTCTGCTAGGACATGCTGGGATATTTAGTTTTGGTAATCTTTTCTTCTTTGGTATAGGTGGATATGTAGCAGGTATTGTTGCAATGCAGGGTTACAATCCCATACTATGTCTCATGGCAGGGAGTTTACTAGCCATGTTTTCAGGACTTGGAATTGGACGTTTGACTTTAAAACTTAAAGGGATTTACATGGCTATATTTACCTTCTTAATTCAAGAAGCCACTAGACATATAGTTCAGCTTGAACAATTATCTCCATGGACGGGGGGTCCTATTGGACTTCAAAATATTCCAAAAATTAGGATTGTTGGAATAGAGGAGATATACACACAATATCTTATTATGTTAACTCTTTTCCTAGTAACAGTACCTGTGAGCTATATAATAGTCAGAGGTAAATATGGCTTGCTCTTTAGAGCCTTAAGAGACTCAGAGGACTTCGCTTCAATATTAGGGGTTAATATATATCGTATCCGCCTTCTGGTTTTTTCATTATCAGCTTTATTCACTGGCTTAGCAGGAGCGATGTTCGCGTTAACCTCCGGTGGTTTTACGGACGAGATGTTATCGATTTCCTTGTCAATTGATGTTCTGTTCATGTTAATTGTAGGTGGTATGTCTACTTTCTACGGTCCTTTAGCGGGGGCTTTTCTAATGACATTTATAACCGAGAACTTCAGAGCCTACTTAATAGGTGAGTTAGCAATATTAAGGGTTGTAATTATAAGCATTACAATTCCAGCTATACTGAGGTTTTTCAACCGAGGCCTTGTAGGTCAGCTTGAATTCTACTTGACAGAAAGAGAGAGAGCTAAAAGATTTAAATTAACCACTCCTTAACTATGTCAATTATCTGATCCCTGATGTTCTCCTTATCACGTTGGATAATTATCTGCCCGTCTCTCATAACTGCCAAGAAATCGCATATCTCAACAGCCATCCTTACATTCTGGTCAACTAGTAGTACCGCAATATTTTTATTTTTCAACTTACTAATTTCGTCGTACACAAGCTTTGTGGATTTCGGATCCAAAGCCGTAGTTGGTTCGTCTATCAACATTACCTTAGGTTCACGTAACATGGCTCTAGCAAACTCAAGCATCCTTTGCTGACCACCGCTCAATTTCATCGCAAGATCGTGTTTCTTGTTTTTTAATACAGGATATTGCTCATAAATTTCATTTAGTTTAGCTTTCAACTGGTTTTTGGCAAGACCTTGGGATCCCATTATCAGGTTCTCGTGCACAGTTAGCCATGGGAATACGGACCTGTGTTGAGGAATATATGTCATCCCCAAGTGAAATAGTCTGTGTGGGGCTTCGTTTGTTATGTCATAGCCGTCGAAAATTACTCTTCCCCTCTTTTTAGGTATCAGACCTACTATGGAACGCAATAGTGTTGACTTACCGGCTCCATTTGGTCCTATAACGGCAGTTATTTTGCCACTTTTTATGTTTAGGGATACACCTTTCAGTATGAAAACATCCATATAGTATGCTACGTATAAATCGATAACTTCTAACATATCAGCTCCCACCTAGATATGCTTCTATAACCTTCGCATCGTTTCGAATTTCCTCAGGAGTTCCTGCCGCCAGTATCTCACCATTAGACATAACATATACATAATCACAAATGTTCATGAGAGACGGTATATCATGACTGACTACAAGAAAAGTTTTCTTTTCATTGTCGCAAAGAGACTTAATTTTCGTTAAGATTTTATTTTTCAACAAAGGATGGACCCCGTAGAGGGGCTCATCAAGTAGATAAATGTTCGGATTCAGAAGCGTTATGGCCGCCAGTTCAAGAAGTTTTTTCTGACCGCCCGATAACCTTCCGGCCAACTCATGTTTAATGTGTGCTAATTCGAAAAAATCAAGTTGCTGATTGATTGCCTTGTCTCTAATCCTAGCATCTGCTTTCATCCACGTCAGAGGTATGAGAAGGTTCTCATATACAGTGAGTTCGGGGAATACTTGTGTTATCTGAAACGTCCTACATATCCCAAGTCTTACTATTTCATACGGTTTCAAACCAGTTATGTTTATTCCATCGAGTAAGACCTTTCCCGTTTCCGGCTTTAAAAAACCTGTTATTAGATTAATCAAAGTACTCTTTCCCGCTCCGTTTGGGCCTATTAAGCCGACTATGTTGCCGACGGGTATCTGTAACGTGACGTCCTTAATAGCGGTTATACCTCCAAACGATTTACGTAAGTTAACAACCTTGAGTGACATCTGTTTCTATTAAACTGATGGTGATTATTTTAGCTTTTAGTCAGTCAACCACTGGTGTCCAGATAACGGGTTTTTATAACTGAAGACTTCCCATAGCAGTCCTCGCGGGTCAAAATAGACGCCCACTAGAGGGTATTTAAAGCCTTATTTGGACATTATCACATACCTTACTCCGTTCATATTTAAGCCGTAGATTTTGAGATGGTTGTATACTTTTAGTGTCTTCGTCTCTTCTAGACTACCTTCTCCCGGAAATGTAAGCTACAAAAACCCTTGACAATAAGGCGTATTACCTAGCTAACAGGATCGTTCAGCCTAGCTGTATTCCAAATATGGGTTTTAGCCGATAACCCTAGCTGAGCTGCTGAAGAAAGTGTCCGTGTGTAAGCAATGCTAGGAGGATATTAACGGGATGTTGAGAACCTATTTTTCACTTATAAATTTGCGTCTTAAGCTGGCGGTCCTAGTATACAAAGCTTGAAGACGGTTCAAAGTTAAAGATTTTTATAGTGGCTTAGAAATAAAAATAATTTGTGAACGAATCAAAAAAAATTAAGGAGAAAGTATGGAAAATCTTGGAAGATAATAGGGAGGCAGTTATCAAAACATGTAGAGATATAATTAGAATTCCGACCCCTAACCCACCTGCCGTTACAAATGAGCTCTGTTACTATATTAGGGATTTTCTTAGTGAAAGGGGACATGAATCGAACCTACGTGACTTCGGCAATGGTGTGATGGCTCTTATTTCTTCGTACAAATTTGGTGATGGCGATAAAAGGTCTATAATATTGTACGCCCATGGCGATGTTGTCCCTCCTGGTGAAAAAGCCAGATGGTCTCGCGACCCCTATGCCGCGGATATTGTCGACAACAAGATCGTTGGAAGAGGCGCCTGTGACATGAAAGCTGGGTTAACAGCATCCCTATGGGCCTTTGTAACCTGCGCCGAAGTTGTGGATAACGTTACAGGTAAAATGACTCTGTTTATATGCCCTGACGAAGAGAACTGGATTTTTGCCGACGGCGTATGGGGTACAACAAACAAGCTATTAGATGAAGGTGTGTTAGGGGGTACCGCATGCATTATGGGTGAGCCTACAAGCTTAAGAAGAATATGCGTAGGAGAGAAGGGAGATTACTGGATTCGACTTAAAGTTAGAGGCGAACCTGCACACGGTAGCACACCACCTTTAGGAGAGAATGCAATTGAAAAAGCATTCAAAGCGGTTAGAGAAATATTAAAGTTAGAGAAAATTAGAATAGCCCAGCCTAGAACAGTAAAACCCTTGATTCCAAACAGTAGGAAAGTAATAAAAGAAATCTTTACATCTGCGGGTAAACAACAAAAGGTATACTCTGGATATAGACTGTTAGATAGTATAAGCGTTAACTTAGGAACTGTAAGGGGGGGCACAATGATTAATATAGTAGCGGACTTTGCTGAGATTGAGATTGCTTTCTGCATACCAATAGGCATGACACGTGAAAAGACAAGGAGGCTTGTTGAGAGAAGTCTAAATCAAGCGGGTTTAAAAGATGTTGCGATAGAGGAGATAGCAAGCGGTGCGGCGGGACCATCCTACACAAACCCTAACGATCCTATTGTTAAGTGTATCTCCACGAATGTGATGGAAGTGACCGGTCATAAGCCACTCATATACATACAACCCTCAACGAGCGATGCAAGTCCTTTCAGGTTAAGGGGAGTTCCAACTTGTTGGATAGGTCCAGGCGATTTGAGAGACGCACACACCTTCAATGAATACGTATACACTGATGACGTCATTGCGGCGACTAAAATACATGCGGGAACAGTTATAGATTATCTATCTAGCTGACCATTTCTTTTAGAAAGAAGTAACTTATGGCGTAACCTTTCTGTTGCGTCCAAATCTAGAATAAGCCCCTCATTATCCTGTTTTATGACTACACCATATATCCTTTCTGCTGTATCTAACGTCACATAGTTGTCTAGCACATCTTTATAAACGAGCTGCGGATCTCTCTTCAATGGATCGCCATAACCACCCCCACCCGCTGACTCTATGATAACAACAGATTCGGGTTCAACCTCTAGTACTTTTCCCCACCCCTTGTAGTTACCTTTTTCATCGATACCGCATATAACTGTAGACTCACCTTGATTGTTTATGATCTTTATACATCCTGGCGAACCCCTCATGCCTCCGAAAATTCCTAGTGGGCCTTCTCTGGCTCTGTTCACGCAGAGATTCAGGATGGCTCTCTCTTTGAGCTTGTATGCATTAACAGAGCCTAAGCCTCCTCTAAACCTGCCTGCACCGCCGGAGTCTGTTCTTAAACCTCTCTGAAGCATTAAAATGGGATAGAAAGCTTCTATTATCTCAACTTGTGTATCTTGGCAGTTACCTAATAAGTGCCATAGTGCGCTTACTCCATCTTTGTTGTACCTTGCACCCCAACCACCTGCAGGGAGGTCTACAATTGTCCAAGATTTTTTAGCTGGCACATTTATCCCGAAAGCTGCAAAGGAGTCGCAGCCGCCATATAACATGCCAGTAACCTTCTCCGGCACAGCAGGAGCCAAGGCTTGCCATATTACATCGGTTATTCTAGCCGTTGTTGCTAGGTTTCCTTGACCGACTGGATAGGGCCATTTAGCATCCAATATGCTGTTCTCAGGAATTTGCACCTTTAATGGTCTAAGAACCCCATCATTAGCAGGACCTTCGGGTTCCAACAACGTTTTCACAGCATAAGCAACGTCACCAATTGCAGCGTGTCTTGGTCGGTTTAAAGGACCCCTAACTAATGGGCTTGTCCCTGTAAAGTCTATGAAAAGTTCATCATCGTATACTTTTATCGATGCCTTTATAGTAACTGGCGAGTCAGTTACCATGTCGTCATCAATATAATCCTCAGCCGAGTAGATACCATTAGGGATACCGTGAATTGCCTGTTTAAGCATTCTCTCAGAATAATATAAAATGTTTTTCACCGACTTTTCAAAGATTTCCTTACCATACTTAGCATATATAACTGAATATGATTTGATACCTGTATTATTTGCCGCAACCGCAGCTCTTATATCACCTTCAAGCCATTTAGGTGTTCTGGAATTTGCTGTAATTAACTTAATAATGTTCACGTCGGCCTTACCTTTAGTATAAATCTTTATAGGAGGTATACGAAGCCCCTCTTGAAATATGTCAATTGCCGGATGGTCACCACCGGGATAAGCTGAGCCATAATCCGTGACATGTATTCTAGAGGCTGCAAAACCAATAAGTTCCCCATTATAGTAGATTGGTGATATGAATGTGAAGTCACCGAGGTGCGTTCCCCCAATATATGGGTCATTAGTTAAAATTACATCGCCGTCAGCAAAATCGTCTTTAAATTCATTTAAAGCTGCTCTAACCGTTGCACCGATAGCTGCTAAATGGACGGGGCAGCCTAAATTCTGTGCTATTAACTCACCACTAGAATTGAAAAGCGCTACAGAGAAATCTACAGCATCATAAAGTAGTGGCGAGTAAGCTGTGCTTATCAGTGTTTCAGCCATGTGTTCACAGTAAGCTGTTAAACTGTGATAAATTAGGTCTGTTTCAAGTTCATACCCACGCGTCATTTTACGTCCTCCTCATCCATACGTTTTTATATTCATCAATATAAACATTAAAAGCTGGAGTAATTACTATTGTACTTGTGTATTCCTCTAATATAGCGGGCCCCGATAATTGACATCCTGCATTTAGCTTGGCTCTTTCGTAAACAGGGGTTAATATCTCTTCATTCTCAAAAAATACCATCCTTTTTTGTTTTAAAGCATTATCTGGTTGAGCATTTTTATCAACTTCGTATCTTCTTATCTTAGGTTTGTCTATAACAATCACACCTTTTACTATTATATCAGTTATTGTTACGGGATCCTGTGGTACAATAAAACCATACCTTGCCATGTGCACATTTTCAAACTTCTCACGTAAGACTCGTGGAGTTATGTCAATGGTATCACTATACTGTATTATTAACTCTTTCCCAAAAGATTCACCCTCATACTTCATCTTGAAAAACAATAGAGTAAGGGGCTTTGCATAGTACACCATTTGCTTCAACTCTTCGTAAAGTTGCTTGATCTGTTGGGATATAATTTCGTTTAATTCATTTACGTCTAGTTCTTCTACATTCTTGATATAGCTAAAAACCTTCTCTGAATATATATCCGAGCTCAGCATCCCAAAGGCACTGAAGACTCCCGGATATACGGGGACCAGAATCTTGTCCACTGGTAGCTCTTGAGTTATATTGCATATGTGCATGGGTCCAGCGCCTCCAAAGGCGACTATCGTGAATTTACTTGGGTCGATTCCTTTAGAGATTGTAGCTTTTTTAAGTGCATGTGACATATTGAGTTCAGCTATGCTTAATATTGAGTGGGCTGCTTTTTTAACATCTAACCCTAATGGCTCACCAATTTTCGAAGAAACACTTTCCCTCGCTTTTTCCACATCCAGACGGATAGAGTCACCTAAAATTGTGTCAGGACCCAATCTGCCAAGTAATAGGTTGGCATCTGTTATGGTTGGTTCTGTCCCACCAAGTCCATAGCACGCAGGACCCGGGGATGCACCGGCACTTATCGGTCCAACTCTCAGCATACCCCCTTTATCCACCCATGCTACGCTACCCCCGCCTGCCCCGATTTCTACCATATCTATCATAGGTAGAGCTATAGGAATGTCCCATTCGAATTGAAACTCCGTCGTGTGCTGATACTGGCCATCTATAATAACACTCGTTTTACATGTGGTTCCTCCCATATCAAAAGATATTAAGTTATTAAGCCCATAGAGTTCACCTATGAATTTTGTAGCTATAACACCCGCGGCCACACCAGACGAAATAGCATAAACAGGTTTTTGTGCTATTTGATCATAGGTGCCAACTCCTCCATCTGATTTCATGATCAGTATTTCACCCTTAAAACCTAGCTCAGCAAGCCTTTTCTTTAGAAGACCTAGATAGTTCTTCAGAATAGGTTTTATGGCCGCGTCAATAACTGTTGTAGTTAGTCTAGGCAGTTCTCTAATCGTTCGGATTATTTCCGAGGATATAGATATCTCGAGTTTATGTCCTCGCAAAGATACCTCAGTATTTAATAGATTCTTCACCAGCTCTTCATGAGTTGGATTTCTATAAGAGTTAATGAAACATATAGCTACGGTTTCATACGCTTTGTTAATAATCTTCAATACAATCCTACTTGCCTGATCTCGGTTTAAGGGTTTAATAATTGTTCCATCGCTGCCTACTCTTTCATCAACTCCATATACGTCTCTCCGTTTAACTATAGGTCTAAATTCAGCGGGCCTATCCCATTGCAGCTCATAAAGCCGCTCTCTATGAAGTCTTCCCATAAATATGACATCCTCAAATCCTGAGGTAGTTATTAGAGCTATTGAAGGGAGTTTCCTTTCAATAATTGCATTATCAGCTACTGTTGAAGCATGCCCTATGTACTGAGATATTTCGCTTACATCTATTCCTGCAATACTTAACGCCTTAATACACCCATCAACGAAGAAAGGGGGAGTTGATAGAGTCTTTGCAACATTAATATGTCCCGTTGATTCATCGTATGCAATAAGATCTGTAAACGTACCGCCAACATCAATCCCTATCCTTAAAGCCATATGTTAACTTTGTGACTGGCGGTAATTTAAGGCTTAGTTTTGTTATGGAATTTAGGGAGTTGAGTGATGGTGGGTGGGAGGTTATAAGGCCTCTACTACCTCCTAGGGCTGGTGTTGGAAGGCCTAGGGTCGATGATAGGCTGGTTGTAAACGTGATACTGCATGTGCTTGTTACTGGATAGATCATATAAGACATGCTGGGATAGGTTTAGGAGATGGAGTGTTATGGTTGTGTCGTCTAAAATTCTTGAAGCCCTAATAGCCACGAGATACTCCAATGGAAAGCTCAGACTAGATAAGGTTGTCGTAGATATTACTACTTTAAGGCTCTATAAAGAGTAGTATGGAGAGGTTCTTCGCTTGGTTAACAAACGGGTTTAGAAGGCTAGCCATAAGATCGGGAGGCTAGCATCAACCTTCACAGCCTTCATACATCTTGCATGCATCATAATATACCTGAGGGTTTTCAGATGAGTTCTGTAGCAAGATAAGATCTACTTGTTTAGAGACTAGCAACTATACATCCATTTGTCCGGAGACAGCGAGCTTGTCACCAGCTGTTTTTAAAATCTAGCGGTGCTTTACAAAAAGTTTTTAAAGACAAACGAGGTAGGTGCTCACTTTTATAGGGTGGTTGTCTCTTCTTTAACCACCGTAAGTTGTATGTTGCGTTTTCTGAGCTCATATAACCAGAGTTCTGGTCTATTTACGAGTTCTGGAGGAACAACACCCTTCCTCGATATGTAGCCTTCAGAGAGCATCTTTAATGCTGCAGTAGCCCCATAGGCAGTAGTTAACGATGTAGGTCCTGCATCCCACTTATGCTTGTAACCTACTGGTCCTAAATAGAAGGTGTATCTTACTTGTTTCTCATTCTCAATGCCTGATACAGAGACTTTAAGGGCCCCAAAACAATCCATCGGTTCTCTAGGTTTTATAAGTGTTCCGAGTACATGGAGAGGCGATATTTTTTGGCCCAAAACATCAATAGGTTCCCGATTAACGAGACCGCTAAATTTCAAAAAGTTAGTAATTGGTAATATACTCTCATCCCAAGAATCTTTGTATGTTACTGTTCTAACTCCTTTTAATGTTAGTGGTAGTGTGGCTAATTCGCTATGAATAATAGCATAGGTATGCTGGAAACCAATGGGTTCAGGAAAGTAGGTTAATTCTTTTTCGCTTAAGGGTGGAACTTCGCAATACATCCCATCCTTATACAATATTGCATTATGTGTTGTTTCATCCATCACGCTAACAGCAGAGAAACCAAAATATGGTTCGTCAATTTTGTTTAATACTACACTACCCCACCTGATGTGTATCTCTTCAACACTGTCCAGTTTATCAGCACCGTATCTCGCCAACACGTTCGATGTGCCTGGATCGTCACCAGCGCCTATAATGAAAGTTAAGCCCGCTTTTTTAACTTCTTCATCTAATTCCAACTCCTTCTTCGTCATCCAGTACAATCCACCCAGATCTAATCCATCCCTCTTAGCCTGTATGGCGGCCTTTAACACATGGAGATTAAATTCATACCAAGTCGAATTTATGAAATAGTCGCCTTTCTTCAGTATGTCTGCTGTTAAATCAATATTTCTAACATCTCCCTTTATAGGGGTTATTCTTGAATCCTTAAGAGTATCCGCAAAACTTTTTAAGACTTCAAAATTATAGTCAACAGCAATGACTTCATCTATATTATTCCAATTCTCAAGCAGGTCACGCACTATGGTTCTCCCTACACTTCCTACACCAAGCACCACAACTTTCATCAATCTAATACACTTTTAGTTTCTATATGAATTTTCCATTCATTGTTTAAAGTTGAACATATTTAAGGTTTGCTTCGTTAAAGGGTAATAAATGGCTAGCGTCTTCCTCTCCAGCTTATGTATTCGCTTACTGCGAATGCGGCCACTATGATGAGTAGTATGAAGCCGATGGTCAGCACTAGGAATGTCGGAAAGTTAACCGCACTCCAATGAGTAATATATGGATGTCTAGGAGGCTAGATCAGCTAGGTTGTCAACCCCACCGAACTTCGGCTTACCGTAAAGATCCCTACCGCCGAAATTTCTTGAGATAGGCTGTATTCCCGAGCATCCTATCGCTATATCGGTTGTTCCGAATCTGTCCAGCTTCCACTCAGTATCCGCTATTACGACAGCCACATCCCTACCCGTTAATCTTCTAACACCCTCCCTTATCCTCCTAGCCGATTCATCAGGATCCTCCGGTATAGATGTGCAGTAGCCTGGTGGGGA
>Ga0079995_1072810_pt1 | contig 19468 bp, 18 predicted proteins | sample FaiFalFF_MnMetaG_2_FD_69198 | JGI IMG/M metagenome (GOLD analysis project Ga0079995, IMG submission 69198) | Freshwater microbial communities from Yellowstone National Park, Wyoming, USA - Fairy Falls C (FF_Mn_C) (SPADES assembly) (version 4) | ecosystem: Environmental > Aquatic > Freshwater >...
TTGCAAGGTGCGGGCATTGCTGTGGAGGCGTCGGCATGGGAGGGCAAGTTGTATCAGCCATTGCGACAGTTAACCGTCAAGCCCGTTCGCTTCGTCGCCATCCCTTACTTCGCTTGGGCGAACCGAGCGGCGGGAGCGATGACTGTCTGGCTGCCTGCGTCAAAGTGGGGTTGACAAAACCGAAAGGGGTGATGGGCGATGGCGGTTCGGGTTGGGTTCATCGGGTGCGGACCGCGTGGGACGGCGATGGCGCAAGCCTATCAGGCGATAGAGGGCGTGGAACTGGTGGCGGCGTGCGACATTGACGAGGGACGCTTGGCAGCATTTTGCGAGCGCTTTCACATCACTCATCGCTACACCGACTACACAAAGATGCTTGCCCAAGAGGTGCTGGACATCGTGCACTTGGCGACCCAACCGACGCTGCGGGTTGAACCCATCATTGCGGCTGCCGAGGCAAAAGTCAAGGTCATCCTGAGCGAGAAGCCAATCGCTTTGAGTTTGCCCGAACTGGACGAAATGCTTGCAGCGTGCCAGCGCAATGGCAGTCGGTTGGTCATCAACCACCAATTGCGTTACCAGTCCATTTGGCGTCGGTTGCATTCGGCGCTGACGCATCGGGAGTTGGGCGAAGTCACCTTCCTGCACGCCCATTGTCGCATGAATGCCTTAGAGCAAGGGACGCATCTCGTTGACTTGGTGCTTTGGCTGCTGGGCGAGCAAATGCCTGCGTGGGTGATGGGGGATTCGTGGGGCGAAAGTGATTTCGCTAAAACCCACTCAGCGCCCGACAATTTGGTGGGCGTGTTGGCATTTGCTGATGGGTTGCGGTGTTTGGTGGAGATGGGACCGAGCGCGCCCGCTTTGCCTGATGATGACCGAATGCCCATGCATTTCGGCATCCGCGTCATGGGGACGGAGGGTTGGGCGCAGGCTTGGTTAGCGAGGTGGCAATTAGTTAAGCGAGCGGAGCAGCAAACGCAACTGCGGTTGCCTTACGACGAGGACAACTTTGCAGCGCAAGTCGCTTTCCAACGGGATTTGGTGCGGGCAGCGACGGAACCTGATTTCGTCCATCCCTGCGATGCGCAAAGTGGGCGGGCAAGTTTGGAAATCATTGAGGCGCTTTGCCTTTCGGCGTTGGAAGGCAAGCGCATCCCTTTGCCCTTGCCGTCAGGCATTTCGGGTTTGGCGACGATGCGAAAGCGGGCGTTGGGGCATTGAGGCAATCAATTTCACGCCAGACCGCAATCCCGCAAAAAAGTCAAGGCTTCCCGCAAATGCGCCTGAAGTTGTTCTATGCCCCAAGGTTCCGTCCCATGCAGGCAAATCACCCGTTGGGCTTGACAACCTGTCACCTGAAGGGCATCGGCGAGGGCGACGAAATCCAAAGAGCCTTTGCCGGGGAACTGCGCTTCAGGGAACTCGTGCCAATGTTTGCGCCACCACGCCAACCCACGATTTTGTGGGGCGACATCCCAAAGATAGACCAAAAGCAAGCGATCGGCGAACCAATGGACAAGTTCGTTAGGTCGCTCGCCGACGACCCAAGCGTGGGGCGGGGCAAAAGCGATGCCCACCAAATCGGCGGGGAAACGCCGACAGAATTCCGCCATGCGGTCGCTGGCGTCCAGCAATGTGTCGGTGTGGTTTTCTATCGCCAGTCGGACACCCGTTTGAGCGGCGGCGTCAAGGGCGGGTCGCAAAAAATTTGCCAGTTCGTCCCAATCACGCCCGACCGTTCCGTTGACGACCATCGGCGCTTTTAACTTGGCGGCGAATTCCACGCCCATTTGCAACCGCTGCGGGTCACGGGTGTAAAGAGAGAGGGCGCAAGGATGCAAACCCGTTTGCTGCAATTCAGCGGCGATAGCAGTAGGGTCATCGGCGTCCAAGCGAACATGCTCCGCCCAACCTGGGATGCTCCACAAATCCACCGCCGAAATGCCGACTGCCCGCAACGCTTCCAACATCGTCGCCCGACTATGACCTGCAAAGAGCAGGGACGAAACGCCAAGGTTCGCCATCCTTTTTCACCGCCCTTCCGTTCGTTATGCCGATTGCCTTTCCCGTCCCGTGTCCCTTGCCCCATAACTTAGCGTCCCCACAAGGTGACGATGCCGATGGGTTGGGCTTTGCGCCAGAGGGTTTGCATCTGAGTAGCGTTGCGGGGCAATTGCCAACCTGTCACGGGCAACCCACGCACTTCGCATTCGCCCGGCGGGATGGTGCTGATGACGGGCAAGCCGACTTCCATCCGCACAAGCCATCGCCCTTTGGGCACGGGCGTGAAGGGCTGATAGAACCACCACCAACCCCAAACGCCTGAGGCAGGGCTGTTGGCATCGCTGATGATGACGGAGCGACGGGCTAAAAGCCAAAGGTAACCGCCGACGGGAGCGGCATCGCTGTCCACGCACAACTCCGTTCGGGCGACAAGCAACCCACCGACATGCACGCCGTCGGGTGGCGTCAAAAGTTGGGCGCTGTGGACGACAGGCACGACGCCGCGATGCGCTTCACATCGTCGCAACACGGTGACTGGCGGCGTCTTGCTTAACTCGGCGACCCAAGGGGTTTTGGGGCGGACGAACCAAGGGTGCGGGTTGAAGAAGCGGTAGATGTCTGCTGTCGTCAAAGCGACGGGGCGTTGCAGTGGGATGGTCGGTTGCCACTCGTAAACGGAAACGACGCGGACATCGCGCCGCCGTTCTTCAATGGCTTGCAGTGCCCAAAGGTTGAACAGCGTGTCGTCAATGCTGACGACCAAAGCGGCGTTGGAAGGCGTGTCACGCAAGACGGCGTCCAGATAGCGCTTGCCCCGCTCTTTGTCGGTGCCCCAGACAGACGGCAAGGCATCTATGAGCGCCACCTCCACACTGCTGAACGCTAAGCCCACAATGATTAGCGCCAGCAAAACTTGGCGCTGACGCAACCACGCCCACAGTCGGTGCGCCACCAACCCGCCCCAAAGGACAGCAAGCGACCAAGCGGGGATGAAAAAGTAAGCGATGTCGGGCACATCGTAACTGAGGTAAAACGCCATGTGCGCCAACCACATGCCCGAAGTGACGAACCAAAAAGCACTTTGCGCCCGCACCAACAGCCAACCCAAAGCGATGCCCATCCCGAACAAAGCACCGTATTGCTGGACGCCCAAACTTAGCCACTCGCCGAACCGACGCACCTGTTGCCGCCACGAAAGCGCCCCCATCTCATAGCGGAAGCGTTGCCCGAAGACATAGCGGACAAAATCTCGCAACGATTTGGATGGGTCGTCGCCCGTGTTTTGCCAATAGCGAGCGCCGTAGGGTTTCGGGGCGCGCAAGGGCAAATAGGCGTAATACGCCAAAGGCAGGCAGCCAATCAACACCGCAATCGCCCAATCGCGAACGCCCAACTTTTGAGGCAACCAGCGCCACGCAAGGAACAACCCGCATAGACCGCCGAGTGCCATCAAGGGCAGGGTCAAGTGATGCGCCATCCCAAAGCCGATGAGCAAAGTGACCGTGAAAAACCACCGTCGGTCACCCGTCTCCCAAAAGCGCACCAGCGCGTAAAGCGCCAGCATCGTCAAAAACAGGTTGGAACTGTAGACTTCCGAGGCGACGGAACTGAACCAAAGTAACCGACCGAACGCTATCGTCCACGCCGTCGCCAAAGCGATCAGCCAATTGTCGGTGAGGCGCAAGACTAACAGGAAGACGACGCCCGATGTCAACGGGGCGAAGAGCGCCGTCAAAAAACCGAACCGCCAAACGACCGTGCCGAAAGGGAACAGCGTGACGAAGAGTTTGTTGAGCAGGCAAAACCAGGGGTAGCCCGTCGGGTGAGGGAGCATCAACAACATCGCTGCTGCCATGAAGTCGCCGCTGTCGGAGAAAAAGCAGTAAGTCGGGTAAATCGTCGGCAGGTAAAAGGCAAGGGGGACGGCAACGGCAAGAGCAAAACCGCCCCACCATCGCCACCTTTCCGTCATCGCTGCGCCGCCACCTTCGCCCTTTGGCGAATTTGTGCCACTTCGTCGGGCGAAAGCAATCGCTCAAAACTGCGGAAGCCATCCACACAAAAGCCGTGCCGTGCCGCCATCGCTGCGATTTCCAAGACGCGCCCTATCGGGATGTCGCGCCCCAAAGTGAAGGGCTCCAAACGCCCTTCCAGCGCCAACAGCATCGTTTCGGCGACACACGCCAATGTTCGGTCTTCGGGCAACCCGATGGAGAACTCCCAACGGGGTTCGCCAGGGATGCGGACGATGCCGCCATCAATGACGAGCACATCATCCCGTTCCTTTCGCACCCGCTCCGAAACATCGCGGGGTCGGGCGACATCGCAAACGACGCAACCCGGCTTGAGATGCTCAGGCTCAATCACGGCGTCCATCGCACTCGTCACCGTGATAACCACATCGGCATCTTTCAACCCTTCAGCGATGTTCGTCGTCATCCGCACCGACGCTTTCACACCAGTTGCTGATTGCCCGTCGCCGTTCATCACTTCTTCCTGCACCGCTTCCAATCGTTGCCAATTGCGCCCAATGAGCACGACTTCTGCAACGGGCGGTAAATACACTCCGTTGTTCGCCATTTGCCCTTCGGCATTCGCAGTCGTTTCCACCTGTCCCGCGTCCCCCGTCCCGTTGACCAATAGAAAGGCACACGCTTTGCCGATGGAGCCTGTTGCACCGACGACGGCAGCGGTCGCCCGCTCCCACTCAATGCCCATCGCTTCGGCTGCCAGTTTTGTCGCTTCCACTGCCGTCCAAGTCGTGTAACTGTTGCCTGTCGTGACAGGGAGGGGCGACATCTTTTGCAATTCCACGCCATTGTTGCCGACGATGGCGGTGTAAGCGCCCAAGCCGACGATGTGAGCCCCCAAATCGGCAGCGAGATGGCAAGCCTCTGCCAGCAACCCCAACGCCCGTCGTTCGTCGGCGAGCATCATTTTCGCCGTCATCGGGATGCCCAAGAGCCACCCTTCCGTCGTCGCCCCCGTCAGCGAGCGGACGCCCGTGATTTTGCCCAACACCTTCACCCGCATTCGGCGCAACAAGGCTTCCACCCAACTTTCGGGCAGCCATTTGGCGATGGGATACTTGCGGGCAACATCTCGCTTCAAGTCCAACGGATGGACGAGGAAAGCGAAGCGAAACACCGCTGTCACCTCCGTCGCACGCATCACATTGAGGGTTCATGCAGGAGTTTGGCGGAACTGGCGGAAACCTTCCGACATATCCGAACCGATGAACCATTCCACGCCTTGCGCCATCGCCATTTCCCACGCTTCAGGCGTCGCCCACGCCTTGCCAATCACGACGCCGACGGCATCCGCCCCTGCCCGCCGCAATGTCGCCGACCGACGGGCTGCCCGTTCCACATCATAGCGGTCCACTTGCAAAGAGGCTTCCACGACGAGCATCTTGACACTCTTCCACCAGATTAGGTCTGACAGCAAGGGGTCATCGTCGGGTTCCATCAACCCTTCCCGCCAGAAAGGCGAAAGGAGGTCGGTCAACTTCTGCTGGACGAAGGGTTGGTCGGGCGGTCCGCCTTGCCCGCCGTTGAAGATGGCAGGGGCACGGCGAATGACCTGCCGCTCATATTGCTCGCCCTCTCGTCGCCCCGCTTCGCCTTGCTGCCAAGCGACCAACCGACGCAACTCCTCCCACATGCGCCTTTGGTCTTCCACGAGTGCCGCCAGTTGCTCTTCCGTCCGCCTTTGGGCTTCCGTGAGGGCGGCAAGTTGCTCCTCCATCCGCTTCTGGGCTTCCGCTAAGGCAGATACCTGCTCTTCCGTCCGCTTCTGGGCTTCCATTAAGGCTGCCAATTGTTCTTCCGTCCGCTTCTGGGCTTCCGCTAAGGCTGCTAATTGCTCTTCCGTTCGCTTCTGGGCTTCCTCTAAGGCTGCCAGTCGCTCGGAATGCTGACGCAAGATTTCGGAGTGCTGACGCAAGATTTCGGAGTGCTCCCGCAAGATTTCCTCATGCCGACGCAGAATCTCGGAGTGCTCCCGTTGCACTGCCACTAACTCCTGGACCGCCTTGACCAATTCATCCACCTTTTCTGGCAGCGCCAGCAATTCATCCGTCAAGACGAGCCGACGCACCTCGGCACGGAAGGCGGGGTCCGTCCGCAGCAACTCCAAAAACTGCTCCCAAAGGGTCTGCATGTCTTATCACCATTCGCAATTTTGATGCATGGTGACGATAACGCTATGGCGGAGACGGGATGGGCGAAAGAAAAAAACCCGCCGCCGAAAGGCGGCGGGTCGGGAGGGGCGGCGAGGCGGGGAGGGAGGCGTTGCATTAGGGTGGGCGATGTTTCTCAGTCTTCCACCTTGACCTCTATGCGTTTCGCCTGTTTAGGTGCAATCTTTGGCAAGCGCACCGTTAACACGCCATCGCGGTAGGTCGCTTCCGCTTTCTCTGTGTCCACAGGCACATTCAAGGCAAAAGCGCGTTCAAACTCGCCATAGTGGCGCTCCAACAAGTGATAGGTCGCTTGCTCGTCCGTTGAGGGCTTTTCCCGCTTGCCTTTCAGCACCAATCGGTCATCCGTCAGTTCAATCTGCACATCCTCAGGCTTGACACCGGGCAACTCCGCTTGAACGACCAAATCGGTCGGCGTTTCGTAGATGTCCACAGCGGGCATCCAACCCCGTGCCCCGGCGGGGCGCTCTTCACCAAAGAACTCCCGAAAGAGGCGATCCATCTCCCGCCGAAGGGCTTCCCATTCGGCAAACGGCGACCAACGCCGCACTTGCGCCATCGTTTGTCACCCCCTTAGACAATGGTGGCTGCCGAAAGTGTCGCTGAGAAGCGATGCACCGCTTAAGGAAAATGGGGGCTGGCTTGTAGCCAGCCCCCTCGCGGGCTTCAGGCTGCCTTCACCTCAATGCGGCGAGGCTTGCTCTCTTCGCTCTTGGGCAGGCGCAACTCCAAGATGCCGTCCTTGTAGGTCGCCTCAATGGCGTCCTCCTTGACCGTCCCGGGCAACTCAAAGGAGCGGACGAATTCGCCATAGGCACGCTCCACCAAGTGATAGGTCTCACCCTTCTGCTCCTCCGCCCGCTCCCGCTTCCCTTTAATGGTCAGGACGCCATCGTGGAGCGTCACCTCAATGTCCTGCGGGCGAACGCCTGGCACTTCCAGCCGCACGATGTAAGCATCCGCCGTCTCGGACACCTCCATCGGCGGCACCCAGCGCTCCCACCGCCAATCCAACCGCCAGAAGTCCCGCTCCAAGTCGCGGAAGAGGCGTTCCACCATGCGGTCAAAGCGGTCAAACCAGCGATCCAATTCGGTCGTGAGGGGCGTCCAGCGCGCCAGTTTTGCCATCGTCGCTCACCTCCTGACGGTTGGTTTGGGCATCGGGTCTCCTGACCCGATGCCGTTGATATTATACCGCGCAATGGGGCGCTGTTAAACATCGTAAGCAAACGCACTTACTGGCTCATTTGGGCTAAGAAACCGACACACTTGCGCGCTTTGTTATCAAGGTTAGAGGGCGTGGGCGGGAAGTTGCCAGATGGAAATGCCTGGCTTGACGGCATATTCGTCCTGCATCGCCCGCAGGGTTTGGGCGATGGTGGCTGCTTTTTCGGGCGTCGTGGCGATGAGGAGCAGGTTGTTCAGCCCAGGGAAGACGGGGTCACCCCGCTTGATGCCCCGCCCGCCTTTTCCTTCGGCGTCGTGCAGTTTGGTGTAGCCCTCAATGCCCAACGCCTCCAAACGCTGCATTAGGTCGGTGTCTACGGCTCGGTCGTAAACGATGAGCAAGAGGACGGTCTCTTGTGCCATTGCCTGTCACCTCGTCGGCTGTGCCTGCGTCGTCGGTTGGGGCTCGCCCCGCAGCCACCGCAGGATGGCTTGCTGGGCGTCGTCAAAAAGGGTGTAAGCGACGGGGACGACCAACAGCGTCAGGAAAGTTGAAAGGGTTAAACCGCCCAAGACGGCGATCGCCATAGGAGACCTAAATTCCGCCCCTTGCCCCAACTCCAAGGCGGTTGGGAGCACGGCAAAGAAGAGCGTCAGCGTCGTCATCAAAACGGGGCGCAATCGTGTCTCGCCTGCTTCCACGACCGCTCGCCATCGGTCATAGCCTCGTGCCCGCAAGGTGTTGGTGTAATCCACGAGCAAGATGGCGTTTTTCGTCACGATGCCCATCAGCATGATGATGCCGATGAAACTCATCAGCGTCAGTCCCTTGTCCGTAATCATCAGGAAGAGCAACGCCCCGACCAACGCTTGCGGTAAGGACAGCATGATGGACAGGGGCAGCACCAACGAGCCGAACAAGCCTGCCATCAACATGTAGATGAGGACGATGGACAGCCCCAGCGAACCTGTCAACCGCTCGAAACTGTCCGCCATCCACTCAAACTGACCGCCGTAGTTGACGATGGCGCCGCCCGTGTCCAAGTCGGCGAGGGTGGCTTGAATCTTTTGCTGGACATTGCCCAAACTCGCCCAAGGTGCCAAGTTGGCGGTGATGGTGATCATGTTCAGGCGGTCTTTGCGTTCCAGCACCACAGGCGCTTCGCCCAGCCGCACTGAAGCGATGTCGCCCAGCGTGATGGGCAATCCGTCCCGTGTCGTGGCGATGGGCAAGGAGAGGATTTGTTGCGGGGATTGGCGCTCTTCGGGCGCTAAGCGGATGCGGATGGGATAGTCCTCGCCCTGCTCGGTGTATTTCATGTTGGGGTCATCGGTTTGGGTGTAGCCCTCATAAGCGATGCGCACCCAGCGGGCGGCATCGCCCGTCGTGAAGCCCAAATCGGCTGCCTTCTCTCGGTCCACTCGGATTTGTAACTCTGGTCGCCCAGGGCGCCAACTGGAGCGGATGTCGCGGATTTCCACAATTTTGCTCAGGCGCCGTTGGATTTGGTCGGCGAGGCGAATGAGGGGAGCCCGATCTTGTCCCAACAACTCAATTTGGACAGGGGCGACAGAGGCAGCGCTATCCGTTTGCTCCGAGACAGCCACCGTCACGCCAGGCAAATTCCGTTTCGTCCACGCCACCAACTCCTGAGCGATTTGTTTGTCGGATTTAGCGCGCTTGTTCTTTTCCACGAGTTTGACGAACAAGTTGGCGAACTGCGGACCGACATCGCCACCGCCCATAGAGCCACTGGCTGTCGTGGAACCGACGACGGTGAAAACTGACACCGTTTCCCTCATGCCCAAAAGATGCCGCTCCAACTTCCGCACAATTCGGTCGGTGTTGTAAAGGCTGCTTTGGGGTGGTGCTTCCACGACGATTTGCAACGCTCCCTCATCGGTGCGAGGCAGGAAGCCAAAGGAAGGCGTGATTTGCACCAGCAGTGTCAGAACTGCTAATACCCCGCTGACAGTTAGAAAACCCTTCCACTGTCGCCGTGCCAGCAACGCCCCAACGATGCCGACAAGGACGGTCAAAACCGCCACGATCAGTCGCATCCGCAACGGCATCATGAACGCCATCACATTCAGCAACACCAAGTTACCTGTGACGAACACGAGGGCGCGGTTGCTCAACGCCCACTCCAACGCATGGCGGTAAGTGACATCCAAGTTGCGCCAGAAGCGGTCAAAGGCAGCAAAGATTTTTTCCACCCTCGTGCGTGGCTGCCGCTCATGTTCCTCCTTCGTGCGCCGCTTGAACCAGTAAGCCGCCAACATCGGTGTGAAGGTGAAGGAGACGAGGAGGGAAAAGAGGACAGATGTCGCAACGGTGACGGCGAAAGGTTTGAAAAATTGACCGGCGATGCCGCCCATGAAAATTATCGGGACGAAGACGACGACATCCACGAGGGTGATGGTGACGGCTGCAAAACCGATTTCCGTCCGACCGTTAAAGGCTGCCTCCTCAGGCAACTCGCCCCGTTCCAAGTGCCGATAGATGTTTTCCAGCACGACGATGGAGTCGTCCACCAAAACGCCGACCGCCAAACTCAACCCCGTCATGACCATTATGTTCAGCGAGTAGCCCAAGAAGCGGATGATGAAGAAGGTCGCAAAGATGGAGATGGGGATGGCGAGGCTGATGATGAAAGTGCCCCGCCAATCGTGCAGGAAGAGGTAAACGACTAAGACCGCCAAGATGATGCCCAGCCAAAGCGCCAAGTTGACATCGTGGATGGCGTCCAGCACGAACTTGGATTGGTCATAGGAAATGGCGAAAGCGATGTCGGGCGGCAACAACCGCTTGAGCCGTTCCAATTCCCGCTTGACACCTTCGGCGACGGCGACGACATTGGCGTCGGATTGGCGCAGGACCGAAACGCCAACGGCATCTTTGCCGTCCAAGCGCACCAGCATCGTTTTTTCCTGCACTCCATCTACGACATCGGCGACATCACCCAAGCGAACGGGCGCATTCAACCCCGATCGGCGGTCGCCCGTGCGGATGACGAGGTTGCGGATTTCGTCCAACGAAGTGAACTTGCCCATGGAACGGATGAGATACTCCTGTCGCGTCTCTCGGATAAAGCCCGCAGGCAAATTGAAATTGGAGGCGCTCAACGCCCACACGACATCGCTGAGGGTGAGGTTGTAAGCGGCGAGGCGATCCTTGTGCAGGTTGATCTGGATTTCGCGCTGATCGCCACCCGTGACGACGACTCGGGCGACACCGGGCACCCGCGCCAATCGCTCGGCAATCACATCGTCGGCGAGTTTTTTGATCTGCCAAGCAGGGCGGTTGCCCGTGACGCCGAAGGACAAAACGGGCAACGCCGACACATCAAACTTCGCCACGACAGGGTCTTGGATGCCCGGCGGCAATTGCGATCGGATGGCAGCGATGCGCGTGCGGACTTCGGCGACGGCATCGTCCAAATTCGTCCCCAACTCAAACTCAATCGTGACGATGGAGTAGTTTTGCAGCGAACGGGAGGTGACATAGTTGACATTGGCGATGGTGCTGACATTTTCCTCAATCGGCTTCGTCACTTTCGTCTCCACTTCCGCCGGGTCGGCGCCAGGATAGACAGTCGTAACGGTCACGATGGGGAAGTCCACCTTCGGATACAGTTCCACCGTCAAGTCTTGATAAGCCCGCCAGCCCAAGACGACCAACGCCAAAATCGCCATGGACACCAACAGGGGACGGCGAATCGCCGCTGCCGTCAGCCACATCGCTTCTCGCCTCCTTTGTGGTCACCTTGCGCCCATCGCTTGCGCCATCCTTTTTCGTGACCTTTCTTTTGCGGAGGTGTCAAAAATGCCCGAAAAGCCCAAACGGTTGGAGGACTTGCCGCCCAAACTTCAGGAAGCCCTGAAGCGAAAGGGTTGGACTTACCCGCCCACCGAGGAAATGAAGCGACAGTGCGGCGACGGCATCGTCCAAGTTCGTTCCCAACTCAAACTCAATCGTGACGATGGAGTAGTTTTGCAGCGAACGGGAGGTGACATGGTTGACATTGGCGATGGTGCTGACATTTTCCTCAATCGGCTTCGTCACTTCTGTCTCCACTTCTGCCGGGTCGGCGCCAGGATAGACAGTCGTGACGGTCACGATGGGGAAGTCCACCTTCGGATACAGTTCCACCGTCAAGTCTTGATAAGCCCGCCAGCCCAAGACGACCAACGCCAAAATCGCCATGGACACCAACAGGGGACGGCGAATCGCCGCTGCCGTCAGCCACATCGCTTCTCGCCTCCTTTGTGGTCACCTTGCGCCCATCGCTTGCGCCATCCTTTTTCGTGACCTTTCTTTTGCGGAGGTGTCAAAAATGCCCGAAAAGCCCAAACGGTTGGAGGACTTGCCGCCCAAACTTCAGGAAGCCCTGAAGCGAAAGGGTTGGACTTACCCGCCCACCGAGGAAATGAAGCGACAGTGGCGAGACGCCAACAAACGCATGGCAGGTCGGGTCGCCACCGACCCTGCGTTGATGAGGGAACTCTACCGAGCCATGGGGTGGACTTGGCTTGAGCGAAAAGAGAAACTTTCGCGACGCCCTTGAACCCGTCATCTACTGGAACACTTCGTTCGTCATCGCCCAATGGGATACCAACGACCCTTTCCATCGGGAATGCTTGGCTTTTGCCCGTCGCATGCAAAGGGAAGGGGTTGTCTGCGTCGTCAGCGTTTTCACCTATAACGAATTGGCTTTCCATATCCTTCACCGTGCCCTTTTGCAGGAAGCCCGACGGACAGGGGCATGGTGGAGAGATGTCTTGCGCAACAGTCCTCACATCTTTCAGACAGCGATGGACGAAGTGGACATCGTTAGGACGCATTTGGAACGACAGACAATTCTCCTGCCCGTGACGGAGGCAGCGCATAACCTCGCCTTCACCCTGATGCGCCATTACAACCTTTTGCCGACCGATGCCTACCATGTCGCCGTCGCCATGGATGCGGGCGTGAACGCTTTCGCCAGTCTGGACGAAGATTTGCTCGCCGTGGACGGCATCATTGTCTACGCGCCATTGTAAAGGATGAGCGAAAGCGAACGAAGTTGCGTTATGCTTTCGGGACGGAGGTGTCAAAAATGCCCGAAAAGCCCAAACGGTTGGAGGACTTGCCGCCCAAACTTCAGGAAGCCCTGAAGCGAAAGGGTTGGACTTACCCGCCCACCGAGGAAATGAAGCGACAGTGGAAAGAGGCGTGGGATCGCATAATCGGCAGGGACAGCACCGACCCCGAGATAATGGAGGAACTCTGGCAGGAAATGGGGTGGCGCCGCCGTGGCAGAAAGGCGCAACTTCCTTGATGCCCTGGAACCCTTCATCTACCTGAACTCGTCCTTTGTGATTGCCCTGCGAGCCATCCATGACCCGTTCCACCACGAGTGTCGCCTTTTCTTTGACCGACTGCAGGCAGAAGGGACGGTTTGCGTCGTCAGCGATTTCGTTTACAACGAGGTCGCCTTTTACATCCTGCGAAGGACATTGATTCAGGAAGCCCGCCGAACGGGGCAAAGGTGGGAGGAGGTCTTGCGCACCAACCCCCACATCTTTCAGGCAGCGATGGATGAGGTGGAACTCGTCAAAACGGAACTGGATCGCAGCACCGTCTATTTGCCGACTTCCGAAAGCGCCAAAGATTTCGCCTTCACCCTGATGCGCCATTACAACCTCTTGCCGACCGATGCTTACCATGTCGCCGTCGCCGTGGATGCGGGCGTGAACGCTTTCGCCAGTCTGGACGAAGATTTGCTCGCCATGGACGGCATCGCCGTTTACACTTGCCTTTAATCCCTTCACCGTCACTCCCCTCCTACAATGCGAATGGGCGTGCCGTCGCTCAATCGCTCCAAGCCCGTGCGAATTACGGGGTCTTTCTCTGTCACGCCCGAAAGGATTTGTGCCCATTGTTCGGTGCGCATTCCGACCTGAACGGGGCGTTGGCGTGCCGTGTTGTTGTCGGCGACGAAAACGCTCGTCTTGCCCTGCCATTCCACGACACACTCGCGGGGCAAGACCAAAGCGTTGGGGATTTCCCGCACGACGATTTCGCCCCGCGCAAAAGCGCCGGGTCGGATGCGTCGGTCAGCGGCGGGCAGGATGACCTTGACCTTGAACTGGCGCGAGGACGCTTCGGCGACGGAGATGATTTTGTGCACGACGCCCCGCAGCAATTTGTCGGGAATCGTGTTCACTTGCACGAAGGCGATTTGCCCATCCCGCATCTTTGCGAAATCCCGTTCGCTGATCGGCGCTTCAAACTCCAAAGTTCCCGAAGTAACCAAGCGCAGCAACGGCATGCCCGGCGTTATCGTGTTGCCGACTTCCACCATCTTGGCGGCGATGTAACCGTCGGCGGGGGCGACGATGACGGTCTTTTGCAGCATCGCTTGGGCATTTTCCAACGCCGCTTTGGCTTGTTCTACGGCTGCCTTTGCCGCTTGCACTTCTTGCTGCGTCGTCACTTTCCGCACCCGTCCCGCTTTCGCCAACCTCAAAGTCGCCTGAAGTTGTTTGATTTGCCCCTGCAGGGCTTCAATATCCCGCTCCACGATTTGCCGTCGCAGTTGTGCCGCTTTCGCCAGTTCCAATTGGGCTTCAGTTTGCCGAAGTTGTGCTCGCGCCGACTCCAATTGGCTGCGCAAGATGTCCCGTTGCTTTTGCGCCGCTTGGGCGTTCCGCAAGTTGGCTTCCGCTTGCCGCAGCCGTTCTTCGGCGACGGCGATGTCTTCTGACCGCGTGCCCTCCAAAATCAGGTCGTAAGCGGCTTTGGCAGCGTCGTAGGCAGCCTGCGCCGTTTGCAGGGCTCGTTCGGCTTCATCCAAGTCGGCTTTCGCTATTGCCCCATCGGCGTAAAGTTTCTGAGCACGCTCATAGCGCAGCCGTGCGTTTTTCAAGTTGGCTTCCGCTGCCAGTAGTTGTTGGCGGGCTTGCTCTTTCTCCTGCGGGCGTGCCCCTTCCCGCAACTTTTTTAGCGTCAACTCCGCCGCCCGCTTTTCCGCCTCCGCTTGTTGCAACTGGTTGCGCAACTGTTCGTCCGTGATTTCTAATTGCCGCTCCAGTTCCCTGACGCGGTTGCGCGCCGTTTCCACAGCGGCTTCCGCTTGCTGGACGGTCAAGTCGGTCTCGCGGTAGGTCAACTCACGGTTGGTCTGCAACTGCCTCAGGCGGGCTTGCAGTTGCTCCAACTGCGCCATCGCTTGCTCCACATCGGTGTCCGCTTGTGTGGACGGGATGACCGAACCCGCCAACGCTTGTTGGTAACGCGCCAACGCTTGCTGGTAGGCAGCCCGCGCTTGCTCCACTTGGGCGCGGATCACGCTGTCGTCCAATCGGATAAGGACTTGCCCTGCTTTGACGGCATCGCCCTCGTCCACGCCCAGATACACGACGCGCCCCGTGATTTCCGAAGCGATGGTGATGTCCGCTTGTGCTTTGATCGTCCCCATCACCCGCACCGTTTCCCGCAAAGTGCGCCGAAAAGGACGGACGACTTCCACTGGCGTCGCCGCTTGCAAGGCTTGTTGTGTCTGGGCGATGCTTTGTTGCAAAAAGGCTTGCTGGCGTCGGGAAGTGATGATCAACGCCAACACGATGGCAACCACTGCCCCCAACGCCACAAAACGAACCGTCCGATTCATTGCCCATCGCCTCCTTCAACGGCATTGCGAGTAGCGAATGGCGAATGGCGAATAGTGGAAATTGGAGGCATCTCTTGACCTTTTGTAGCCATTGTCTCTGTCAGCATCTTTCGCACTTCCGCCTCGCTCAAGCCCGTCGCATAGACGAGGCGGGCGAAGGCTTTGTGGGCATCGTAAAGGGCACGCACCTCGTTGGCGCGCGCTTGGGTCAAGGCGACTTGGGCATCCAAAACTTCCACCTGCGTGCCGACTCCCGCTTCGTAACGCACCCGCGCCAACCGAAAGGCTTCCTCCGCCGACGCCAACGCTGCCCTTGCCGTGTTCAGCCGTTGCAAAGCGACCTGATAGTTGCGGACGGCTTGCTCCACCTCAAGGGCGATTTGTCGCTGCAATTGCTCCCGCTGCGCCAACGCTTGTTGCAAGAGGGCTTCCTGCTCCTGCAAGACGCTTTCCCGTCGCCCGCTGTCAAAGATCGGGAACTGGACGATGAGGTTGACGCTCCACGCATAATCGCGGGAAAAACCCGTCTCCGTCTGCCGCTGGTAGTTGCTGGACAAAAAGAGCAGGGGATTTTTGTCGGCTTTGGCGAAGTTCACCCGTTCCTGTGCCGCCTGAATTTGCGCCTCGGCAGATCGCAACTCAGGGCGATGGGCAAGGGCTTGGGTCAAAAAAGTTTCCGTCTGCAGGGCTTCCGACGATGGGGTAATCGGTTCGGGCAAAGGGGCGACTTCAATGGGGGCATTCGTCGGACGACCCAACAATTGGTTGAGTGCTGCTTTCGCTAAAGCGACGGCGTTTTGTGCCGTCAACAATTGCTCTTGAGCCGCCGCCAACTCCGCTTCCGCCCGCAAGACATCAAAGCGGGGCGCGACACCCGCTTCCAACCGCGCTTTCGCCGTCTTCAAGACGACTTGCACCCGCTCCACCGATTGGCGGGCGACTTCTTCCAATGCCTGAGCCGCCAAGACATCGGCGTAAGCCTCCGTCACCCGCAAAGTCAGTTGCGCCCGAGTCGCTTGCAGTAAGGCATCGGAGGCGTCCACGAAGTATCTGGCGCTGCGGATGTTCGCCGTGAAGCGCCCGCCGTCGTAAATGCTTTGGCGAAGTTCTAAGTTCAGCAATTGCGTGGACGGACGCACGACGGAAATCTCGCGGGGCGGGTTGGGTGGTGGCAAAGGGACGGTGAAACTGACGGTCGGACCTTGCTGCCGTTGCGTGCCCGTGAGGTTCAGTTCAGGGCGCCATTGCGCCTGCGCTTGGCGCAAGCGGGCTACCGACGCTTCCCGCTGGCTCAGCGCCAGCCGAATTTGCGGGTGCGTCCGCAAGGCAATCTCCACGCACTCTTGCAGCGTCATTTGTTGGGCGAACGAAATGCCCGATGCAATGCAAACCGCCACACAAGCAAGGCTCAATCGCCTCATGACCGTGAACCACCTTCCTGCTTTTTTGCCGAAGGATGGGGCAGCATGCCATAGACGAGCAATCGCACTAAGCCCCGAACGAAGCGCTTGGGGGGCAATCGGTGCAGGATGGGCGTAAGGCGATGTTGGGCGATGAAAAACTCCATCAGCGTGCTGAAAAAGACGCGGGCGAAAACTTCGGCGTCCACATCCTTGCGGATGACGCCTGCCCGCTTTTGGCGAGCCAGATAGCGACAAATGAGTTCCTTAACCGTCTTGGCGACGACACCGACGACGCGGGCGACTTTAGGGTTGCGCTCCACCTCGCTGCGGAGCATCAGGGCGAAGGGAGCGTTCTCGTGAAGCATCGTCAGGTAGGCGTGGGCGATTTCCGTCAGCGTCTCTTCCAGCGTCGGCTTATGGGGACGACGCAAAATCTCGGCGACCATTTCAGGGAAGCGATAGCGTTGCAGGATCGCCCGCAGCAAAGATGCCTTGCTGTCAAAGTAGTGGTAAATCAGCCCAGGCGCCACGCCGCAGGCATCGGCGATGTCGTCAACGGTCGTGCGGTCAAACCCCTTCTCGGCGAAGAGGTGCATCGCCGCCTCCAAGATTTGCTCCCGTCGGTCATCGCGCTGAAGGCGCACCCGCCGCTTCGTCCGCTTCGCCGTCAGCAATTCCTTCACCGTCCGTCGCTGTTGATTGAACGCTCATTCAACAAAAGGCGGTCGGAAAGTATGGCAGCAGCGGGGCGGGTTGTAAAGGGCGACCGAGGGTGTTCGGAAAGGGAGGGCGAGGCTCCTGCCGAGCCGAAAATTTCGGTAATTGGGCAGATAGGCAGTTCGGGGGAATGAGGCTCACCAGGAGGTTCGCCCTCCCATTGGGCTCATTGGGCTCAATTTCCGAACACACTCAGGGCGACCCTCAGGACTTTCACTTTAGGGCAGAGGTGATGCATCGCCCGTTCAAGGGCTTCACCACTGGCAAGAGCGTTCAACCCCTTTCGGCTTGACGATGGGTTCGCTGCCTTTGGGTCAGGTTCACCCCGTTCAAGGCTTCAGGCGTCACAATTTTGCTGGCGGATGACAAAAAGGAATTGGCAAACCAAAGGCTTGGTGATGGTCATGCGGGTCTTGCTTTACACGGGCAAAGGCGGAGTCGGCAAAACAAGCGTTTCGGCGGCGACGGCGCTTTGGTGCGCTGAGCGAGGCTATCGCACTTTGGTGATGAGCACCGACCCCGCCCACTCGTTGGCGGATTCCTTCGCCCAACCTATCGGCAGCGAACCGACCCCGTTGGCGGACAACCTTTGGGGCTTGGAGATTGACCCTTTCCGTGAGATTGAGGAGAACTGGGCGACGGTCAAGGATTACCTCGTCACCCTCTTTGCGTCGCAAGGCGTCAGCGACATCGTTGCCGAAGAGTTGTCCATCCTGCCTGGCATGGACGAACTTTTCAGCCTGCTAAAAATCCGCCAGTTTTACGAGCGCAACGCTTACGATGTCATCGTCGTGGATTGCGCCCCGACGGGAGCGACTTTGCGCTTGCTGCATTTTCCCGAGATGATTGGCTGGTATATGCGGCGGCTTTTCCATGTGGAGCGGAAAGTCGTCAGCGCCATCCGCCGCTTCCGCGACGAACTCTTTTCCGTCCCCTTGCCCGGCGAGGAAGTTTACGACACGGTAGAGCGCCTTTACAAGCGCATCAGCGAGATGAAGGCGGTCTTGGCAGACCCCGAAGTCACTTCCATCCGCCTCGTCCTCAACCCCGAAAAGATGGTCATTGAAGAGACGCGCAGGGCTTACACCTACCTGAACCTTTTCGGCTTCGTCTGCGATGCCGTCATCGCCAACAAGGTGTTGCCTGACGAAGTGACTGACCGCTACTTTGAGCGTTGGAAAGCATCACAACGGCGCTATCTGGAAGAGGTGGAAGCATCTTTCGGCGATTTGCCGATCTTTCGGGTTCGCCTTTACGAGCAGGAAGTCGTCGGCTTGGAAGCGCTGCGGCGAATGGCTGCTGACCTTTACGGCGACCGCGACCCGACCGAACGATTGGCGAAAGACGAACCGTTGCGCATCCGAAAGCGGGGCGACGATTACTTGCTGGAGTTGCGCCTCCCTTTCACCCAAAAGGGTGAGGTGCATTTGCGGCGTAAGGGGGATGAACTCATCCTGCGGGTTGGGGGCATCAAGCGCCACCTCGTTTTGCCCCACATCTTGGCGAAGCGGGAAGTGAAAGAGGCGCGTTTGGACGGCGAATGGCTGAAGGTGCGGTTCGCCGAAAAATCAAGGTGACGAAGGCGGATGGGCTTCTACCGCCATCACGCCCATCCCGACAGGCAAAGTAGCGGTCACCTGAAGCGTTTGGGTGTCAACGACGCTGACCGTCCCATCGTCCTGATTGCCGACAATGAGCCACTTGCCATCCCGACTGACGCAACCCCGATGAGGACGCTTGCCGACTTTCACCGTCCCGACAACCTGCAGCCGTTCCACATCTATGACCGTCACATCGTCGCTGCCTGCATTGAGCACATAGACACGCTTGCCATCGGGCGAGGGAACGGGCATGCGGGGATTGATGCCCACTTTCAATGTCGCCAAGACTTGCAAATCGGACGCCTGCAAGATGGTGGCGTCGTGGCTGTCAAAGTTGGTGCAAACGATGCGCCCCTTCGCCCACGCCAAAAGCCAGGGACGCTTCCCGACCGTCGCTTGGGCGACGATTTTCCCTTCGGGCAAGGCGATGGCAAATACTTCGTTAGAACTTCGGCAATTGGTGAACGCCCTTTTCCCGTCGGGCGAAAGGAGCATGTCGTAAGGAGATGCGCCAACCAAGATGCGCTGAGTTTCTCGGCGGGCGGCGATGTCCACGAGGCTCACGGCGTTAGCACCTTCACAGGCGACCAAAAGCCAGCGACCGTCGGGCGTGACGGCAGGGATGCGAGGGATTTCGCCGACAGCGATTTCACCTGCGACTTTGAAGGCTTGAAGGTCTACGACGGAAACGGAAGCGCTTTGCGTGTTGGTAACGAA
>Ga0079995_1063103_pt1 | contig 19459 bp, 17 predicted proteins | sample FaiFalFF_MnMetaG_2_FD_69198 | JGI IMG/M metagenome (GOLD analysis project Ga0079995, IMG submission 69198) | Freshwater microbial communities from Yellowstone National Park, Wyoming, USA - Fairy Falls C (FF_Mn_C) (SPADES assembly) (version 4) | ecosystem: Environmental > Aquatic > Freshwater >...
CTGCTTTTGGCGTGAGCGTGAGAGCCTCCCGTAGATGCGTAGCTATGCGGGGGAGGAGTGTAGGCTCTGGGTAGTTGATGGTGTGGTGAGATAGGGTGAGCTGCCTTATGGGGGCCAGGCCTTGGATGACATTGGTAGTGAAGACTTCTTGGGCATGGGCTATGGATTCTGGGCGTGTTAGGGTTTCTTGGATGGGAATATGGAGGGAGGTAGCCAAGGCTATGATTTGGGCGCGGAGAATGCCCGCTATGGCGCCCGTGGAGAGAGGGGGGGTATGGAGGGTTTTCCCGTCAAACCAGAAGAGATTGGCGCGAGTGGTTTCGGCTACATAGCCTTCCTGACTCAGGAGCAGGGCGTCGCTGTAGCCCCTTTGGGAGGCATAGTAGGCTGCTTGTACATAAGGGAGGGCGCTTAAGGTCTTAAAGCGGCTCCAGGGGGTTTCTACGAGGAGCGGATGGGGATAGAGGATGAGGTTTTGGGCTGAGCTGAGGGGATAGGAAGGGTTTTCAGGCAGGGGCTGAGCGATGAGCCAGAGCAGGGTCTCCTGAGTAAGGGGCGTGTAAGCCCCCTCTCCGGCCCGGATAAGTAGAAGTTTGAGCCGTCCATAGCGAAGGCGGGCCGAGAGGGCATAGAGCTGTGCTTCTATGGACTCCCAGGGGCAGGGAAGTCGGAGGGCGAGAGTTTCTATGGCTTGGGTGAGGCGGGCCCGATGGGCGGCCCAAAATAGGGGTTGGCCTTCCTGCAAGCGAATCGTCTCAAAGACGCCATCACCGAAGCTCACGCCCCGATGGGGTGGGGGGCTCTCCTGCCAAGAGCCTTTGGTATAGTGGAAAGCCCACATGGTAAGCGAAGTTAGCGAGGGCCTCAAAAGCGGCTGAACGGTTCCAGCGGCGGTCTCCCACCCAGTTGGAAATGACCCGCAGGGCATAAACGGGAAGACCCAAGCGGGCTCCAAACCGCAAGTAGGCGGCATTTTCTTGGGTTTCCAAGGCGGCATGGGGGTAGGCGCGCCTCCAAAAGGCCGCTTCTTTGCGGCAGGCGCTCACGCTTTCTATGGTTAGCCCCGTTACCTGGGGTAAGTCCAGCGGCATGGCGGTACTTTCAACTTGCAGGGGGAAATCTCCCAGCAAAGTAGCCGGCAAGGGCTCTAACCGCCGCAGGGTGCGCCTTCCAAGGGCTGCCCAAAGCTCTCGCCGTACCTGTACACCCGTATACAAGGGGAAGCTTCTGTCGTACGTGCCCGCTAAACCCAACACGATGATAGCCTTAGGCGTGCCCCGACTCTGCAAGCGGTACCAGAGAGCCTCGGTAGTAGCAACAGCCCCCACCCCCGTCACATAAATCTCGCACTTCGCTTCTGGCCACATCCGTCGAATAGCCTGTGCCTCCACAGCACTGGGCGTGCACAGCCAGACTTCACCGTCCAAAGCCAATCACACAAATATCGTCTGTCTGTTCTATGTCCCGCCGCCACGCTTCCATAGCCCATTGAATAGCTGCTTTTTGCTGGGGAGGTGACTGCCGTGAGATATCCAGAAGTAGCGCCTTCAAACGACGACTCTTGAATTTGCATATCTCCTCCTCACCGCTTGCCAATTTAGCATAGCCAAACTGATCTACAATACCATCCGTGAAGAGATAATACCGATATCCTCCTTCGAGAGGAAGCTCATGAACCATAAAGGGAACCTGCATTCGGGCTTCTCCCAGGCTACGAGCCGTACCCCTGTAGACGCTAATCTGATTATCGGGGGTGACTTGATAGAGAGGTCGTTTAGCGCCACAGAAGAGAATCCCATGTTTTTTTTCATCTATTACCACCAAGGCCAGGTCAATGGTGTCCCATACCTTGATAGCACGCAGAGCGCTACTTTTTTCATGGAGAAGATGGTGTAGACGAAGGTCCATTTCCTCCAGAATCTTCTCCGGCTGGTCAGGGGACGCATATTTAGAAACCTCACTAAGAAGGGTGAGTCCAATCAAACTCATGAAAGCCCCGGGCACCCCATGCCCCGTAGCGTCTCCGACCGCAACAAGGTGAACCGCCTCATTAGGACGCGCATAGTAGTAAAAGTCCCCACTGACTACGGCACAGGGCATATAAAGTACAAATCCATTAGGCAATTGCGATTCCAGTTCTATATCCGAAGGCAGGAGTGCCAGCTGGATCCTTCGGGCATACTCGATACTCTCTTGAATAGCTTTATCTTTTTGCTCTATCTCGGCTAACTTTTCCATAAGCTCACCGGAGAGCCGTTGTAACTCGGCATTCGAGAGGGCCAGCTCTTCATTGGTGACATTTAGCTCCTCGTTGATTGATGCGAGCCGCCGGGCATTTTCGTACTCGCTTTTGGCGAAAGCATAGCGCAGCCATGCCAGTAGGGGGCTAATCGCCAGGAAAAAGATAATGAAGGCTCCGCCTTTTTGGAGGATTTCGAGGGGAGAGAGGTGAGGGGCGGTCCCGAGGAGGAGAGCCAGCCCGGCGGTATTGAAGAGCATGAGAATGGTATAGAGGATAGGGGGCATGAGAAGGAGTAAAGCATACCCAATCAGCACTACCCCGTACCCTAAGAGATGCGTCACAAGGACATCCGGGTTAGCAAAGGAAGACACATACGCATCAGAAAGGGCGTTGATGACGAAGGAAACCCCTGCATGAATGTCTGGGTTCCATCGCCATCGCCATACGCCTATGGCTAAAAAGATGAACACAGCCACGGCGCCTAAGCGCGCCCCAATGGAAAGAGCCGTGAAACGCGTGGTCGGGTCCAGATAGTCTGTCGTGAATATGTGCAGGGGAACAAGCGTAGCTTGGGCGAGGAGGATAAGCGGTAAAGCTTTGCGTTGGAGAGCAGCTCGGGCTTGTGGCCAAGAGGGGTACTCAGCTAGATTATCTATGGAGAGGAGGTTTCGGATACGCATGCGGACAAAGATAATTGATAGGAACTATGTTCATCTGTATAATCGTGACAGACAACGTGCACTCAAGGGGTCAGCCTGAAGTGATCTTTTTGAGAGGAGGCTTCTTGCTTAGAGATTTCAGGGGATTTCTATGCCGATGACGAGGATGTCGTCGGTTTGCTGGTTTTCGCCCTGCCAGGAGTGGATGGTGTCTTCCAGGATTTGTTTTTGTTGGGGGAGGGGGAAGTTTTGGAGGTCGCGTAGATATTCCAGCCAGGCGCGGGTGCCCCAGCGCTTGCCTTCGGGGCCGCCTACCTGGTCTTGCACGCCATCCGAGTAGAAGTACAATCGGTCTCCGCTCTTGAGCTCTAAGGAGCTTTCTTTAGCGGCCCGCCCTAAAAGTTCTCCAAAGCTAAAAGGATGGGCTTCCAGGCGGGTAACCATGCCATTTCGTACCCAGGCGCCTCTCCCTCGCATGGAGAGGTAAGCGAGCTTGCGGCGGTGGAGGTCTATCAGAGCGATGGAACCGTCCACGGTGAGCGAGACCGGGAGCTTATGGCGGAAAAGCTGTCCCAGCCGACTATCTAACTCTTCAGCCAGCATTTCGGGACTCCATATGCCGCGCTCCAGCACTAAATGTCGGAGGTTTTCAATGAAGAGGGTACTCACGAAGGCGCCGCTCACCCCGTGTCCGATGCTGTCCCCTACGAAAACAAGCACCCGTCCCTTGTCTTCGTGCATCCAGACAAAGTCTCCGCTTACGACCTTAGGGGCTTGAGCAAAACAAAATAGGGGATAGAGAAGGTGTGGCCTTCATCGGAGAGGGGTGGCATCAAAAGCTGTTGGAGCGTACCTGCAAACTGTAAGTTTTCTCGCAGCTCTTCGGCGATGAGGGCGCGTTCTCGGCGCAGGGCTTCCTCTAAATCTTTTTGTTTGGTGATCTCAATGCGCATGGAGATGTAGCGGTAGGGATAGCCATCGGCATCCAGGAGGGGGCCTACGGTGGCACAGACCCAGTAATGGGAGCCGTCTTTGCGGCGGTTTTTGACTTCACCTTGCCAGATTTTGCCTGCCTTGATGGTATCCCACAACTCTTTGAAGACACTTTTGGGCATGTCGGGGTGGCGAATGATATTGTGGGGCTTACCAATCAGCTCGTCTAAGCTATACTGGGAGACTTCGCAGAACTAAGTGATGATGCCCCGGGTGTCGGTTTCGCTGACGATGGCAAAGGCATCTACGAGCGCAGTGCGGTCGCGTAGCTCCCGCTCCAGCGCCTCCATATGCTCCTGAAGGATAACGTAAGAACTTTCATACTGAGAGAGGTGCTGGGAGAGCTCTTGAATCAGTTTGACGAGGTCCGCAGAAAGGGCACTCATAATTCACTTTGAAGAGAAGTTTCTAAGAGGAAAGAAAAAAGCCTAAAAGTGGGGAGGGGTTTGGGCATTTTGGGGGCGGAGTTTTTGGAGGCGGTAGGCTTGGAGGATGTCTTGGTAGCTGGAATGGCGGGCGCTGAGCCAGTTTACGGCGAGGAGGGCGGCGCTTTCGGCGGCACGGGGTGGAGTAAGGGCGATAGGGGCTTGACGAGCGGCTTCATGGAAGAGGATATTGAGCAGGTTTTCGGGAAGGGCTGCGGAAGGGACGGGCATGACGATAAGGAGCGTTTGGGGGGCATTCAGGGAAATCAGAGGTAAAAGGTAGGCACTTTCTCCGCAGGCCCAGAGGGCCACCGGATAGTGAGCGAGTTCTTGAAGAAAGCTCTGAAGAAGGGAGAGACTCGGCGGCTGAGGTAAAGATTTGTCCTGGTAAGTAATCCCCAGCCGAGTCAAGAGATTCCGTGCATCGGCTAAAGCCTCATACTCAGAGCTGGATGCGGAGAGGAGAAGGAGCTCATTCATGTAGCAAAGGTAACAATTATTGGCCGATGCAAGGGGGCTAGGGGGGTAGGTTTCGCGGGGTAGGCGCGTAATTTTGTACGATGGGCCGGTTAGCCGAAGAGGTACTCCGGCGAGCGGATATTGTGGAGGTGGTCAGCAGCTACATCCCGCTCAAAAAGCGAGGGGCCAACTACTGGGCCTTATCGCCCTTCAAACCGGAAAAGACGCCCTCATTTGCGGTGAGCCCATCTAAGCAGATTTTCAAGTGTTTCAGCAGTGGTAAGGGGGGGAATGTGATCCGATTCGTGATGGAAATGGAGGGGATTTCGTATGGGGAGGCACTGCGCAAGCTGGCCGAGCGGTATGGCATCCCAGTGACGGAAGAGTTTGAGCGGGGTGGGGGGAAATCAGCCCGCGAGCGCTATCTCAGTATCTATCGGGAAGTGGTGCGGTTTTATCGGGAAGCGCTGCACCAGTCCCCAGAAGCTCTAAACTACCTGAAAAGGCGGGGCCTGCGAGAGGAAACTATAGAGAAGTTTCTTCTGGGGTATGCGCCGGCGGGGTGGGATACGCTCACGAAACGGCTTCTGGGATTAGGTTATGAGGAAGCGACGCTGGTGGAGGCAGGGGTAGTCAGCCGATCGGAAGAGACAGGACGGCTCTATGACCGCTTTCGGCATCGGATTATTTTTCCTATTCAGGATGAGCGGGGGGAAGTGATTGCCCTGGCGGGGCGGACTCTCTCAGAGGACCCTCAGGAACCTAAATATCTCAACTCACCGGAAACAGCCTTTTACAAGAAGTCGGAAGTTTTGTATGGATTTTTTCAGGCGAAGGGGGCTATTCGGAAGGCAGATCGGGTGCTGGTAGTAGAGGGGTATATGGATTGCCTGAGGCTTCATCAAGAGGGGATAGGGGAGGTGGTGGCGGTGAGTGGGACGGCTCTGTCCGAAGTGCAGGTGCACGTTTTACGGCGACACGCTCGGCGGATGTATTTGGCGTTTGATGCGGATACAGCGGGCGAAATGGCCGCCGAACGAAACATAGAGCCTGCCTTAGCTGGGGGATTTTTGGTGTATGTAGTGCGCTTTGAGGGGGGTAAGGACCCCGATGAGTATGTCCAGAAGGTAGGCGCCGAAGGCTTTCGGCAGGCCGTGGAAGGGGCCATAAGTTGGGTGCGCTTCCTGGTAGAACGAATAGGTATAGATCAGACGGAAAAGCGGTATGTCTTGTATGAGCGGTTGGGGCAGCTGCTCTTACGGGTGCCAGACCCCTTTTTGAGGCGGGCGTATGCGGACGAGATTCAGAGGCTGGTAGGGATAGAGCCTTCGTTTTGGGAGAGTTTTGGGGGAGTGATGCGGGGGGAGGGGCCTCTGAGGAGAGCTTCTAGTGGGGAGAAGCTCAGAGCAGACAGCGAGCTTTTACGACTATGGGTAAGTTATCCGTACTATGAGTATCGGGGGCGGCCGTTATGGGAGGTTTTACGAGAGGCGGTGGGCGGGATGACTTTTTCAGAACCCAATTTGGAAGCGCTGCGACAGGCGCTCATAGAGTTACCCTGGGAGGAAGGGGGATTAGAGGGGGCACTCCTTTTAGAGCGACTCAGGGAAGAGGTGCGGGATTTAGCGGCGGCCCTTATGGTAAGGCGCTTGAACTTGAGCGAAAACTGGAAACAGTGGGACGATACGCCCTTACAGGAAGATCCCAGCGAGGTGTTTGAGACAAACTATCGCCGCTTAGCCCTGGACCACATCCAGAAACTCTTAGAAGAAAATCAACAAATCTTGTCCAGTTTATCGCCGGAGGTGCCTGCATATCGGGAGCATTTAGAGCTACATCGGGTGCTTTTAGAGAAGCGACGGGAAATAGCGGAGCGAGATGGGATTATTTTGCCGTATCGTTTAAGGGAGGTTTAGGGAAGGGTTCGGCTCCCGATACCACTCCTTATACATGACATAACGGCTGGCATAAGCTTCAAGACTTTGGAGGTGGGCGTCGGAGAGGGGCTTAATGGGTTTGGCCGGGATGCCAGCGTAGAGGTAGCGAGGCTGGAGTTTCATGCCTTCTGGAACCAGGGCACCAGCCGCAATAAGGGTTTCGTCAGGAACTTCGGCATGGTCTAAGATAATAGCCCCCATGCCAATCAAAACGCGGTTACCGATTTTGCAGCCATGCACGATCGCTCCATGACCAATCGTAACTTCATCGCCAATTTCCAGGGGCGCTTTCTGATAGGTGCAATGCAAGATGGCCCCATCTTGAATGTTGGTGCGATTGCCGATCCGAATGTAATGCACATCGCCTCGGATGACGACATGATACCAGATACTGCAAGATTCGCCAATCACGACATCGCCGATGATGACGGCGGTTTCGGCAATGAAGGTATTAGGTCCGATCTGGGGTGTTTTTCCGAGGAGGGGACGAATGATGGGCATACTCAAAAATAAGAAGATTTAGAGAGACGCTGACGTAAAAATACCGGCAGCCCATTGGATGGCAGGGGGAGGTAGGGGGATGTGGATTTTAGGGTATCCAGGTTTCTTCGGTGGTTTTGCCTTCGTTGTTGATGTAGGTCCAGACGAGGAGGTTTTCGGAGAGTTGGATGATTTCGCGGGTTTCGGTGGTGGAGCCGAGGGAGAGGGTGAGGAAGCGGTTGTTATTGGTGAAGCGGAAGGTGCCGGTGGCGGATGGGGAGGGTTCGTCGGGGAGGCAGGTGGTGGGGTTTTGGAAGGATAGGGACTGGTCGGAGCGGAAGGTCCATCGGTCGTCGGAGCGGCAGGGGGGGAGAGGTTGGGTGGTGCTGGCGATGGCGAGGGTTTGGAGGCGCCAGGTGCGAGCGCTGCCGCCGGTAAGGAGCTGGAGCGGGTCTGAGGAGGGATTAGGTTGGGGCTTATCGGGCTGGCAGCTCCAGAGGAGTAAAGAAAGGATGAGGAGGGGAAGGATAGCGCGCATGAGTCAAATTTAGGGGTGGATGGGCCAGTGGGGCTGGTCTTTGGGAGGGCGCCACTGGAAGGCAGGGAGGAAGGGCGGATGAGTCAGGAGGAGTTTGATGGGGATGAAGCGGCCCTGGGGATGGTTTTCTAAGCGGAGGTAGGAGGGTTGGCGGTTAGGGCCGAGAGTAAGGAAGAGGGACTGAGCGCGGAGAATCTCGTGGGCGCCCTGGTAATGTGAGCCCTCAGCCTGGTAGTAGATGGCGCGCAGGTTGTGAAGGTACCGGATAGGCGTAAAAGCTTCCAAAGTAGAATCCCATTTTGCGATAAGGCTATCGCTGCGCACTTGGTGGTAGAAGCGCAGGAGGGTATCTACCTGGCTGGCCGTGAAGACGCTACCAGCAGCAAGAAGGGAGTCAGGGGTATTTTGGGGGAGGGTAAGGCGGACATGGCGGGCAAAAAGCTGATAGGGATGGCTGTAGAGCCAAGCTCGGCCAAAGAGGAAGAGATTTTGGGTGAGGGTATCGTAGAGGATGGTATCGGCCATGGCGGAGAGCGGGGGACGCAGAAAGGCGGCTTCTCCAATCAGGTAAAGGCGAGGGGGAATGAGAAAGGCCAGTTGGCTTTGGAGGAAGGCTGTATCGCGTTCGGTAAAGAGGAAGGCGGCGATATTTTCTTTGAGGGTGAGGGTGTCGGGGTGCCAGAAAGCGCTGTCGGCCATGCCCCAGCCTTTGCCGGTGCGGCTTTGGTAGAAGACATTACAAGCGGCGAGGCCTGTATCGGCCTTCTGGTCGTAAAAGGCGTAGTCTGCTCGGAGGAAAATTTCGGGTGTGCGCCACGCGACCTGGCCGTAGAGGGTCAGGAGGCTTTCTTGGCGCTGCCATTGGCCGCTATGAGCAAAGAGCGTTTCGGCCTTGAGGGTATTATATAGGGTGAAGGGGGTGGGGAAGGTAGCCATGAGCGTGCTCGTATGATAGAGGAGGCTGTCGGTAAAAACCTGATAAGGGGGGTGTTCTATTCGGACCTGCTGGGTGAAGGTGACGGTTTCGGTGGGGAGGTGGTAGGTAGCGTAAAGGCTATAAATGGTGCCGCTTGTGTCGGTGAGGGAGCCTCCTCCTGTGTAGGAGGCGGTTTCGGTCTGGCGGTCGTAGGTGAGCCGTTCGGTGCGTAGCGTAGTCGTACCGAAGGTAGCTACGACTTGCCCCTCATAGGTGAGATGGCGGGTAATAGGGTCGTATGAAAGACGAGCGGAGGAGATGGTGCCGCTTTGACCGATGAGGGTGCGGACGGAGCCCCGGGCATAAAAGGCGGTATTCTGGTAGAGGTCAGCCTCGTCACAGAAGAGCTGGATGGTGTCTTGGCGAAGGGCTACGGCGCCTTTGAGGTGGCGCACTTCGTCTGTGCCGCTAAGCTCCTCGGCATTTTCTATGATGACGGTTTGGGCGGTGGCGAGGGTGATTAGTGCAAGGTAGCGGCGTAGCATAAGATGTTGACGCCCATTTGTAAGGCGAGTTCGCGCACGTGGGGGGGGTCTTTATGGATTTCAGGGTTTTCCCAGCCATCGCCGAGGTCTGCCTCATGTGTGAGGAGAGCCACCAGTTTATCGCCATAGAAAAAGCCGTAGAGTTGCGGGGGTTTGTTATCGTGTTCGTGGACTTTGGGCAGGCCATACGGGAATTGGTAGTAGCAGGAGAAGATAGGATGGTTAGCGGGGAGGGGTTTGAGCTGACCTTCTGGGAAGATTTGTCGGAGGGCTTCCTGAGCGTAAGGGAAGAAGCCGTAATCGTCGTCTAAGAGGAGGAGGCCGCCTCCGAGGAGGTAGGTGCGGAGGTTTTGTGCTTCGGGGGCGCTGAAAGTGATATAGCCGTGACCGGCGGCATAGAGAAGGGTAAAGCGAGCCAGGTTAGGGTCAGAGGGGGAAACGACTTCCTCTTGAAGGGCGAGGGGCATCGGTGCGTGCTCAGCAGCATATTGAAGGAGGTTAGAGAGGGCGGTGCGATTACCATACCAGTCCCCACCTGTGTACTGGAGCTTTCCGATGCGAATAAGGGGGCGGTTTTGGGCGTAAAAGAGAGAAAAAGAAAGCACCAGCATCAGGCGCATGGGAATGCAAAGATAACGATGAGCAGGGGCAAGAAACTCTCTCAAAAGACCAACCCCTTATCTATTCCCCCGCTGAGATCAGGAAGCTCCCCTATATCTCCTTTTAGGCCGCTATCCAGCTAAGACCGTAGGAGTGAGGTGACCCAACGCGAGGAGACACCCTTATAGGCGTGTAGAAAGCGAAAAATTCGGTTTTTTTAAGGCCAGAGGGTGCAATGCCCTATGAAGTGGGGAGGGGTATTCTCGAGGAGGCGAAGTTATACCATTTCCCATTATAAACTTTCTTTTTGGACGGCGGCCAGCGCCCAAAGGGTGCTGGCCGCCGCCGTGAGGGCGCGCCCATCCCCTCTTCACACTAAGAAAGCCTTGGCCTCAAAATGGTATTAGGCTCTTTCCCCTCTCTGCTTTTCTACTTTTGCCAGGCGTCATCCATGTAGTCGGGCACGCCGGGTTTGCGAATCGCTTGGCTGCTAATGTAACGGATCGTCTCTAATCGGATATAGGCTGAGCTGCGATCGGTATCTATTTGAGCAAGAAAGTTCCACTCTTGATACGGGACCATGGCTACCTCGCCTATGGATCGTACTTGGAGCTGGGCTAAGAGGCGGGGAAGCACGAGGTCTTTGATAGTGAGGAAGTCGGGGTTGTCTTGGTGGAGGCGGGTGAGGGTAGTATCCAGGAGGGATACCAGACCTTGGGTGAGGCTGGGGGAGAGGGGATAGTTTAGAGGCACGCGCAGTTCATAAGTGATGTGGTGGCGGTTGCAGGCGCGCTGTTCTATTCGGAGCTGCTTTTGGGGGCTGAGGTAGAGGATTTCGGTTTTGGTGCGGGGGTCCCATTCATAGCGGTACATGTAGGGCCAGAAGGGGGGAACGATGGGGCGGAGGGAATCTGGGGAAAGGCGGCAATCACCAGTAAGGGGGTTCTGGCTGATTTGGATTTGCGCAAAGGTGTAAGAGGAAGCTAGGAGGGACAGGGCGGCAAAAAAGCGCATATTATGAGCTTTTTGGGTCAAAGGGTAAGGGCCTCAGGAGGAGAGCGCCCTTACCGAGGGTAGGGTCGGCGTGCGCTACGGCCTGATAAGTAAAGAGGAGCGCTTTTTCTACGCTTTCTGGGAGCGAAAAGCCATGAGCTAAGAAGGCTGCGATAGCCGAGGCCAAAGTACAGCCTGTGCCGTGGGGAGGCTTGTTTAGAGGTATGCGGGGATGCGAGAAAGTATAAGTCCTGCCCTCGTAAAGCAGGAGGGAGATGACGTTCCGGTCCTGCCAGTCGGCATGGCCGCCTTTGAGGAGCCAGGCAGGGCCTGGATAGCGCTGAGCTAAAGTGTGGAGGAGCGACTCCATTTCGGAGAGAGAGGTAGGTAGGGGTTTTTCTGTTAGGGCGGCTGCTTCGGGCAGGTTGGGAGTTACTATGGTGGCTTGTTGGATGAGCTCTTTTAGGGCGTTTTCGGCTGGGACCTCTAAGAGACGGGCACCCGTAGCGGCAATCAGCACCGGGTCCACAACAAGGGGGATGTCCGAGGCCTCTTCTTGAAGAAAAGTCCGCACCGTCTGAATAATTTCGGCGTTAGCGAGCATGCCGGTCTTGATGGCATCGGGCCGTAAATCACTACAGACCGCTCGCAGCTGAGCTTCCACAAAGCGGCCCGGCACAGCGTGGATAGCCGTTACGCCTAAGGTATTTTGGGCCGTGAGAGCCGTTATGACGCTCGTTCCGTGCGTCCTCAAAAAAGCGAATGCCTTGAGGTCTGCCTGAATACCAGCTCCCCCAATACTATCAGACCCAGCAATCGTAAGAACAACCGGAAGCGAGCGCTTCATTGGCCTTGTAAGGCCGCCTGCACCTTTTGCGCCGCTTCAGCTAACTCCACCGCCGGAATAATAGGAAGCCCCGACTCCGCAAGAATCTTGGCCGCCAACTCCGCATTCGTGCCCTGAAGGCGCACCACCATCGGCACCGGAATATGTCCAATAATCTTATAGGCTTCTAGAATCCCATTCGCCACCCGATCGCACTGCACAATCCCCCCAAAGATATTAATGAGAATCACCTTGACATTGGGGTCTTTGAGGAGGATTTGGAAGGCCTTAGCGATACGTTCTACATTGGCGCCGCCGCCTACATCCAGGAAGTTAGCAGGCCAGCCGCCAGCCAGCTTGATCATATCCATGGTCGCCATAGCCAGGCCAGCCCCATTGACCATGCAGCCCACATTCCCGTCTAATTTCACATAGCTTAAGCCAGCTTCTCGCGCTTCAGTTTCCAGAGGGTCTTCCTCAGTTACATCTCGCCAGCTCTCTAAGTCTTTATGGCGAATGGCAAGCCCATTGTCTTCTATTTCCAGCTTAGCATCCAGGGCAATGATTTTATCGTCAGAGGTTTTGAGCATGGGGTTAATCTCCAAAAGACTCGCATCTAAAGCATCATAAGCTTTGTAGAGCTTGAGGAGAAAATCTACAGCATTTTTGAAGGCATCCCCGGAGAGGCCAAGGGCATAAGCAACCTGACGGGCTTGATAAGGCATAAGACCTAAAGTGGGATTTATGTGAATTTTGATGATGGCTTCCGGTTTTTGCTTAGCGACTTCTTCTATTTCTACCCCGCCTTCGGCGCTGGCAATAAGAACATCTCGGCTTATTGCTCGGTCCAACGTAAGACTCACATAAAATTCCCGAATAGGAGAAGGACCTGGGTAAAAAGCATCGGCGGTTACATAGATTTTGTGCACGATTTTACCCTGAGGGCCGGTTTGGGGCGTGACGAGCTTCATGCCGATCATTTGGGTGGCGAGGGTGCGCACTTCGTCTAAGGTTTTAGCGAGTTTGACACCCCCGGCTTTTCCGCGGCCGCCAGCATGGACCTGGGCTTTGATGACCCAAGGGCCTTTACCAGTGGGGTCTATCTTTTGGGCTGCTGCGACCGCCTCTTCCGGCGTCTGAGCGACAATGCCCCCCGCCACCGGGATGCCCCACCGCTGAAGAAGCTCCTTTGCCTGATATTCATGCAGCTTCATCGCCTGCAATGTTAGCGAAAAACGCCCTATCTTACCTTTGACCGCTCATGGTAACGTTCCTCACCGGGCCGGGCACGTATATCTCCCTACTTCATCGTACCTTTGACCGCTCGTGGTAACGCTCCTCACCGGGCCGGGCACGCATATCTCCCTACTTCGCTGGGCTTTACAGGAGTCAGGCTACCTGGATAGGATGGTCTCCTATTTTCCGGATTGGGAGGTATGGGATCGGCATGCGCAGCAAGTGGATACCTTTCGCCCTTATCGTTGGCTTACCTGGGCTATGTGGGCGCTTTGGCGGCGCCTGCCCCGCATAGGAAGCCAAGACCATCACCTTGCTTGGCACTTCGCCCTTTATGACTGGCTCACCCGCCAGCGCGTGCTCCTCTCCCCTGTGCTATGGGCCTGGTGGGGAACAAGCCTCTACACTATGCGAAAAGCTCGTCGAGAAGGACGCCTCGTTTTGCTAGAGGCCCATATGTGCCACCCCAAAACCTGGAACACCATAGCTACCTCCCTCTATCAGAAATACCCCTCAAAAAATAAAGCTAACCTCGCTATCCTCCCTCCAAACTATGTGGCACGCTTAGAGGCAGAGCTAAAGGAAGCTGATAAAATTCAGGTCCTTTCCTCCTTCGCCAAGCGCACCTTCATGGAGGCAGGTATCCCAGAAGAGAAACTCTACCTACTACCTCTGGGAGTAGATACGACAATTTTTTACCCAGAGCCTGTGCGGAAAACAGAGAAATTTATAGTTCTGTATGTGGGGCGAATACATCCCTTGAAGGGCATTTCCTATCTTTTGGAATCTTTTTCCTATTTGCGACTTCCAAACGCAGAGCTTTGGCTCATAGGTTCAGTTTCACAGGATATACAGCCCCTCCTCAATCGGTATGTAGGGGATTCTATTCGTTATATGGGAGCTAAACCTTATATGGAGCTGAGAACCTACTACAATCAAGCTTCAGTTGTGGTTTTCCCCACCCTCTTAGATAGCTTCGGAATGGTTATTTTGGAGGCCATGGCCTGTGGGAAGCCCGTAATCGCTACGACGCACAGTGCGGCGCCAGATATTATGAGCGGAAATAATATAGGTTTTCTAATACCTCCCTTCTCATCTGAGGCCATTGCCGAAGCTCTGGAAAAGACTTATCTTATGAGAGACGATTTAGTTGAAATGGGAAGAGCAGCTTATCAGCATATTCTTTCACACTATACACTTTATGCATATCAGCAGAGGGTAGTGGATTACATTCATTTGCTAAAAGGAGCTTATGGATTGGCATAAACTTAAGATAGCTTATCTCCACGGACGCCCTGGCCCCCATCACGTGAGTAAAGCCTTAGCTCAGTCTATCGGCGCCGAGTTTCACTTCATTGATGAGTTTGCTCGCTGGCATGACCTCCCCCTCCCTGCTTGGAAACGATATGTCCGATGGATGCAAAATGCTTGGCACTTCCCCTACGAGGACTTTGATGTTATCTTTTTAGATGGTCCTCATGTCTGGCCTCCCATAGGCAAACTCCTGCGTCGCATTCACACACCCCTTATCCCTAGGCTCGCCAATGAGACTATGTATTTCCTCTACTCAGGGTATCTAAGCGGCTGGAAAGCCAACTTGATGAAGTATGCCTTTGCCCATTATGACGCCTTCATTGCGGCTGGGCAAATGGAGGCGAGATTAGCTAAGGCTGTGCTCGGAGAAAAGTGTCCGCCCGTTTTTACAACTATCGAGGGCGAGGGCATACCTGACGAGAAAGTAGAAAATACTCGGCCTAAAAAGGATTTTTCTTCGCCTATCGTGCTATTGATTGCGCACGGCGTGAGTGGTTGGCGCACCTTCTATAAGGGCCTAGACCTATGGATGGCCACCTTAGAAAGGGTTGCTGCTCGCCTCCCCCACATAAAAGGCTGGGTCGTAGGCCACTGGGACCCCGCCGAAATACAAAGACTCTTTCAACTTTACCCTCGAGCACCAGTTGAATTTTTAGGTCCTCTAAGTGATATTCAACCCATTCTGCAAAAGGCAGGCCTGTATCTCCACCTTGGTAGAGGAGATGCTTTTCCGAATGCGGTCTTAGAAGCTATGGCTGCAGGCCTCCCCGCCATCGTCTCGGAATGGACCGGCACGGCCGAAGTCGTAGCGCAGGTCTGGCCTGAGGGCGTCGTGCCCCTCTCCGTTGAAAAAGCCACCGAAGCCGTCGTGCGCTATTTTTCCTTAACTGAAACCGAAAAAAGGCTCCTCTCCGAGAAAAGTGCTACCCTCATCCGGGAAAAGTATCGTCTTTCGCAGGCTATTGCGGCCTTTCAGAGCGCTTTTGCGGAGGCTCTCAAGGTTGTAGGTTTGCTATAATTTTGTCCGATGGCCGAGCTGACCCTGCCCAAGATGGGCGAGAGCGTAATGGAAGCCCGTATTATCCGGTGGCTCAAAAAACCCGGCGACCGCGTAGAAGCTGATGAACCCGTTTTAGAGATCGCCACCGACAAAGTAGATTCCGAAGTGCCGGCGCCTGTCTCGGGTATCTTGACGGAAATCCGCGTAGCCGAAGGTCAAACGGTGCCCGTAGGGACGGTCTTAGCTATTATTGCCGAGGAAGGGGCTTCTACTTCTGCTTCGGTGGTGGCGGCGCCTGCTGAAGCCGCTCCTGTCCCCGCCGTAGCGGCAGTTTCTAATGGCGAATCCAGCGCGCCAGCGGTGGTCAGTAGTACCTCAACTCCCACTCGGATTCCCGCCCGAGATGGCGATCGTTTCTATTCGCCGCTCGTGCGAACGATCGCCGAGAGCGCCGGCCTGACTCTGGATGAGCTCGCCAAAATCCCCGGCACCGGCATGGGCGGCCGCGTAACCAAAAAAGACTTAGAAACCTACCTTCGTCAGCGCCAGCAGGCTCAGCCTCCCGCCCCTACCCCGACCCTCACCCCCACGACCCAACCCCCAGCTCCCACTACCCCATTACCTACCTCCCTGGAAGCCATCATCCAGTATCTGCAAGAACACTTTATACTCATACCCAAAAAGACTTTTACCCACAGCGGCGCCGTAGAAATCATAGAAATGGACCGCATGCGACGCCTCATCGCCGAAAATATGGTCTATTCCAAACACATCTCCCCCCATGTTACCAGCTTCGTGGAGGCCGATGTAACCCCCGTCGTCCTGTGGCGAGAAAAAGTTAAAGACGAGTTTGAGAAAAAGTACGGCGAAAAACTTACCTTCACGCATATTTTTGTGGAGGTTTTAGCTAAGGTGCTCCGGGAATTCCCTCAGCTCAATGCCTCTGTGGAAGGGGATAAAATCATTCTCAAAAAAGACATTCACATTGGGGTGGCGGTGGCACTTCCAAATAATAACCTGATTGTGCCGACGGTGCGACATGCGGATCGACTGAATTTGGCGGGAATAGCGGCAGTGGTAAATGACCTTGCTAGACGGGCCCGAGCGGGGCAGCTGAAGCCCGACGAGATCACGGGCGGTACCTATACCCTTTCCAATGTGGGGACTTTTGGGAATGTGATGGGGACGCCTATCATTCTCCAGCCGCAAGTGGGAATTTTAGCCACAGGGGCAATTCGCAAGAAACCAGCCGTAGTAGAGACACCAACAGGAGATATGATTGGGATTCGGTACATGATGTTCCTTTCGCATTCCTACGATCATCGGGTGATAGATGGGGCGTTAGGGGGGGCGTTTGTGCGGCGAGTGGCGGATTACTTGGAGGCGTGGGATGTGGAGAGGCCAATATAGGCGACGTGAGAGAGGCCCGTGTTTTCAGTGGCGATAAGTAGGGGGCTTGCTCCTTTCCTTCCTAACGGTACCCCCTCAAAAATTCCAGCTTCTTTACTGCCCCTTCCGAAGAGCCCGCACCGGCCGCTTTCCAGAACCCTCACCCTGCCGCCGAGCTAATATCTCCTCGCACAACTCCAACGTCACCCCCTCTACCTTCGTCCCTTTGGGCAGCGAGTAGCTTTTCCCCTCATAGGTAAAATATAACCCATACCGCCCCATCCGAACCTCAATCCCCTTCTCCGGAAACTGCTTCACTATACCCGCACTCCGAACCGCATTCCCGGTAAGAATCTCCACGGCTTCCTCCAAAGATAGGCTAAACGGGCTATAAGAGGCCGGAATCTTATAGTTTTTGCCCATGTATTTCAGGTAATAGCCATAAGGGCCTTGGTGGACTTCTACGGGATGACCTTCGTGTATGCCAAGAAGGCGGGGGAAGCTCAGAATGGTGAGGGCCTCTTCTAAGGAGAGTGTTTCTAAGCGTTTATTAGGAGGGAGGTTGGCGCGGCGCTTCTCCGGGTCGGTGTCTTCACCCAGCTGAAGATAAGGGCCGTATTTCCCATAGCGGGCATAAACAGGCTTCTGAGAAACCGGGTCATACCCTAAAAGCCGCTGCCGAAGATCAGGGTCCGTAGGAAGACGCTCTACCTTCGGCTCAAACTGCTCGTAAAATTTTCGTATCACCTCCTGCCAGTCAGCCCCCTCCGAAGCAATATGATCTAACTGCTCTTCCATTTCTCGGGTAAAGTCGTAATCCACGATTTCGGGGAAGTGTCGGCTCAAAAAGCGGGTAACCAGAAAACCTAAGTCCGTGGGTACGAGTTTATTCTTTTCTTCTCGGGGGGGAGGCGTGATAGAAGTTTCTTCTATTTGGCCCGAAGGAAAAAGATGGAGCTCTCGGTAAGCTGGAAGGGGGGTTTGTACGGTTTCTCGGCGGATGTAGTTGCGCCGAAAGAGGGTTTCAATGGTAGGCACATAAGTGGAGGGGCGGCCAATGCCGCGTTCTTCTAATTCTTTGACGAGGGTGCCTTCGGTATAGCGGGTGGGGGGAGGGCTCCACTTTTCCCGTAGGATGAATTCTTTCCAGGGGTAGAGCTGGTCCTTGCTAAGGTCAGGGAAGGGCGTTTCTTCGGTTTCTTCCCGAGGTATTTGATAGAGGCGGCGGAACCCCTCAAAAACCAGTCTTTCCCCTTCGGCGGAGAAGACCAGGGGGGGGTTCGTGGGGGGATCGGCCTCTAAGAGGATGCGCGTTTTTTCGTAGCGGGCGGGTTTCATTTGGCTGGCGAGGGTACGGCTCCAAATCAGCTGATAAAGACGTTTTTCGTCGGGTGTGTCGCCGGCTTCCCTCTGGCTGGGGTCGGTCGGCCGAATGGCTTCATGGGCTTCTTGGGCAAAGGCTTGCTTTTTTCCGCTGTGATCTCGGGGTTGTAGATAGTTTTCCCCGAAGGCCTGCCGAATCACTTCATGGATTGCTTTGAGGGCTTCGGGAGCCAAATGCGTGGAGTCGGTGCGCATGTAGGTAATGTGGCCTTTTTCGTAGAGAGCCTGAGCCGTCATCATGGTCCGACGAATGGAAAAACCGAGTTTCCGCTGGGCCTCCTGTTGCAGGGTAGAAGTAGTAAAGGGCGGAGGCGGGTTTTCTTGGTGTTCTTTTTTCTGGATGTCCGTAATGCGGAGTTGTCGGCCTACTAAGGCGCTGCAGAGGGCTTGGGCTTCAGACAGCTGAGCGAAGGCTGGCTTGACAAGCTTAGCCCAGAAGGGCGAGGCCGCTTCTACAAGGATCCGGCCCTCTATGCTAAGGGTGGGCTGGTGATGGTAAATGGCTTCTTCCCGTTCTACAATCAAGCGAAGGGCAGCAGATTGCACGCGGCCCGCCGAAAGGGCCGTCGGCTTCTTAGAGGAGCTTCCCTTAGCCTGGGGAAACGCCCGCCACAAAAGCGGCGAAAGCTTATACCCCACCAGCCGATCCAAAATGCGCCGCGCCTGCTGCGCATTCACTAAACTCATGCTAATCGGACGTGGATTCTTAAGAGCATTCTGTAAAGCCCGCTCCGTAATCTCATGAAAAGTAATCCGAATAGGCTCTTCCGGGTTTATCCCCAGCGTCTGACACAAATGCCAGGCAATCGCCTCTCCCTCCCGATCCTCGTCCGTAGCTAGCCACACCGAATCTGCCTTACTAACAGCTGACTTTAGCTTCTCAACAATAGCTTTCTTTTCAGGTAAAATCTCATAAACCGGTATGAACCGCTTATCAGGAGTGATTTCCACAGCTAAGCCTTTTTCGGGAAGGTCCCGCACATGCCCCTGCGAAGCTAAAACCTCATACTTGCCCTTGAGAAGACGCGTAATAGTGCGGGCCTTAGTGGGGGACTCAACAATGAGAAGGGGCTTTCCCATACCGCAAAGTAAAACGCTTTTACGGCGTAATTTTGCAAAGTGAAGCTTTCCCTTTGGCTCATAGAGGATGATCCCGTTTGGGTAGAATTAGTCCAGGCCCGCCTGGGAAATAAGTACGAGATTCGGCACTTCGCTTCCATAGAAGAAGCCACCCAAGCCATCCAACGGGAGAAACTCCCTAAAATCATTCTCTTAGACTATCACTTAGGCCCCCAGCAGACGGGCCTCGCCATCCTCAAAGCCCTCCGTAAAAGCGAAAACCCCGATAAACCCCCTTATGTCATTATGCTTTCGGCCCAGGAGGATGTACAAACAGCTGCCGATACCTTTACTTATGGGGCATACGACTATGTCGTAAAGGGCGAACGGGTATGGGATAGACTCAAAATCGCCCTCCGAAATATTGAGCAGACGGAGAAACTCGCTAAGGAAGTGATTGAGCTG
>Ga0079995_1063140_pt1 | contig 19399 bp, 15 predicted proteins | sample FaiFalFF_MnMetaG_2_FD_69198 | JGI IMG/M metagenome (GOLD analysis project Ga0079995, IMG submission 69198) | Freshwater microbial communities from Yellowstone National Park, Wyoming, USA - Fairy Falls C (FF_Mn_C) (SPADES assembly) (version 4) | ecosystem: Environmental > Aquatic > Freshwater >...
TAAAAGTTTAAATTAATCGCTTTATTACTAAAACTTAGGTTATAATTAACAATAGAATTATTAAAAATAACATTAGGAAGGTTTTTAATAATTAAGTTATCTCCTTTTGATAAAATATTTAAAATCCCATCTACTTTTAAGTTGTTATTTATAAAATTTACATTGAATTCTTTAAAATTTAGTGTAAATTCAGAATTCTTAAAATTTAAATAAAAATTGACCTTAGAATTTAATATTTTATTAATCAATTCAAAATCTTGTATATAAATTTCTAAATTTTTTAAAATATCCTTAATTTTAAAGTTATTAATATCAATTAAATCCAATTCGTTTAATTTAAGATAAGAAAAATTTTTTTTATCTTCAAATAAATTAGCAATTAAATTTAACTTATAATTTTTACTTAATAAAAATTTTATATCAACTTGATAACTATAATAATAATAAAGTCCATATAATTTAATATTTAAGTTCTCTAAAAATAAACTTAAAACTTTAAATAAATTTTCTTTTTTTATTAACTGGATAATATCACTTTTAGCAATATAGGAATTATTTAGATTAAACGAAACAAAAAGAGTATTTAAAAAACTATTCCAATCTTTGCCTATATTTATATTACTTTTATCAAGATTACTTTCATTATGAAAATTAAAATATTTATCAAAAGATGGTATTAATCTAAACAAATTAAATGGAATATTAAGTTCAAAATTAGTTAAATATTTATCCTGATTTAAGCTTATCTTTAATTTATTAAAAGATGATAAATAAATAGTCTCAATATCTTTAATATTTTGGTTAGCAAAATAAAAATTACAATTGAAATCTAAGTTAAAATTAGTATTATTTTTTATAAAATCACTTAAAATTTTGTACAAGGAATTACTATTATCAAGCTTTACTAAATCAATATAAAAATCTATAAAACTTAACTCTAAATTAGAATTTAAATTTAAATCGATTACTTTAAATTTATTAAAATTAAGTATGTAAAAATTAGATAAATTAATATTAGCATTTATAAAATTAATTTTCAATTTATTAATTTTCTTTAGATTATCTAAATTTAAAGTCCCATTAAAGGTAAAACTAAACAATGGGTTATTATAATTATCAATATAATTATAAAAAAACGAAAAACTACTTTTAAAAAATAGATCAAAATAAATATTAAATAAGCTTACACTATAAGGATATAAATTAAAGGAAAGTGAAATATCTTTATTATTAATACTTAGCAAATTAGGCAAAAAAAGCAAAGAATAGTTTTTGATTTTTAATGATAAATCAAGGATTTTATTTTTATAAAATAAATAATCTAAATATAAAAAAGTATCTATTTTATTACTACTAAGGCTTAGGTTAAAGTTTAAAAAATCATTATTTATTGAACTTATTTTAACTAAAAAAATATCTGTAGTTTTAATTAAATTAAAATCATAATCTGATAAATATAAAAATTTAAAAATTCTTAAATTATAATTAGTTTCCAAATAATTTAATATATCAAAAAAATTATTATCAAAATCTACATTAAAATAAGTTTTTTGCCATAATTGATTAATATAAGCTAATAAAATATTAAATATATCTCTATTAAAAACAGCAAAATTATCATTTGAGTTTATTAATTTTAAAAGATTACCAATATTTTTATTTAAATCTTTAATATCAATAACAGTAAATAAATTTAACTTAAAATAATTAACACTAAACTTTAAATTAGAATCCACAAATAATTTAGAAACATAAATATTATCTTGATTTTCAACTTTTAAAGAAAAATTAAATAATTTATTATTAAATAAACTATTCAATATAAAATTACCATCAATATAAGCAGTGTTAATTAGTAATTTGTTATTATCAAAAACTAAATTAAGATCAAAGTAAGCATATATATTCTTTATTAAAGATAATTCATTAAAAAAGTAAATAATCCCTTTTGATGAATAATTTTTATAATCTTGATTTATAGAAAGTAAAATATTTAGATTACTAATTTCTAAATTATAAAAACTATTTACATTAGCAAAGATTTTCAAATTATCATTAAATAACTTATAAAAAAACAATTTGATTTTTATATCTTGTTTTTGATAGCGATAAAAATAATTTAAATTCCCAATTATTAAACTTTTTTTACTTAAAATAAAGTTATCAATCAAAAATTTTAAATTTTTTAAATTACTTTTTAAATTGCTATAAAATATTTTCCTTAATTCATCAAAATAGAAATAATTATTAAATTTTATAAACAAATTATCTAAATATAGGTTAATATTAGCATTTGCTTGGTAGGTTAAATTTAGATTATTTACAAATAATACTAAATTACTTATTTTTTTACTAAAAACATCAAAATTTAAATAAAAATCAAAATTACCATCTTTAAAATTATAAATTTGTCCAACTAAATTTAAATATTTAAAATCTTTAACAATACCACAAAAATAATTACCAAATAAATTAGCTAAAAAATTTAAATTAGAATACCTAAAATTGTTAATTTCTAACAAAGAAAGAATATAAAAATCAATAAAATTGTTACTAAAATTAGTTCTATAAAAATTATTGAATAAATAAGAAAAAATAGAAAAAACAGTATTATTATTTTTCTTAACAAAGTAAAAATTTCCATATAACTTAGATAATGCTAAATCGTATTTAAAAACTTTAAATAAATTTTCTATATTACCAAAGTTATTTAAGTTAATATAATAAAAAGAAAGTACTTTTAAAACATTTAAATTATTAAATAAATAATTAGAAACTAGTTTATAATTATTAAAATCCTTAATAGAAAAAACTCCATTAAAAAATATATCCGAAAATGAAATTAAAAAATTATAACTATTATAATCTTTATATATCTTTTCATTTATTTTTTTAAAAATAACATAAATTGAATTAGCAATAAATAATTTTTCATAAATCTTAATATGATGAAAATATAAATTTCTTTCTGTAATATTGAAAAGTTTTAAAATATTTAATATATTGTTTATTGAAAAGTTAGCTACCCCCCAATAATCAATTTCCTTATTACCACTCGTTATTATGTAATTTTTATCATTTAGTAAATATATAAAATCTATTTCTTTATTCTTAATATTAAAGCTAAATCTAATATCTTTATTAATAAAATCAATATCAAAATAATTATTCTTATAATCAAAATCATTAATACATAATATAGAATTACTTAAACTCCATTTTGTATTAAAATTATCATAAAAAGAAATAAAATCTAAAAATAATATTAATTTATTTTGGTTTATGTTACTAAAATCATTGCTAAAAGAAAATTTAGAAACCAATCTAAAATTATTGATATTATTTTCTTTATTTTCACCATATTTAATTACTATACCATCGATAATAACTTTAAGAAAATCAAAAGTATAAGTACTAAAAAGTAAATTTAGGTTTAAATTTTTTACATCTATTTTTTTTATACTTAAATTTTTATTTGTATTATAAAGATAAAGAAATGTTAGCTGACTTGTAGAAAGATAAAAATTATAATCCCCTTTAAAAATTGAATCAACTAAAAAATACAAATCTTTAATATATAATTTATAAGAATTATTCGCAAAAGTTAAAAACGGTAATTTTAATTTAAAATTCATATTAAAAACAGGAAATGAGCTAAATTTAAACTCATATTCTAGTTTATAAAAATCAAGGTAACCTTTAGTTAAATTCAAATCCTTAGAATAATTTATATTAGAATAAATAGTTAAATTTAATTTACCCTTATTAATAAAAGCTTGTATAAAAAAATATTTATTTTTAAATTCTAAGTTATGTAACTGTATAAGTGTATTTTTATTAACATAATCAAGTTTTATAGTAATATTACCTTCAATATTTTCAAAATAATCATTAGGTATAAAATTTAGTAAAGAATAAAATAAAAATTTATCAATAAATAGCAATTTTTCCTCTTGGCTTAAATTAATCAAATTAATCTTAAAATATTTAAGGTTATACAGATTTATTTTAATATTTAAATTAATATTATTTTTCTTTAAGAATTTTAGAAGTTTTAAATAATTTTTAAGAAAATAATTTTTGTTTATTTCTTCATTTAATATTTCATTAAAAAATAAATAAGAATCAATGTAATTTAAATTATTATTTCTTAGTTTTAAAGATAAATAATTACTGATTTTGTTATAAAGATTTTGTGTTCTATCTTTTTTTTTATTTAAAATTTTTAACAACGTATTATAAATTTCATTTTTTGAATACTTAGATAAATCAACATTAATATCTACATAAAAATTATTAAAATCTTTTGTATTAATACTAAAATTACCATAGTTATTATTAAAAGTATATGTATAATTTGAAAAATAATAAAAAATAAATAAGAGTACAGGAATTAAAACTAAAAATAAATAAGTAACAACTTTTAATATTTTAAAAAAAAGAATTTTCATAGAAGTATAAGGATAACTAAAATTAATAAAATTAATTTAGTAATTATTAATTATTCAATTATTACTTCCTACTTTCATAACTTCTTTTTTATCCACCAAATAATGCTTTAAAAACTTAGTCTTAAATTGTTTCACTCCTAGTTAGTATAAGTTTATATTTTTATTTCTTTTATAAACTCTCTTCTTTTATTTCTATTAGTTTAATACGGCTATAATAAGTTTGGAGATATTATTAATAATGTTTTTAATAATCTTTCTTGCTCCGTTATAATTTTTTTGATTTCTTATTTTATGTAATAATGCTGCCAGTTGTATAAAAATCTTAAAAAGATAATAACTTTTACTATATTTTTTAAATTTTTTCCAATAATTTTCCAAATATTCATGTGCTTCAAAATAGAGTCCATTTAATATTAAAATTTTATAATACTTTAATATCTCCTTTTTAAGCAGTACTTTATCTTTATACATTTATTTTTTTATTTTTCCATATTTTCCTTAATTTTTTCCAATTTTTTTATAATTTTATTAAATTTCCATATAACGGTATTTATATTTGTTTTTTTTAGAGCAGCTATTTCCTTAAAAGTTAAATTATCCACAATTTTTAAAATCAATATTTCTTTTTCTTCATCATTTAAATTACTTAATATTTTTTCTATTATTAATTTGTTTTGTAAGTGATTATCCAAATCAATACTTTCACTATTTATAATATTATCAATTATTTCATAAGTTTGATATTTTTTATTTACTCTAAAAAAGTCTATTAATTTGGTTTTCGCTATTTTAAACAAATAATTTTTAATAAATTTTTCTCCTTTATTTTTTATATCATTATATTTATCTATAAATTTGAGAAAAACTATACTAACTAAATCCTCAATATCTTCCTTACTTGATAAATACTTAGAAATGTAATTATAAATATATTTCTTTGTTTCTTTATAGTATTCTTCTATTTTATATCTTTTTTCTATCATAAAAGATAATAAAAATATTCTATTAGATTTCTATTGTATTATTCTATTTATATATATTACGATAAAAAAATAGAACATTCTTGGTAATTAGGAATAATTAAGTAGTTGTTTTTTAAAAATAAAAATTGTAAATAATATAATAATAAAAGAAAGAATAGTAGAAGCAGCAGCAGCTGAGTTTATATCATAATTCATAAACGCTTTTGAATAAATATACATCATTAATGTATAAGTAGAAACTCCAGGCCCCCCATCTGTTAAAACAAAAACTTCTACAAAAATTTTTAAAGACGCAATAAAAGATAAAAACGAGCAAAAATAAATATTACCCCTTGACAAAGGTAAATATATCTTTAATAAAATATCAAATTTACTAAATCCCTCCAGAATTGCACTTTCTATTATTTCCTTATTAATTGATAAAAAACCTGAAAAGTAAATAATAAGATAATATCCTAATCCTTTCCAAAAAGTTAATAACATACAAACTAAGAAAGCAAACTTATAATCTGATAAAAACGGTATCTTTAAATTAATTAGAGCTAAATATTGATTAATAATACCCTCATCATTAAATAAAATCTTAAAAACGAAACCTATACTAACTAAGGGTACTACAACCGGTAAATATAATATGATCCTTCCTAAGTAAGAAAGATAATTAAAAAAATAAAATTTAGAAACTGCTAACTCATACAAAAAATAAGCCAATAAAAAAGCAAATAACTGTAAAGGAATAACAATTAAAGTATATAAAATCGAATTCTTTAGTGATATCCAAAATAAATTATCTTTTAAAATATTAACATAATTTAAAAAATTAAAATTCTTAAACAAAGAAATTAAATCCCTAAAATCATTATTTTGGGAAAAACCAATAATGATACCTAAAATAACAGATAAAAAATGAAATAAAAACCAAATAATTAAAAACGGAAGAATTAAATAAAAATAATTAAAAAGATTTTTTATTTTATTTTGATATATTAACATTTTAAACAAATATAATTTTCTAAGCTAAGACTACTCTATTTCTTCCAGATCTTTTAGCCTCATATAGAGCCTCATCAGCTTTCTTTATTAAATCATCTTTAGTTATTGCATCATCAGGATAAGAAGCAATTCCTATAGACGCACTCACTTGTATATCCCCTTTTTTTAATACTGAATAACTTTGTCTTATACGCTCTGCTATGTAATAAGCATCCTGCTTTTTAGTATTTACTAATATAATAGCAAACTCATCTCCTCCATATCTACAAACATAGTCGTTTTTTCTAACATTCTTCGTTAATATATTAGCAATATTTTTAAGTAATTTATCCCCTTCAGGATGCCCAAAGGTATCATTATATTGCTTAAACTTGTCGGTATCTATCATTAATAAAGTTAAGGGATAACTGTAGTTTTTTGCTTTTTCCAGTTCCTGATTCAATAATTCTTGAAAATACCTATGAGTATATAATCCCGTTAATCCATCTTTTATAGCAAGATCCAGAGTTTTAGAATACTCCTTATAATACAGATAAAATACCCCAAACTGATTAGTTAAAACCTGTAAAAAATCTATATCATTCTGAGTAAATGCTTTAGTATAACTACTTGCAACATATATAACCCCTACTATTTTATCAGAGATTACAGAAGGACAAGCTATAAAAGATCTATCATCCATAAATATCGCCATGCTAGTACTAATTGTTCCCCCTAAATAAACAAACGGTTTCCTTTCTTTTACACATATCCCAATAGCTCTATCCCCAACACCATATCTTAAAGTTTTATTTCCCATATTTACTCCATAAACAGATACTAATTCATTGTAATCTTCTTCATATAAAAAAATTATCAATCTTGAGAAAGATAAACTTTTTTCTATACTATAATGCAGCTTTTTATAAACCTCATTTAAGGAATAATTAACATCTATCTTAGAATAAAACTCAAACATAGCTTCTAATTGCTTCTTAAGATTCTCATTTTCTTTTAAAATCCCATACTTTTCTTTCTCAAATTCTCTTAATTTTTCTTTTTCTGAATACTCCCTTAATTCACTCAATATAAAAAAATAGCTCAATTCAAATAAAAATTTATTATATATATATCTAACAATAACAGCAAATAAAAAATAAAATAAAACTATCAATAAATAAGTAGATATATTAAATTCAATAAAAATATTAAAAATAATAGTTAAAATCGATATTATTCCTAAAAAAACAGATTCTAAAAATATAAAATTAAAAGGCAAAATATTAGAATTAAATTTTATCTTCTCTTCTAAGATAATTAAATCTTCTTCTTTTATATCTAATACTTTTTTATATTTATTCTTTATAACTTCTAAAAATTTATGATAACTTAATCTTTGAATAAAAACATAATAAAACAAACCAAGAAATATAAAAATAATAACATATAAAATTGGAATAAATAAATTAAAATAATTCATAAAAATTGTAATTAACAATAATAACAATAAAACCAAAAATTTAGAAACTAAATTAAAATATCTAACATAATTAGCAACATTAAAATTAACTAAAAATTCTCTTACAATAAAAACTAAAATATTTAATATAAAAAAAACAAATAATAATCCTATATTATCTATGAATTTATTTTTAAGAGATAAATTATAATATATAACAAAATTTATAAAAAGAGAAATACTAATACCATCAATTCTGTAGATATAATAAAGAGATAATAATTCCAAAGCAAAAGATAATATATATGAAAATAGAATAATATTAATTTCCATAATATTTTTTAGTAAATTTATTTTATTATTTTATTATATACCTAACAGGATAATAAGAAGCTCCTTCAGGTAATGTTATAAATTCTTTTATATATAATTTATCAGTTAATTTATTTTCCGTGTATTCCCTAAATACTTCACCTTTAGTAAAGTATAAAATACTAAATTTGTTATAAATTATAAAAGAAGGTCTTGATATACCCCCACGAGGATTGAAATAAACTTCTCCTTTTCTATCAACTAAAAAATGATACATAACTTTATAGGTACCTTTTAATAACATATTAGCTTGAATACCACTTAATGGTATATCACCTACTATTATATCCTGATTTATTGGTAAATATGTTAAAATTCTTCCAACTCCAAATATACCCTTAACATGCTTATTATCAGTTTTAAGTAGATATCTATAATCCAAATTACTATCATAATCACTAACATAAGACTCAAAATTAAATCCATTACTACTAAATATCCATAAAAATCCAGATAATAATTCCTTAGACTTAAAGGGAATTTTAATTATATACTCATTTTTAAAATTAAAATAATTAGGATTAAAATTTTTTAACATTTTATTGTTAACATCTGCTCCTACTTTAAAATAATTTTTACCACTACTAAATACCCCATCAATATAAATCTCATTATCTTCATTATTTAAATTACCAGTCGAATTATCAAAATTATAAAATCTTATAACTAATTCCTTATAAATTTCAGTATCATTAAGATGGTAAAAATAAATTAATGTAGGCGTAAATTTAGAAATATAACCGCTAATTAAATATCCATTTTCTTTAATATACTCAGGAGAATTAGAAAAAAACATTAAAACTGGTTCCAATATAAAATCATTATCCTCTTTATTTAAATTGCTAAATAATTTATCCTGAGAATAAACAAATAATTTAAAACAAAAAATAAAAAAAACTACAAACAAAATTATTAAAAACTTTTTAATGAAATTTTTTTTAATATTTAAATCTAATCTACTAAAAATTATCTTAGTACTATAAATTCTCTTAGTACTATAAATTCTCATAAATTTACTAACATTTTATTAAAAATTATTAAACCATAACTAAATTTAATAATTTAAATTATAATTTCCATAGTAAAAATCTCTTAAAATTTCATATACATTCAGAATTAAAAAAGTATATAATATTTTTTTATTAAATTTCATATAAATTTGTTTATTATTAAATATTACTAATTTATTTAAAAATTCCGATATTTTTAATAAAAAAGAATTATTATCTATTTTAAAATTAACTATATAATCTCTCCATTCTTTAAATATCATTTTAAAAAATATCTTTTGTTTAAAGTAATCATTATAAAATGAAATAAATAAATCCCTAAAAAATAAACTTATAAATTTAATAAGTACTTTAAACGTTAAAAAAGATTCGTATTTTTTATATAACATTTCAGATATATCTAAAAAATCATTTATATTATAATCCTTTAAATTTAAAAACATCCTAAATAAATTATAAAAATCCTCATTAATTTCAATACTACTTTTCATTTTTTTGGAAATATTGGTAAAATTAGAGATAAAATAATCTATATCTTCTAAAGAATTATTTAATCCAAATACAATAAATTCAGACATATTTAAAGAAAAATGATATTTTTTTATTAATAAATCAATTATTCTTTCAGTTTTAGGGATAACATTAAATTTAGACGCTCTTGATAAAATAGTAGGCAAAACAAAATAATTTGATTTAGATAAAAAAAATACTACATTACTTGGCGGCTCCTCTATCGTCTTCAAAATAGAATTTAAAGAATATACATTTAAAATATCTAAATCTAAAAAAATTAATTTCAAATTATTAGATTTTAAATTAACAAAATTAATTAAATACCTTATCTTATCCATTGATACATTATTATCCGTTATAACTAATTCAGTTTTCATATTTTTAGTATTCAAATATTCATCTATTTTTTTAACTGTATTTAATTTATAAATTAACGAATTACCAAATAAAATATTAGTTCTATTTAAGTTTGGAAAATTCTTTATAAAATAATTAAAAAAATCTTCATCGTATAACTCATTAAAAATACTATTACTATTTTCTTTTAATATCATAGTAATATCAGCACAAAAACACAAAAAACAATTATTTTATTTAAAATTTCCTTTTTAAATTCTTTTTAATTTCATATCTTTCATAAAAATAAATCAAATTAGCTATAATAATAAAGATAACAATAAGTAAATGTATAATTGATTGAGGGAACATATTTTTAACAGACTCGGGAACATTATTAGGATCTATTTGATCTTTTAATTCTAGAAGTTGATAATCACAAGCTCCTTTAAGTCCTGCAAACAAGCCAATAAGCTGATTAGACATAATATAAGGATACATTTCAGCAGCCATCACCGCAGTACATCCCCCAGAAACAGGAACCCCATACCTAGCACCTAAAATCCTTATATAATATTGTAAAGTATCCCCTGCTGCTACACAAAAAACTAATTTTAAATCCTTAGCACTCTTTATATTATTTAAAAAAGGAGCATTAGAACCTCTAAGTAAAGGTATAGCATTTTTAAGATTTATCCCCATTTTTTCAACAGCTACTGCCCCACCTACTACGTATCCCCCTATAACAAAATCCTCATCCTCTTTTTTATTCATTTTTAAAGCAACCATTCTTATATTATTTTCAAGTAAAACTGCTCCATCAGGCCATAATGAGATCGCTATTACTTTTAAATTCTTCCTAAAAGCTTGAGCAAGAAACCCCTGAACTACAGGATCATTTTCTACTTTCGTAGAAGGTGCATAATCTGCTGATAACAATACTACACTACCCTCAGGTAAATTCTCTATATATTCATAAGCCTTAATTGAAGTCCAAGATATACTCTTTGATAAAATATATAAATTAATCTTTTGTATATATCCAACATTTGAAAATATAATACTTAAAGCAAGAACTAAAGCAACTATAAAAAATATTGTTCTTCTTGTTATCCTTTTTAGTAAGTTTATTATACTTCTTAGCATATATCACTCACTTTTTCCAATATGAGATTTTTCAACTCCAAATAAAAGTTTCAATGATATAATAATAGTTCCAATCCCAATAGCAATTAATATAGCTCTTTGAGCAGCAGCATTTAATACTGATATTATATAATCTGCTATTATACTAATTTTAATACCAAAAATAGAAAACAGGTAATCTCCTATAGGAACTCTACCCAACATAATTATAGTAGCGGATAATAATAAAATTAATGCTTCAAAATTCTTAGCTCTAAAAGCCCTATAAGCTGCTGATGCTATAAAAAACGCCAATAATGAAAAAGTAGCACTGTTTAATGGAGTATATATACTATTAAATATAATCCCCGTAAATAAATTCATATCCTTTTTTATAAATTCCATCTCTATTAAAGGAAATACATAGTTATCATTAATTTTAAATATTAATAAACTTTGGATATTTGCTTTAATTCCATAAACCAAACCTATTATAGTTGTAATAACTAAAGATAAAATAACTATTAAAGAAAAAATTCTATCTTCTAAGTGAGTAATAGGCTCTAATGATTTCCTTAAATTAACTATTATTAAATTAAGTATTCCCAGAATTATAGCAAAAGATGCTATCATAATAGTCCAATCTCTAAGAGTCTCTGTTATACCTCCTGTTAATTCAGGAAAGATAAAATTTATTATTATAATTATCCCTGTTATAGCAGTTATAAATAATGGTAATTCCCTTTTCATAACTTTTTATTACCTCATTTATTTAAAAAACGTTTTTATAATAAAATTTATGGTATTAAATATTGGTAAATTAGCTAAATTAGGATAAGCAGAAATTAAACTATTAAATATAGAAGCAACAAATACAAAAGACATAACTATAGCTTTAGATATATCTTGGGTTTTAAGAGTAATTTTATCTATAATATCTGTAGATAAATAAGCTGAAGCAGCAAATAATTCTTCACCTATTAATACATAATCACAAGCAGCTATAAAAAATGGTAATTGAGTAATCATAGCAGTTCCTGCTATTTGAATAGCACCTGCGGAAAACCCAGTTTCTGCTAATATCAAGGATTCCGCATAAAATGCACCTATTAAAAAAATAGCTCCTGGTCTTTCTCGAGATATTATACCATCTACCGCTGCTGCATAACCAAATTGATCATCAGTTAAATAAAAAACCCTATCAGCTCTATATAAATCACTTCTACCTACTTTTAAATAAGCTTCTTTAATAACTTCCTGGGCTACCGTCATAACAACTGATCTACTAACAGGCATTATTAACTCAGTTTCATATAATGCACTTTTCTGAGCTATATAACTTAATAAAGATAAAGATGCTATCGTTTGAATATTATCTATATCCATTATCCCCGGAATATACAAAATAGGTTTTCCTAATTCAGTTGATCTACCTACTGCTTCATCTATATAATTTAAAGCAGGTATTCTTCTTATAAAAACCTCTTTTATTTTCCCCTTCTTAACACTATTTATATAATACAAAAATATATAAGAAATAGATAAAAGAAATATAAAAGATACAAATATACTTGGATTTTCCTTAAAAGGTTGTATAACCTTATAAAATAAATACCCTACTTCCATATATTATTTTAATATTTTATTATCTTAATAACATTATTTACTTTTGTTTATTTTCTATAAAAAAAAATTAAATCCTTTTAAAAATAATCATTTAAAAACAAAAAAAATAAAAAAGGAAATTTACAAAAAATAACAAAAAGATATATAGGGGGAGGAATAAAGATATTCAAATAGTAAAAATTTTAGTAAGTAGGGGAAAAAATATAAACAAATAGAGATAGAAAAAAATCAACATAAACAACTAAAAAGAAAAAAAATCAACATAAAAAAGTAGGCAGAAAAAAATCAATATAAATAAATATTAACAAGTAAATAAGTGAAAATCTGATTACTATAAATAATGGCAAGCAAAGATAAAATACTTAAAAAGGGGCTGTAGCTCAGTGGGAGAGCGTCTGCTTGGCGTGCAGAAGGTCAGGGGTTCAAGTCCCCTCAGCTCCAATTGCAAATTAAATAATTAAAATGAATACAAAGAATATAAAAAAACTTCAAAATATAAAAAAAATCCTTAAAACCCTTTTAATTTTTACTATCCTTTTTAATATCCTAATTAATCTCTCCTTTTCAATAAATCATAATAACTCAATAAATCATAATAACCTAAAAATTAATTCAATTAAATTTGACTTAGAAAATATTAATATAATAGAAAATAATCAAATAAATAATTTTCAATCCACTCTTATTTTTAAAGTAAAAAACTATACCCCCAATTTCTCCAATTTTAATTATACTAACTATAATAGCTTCTTAATATCTAATCAGAATCTTTTAAATAAAATATTGTCATATAAATATGAAAACACATTTATAAATAATCAACAAATAAATTTATTCCCTATATTTTATAAAAATATAAACAATATTGATACTGGATTTTATATTCTAAAACCATCAATAAATTCATTTACTAACTCAACAACATTATTAAATCCATATTTAGAATTTAATTACAATAAATCAATCAATTATCTTACAAATGTACAAACAAATAATTTTATACAAAATAATAACCTTTTAGATAATTATAATCTTAATTATTTTATAAGTTTTAAAGAAGTTTCAATAAAACTAAATAAAAAAAATACTATTAATACGACTTTAACTATAAGTACAAGCATTAACCTAAATAATATAGAAAATCTAAATAATCAAAACACCAATCTAATAAATAATTCCAATATAAAGTTAACAATAAAATTTTAATACCACAAAAGAAAAATCAGAGATTCATAATCAAAACTATATCTAAAAAATGGATTTTAAAAAATTGTCATTGGTTTTAATTATTTCATCCTTAATAGAATTTTTTATATTATTTTTAATATTTTACTTTGATTATAATATCTATAAGCTTTATAGAGAAGGAAGAAAAATAACTTTACAAAAGCTAAATTACTATATATCAAAGCAAAATACTAAAATAGTTATCTTAAATCTAAGGGATTACATAAATTACAAAGGAAAATTAAATAAAAATTTACTAAACAAAATAGTACCGGTCCTAAAGGAATGGATACTAACAAAAGACGCCTATTTTTTAGCTAATTCTATAATAGATAAAGACAATAGAGCTCAATACTTAAGATTATCTAAATTAAGTCAAGATCCATATATAAGATATATTGCTAATACTTATTATTATGTTTTAGTATCTAAGGAATTTTCGGAAGCATTAGGTAGTAGTTACCAAGATTTAAAAAACAAGATTCCTCAATCCTATAAATGGATAATAGAAATAATAGAAAAACCAATCCTAAACCTTACCAAAACATACTTAATTAATAAATTAAAAGAAACAGCACTAAATTCTCAAGATGATATATCAAAAAGTTTATCATTATCAGTATTAATATCTGTTTTTAAATATTATGATGAAAACTTTTATATGAATTTTTTAAATACCAATACTCCTGTACTCTTTGTAATATCCACTATAGGATTATCTCAAACAGGAGAATATCTAAAATCTAATCAAAAATACTTAAAAAATTTTGAAAAATATATATATTTCATCAATAATAAAGAGGATTTATATAAATACTATAGCATTTTTTTAATTTTAGTTTTTACAGATAAAAATAAAGCTATAAATTTATATAAAAATTACTTAGATTTTGATATTTTAAAAGAACCAAAAGATATAACTATTTCATTAGTAATGCTAAATTACCTTTATTCTTTAAAATAGTAATATTTTTTATGTTAAATTTTATTCAATCCAGTTGATATTTTTTTGTTTAGCAGTTTGCTTAGCTATAGGATAACCAGCATCAGCATGCCTAACAACACCAATACCTGGATCATTAGTTAAAACTCTTTCTAATTTTTCATAAGTTAATTTTTTTCCATCAGCAACTATTACAACCCCTGCGTGAATAGAATTTCCAATCCCCACTCCTCCACCATGATGAACAGATACCCAAGATGCTCCAGATGCAGTATTAAGTAAAGCATTTAATATAGGCCAATCAGCTATAGCATCTGAACCATCCAACATTCCTTCAGTTTCCCTATAAGGAGAAGCCACAGAACCTGTATCCAAATGATCTCTTCCTATTACAATAGGAGCTTTAAGAACACCTTTTTCCACTAAATAATTAAAATATAATCCAGCTTTATCTCTTTCTTGATAACCTAACCAACAAATCCTAGCAGGTAATCCCTGGAATTTTATATAATTTTGAGCTTTATTTATCCAGTTAACTAATTTAGGGTTATCAGGAAATAGCTTTAATATAGCATTATCAGTTTCATAGATATCTTTAGGATCACCTGAAAGAGCAACCCATCTAAAAGGTCCTTTACCTTCACAAAACAGATCCCTAATATACAGTTTAACAAACCCTTCAAATTCAAAAGCATCTTTATATCCTGCCTTATAAGCTTGCCCCCTTATATTATTACCATAATCAAAAACAATAGCTCCTTTTCTCTTAAATTCTACCATTGCTTGACAATGTTTTATCATTGTTTCAAAACTTCTCTTAATATATTCTTGTGGATTTTCTTTTCTTAACTTTAAAGCTTGTTCAAAATCCATTTCAGGAACATAACCATTAAGTTCATCATGAGCTGAAGTTTGATCTGTAACAACATCAGGAATAATATCATTTTTAAGCATATAAGTATATAATGTAGCAGCATTAACAGGTACCGCAATAGAAATAGCTTTACCTTCTTTCTTATAATCCAAGGCTGCCTTAATAGCTTGATCCATATCATCTATTACCATATCCAAATATCCTGTTTCTATTCTTCTTTGTATTCTCTTTTTATCTACTTCAGCTATTAGAGCTACTCCTTCATTAAATTTAATAGCTAAGGGTTGAGCTCCCCCCATTCCTCCTAACCCAGCAGTTAAAACTAATTTATGTTTTAAATTAGAATTAAAATGTTTTTCAGCTAAAGTAGCAAAAGTTTCATAAGTACCTTGAATAATCCCCTGAGTACCTATATATATCCAGCTACCAGCAGTCATTTGCCCATACATTATTAATCCTTTAGCTTCCAATTCTCTAAAATATTCCCAAGTAGCCCACTTAGGTACTAACATCGAATTAACTATTAAAACTCTTGGAGATAATTCAAAAGTTTTAAATACAGCGACAGGCTTACCAGATTGTATTAATAAAGTTTCATCATTTTTAAGTTTAGTAAGAGCTTGTATTATTTTATAATAAGCGTCCCAATTTCTAGCTGCTTTTCCATTGCCACCATATACTATTAACTCACTTGGATTTTCTGCTACTTCATTATCTAGGTTATTCATAAGCATTCTCATAGCAGCTTCCTGTGGCCAATCTAAACACGTTAGCTTATTACCTCTTGGAGCTTTTATAACTACTTTCATTCATTTTCACCTCCACATCACTCTTCAGCCCCTTTCTATTTCTTATTCTTATCTTATCTTAATTATATCCTATTATTATTTTATTCTACAAAGGAAATTTTTTTCTTTTTTCTAATTTATAATTATGAAAGTTTTAATAAATTAATAAATTTAATATAGATATAAATAGCGGAGGTAAAAAAAATGGAAAATCAAATAGAAAATCAAAACAATAACCAAAATAAAGGAACCTCTATAGTTGAACATTTTTCTAATATCTTAAATTATTTAGTAAATTCGTATAATGCTTTAAACAAAGAACAGGATGAATCTAAAAAAAATGAAATTATCAATAAACTAAATGAATTAAAAGAATATATACAAACTGATATAGAACAAATAAATAATATGCTAAATAGTTCGTTAGAAAAAAAAGAAGAAGATCTAAATAATCCTAATTTATCCCAAGATGTAAAGGATTTCTTAGTATCAATGCATGATGCTATGATTGATATCCATAATCATTTTTTAAGTATAGCAGAATCCTTTATTGAATTTATAGATACCTTAAATCCAGAAATTCTAAATAACATAAAAGATTCAATAAATAACGGTGTAATAAAGTTAGATGAATTCAATGAAATAAATAAACAACTAAAAGAACTATTAGAAAAACAAGAATTTAATGCTTAAAAATAAAATTTAATTAAATTTTTTATTTGATTTTAGCTAAAAATGAAAAAATTACCGATAGGAATAAGTGATTTTAAAGAATTAATTAATGGAAATTACATATATGTAGATAAAACAGAGTATATATATAAGTTAATAAATAGTGGAAAATATTATTTTTTAAGTCGTCCTAGACGCTTTGGAAAATCTTTGTTAATCTCTACTATTAGATATCTCTTTGAAGGTCAAAAAGAATTATTTAAAAACTTATATATCCAAGATAAATGGAATTGGGATGAAACTTTTCCTATTATAAGAATTAGTTTTGCTAAAGATATCAGACATAAACAAGATTTAAAAAATACAATTTTTCAAGAATTAGAAAAAAATTATATAAGAAATCAAGAAAATTTAACTGAAAAAATAAAAAATGAAGCTAGTTTATTAGAAAAACTAATAATAAAAATAAGTGAAAAAAAAAGAAAACAAGTAGTTATATTAGTAGATGAATATGATAAACCTATCTTGGATTTAATAGAAAATAAAAAAAAAGCAGAAGAGGTTAGAAAAGAATTAAAAGCATTATATTCCGTATTGAAAAATTTAGATGAATATATAAAATTTGTATTAATTACAGGGGTAAGTAAATTCTCTAAAGTATCTTTATTTAGTGGGTTAAATCAATTAGAAGATATCTCCTTAAATAAAGATTTTGGTAATATCTGTGGTTATACTCAACAAGAATTAGAATTCTATTTTAATGATTATTTACAAGGTCTAAATTTAGATCAAATAAAAGAATGGTATAACGGTTACTATTTCTTACAAGATACACTTTATAATCCTTTTGATATATTATTATATTTAAAAAATAGGGAATTTAGGAGTTATTGGTATAAAACAGGTACACCAACTTTTCTAATAAAACTAATAAAGCAACAAAAATATGATGTAACTAAATTAGATAATATTATCCTAAGGGAAAATATCTTAGAAAAATTTGACCTCGAGGAAATAAGGATAGAAGCATTAATGTTTCAAACTGGTTATTTAACTATTAAAGAAGTTTATCAAAAAGAGTATGGTCAAGAATATAAACTTGGCTTCCCTAATAAAGAAGTAAAAATCTCTTTTAATGAGAACATATTAGAATTTACCATAAAGGAAGAGGTAAGATATAAACTGGTAGATGAAATAATAACAATATTAAAAAAAGAAGAGATGAAAAAATTAAAAGAAAAACTGGAAATATTAATAAGTAATATAAGTTATATGTATCTTAAAGAAGAAGCAAGCTATGTATTAGCTGTTTTTGTTTTGCTTTATTCATCAGGCTTAAATATTATAACAGAAGACAATACATCAAAAGGAAGAATAGATTTAACAATTATAGTTAATAATTCCATAGTTTATATCCTTGAATTTAAAGTAATTCAAAATTCTAAAGAAAAAGGTAATGCTATAAAGCAAATATTGGAAAAAGAATATTATAAAAAATATTTAAATTATGATAAAATCTACATAATAGGAATAGAATTGGATAAAACTAAAAAACAAATTGTTAATTTTCAATACCAAAAAATAAAAATTAATAAAAATGGAACAAAAATGAAACAAAAATAAAACAAAAATGAAGCAAAAATGAAACAAAAATGAAATAAAAAAGGTATTGTATATACAAAAAAAGAAATAAAACGAAAAAATAAAAAACAGGAAAAAGTAAAAAACTATAGAAATAATTAGGTATATAAGTAGGTGAGTAAATGAGAAAGAATAACTTGCTAATATTGATAATATTTATATCCCTAATAGTAATGATAGGGATAGGATTTAGTAGCTGTACGTCAAATAAGAAATCTATAATGATGGGTGGAGTTGGAGGGCCACCTGGTAAATATAAAATACTATTTTTAAGGGATATGCCAGGAGGAAATAGTGATATATTTGTAATGAATGCAGATGGGAGTGGTCAAACTAACTTAACCAATTCTACTAATAATGAAAATTTTCTAAGTTGGTCTCTAGTAACATTCCCATAAATAATATAA
>Ga0079995_1089059_pt1 | contig 19326 bp, 12 predicted proteins | sample FaiFalFF_MnMetaG_2_FD_69198 | JGI IMG/M metagenome (GOLD analysis project Ga0079995, IMG submission 69198) | Freshwater microbial communities from Yellowstone National Park, Wyoming, USA - Fairy Falls C (FF_Mn_C) (SPADES assembly) (version 4) | ecosystem: Environmental > Aquatic > Freshwater >...
CCGTGGCGTCTGGCCTCGACCTTGCGTTCAGTGGGCGCAGAAACCTTCCGCGGACCTCCATGGAAAATCCGGCCACCGGGGGTCCGCGGAAGGCTTATAAAATGATCCCTTTGAACCCCTCTCTTCTCCCCTTATCCCCAACCATCCGCTTCCCTTTCGATCCGAAAAGATCCCTTCATAGGGATCTGATCCCATGTTTCGGAAAAGGCTTCCGCGGACCCCCGTCGTCCCCACATCCGTGGAGAAGCCCGCACCCCTTGACAAACCGCACGATCGATGCTATATTTAAGGCGAACTGGATTTCCGAAGGGGGTTCTCTCTCCCTTCCCCCATTCACCCCCTGAAATCGCAGGGCCTCAATCGAACCAGCGTGGGATTGAAATTCTCGAGCGGCTGGAGGCCCTCATCCGCGCCCACTGGGCCTCAATCGAACCAGCGTGGGATTGAAATTGTAGCGACTGTTCGTATCCCCATATGGGGCCGAATTCGCCTCAATCGAACCAGCGTGGGATTGAAATGGGATCTCTTCTCATCGGCGATGAACGGGCTTCTTTGCCTCAATCGAACCAGCGTGGGATTGAAATCAGGGAAGCCCGAACAAAGGGGTAGACGTAATTAGCGCCTCAATCGAACCAGCGTGGGATTGAAATTATCCAGTACGCCCAGGTTGGAAAGCAGAGTGATCACGCCTCAATCGAACCAGCGTGGGATTGAAATCCGCCCACCGAAGCGCCGCCATATGCGCCCATCACCGGCCTCAATCGAACCAGCGTGGGATTGAAATTGCGTTGGTCTATATCCAGACGATGCTTCCGGCCTTGGCCTCAATCGAACCAGCGTGGGATTGAAATGGAAGCGAAAGCTCCCGGTCCCGCCTGGCCGTGGGAGCCTCAATCGAACCAGCGTGGGATTGAAATGCGCATAGCGAGCGCCAGGGCGTGGGCGTGAGGGTGGGGCCTCAATCGAACCAGCGTGGGATTGAAATGAGAGTTACCGCTACTATGGTTCGATCCCCCGCGCCCGCCTCAATCGAACCAGCGTGGGATTGAAATCAATGATGGGCTGCGTCTCAAAGGGGGTTTCGGCGGCGCCTCAATCGAACCAGCGTGGGATTGAAATCAAATGTTTTCCGAATCATCTCACACCTCCTGCATCGGCCTCAATCGAACCAGCGTGGGATTGAAATGGAGATCGCCCGCGAGACGGCCGCTGTGGCGGCCGAGGCCTCAATCGAACCAGCGTGGGATTGAAATCAGGTAGACGTTGTGCTCGTTCATGGCGTCTCCTCCTCGCCTCAATCGAACCAGCGTGGGATTGAAATGATCATAGCGCCGCTGGGGACCCCCGCCGTCAACCCCGGCCTCAATCGAACCAGCGTGGGATTGAAATGAGGATCCTGGCAGAGCATATGTGACAATCGCACCCGCCTCAATCGAACCAGCGTGGGATTGAAATTGCCCAACGGTAGAAATGCACATAAACCTGCTCTACAGCCTCAATCGAACCAGCGTGGGATTGAAATCTGCGCTATTCGCCGTGGCCGATCTGGCCTGGCGCGTGCCTCAATCGAACCAGCGTGGGATTGAAATTTTCTTCATCCAGATCCAGCCCGATGGGGATCTCCCGCGCCTCAATCGAACCAGCGTGGGATTGAAATCCTGCTCCCCGATCACGACGGGAGAAGGCGGGGAGAGGCCTCAATCGAACCAGCGTGGGATTGAAATGAGGACTGCTCCGCTGGTGATAGACAGACATCAGTGTCGCCTCAATCGAACCAGCGTGGGATTGAAACAACCGGAAGCGGGAAGACGTTCCTGGCGATGCACCTGGCCTCAATCGAACCAGCGTGGGATTGAAACCTGGCCGCCGGCGCCAGTGTCGGTGTCGGAGTAACCCGCCTCAATCGAACCAGCGTGGGATTGAAACCGCCCCGTTTGGCGAGGTTGCGGAGCCGGGGAGCGAAGCCTCAATCGAACCAGCGTGGGATTGAAACGCCAGGAGGGGCAGCCGATCATCGCCACCTTCACCGTGCCTCAATCGAACCAGCGTGGGATTGAAACCTGGATTAAGCAGCGGCAATACCTGATGGAGATGGACGCCTCAATCGAACCAGCGTGGGATTGAAACGATATCAATCAAATCGCGAATCGAATTCTCGAGCGTGCGCCTCAATCGAACCAGCGTGGGATTGAAACCGCGGTATGTGCCGCAAGGTAAGGAGGTGATGGGTATGGGCCTCAATCGAACCAGCGTGGGATTGAAACCCAGCACAAGCAGCACAGCCAGGACAGCGGTTGGGGAGCCTCAATCGAACCAGCGTGGGATTGAAACCCTGCTCGTGGGCGAACGGAGGAGGAGATGGAGATGTGCCTCAATCGAACCAGCGTGGGATTGAAACTGCGGTAGGTGCGGAGGGTGGAGTCGGCCGCGCCGCGGGCCTCAATCGAACCAGCGTGGGATTGAAACAAAGACGATTGTCAAGGAATTCCCCACTGCTCTCCCGCCTCAATCGAACCAGCGTGGGATTGAAACTTGTAGGCTATGCTGATTGGTGGCGAAAGGGTCCTTGGCCTCAATCGAACCAGCGTGGGATTGAAACGTGAGCTGGCGCGACGCGTAGCGGAGCAGGTGGCCCGCGCGCCTCAATCGAACCAGCGTGGGATTGAAACTGGGCGGCGACTCGACCTCTATCGCCGCCGCACCACCGCCTCAATCGAACCAGCGTGGGATTGAAACTATGGCGTGGGTGGGGAGTGGTATGACGTGTTCTGGCCTCAATCGAACCAGCGTGGGATTGAAACTACGATGATCATGTTGTCGCTTTCGCTAAGTCGCTTTGCCTCAATCGAACCAGCGTGGGATTGAAACGGCCTCCTCCACCGTGAGCCGGGCGGCGCGTCGGGCGGCCTCAATCGAACCAGCGTGGGATTGAAACCGCGTTCCCGTTCGCGTCCAGCGGCGTGACCAGAGTCGCCTCAATCGAACCAGCGTGGGATTGAAACCCTCCCGCCCCCCGAAGCGCATGACCAGCAAGCGGGCCTCAATCGAACCAGCGTGGGATTGAAACTAGAGCACATCGATGCCGATCCGGACGCCGCGGTGGGCCTCAATCGAACCAGCGTGGGATTGAAACGATAGATAGATCACCGGGCCTCCGCCCTCCATGGCCGTGCCTCAATCGAACCAGCGTGGGATTGAAACGTGAGTTGAACGCATAGAAGCCCCACTTGTGGCCGCCGCCTCAATCGAACCAGCGTGGGATTGAAACCAGCCAGGACTGCGGATTGGTCTCCCAGGGCGAGATGCCTCAATCGAACCAGCGTGGGATTGAAACGATGTATGGCATCACCCGCGGCTCCCGCAGCCACACTAGCCTCAATCGAACCAGCGTGGGATTGAAACCTGCCGGAGTGGCTGGCGGTTTACGGCATGCTGTTTCGCCTCAATCGAACCAGCGTGGATTGAAACTCCACCCGGATCGTCACCGCGCCCTCCTTCAGCACCGCCTCAATCGAACCAGCGTGGGATTGAAACCTCTCCCGGGCTGCTGTAGATCACCGGCCTCAGCTGCCTCAATCGAACCAGCGTGGGATTGAAACATGACCGCGAATCCGATCCGCGACATGAGCGAGATCAGCCTCAATCGAACCAGCGTGGGATTGAAACTTCCGATGACCGCTACCGGGCCTTTATCTGGTTCATGGCCTCAATCGAACCAGCGTGGGATTGAAACTCGCCGTCTCTGCGGGCCTGGGGCTGGGGTTCGCCCTGCCTCAATCGAACCAGCGTGGGATTGAAACACCCCAACATGCCGATGACAGTCCCCATTACCCCGGCGCCTCAATCGAACCAGCGTGGGATTGAAACGTGAGATCGACAAACGCGTTGGCCACCTCTGACCCGGTGCCTCAATCGAACCAGCGTGGGATTGAAACCACATTCGCGTAGCGGGATACGTTCTCCCACCGCGGGAGCCTCAATCGAACCAGCGTGGGATTGAAACGCGGCTGCTCTACCGCTTCTGGGGCGGGGGCGGCCTGGGCCTCAATCGAACCAGCGTGGGATTGAAACCGGGGCGGGTGGCGCGCTGCGAGGGGCAAAGCATATTGCCTCAATCGAACCAGCGTGGGATTGAAACCATTGGGCGGCCATACGTAAGCTGCCACCTTCAATCCGCCTCAATCGAACCAGCGTGGGATTGAAACCAGGAAACAGCAGCGGATGGAGGCCCACGGTCGCCTGCCTCAATCGAACCAGCGTGGGATTGAAACACCAGGGGTCTGGCCGGTTCACCGGTCAGGTCTGCGGCCTCAATCGAACCAGCGTGGGATTGAAACCACTGATTCTGCTCCACGATGCAATAGGTCTCAACAAACGCCTCAATCGAACCAGCGTGGGATTGAAACTCGACCGGTTTTGGCCTGAAGGCGCCCAGGATGTGGAGGGCCTCAATCGAACCAGCGTGGGATTGAAACGTGTCCAGGGCCGATCTGCCTCCGTGGGCCACTGTGCCTCAATCGAACCAGCGTGGGATTGAAACGAAAATCCGCGATGCAGGAGGCGCAAGATGGTAGAGAGCCTCAATCGAACCAGCGTGGGATTGAAACCTGTGAGAATCATAATCGCAAACAGGACCGCCACCGCGCCTCAATCGAACCAGCGTGGGATTGAAACGAAGTTCTCAGACTCGTATGGCCCCGTCCCCATTGTCGCCTCAATCGAACCAGCGTGGGATTGAAACACACCGGAAACCGCTTGACAAAGCGGGAAGCCGGGCGCCTCAATCGAACCAGCGTGGGATTGAAACACTATGATGGGGGGATGGGATGGGAAACATCCGATCGCCTCAATCGAACCAGCGTGGGATTGAAACACACGATCTCAGCGATCCAGGCCGCCGGGGTATCCATGCCTCAATCGAACCAGCGTGGGATTGAAACAGATCAATTGCGAGAGAAATCGCCTTCCCCTCCGAAGCCTCAATCGAACCAGCGTGGGATTGAAACATGACGAGGGGGTCATGAATGGACTTCCAGACACTGCGCCTCAATCGAACCAGCGTGGGATTGAAACGCAAGAAGTCCAGTTGCGGAAGGCTGACCGTGTACTTGCCTCAATCGAACCAGCGTGGGATTGAAACGGTAGCGGTTGTCGCGTCGTCTGTGCTGAGCCATCTCCGCCCCAATCGAACCAGCGTGGGATTGAAACGCGACGCTCCATAATCCGCAAGATTGGCGGAGCTCGAGCCTCAATCGAACCAGCGTGGGATTGAAACATGGCCATCAAGGCCCACGCGGGCCCCGGGGACCCCCCCGCCTCAATCGAACCAGCGTGGGATTGAAACTGGATGGGAACGCTTGCTTTGCAGGGGGATGGAACTCGCCTCAATCGAACCAGCGTGGGATTGAAACGCATAGGTCTGGTCATCGATGATCCCCATCCGCAGCGCCTCAATCGAACCAGCGTGGGATTGAAACTTTTCCTGGTCCTGGCCGTTAGCCTGGCCTGGGCCCTGCCTCAATCGAACCAGCGTGGGATTGAAACAAACCTGGCCTGGGCCGAAACCTTCGCCTGGCCTCGCCTCAATCGAACCAGCGTGGGATTGAAACCGAGAGAGCTCATCGGCTCCAGTTGGCTCAAGGTTGGGCCTCAATCGAACCAGCGTGGGATTGAAACGGGGCCGGGATGTCGGGGTAGGGATCATTCCACGGGCCGCCTCAATCGAACCAGCGTGGGATTGAAACAGTAGGCCGGGTCCCCTTCCCGGATTTCCCCGACTACCGCCTCAATCGAACCAGCGTGGGATTGAAACTTGTTCGGATCTGGTCCGGACGCGCGGCCGATCGATGCCTCAATCGAACCAGCGTGGGATTGAAACCCTCAGATGTTTTGACGCAGATATCATCTATCTGCGTGCCTCAATCGAACCAGCGTGGGATTGAAACGGAAATCCTCTCCCAGACCCCACCGTAATCCGTGCACCGCCTCAATCGAACCAGCGTGGGATTGAAACCCAGCCCGAGGGAATTGCCCCGGGGCAATTCCCCCGGCGCCTCAATCGAACCAGCGTGGGATTGAAACCTCGCGGGAAAACCGCCAGGCCATCCCGCGAGAGGCGCCTCAATCGAACCAGCGTGGGATTGAAACTGGCCGGGGGAGTAACCGCGGTTACTCCTTCGGCGAGGGCCTCAATCGAACCAGCGTGGGATTGAAACTAGTGCTCGGCTCGGGCTAATCGAGGAAGCTTTACTTGCCTCAATCGAACCAGCGTGGGATTGAAACGTGATCATCGGGGAGCAGGAGGCAGTGCGCCTGGCAAAGGCCTCAATCGAACCAGCGTGGGATTGAAACTTATGAACGACCACGACAGGGAACCGCGGCTTCTCCGGCCTCAATCGAACCAGGGTGGGATTGAAACAATGCCCGCATTGTGGACGCTCTGGCTACTTCATCAAGCCTCAATCGAACCAGCGTGGGATTGAAACCGTCATACTCAATCCCGGCGACAACAGGACGGGAGTGCCTCAATCGAACCAGCGTGGGATTGAAACATGTCCCTCGCGCGGCCCTTCATCATGTTGAGGCGGAGCCTCAATCGAACCAGCGTGGGATTGAAACTCGTCCCGCCGGGGCGCGAGCCCCTGCCGCCCTTCTGCCTCAATCGAACCAGCGTGGGATTGAAACCGTCCTCCAGGTCCAGCCCCACGCGCCATCCTTCCTCGCCTCAATCGAACCAGCGTGGGATTGAAACCGAAGAAGGCGATCGACTCGCTGCGGTTCGCCCCGGCCTGCCTCAATCGAACCAGCGTGGGATTGAAACAGGGATTTCTGGAAGTGGAACTTTTCTGTCTGTCCGGGCCTCAATCGAACCAGCGTGGGATTGAAACGTGTTTGATCGCCCACTCATCGCGCGCCCACCTGTAAGCCTCAATCGAACCAGCGTGGGATTGAAACGCCGGAGCCCGGGGGGTTGGGGGGGCATCTTTTCAAGGCCTCAATCGAACCAGCGTGGGATTGAAACACGCCCACACCCTATCCAGGTGGGTTTAAGGTCCTCGGGCCTCAATCGAACCAGCGTGGGATTGAAACTGAACTCCGAGACTACGTCAGCAAAATCAGCAACAACGCCTCAATCGAACCAGCGTGGGATTGAAACAGCGACGGGGAAGGCCCACCCAGATCCTCAGGTCCTAAGCCTCAATCGAACCAGCGTGGGATTGAAACTCGCTTGCTGTGCTGGTGGGGCTGACAGCAGGTCTCGGCGCCTCAATCGAACCAGCGTGGGATTGAAACCGTTTCTGCCAGACTGGCAGATCGTCGTGCTGGCGGCGGGCCTCAATCGAACCAGCGTGGGATTGAAACGTGTGTGGGAGGTTAGCGATGGCGTGGAAAACGGAATGCCTCAATCGAACCAGCGTGGGATTGAAACGATGGTCTACCAATGCCTACTGGGAGGGAGGTGCACGGCCTCAATCGAACCAGCGTGGGATTGAAACAAGCCTTCGGGTCCTTCATACAGGTAGAACGCACGGCGCCTCAATCGAACCAGCGTGGGATTGAAACATGATGAACCACAGCCCGGGCCACAGGCACATGGTCGCCTCAATCGAACCAGCGTGGGATTGAAACCGAGCTGGATCAAAGCGGGCAAGCGCGCGAGGAGGAATGCTCCGAGGACAGAGGGCGAGGATCGGAAGAGGCGCCGCATGCCGGAACCCCTTATCCGTCGTGCTCCCCGGCCCGGAAGCGCACCGGGAGAACGACGACCGAACCCGCCTCTAAGATACCACACGAACGATTCGGGACGGGCTCAGGGTTCGGGCTCCCCTTCCTCCTCGGGCGCCTCCGGGAGGCGAAGGGCAGGATGACGGCGGACCGCCCATATGAGCAGCGGCACCAGCAGGCCCAACAGCGGGAAACCCGCCGGCAGGCGCGGCGCCCCCGCAAAGCGATCCAGGTTCCACAGCATCAGGATCAGGCTCAGCCAGACCGCGCTGAAATTGGGCCACGGATCCACGCTCCGCATCCAGCGCAACCCCGGGATCCGACGACGGGTGAAGGGCCAGAAGAGGTTGCTCCCCATCCACCCCAGCTGGTCCTCCACGATGTGCAACGCATACCCCAGCCCCACCATCACCCCCGGCCACCCCCCTCCGATCGCCCCCACGCCCATCCCAAAGACGGCCGCCAGCACCAGCGAATGGCTCCACGCGCGATGCCAGGGGAGGAACTCCACCCGCACCGCCTCCCCTTCCGGGCAGAAGGCCAGCGAAGGCCCCGAGAAGACGTCCACCGTGATCTCCGGATCGTAGTCATACCGCACGGGGACCGGAAGGGGACGGCGGGCCCGCCCGCCCGCTCCCTCGCTCCCCGGGATCGGCCGCCCGCCGGTGTTCACCACCGGGCCCACCTCCACCTCCACCGCCCCGCCCTCGATGTCGAACCGCACCCGGTAGCGCCGCCAGGCGTCCGGCCCCAGGCGCAGGGTGTGCAACATCAGGCGGACCGCCCGCCCCTCCCGCCAGGCCATCGCCACCGCCGCCACAATCCCCTCCGCGATGACCCCGGGATCCGGCGGATCCGCTTCGAAATCCACGGAGAGATCCGGCTGCTCCAGCCATCGGGCGAGACGGAAATCCAGGGCGTCCGGGAGCAACGCGGCGATCCCGGCCAGGGCGGGCCAGATCGCCCCCCGGGCCGCCGCCTGCACCACCTCGGGGAAAAACGTGGCCGCGGCAAGGGCGGAGATGAAGTGGGTGAAGCCCTTCATCGAGGCATCCTGTGCGGCGCGCTCTATCATGATGATAGCCGGCTGGCCGCACCTTCCCCGGAGACCGGGACCACGGCGAGCCGTCGTCCTACCGGGGGAGGAGGGGACGGACGATGGCCTCGAGGGGCGCCAGGGTCTGTTCCCAGTCGTAACGGGCGACGGCCAGGCGGCGCGCGGCCTCCCCCAGCTGCCGGCGACGGGCCTCATCCGTGGCTAAGGCGATCATCGCCTCGGCGAACGCCTCCCCATCGGCCAGCCACACATGCTCCTGATCCCGCACCGTTAACCCCTCGCACCCCATCGGGGTGCTGACAATGGCTTTCCCCATCGCCATCGCCTCCAGGACCTTGAGGCGGGTCCCCCCGCCGGCCCGCAGGGGCGCCACATAGACCGTCGCGGCAGCCAGATACGGCCGCACGTCGGGCACTTCCCCGACCACCTCCACGCCCGGGATCTCGCTGAGGGCGCGCACCGCCGGAGCCGGGCGCCGGCCGACCAGGAACAGGCGCGCCGCGGGGAGGGCCGCTCGCACCCGAGGCCAGACGGCCCGGGCGAGCCAGAGGGCCGCGTCGATGTTCGGCCGGTAGTCCATCGACCCGGTGAACACGAAGGCCGGTTCCGGGAGCGGAGCCGGCGGGACCGCCTCGGGCCGGAAGAACGCGGTGTCCACCCCATTGGGCGCCACCACCGGCATGCGGGCCATCCCCAGGGCATGGAGATCCCGGGCGTCGGGCTCCGAGACCGCGATCACCGCGTCCACGCCGCGCACCACCCAGGCCTCGTAGCGGCGGAGCCGCCGGGCCTGGATCCCCGAATAGAGCGCCCCGATCCATCGCCGCGGATCCCGCTGATCCGCCCGGAACAACCGTTCCTGCAGCCGGTATTCGGCGTTCAGCTCATCCAGGAGGAGGAAGGGACGGGATCCCGGGGGGCGCGGGAGCAGGGCCTCCACGGCCCAGGCCATCTCCAGCCCCTCGATGAGGATGAGGGCGACCGAGCCCCGGGCCAGGAGCGCCCGCATCCCCTCCACCAGGGCGGGGGTCCGATATCGGAAGGCGAGATCGGGCCGCGAGGAGGTCAGCAGCTGGCGCAGCCGGACCGGGAGGGGGCGCGGACGCCAGGGGAACAGCCGGATCTCGTGGGCCAGGGCCTGCCAGGAGGGCGGCGGCGGCCCCGGGCGCTCCGAGAGGGCCAGCACGGCCACCGGCCCCAGCCGGGCCAGCCGGCGCAACACGTGGAAGGCCCGGATGGAGCCTCCTTTATTAGGGGGATCCGGGAGCTCGGGGGCCAGGAACAGGATCACGCTGACCTCGATCCTGAGCAAAAGTGGGTCGCGGCTGAAGCCGCTCCTACCAGATGATGTTTAACGGCCGAGAACGCGGCGGTAAACCGCCCAGGTCTCGGCGGCGGCGCGGTCCCAGGAGAAGGCGGCGGACCGCTCCAGCCCCTGGCGGCGCATCCGCTCCCGCTGCGCCGCGTCCTCTAAGAGCGCCTCCATGGCTTCGGCCCAGCGCGATTCATCTTCGGCGGGCAGGACCATCCCCGCCTCTCCCACCACCTCGGGCAGCGCCCCCCGGTCGCTGACCACCACCGGGGTGCCGCAGGCCATGGCCTCCAGGGCCGGCAGGCCGAAGCCTTCATACAGCGAGGGGAAGGCCAGGAAGGCCGCCCCGTTGTAGAGGATCGCCAGGGTTTGATCGTCCGGCCCCTCGATCCAGCGCAGATGATCGGCGATGTGCAGGCGGTGGGGCCATTCCAGGATCTCCTGATACAGCCAGCCCCGCCGGCCGGCCAGCACCAGGGGCGGGGCGTCCGGGCGGCGCTCCCGCAACCGGGCATACGCCCGCAACAGCATGGGGATGTTCTTCCGGGGCTCCCAGGTCCCGACGAACAGCACATACCCCGGCTCCAGGCTCAGGCGCGCCAGAGCTTCCCGCACCTGCTCCGGGGGAAGCGGGCGGCACACCGCGCTGGCCCCCTCGTAGATCACCGTGATCCGGTCCTCCGGAACCCCCAGGTGAGCGATGAGGTCCGCTCGGGTGGTCCAGGAGACGGCGATGATGTGATCGGCCACGGCCACCGCCCGCTCGATCTGCCCGGCGTAGTAGCGCCGGCTTTCCCCCGTCATGAAATTCGGATACTTCAGGAAGTGCAGGTCGTGAACCGTGATGACCTTCCGGAACGACCCGGAGAACGGGGGGATGAAGTCGGGGCTGTGGAGCATGGCCACCCGCCGCAGGCTCACCTCCAGCGGCCACACATGCTGCTCCCAGCGATGATGCGGAGGGGTCCAGGCATGGGCGACCCGCACCTGAGGCCCGGCGGCCCAGGTGTTGGGGTCCTTGCGGCTCTGGAAGATCACCAGGCGGACGTCGGGGTCATGGATGACCTGGGGGAGTCGGGAGGCCAGCTCCAGGATGTAACGGGCGATGCCTTCCCGTCGATATGCCAGCAACCGGGCGTCCAATCCGATCCGTATCATCGGGGCGCTCCATCCTCCTCCGGTGGGATCTCCCGGCCTCCGCCCCGGGCGGGATGCGGCGCGCGCGGGGGCGGGGAGGGCTCTTCCTCCGTCGAGCGGGCGGCCCGGCGTTCCATCTCCGCCAGGACCATGGCCACCGCCTCGATGGCCGCCCGCTGCTTGCGGTAGAGGTCCGACTCGCTCAGGGCCAGCCGCTGGGCGATCTCGCGGACCTTGCGGCCCTGGAGGAAGCGCAGCTCCAGCAGGTTGTAGAGCAGCCACTCCGGCGCCGTCAGCTTCCGCTCCCCATCCGGGCGGAGCCGCTCGATGGCCTCGGCCAGCACGGCCCGCAGGGCGCGGATGGGGTTACCGTCGTGGGCTTCCATCGCCTGCTGCACCACCCGCAGCTGCAGCAGGGGGCTCTGGAGCAGCCGGGGGCCGCCCCAGTAGTGCGCCAGGGCGTCCCGGACCCAGGTGGTGAACTCTGGATGTTCGATGAGGGAGAGGGTGGAGGGTTCCCGCTCCGCCCACCGCAGGCGACGGGCCTCCTCGGCCACCTGCTCCAGGGCCTGCAGCGCCCGCTCCTGGATCAGCCGGTCCTCCAGGGCGGCGGCGGCCCGGGCGATCCAGACGGGGAGGACCTCGTGGAGGACCTCGGGGGAGACCTCGATGGATGGAGCGGCCACGGCGATGGCCCCCAGGAGGATCCCTTCCGCCCGGCTCCGCAGGGGCCACACCCAGAAGCCGTCCGTCCGCACCGGCCCGTTCGAGGAGGGCTCCACCTCCGCCAGAGTGGCCTCGATGGAGGCATGCGCGATGTCGCCGAAGGCGGCCACGGGCTCGATCCCCTCCGGGGTGCGACGCACCACGAACCCGGTGGGCGAGCGGAGGGTCTCGCAGATCAGGGCCAGGATCCCCTCCAGGAACTGCCGCAGATCCCGGGCGGTGATCATCGTCTCGCTCAGCCGGCGCATCCGCGCCAGCTCCGAGACGTCCCGCCGCAGGAACAGCCACTCGAAGAAGGGGCGGATCGCATCGCTGAGCAGCTCATAGCTGACGATCGTGCCCACGGCGGCCAGGGGGAGAAGGAGGGCCAGGGGCAGACCCAGGGCGTGGCTCAGCCGGCTGACCCCGAACATCACCAGGGCCACCAGGGTGGCCAGGACCGGCCCGCGCAGCAGGTAGGTGATCCAGCGCTGCTTGACGATCCGGTCCGGCACCAGCACGTCCACGTAGGCGACGGCGTAGACCATGCCGAACAGCATCGTCCCGATGAACAGGTTGCTGATCCCCACCATCCCCCAGAAGACCAGGGGGTAAGCCGGGAGGGTCCGCCCGGCCAGAAGCAGATAGGGGAAGACCCCGACGGCGGGGGCGATCATCGTGAGGGCCAGGTAGGTCATCCGCCGCCGGTGGGTGGAGATCAGCGTCCGTTGCCGGACCCGCCAGGCGTTCACGATCCCCCAGCCCACCCCTCCGATGAAGTAGATCAAAAACAGGGGGAAGAGGGGGCCGGCCCACAGATGGAAGGCCCGGCCATCCGCCGTCCCGTCGTGGACCAGGAGATCGCTCGACAGGGCGAGCAGAAACCAGAGGAAGGCCAGGGCGTAGGCCCCCCGGACCGCCCAGCGGCGCCACGGGGAGAAGGAGCCGGTGCGCTCCAGCAAGGCATCGGTCAGATGCGCGTAGGCCGCCGGGGCGATGGCGATGCCCAGCCATTGCAGCCGGAGCCACGGCTCCGCGGACCGGGGATCGGCCACGAAGAAGAGGACCAGGTCGCCCAGGTAGACGATGGAGACCGAGGCCAGCAGCCACGCCGCCCCCCGGGCGCTCCGGCTCTGGAAGTAATAAGCGAGCAGGTAGACCAGCAGGGAGAAGGCGGCGATGAGCAGCGCGGCGACGATGACGAAGTTGATCTGGATGATCAGGTCGAGCGGATCTGTTCGAGCCATCGCTGGATGCGCTGGATCATCACCCGGCGCCGGCCGGTGTAGCGGTGATCTCCCCCATCGATGAGGGCCAGGTCGGTGTTCAGCCCGGCCCGGTGATGGAGGGTCAAGCTCTGGCGGTGATGCACCACCGGGTCCGCGGTCCCGTGGACGATGAGGAGCGGCCGCGGGGAGAGCCGATCGACCACCTCCACCGGCTGAAGCCCTTCGGCGCAGGCCCGCAGGTCCTCCCGCAGGCGCTCCACCGTCATCCCCTGCATGAAGCGGACCCAGTCGGCGAGCATCGCCTCATCCGGCGTCCAGGCCCGCAGGTCGCTCACCGTAGAGAGCGTGATCAGCGCGAAGGGGCGGGGGTCCTGGGCCGCGGCGAGCACCGCGGCCCAGCCCCCGATGCTGTAGCCCAGCAGGACCAGACGATGGGGGTCCACCGCCGGTTGGGCCAGGGCCCAATCGACGGCGGCCCGGACATCCTCCACCAGGGTGGTGAGGCGGTAAGGGCCTTCGCTTCCCCAGCATCCCCGATAGTGGAAGACCAGCACGTTCCACCCCGCATCCCGGAGGGCGTCGGCCAGGTCCAGGTTGAGCTCCACGCCGGCGATGCCGTGGGCCATCACCAGCGTGGGATGGGGTCCCTCCCCATCCGCCCGGTAGAAGCGCCCGAGCAGCCGATACCCGTCGCTCTCGAAGATCACGCCGCTCAGCATCGCAGGCCGCGTCCCTCCGGGAAGTTCCGGCCGGCGGGGCCGGTCAGTCGATCACCGTCTGGCTTTGCTCGCGCATGTATTGGATCAAGTAATACGGTCCGCCGGCGCCCCGGCCGGTGGAGCCGCTGGCCTTCCAGCCCCCGAAGGGCTGGTAGCCGGGCCAGGCCCCGGTGGTCGCCCCCGCCGCCCGGTTGACGTAGGTCACGCCGGCCTCGATGTGATCGAAGAACCACTGGATCTCCTCCGGGTCGTTGCTGTAGAAGCCGGCGGTCAGACCGTAGTCCACCGCGTTGGCGTAGCGCATGGCCTCCTCCAGGGAATCCACGGTCACGATGCAGGTGATGGGGAGGAACATCTCCTCCCGGAGCAGGGGGTGATCCGGCGGGAGGCCGTCGACCACCGTGGGCTCCACAAAGTAGCCTTTGGCGAACTCCCCCTCGGTCAGGACGTTGCCCCCGAAGAGGACCACGCCGTCGCGGCGGAGGATCTCCATATACCGCTGGAACTTCTCATAGGCGGTCCGGTTGATCACCGGACCCAGGAACACGTCCCGCTGGGTGGGGTCGCCGATGCGGATCTTGCTGGTGAGGTCCAGGAACTTCTCCAGGAAGGCGTCCCGCACCGGGCGCTCCACGTAGATCCGCGAGGCCGCCGAGCACTTCTGGCCCTGGAGGCCGAAGGCCGAGCGCATGCAGCCCAGGGCCGCCCGGTCTAAATCCGCGTGGCGGCTGATGATCACCGGGTTCTTGCCTCCCATCTCCAGGATGATGGGCTTGGGATAGCGGGTCGAGGCCGCCACCTTGCGGTAGATGGACATCCCCACCTCATAGCTGCCGGTGAAGGTGATCCCGGCCACGTCCGGGTGCAGGACCAGGGGGTCGCCGACCTCGCTCCCGCTTCCGGTGATGTAGTTGAAGGCCCCCTCGGGCACCCCGGCGTCGCGGAAGATCTCATAGAGCTGATAGCCCACGTAGGGGGTGTCCGACGCCGGCTTGAACACCACCGTGTTGCCGGCCAGCAGGGCCGCCCCAGCGGGGCCGCCGGCCAGGGCCAGGGGGAAGTTGAAGGGGGAGATCACCGCCCACACCCCGTAGGGCTTCAGGACGCTGCGGTTGTGGTGCTTGGGGGATTCCTGCTTCATGGGCACGACGTAGCCGTCGTGGGCCTCCATCTGGTCGCAGTAGTAGCGGATGAGATCCGCGGTCTCCTCCACGTCCCCCAGGGCTTCCAGGCGGTTCTTGCCCACCTCCAGGCTCATCAGCGCGGCCAGCTCGAAGGCCCGCTCGCTGATGAGGTCCGCCGCCCGGCGCAGGATCTTCACCCGCTCCGTCCAGGGGGTGCGGCTCCAGGCCGGGAAGGCCGCCTTCGCCGCCGCCACCGCGTCCGCCACGTCCTCAGGGGTCCCCCGCTGGAAGATCCCCAGCAGCCAGTCGGTGTTGATCGGGGAGCGATCCTCAAAGGTGCGCTCGGCGTAGCGGGGCTGCCCGCCGATGACCATGGGGACGGTCCCGCCCAGGCTCTCCCGGACCTTCCCCAGGGCGACCTCGTAGCGGATGTGAAGCTCCTCGCTGGGGACGGCGAGGGTGGCATAGGTGATCTTGAAGGGCTGGGCCGGGGCCTCCGCCGCCGGGGCCCCCCGGCGGCGTGGGGAGACCGCGCGCGCGGGCGCCTTCCGGGTCGTTTTACGGGCCGCCTTCTTCGGCGCCGCCTTCCGCGTCGTCTTACGCGTGGGCTTCTTCGCAGGCATTCTGACCTCCTGAGCCAGTGTTCTGCGCTTGCAAGACCACCTTCCTCAATCGAAGAAATAGGGGATCCGCAGGCCCCCGGTCAGGGTCTCCCGTTTGAGGGGGAGGATGAGACCGTGGAGGGCTTCCTCGGGGACCTTCACGCGCTTCCCTTCCAGCGTTCGGAGGCCTTCGGGGCGGAGCAAAGGATCCTCTACGCCCGGAGGCGTCTGCACCTCCTCCAGGGCCATCAGGCGACAAAGGACCCGCCGCATCGCCGGATCCTCCCCCTCTACGGCCGCCCGGAACCGGGCGACCACCTGAGGGCCCTGAACCGAGCGCCACGCGAATCGGATCTCGACTTCCTTCCCGGAGGACTCCATCGATCGCTTCGTCAATCCGCCCTGATGATCTGATTTGATTATAAACCAGACCGGAGACGGTGAAGTCCTCCCCGACCCTGGGGGATTGGGAGTTGGGTTGGGATCGGATAAACTAAATTCCAACCCGGATGGCTGCGGTGGGAGAGAGGCGCTGCGTCTAAGAGCACTCCACAGGGAAAGGGGCTTCGGATGCACCGGCAGGGATCCTTCCGAGGATGGTGGCGCTGGGCGGTGATGGGCGTGGTGTTGTTCGGGCTGGCGGCTTTCTTGGCGAGATGGCCGCGGCCGTCCTCCCTTCCCTCCCGGACGCGGACGCCGCTCCCTTCCCCCACCGTCCCGGCGACCCCATCGCCTACCCCCTCGCCGACGCCGACCCCCACGCCCCTTCCCGGGGAGTGGCTGGATCGAGGGCGCAGGGCCATGCGGGTGGGAGCGTTTGAGGAGGCTGCCGCCGCCTATGCGGCGGCGTTGCAGGGCGCTTTGCCTCCGGAGGCTGCCGGCGAAGCGTGGGTCGGATGGGGACGGGCCTTGCTGGCCGCCGAGCAGCCGGCGGAGGCCGCCCGGGTCCTCGCCCAGGCCCCCGTGGAGGAGCTGCCCCCCGAGTGGGCCCGCGGGGTCTGGACGCTCCGGGGGGACGCCCGGCGGGCGGCCGGGGATCCGGCCGGAGCCGCCGAGGCGTATGGCCACGCCCTCGGCATGGGCTCTCCCCTGACGGTGGAGCTCCGGATGCGCCGCGCCCTCGCCCTGCAGGAGGCGGGCCGGCTGGAGGCCGCCGCGGCGGAGCTGCGGGCCGCCCTGCCCGCGGCCCGGGACCCCAGCCAGGAGGCTGCCCTCCGGGAGCGGCTGGCGGAGACCCTGGAGGCCCTCCAGGCCTACCCGGCCGCCCTCGAGCAATATGAGGCCATCCTGGCTTTCGCCCGAAACCGCGCCTACCGCGCGTATATCGAATGGCGGGCGGCCCAGGTGCTTCTCACCGCCGGCCAGACCCCGGAGGGCTACGCCCGGCTCCAGCGGCTGATCCGGGAGGCTCCCGATACCCTTGCCGCCTACAACGCCCTGGTCCGCCTGGTGGAGGCAGGGATCCCGGTGCCGGATGATCTGCGGGGCCGGATCGACGCCGCCGCCGGGCAGTGTCTCCCGGCTGTCCAGGCCTTCGAGCGCTGGATCGCCGCCCACCCGGACCACGGGGACATCCACTACGAGGCCGCCCTCTGTTATCGGGACCTGGGGAACCTGCAGGCCGCCCACGCTCATCTCGACGCCCTGATCCGCGATCACCCGGAGGCCTCCCGCTGGGCGGAGGGATGGCTGGAGAAAGGGCGGCTGTGGATCCGAAGCGGGGCGGTGGAGTCCGCCGTGGCCCTCTGGCGACAGTTCCTCGCCCGTTTCCCGACCCATCCCTTCACCCCTCGTCTGCTCTATGAGGCCGCCCGCCTCCTGGAGCGGAACGGAGCGGAGGAAGCGGCGGAGGGGTTCTATCGTCTCCTCGCCGAGCGCTTCCCGGCGGATCCGCGCGCGCCGGAGGCCCGGCATCGGCAGGGGGTGCTGGCCTACGGCCGTGGGGATCTCGACGCGGCGGCCGCGGCATGGGAGGCGTTGCGAAGCCGGTATCCGGAGGCGCCGGAGGCCCTGGCCGCTCGCTTCTGGCTGGGGAAGGTGGCCCTGGCCCGCGGGGATCGCGCGCGGGCGGAGGCGGAGTGGCAGGCTGTCGTCGCCCAGGCCTCCGGGCGCTTCCTCGGGGAGCGGGCCCGCATGCTTCTGCAGGGCGAGGACCTCACCGACCTGCCCGAAACCCTGGAACTCCCGGATCCGGAGGCGGGCCGGGCGGAGGCCGAGGAATGGCTGCGGGCCCGCCTGGGGATCACCGGGACGCTTCCCCTCTCGCCGTCCGTGGGGCTGACGGATCCCCTCTGGCAGGCCGGCGCGGAGGCCTGGCGGGTGGGCTGGGTGGAGGAGGCGCGCGGGCTCTGGACCGCCTTGCGGCAGCGCGTGGAGGATCCCCTGGCGCTGTATGCCCTGGCCCTGGCCTTCCGGGAGCAGGGGGCGGAGGCCCTGGCGGTCCAGGCGGCCGCCCGGCTGCTCGCCCGCCTCCGGGTGGATCCCCGGGAGGCGCCGCCCTTCCTGGCCCGGCTGGCCTATCCCGTGCCTTATCCGGATCGGGTTCTCGAGGAGGCGCAACGCCGCCATCTGCCGCCTCTCCTGCTGTATGCGGTGATGCGCCAGGAGAGCCTGTTCGATCCCTACGCGGTCTCCTCGGCCCGGGCCCGCGGGCTGATGCAGATCATCCCGCCCACGGCGCAGGCCATCGCCGAGGCGCTGGGCCAGCCGTATCGGGAGTCCTGGTTGCATCGTCCGGCGGTGAGCATCGCCTTCGGGGCCTATTATCTGGCCCAGCAACGGGATCGCTTTGGGGGGAACCTGTGGGTGGCCCTGGCCGCTTACAACGGGGGGCCGGGGAACGCAGCGCGCTGGTGGGCGACGGCGCGGGGGGATCCCGACCTGTTCTACGAGCGGATCACCCTGGAGGAGACCCGCCGGTATCTGGAGCGGGTCGTCGAACACCTCGCCGTATATCGGGCCCTCTACGCCGGGCGCGCCAAATGAGTTCAGCCCGGAGAGGCCGGGCGGGTCCATAGAACCCAACCCGGGAAGGCCTCCGTCGGCCTGCACGCCGAATGAATTCGGCCTCCAGGGGCCTTCGGCCGACGGTCCTGCGCCGACCGAAAAAGCGCGCTCCGCGTCGGCGCAGGCCGACGCCCGGCGCGTCAGCGCCTTGGAAGGCCGATTTCAATCGGCACAGAGCCTTCGGCCGGCGGCCTGCACGCCGAATGAATTCGGCCTCCGGTGGCCTCCGGTCGACGGTCGGCCTGCGCCGACCGAAAAAGCACGCTCCGCGTCGGCGAAGGCCGACGCCCGGCGCACAGCGCCTTGGAAGGCCTATTTCAATCGGCACAAAAGCCTCCGGCCACCAGTCGGCCTGCGCGCCGAATGAATTCGGCCTCCAGGGGCCTTCGGCCAACGATCGGCCTGCGCCGACCGAAAAAGCACGCTCCGCGTCGGCGGAGGCCGACGCCCGGCGCGTCAGCGCCTTCGAAGGCCGATTTCAATCGGCACAGAGCCTTCGGCCGACGGTCGGCCTGCACGCCGAATGAATTCGGCCTCCGGAGGCCTCCGGCCAACGGTCGGCCTGCGCCGACCAGAAAGTCCCTCCTCGCGTCGGCGAAGGCCGATTTCAATCGGCACAGAGCCTTCGGCCGACGGTCGGCCTGCACGCCGAATGAATTCGGCCTCCAGGGGCCTTCGGCCAACGGTCGGCCTGCGCCGACCACAAAGAC
>Ga0079995_1030481_pt1 | contig 19303 bp, 22 predicted proteins | sample FaiFalFF_MnMetaG_2_FD_69198 | JGI IMG/M metagenome (GOLD analysis project Ga0079995, IMG submission 69198) | Freshwater microbial communities from Yellowstone National Park, Wyoming, USA - Fairy Falls C (FF_Mn_C) (SPADES assembly) (version 4) | ecosystem: Environmental > Aquatic > Freshwater >...
AGAACCTGTAAGTGAGGAGGCACCGCCAAAGCCATTCTCAGTCTACGGTCACACAAAGTTTCTAGGGGAGACATTGCTGGAAAACAGCGGCGTCCCATCGGTGGTTTTCAGAATATTCAACGCCTACGGGAGAACTGGCGCGGGCGTGGGGACATACGGCGTCGTGGACAGATTCCTTAAAAACCTGAAGGAGGGGAAGCCGCTGGAGATATACGGCGATGGGAAAAATGTCAGAGACTTCATACATGTTAGGGATGTTGCGAACGCCATCGCCTTATCTGTCGAGAAGGATGTGGATGGGTTTAACGTGTTTAACCTCGGCACTGGACGGGCTACTACAATCTATGAGCTTGCAAACCTTGTGCTTAAATTGTCCAGCCAAGGCAGGGTCGTCATGCATCCACCCCGCCAAGGCGACATCAAATACAGCGTAGCGGACATCTCAAAGGCTGCGCGAGAGCTTGGGTTTAAACCAACCGTGACGCTTGAGGACTACATCAAGCAACAGCTCAGCCGGTGAAAGAACATGGTTCTGTCGGCCAAGGTTTTCGAGATAAAACAGCCTACGACGCTGGATGAAATAGCTGAGAAGCTCAAGGATTTCAGATTAGTGGAAAATGAGAAAATAGGTGATAAGGAGTTCGAGCTAATCACGACCGTCTCCGACTTGGACATGAAGGGCAACATGCTTTATGGAACTTTTTCAAGAGATAAGGTTGTTTACATCAACCAGAGAGGAACCCTCACACCGGTGCTGAAAACAATCCAGGCAACCATTTTCTTCCTCACAAGAAACGGTAAAACATACCTAACCGTTGTGCAGAACAAACACTTCGCCAACTATGTGGCCAGCCTCCTCTCATACCAGCTCTTCCTCAACTACAGGGCGGTGGTGGAGGCCCGCATACCGCCTGAAAACCTCCAGCGGTACCACGAGGCAAACCCCGAGGCGACAAAAGTCATCTTCTTCGACAGCCTAGACTTCCCCGGTGTGGACAAGGTGGCGTTGTACGGTGAGTCGCTTATCTCCACAGGTAAGTATGAGGAGTACCTTGCGCATGGGAAAATATGGTATCTCGTGTTTTCGGTCAAGGGGGCCAACGCCGTTCTGGGCGTGACACGTAACTGTGTGGTCGTAACCTTTTCACGGATGTCTGAAGCACAGTTCATCCAGTATGTTGTCGAAAACGTCTTCCCCCTCATAGTTTAATTAACATAAACTTAATCGTTTCAGCCTCTTTTACCGTTACCGTTTTCTTTCTTCTTTCTTGGTGATGTTCTCAAAGGTATGTGGTAGTAGGGGCATCTATATTTATTCTCCTCGGCAGGGTAGAAGTATTGACATATAGAGCAGTAGCAAACCCCTCAACATATTTAGCAGACCTTTTACGTAAACAGTAAAGAGATTGCCCATCCTCTTTATAGAAGAGCTCCATTTTCCCGTAATTATATGGCTTGAAAACGGCTGTGAACAGCTGGGATAGATTAACCCTCACGCATTAACCGGATGTATCGTAGAAAGGTTGCTTAAACCCTATTCAGCCAATCATGTTTTGTTAAGTCCTTCTTCCTCTCCGGAGGTCTTTGGATTTATCTTCTCTATGGCTTTCAGTATCTCCTCCAATCCATCCTCTGATATCAGCTTCCTGTATTCCTTAAGCTCTTCTAGATTTTGCTTTGTGGCTTAATTGTTAAATCCTCTATGTGTTTGTTGTCCTTTTTATGGATTGGAGGTGTGTTGATGAGAGGCTTATTAGGCGTGGTGAGCTCCTCCTAAGCCTTGACTTCCTTGAGAGATATGATCTTGATCTTAGCCTTTTAAATTTGGGTAAGGTTGGTAGGCCTTATAGGGTTACCTGTATGTATGTTGTGTTTCTTGCTGTTGTGAGGTATCTTTTCAGTATGCCGTATAGGCAGCTTGAGGGTTTCACAAGGGCCCTACACAGGCTTATACCAAGACTACCACCGGTAGACTACTCATGGGTTAGGAGGCGTATCCTAAGGCTTAATTTAATATCCATAGCCGTTAACTGTAATGCTAAGGTACATAGATGAGGAGAATATCAGCAGCTATACTCAAGATGTTTGGTGAGAGAGGGTGAAGTATTGTTATGGGCTATGATTAGGAGATGGGCTGTAAGAGACAGCATTCAAAAGACTATACGGAGAATACTGCATGTCAAGAAACATGGAAAGAGAGCTGAACACAAAAGCATACATATACAACATGCTAATAAACAGGCATGCGAGATAAGATCCGACAAACAAAAGAAACCAAAGTAGAATTAGGTCACAAAGCACTAAATAGGGTTCTTACCAGATCTGCTACATTAACTAAGATGAGGGGGACAATTGCGGTGAATGTAACGAAATGCCCTACATATATCAACAGCCTCCTCATAACTTCTTAATCAGTGTTGAAGATGTTTATAGTTTTCAGTACTGCTAATCTAATTGCTGTGATATGCTATGCCGTAAAACGGCCTACTCAGCCCCTACCTTGGTTTCAAGACTTATAAATAGATGTTAACAAAAACACTGCGCAAACAAATGGAGGGTTGGTGGGTCTATGTGGGAAACAATAGAGCCGTGAGGGCTTTTATTCGCCGCCTTGAACAGCTTACGTATGGTGTCCGCAATGGTCGAGACACACATAAACACGCATGATAAGGCCCCCGAAAAGCGGGTCTTCAGGATAAGGGGTGGCAACGGCGATGAATTGAAATGCTATGGTTGTGGTTGGAGGGTTACAAACCTCTACGTCCTCGCCACCTCGAAATCGGAGGCAAAAAAGCTATTCATGTCCGAGGACGCAGGTCTTTATGGTGACTGCTTATCTGGTATGTTGATGGAGCTACCGAGCCCAGAAACAATCATAGGACAGGGTGAGACTATCGAGGTGTGAGTTTATGTCAAAGGTATTCAGACTCCGAGATAGGGACGGGCTTGAGCTAAAATGTCACGGATGTGATGAATGGTTTTCAGAGGTTTATATCTTCGCAAACACGCCGAAGCCATCGGAGAATACAGGAAGAACGGCGGACTGTGTGAGGGTTGCTTTACGGGGACATCGGGATGGGGTTGGGATGAGATTTTCGAACATTTAAAGGATGGCGGCGTAGGGAAGTCTATGAGTTGGAAGCACCGATACTGGTATGAGAAGCGTGGTTCAACGTGGCTTCGGTGTTTTCAGTATCACGCTGGGGATACTACCACTACTTGATTTGTTTGCAATACGGAACTGTGGAGAGAGATGTGGCGACCTCCTTCTCAACACACTCGTAATCTCCGTTACGTTACTACTCATGGGGGTCGGGCTTAATGTAGATAGGTGGTTGATATGACGGAATTCCACACAGCTTGGTCAAAACTCTACAAGGACTTCATGAGTGGGCTGGGACAGGAGTTTCCACAAAGAAGATTTTATCGGAGCTGGAGACTCATAGATTCTACTAAGTAGATTGTGCTTCTTCATGTTATCTTTTTACCTATGATTTCTTCAACCTGTGATAATAGTTGTGGATCTTTGACTCCCGCTCCTAACAAGATGTTTTCCTCTGGACATACTATAAGGATTATCTTATCATTCTTCCTTATTTCCGCTGAAGTGATCGGCAGACCCGATTCAACATTTAAGGTCACTATTAAGTCTGGGAATGATGCTATTCTCCTAGAATTTGAGTCTTCAACAGTCATATATTCATTCCAGAAAGTTATCTCGTACTTATCATACTTCCCATTAATAATTAATCTGCCAATATCATATCCGCTTCTTGTCTCGAGTGAAACGTACTCCACTGTTCCTTCATCAATTATTTTCCCGTTTATGAGCTCGGCAACCCCCTGAGCAATTTTCAAAGAATCTCCAAGATGTTTCTGGAATATCCTTCCTACTTCTATAGCTTTAGATAAAGCTCCAAGAGCTGCATGATCTTTAAGATAATCTACTGTGATAGGATTCCTTGCAACGGCAATCATTCCACCTGCTTGAATAGATGCTTCTCTAATTATCTTATCAACTTTCTCTAATGATCCTTGAACTACCAACTCAACATATCTACCAGCTTTCTTATCCCCTCCCACAGCAGCTTGAATCGAGACATACTCTGGTATCTTGTGGAGACCTAACGAGCCCATTACACCTGTCGGATGCGCTCTCCCATCTCCAGGAGCATCGATGATAGGTATCCCAAGAATCGCAGACTGTATCCACCCGTTAACGCTTGATAACCCGCCATTCTCGCCTGTTATAAGTCCATCTAGCGGAACATCTATACTATCCATTAAAAGCTCGACTGCTCTAATCATATGGGATGGAAGAACATATTTTTCTCTAGCTGCTGGAGCACCTATAATAGATGCGGTAGCAACATATCTTTCAGGCGGGATGCTTTCTACATCAACTATATAGACTTCACCTAACTCTAATGCCAGTCGTGCATATCTAAGCCCCTCTCTATAGTCTCCGCCTCCTCCTCCACCGTAGAATGCTCCACCTAGAACTGCTGCTTCCGCAATCTTTTCATCAACTTTGACAATCATTTTTACCTCCCCGTCTATTAAGCTGCTTAAGTATCCCAAGTGCGACTGACCCTGAAGCTAGAACCGGATCTATAAACAACAACTTATCAGATATCTTTCTTACGATATCTATAAAGTTTATAGTGGAGAAGCCTGTACACCCTGGAATAATAACATCTACTCCAGACTCTAGCAATTTCTCTAAAGCTTTGATCGATGCTCTTATACCCGATTCCTGCATTAAATCAACTGTGTTTCTTACGCCTTCAGGCTTCTCCTCAGCCACTAAGTGACGACCAAGAATTCTCTTTATTACTCTAGGTACTTCTTCAGTAATCTTCAGTACACCTATTCTCTCACCATAGGACAAAGCAAGAGATGCAGTTGCTGAGCCAGCTCCTATGACTGGAATTTTTGAAGTTCTTCTACCCTCCTCTACAGCTGGATCGGCTGCACAGCTTACTATTACTACGTCAACATTCATCGCCTCGAACTCTTTTATTAGTCTAAGTATCTTAGGTTTAGCGATCTCTTCACTAATCTCATCATAAATGCCTAGAGGCTGGTCCTCTATGCATTTTGAAATAACTTTCAACTCATTGAAGGCCTTTTCAATTATTTTTCCATGAAGATTCGTCTTTTCCTCGTCTCTCATGGTTAAGACTCTTATTAAACCGACAGTATACATCTTGAAACCTCCTATTCCGGCGCTCCCCTCCGCATTAAATCAGCTAATGACCCATGAATAGATATTATCTTCTTCCACTCTTCTTCATCATAAAACTTTACTCTACCCCTCCCAAAATCTTTAGCTACTTCTACTACGAATCGCGTGGCTTGTTCTAAGTGGAAGATGTTTGTAGCGCCTGTTGCAGAGCCTGGTACCACCATACTAGTAGTTATTGCTACTCCGACAATAGGAGCCTTCGTATAAATCCACGGCTGCATCATACTATTTATGTGGTAGACAGGGGTGGTGTATGGAATGATGTCTTGCATAGTTATTGGTACTACTACGGGCGGCTGCCCAGTAACTCTAATGTAGATATCTATAAGGTCTGGACTAACCTTCAGTATCCATCCTTCCTTAACAGTGGGAGTGATCGCAAATCCATTATGTTTTATTACCCAGTTGGCTTTTGTAGCATCAACTGAAATTATGGCATCTACCTGACCTTCAGCCTCCCTCCTTAGAAGGGTGAATATATCCACTGGAGAATCCATCATAGGTGCAGGCTTGTAGGGTCTTGTAGGCGCGTTTGGACATATGTGTGTCTTTACTATAACGTCTCCTTCTATCAAGTCTCCTCGTTTCATCATTTCTGCAATTTTATAGGCTGCGGCAAGTGAGACTACGGCTCCATCTGCATCTGAGACAAGACCTATACATTCAGGTCGAGCACCAATACCGCCAAGCCTACCAATTATCCCAAGAGATCGGGAAGTACCTCCAGAATATTTTCCTTCTACGCCTTGAATCATGATGGATATAAAATCTGTTGAGGCTTTTTCACCTTCGATACGCTCTACATTTATTTCCATATGGGATAACCCTTTATTAGTAAAGAATTCCCTAACTTGCGCTCCATCTACCTTCGGGTCATCTAGAAGATCGACGATTTCCAATAGTTGTTTCAAGGTAGACACCGTTCAACCACCACCATAACAATCATGGCTAAGTTGTTGGCAAGATAATATATGAACTTTAAGGATTATCCTCTCTATCCAAAATCAGAGCAAGAATAGGATTGATAATAGGTTAGGACTTTGGCTTTCTAGCTCTCTGACCAGCATAAGCTATTGAGGCGGCTGCTACGATTATTACGACTATTATGAGCGCATATACCCATGTTGGGACGACTTCTACTACTGTCACGGTTGGTGTAGGAGCTGGCGTAGCAACTGTTGTTACTACGGGTCTCTCAACAGTAGTTACCATCGTTGTACCCGGCTGCACTATAGTTGTAACTTCCGTTCTCACGATCGTGGTTACTTCAGGCTTAGGTGGTGCCTTCAGCCAATAGATTTTCTCTAGATTTAGGTATCCTGTACCTACTCCATGCTCCCATGCACCTGGCTCCAACTCATCGGAGAAGTCTAGATTGACGGCCGCCACAAATGTTCTTGAGCATGTCCAAACAGCAGGCTGGTCATCAACCAGTATCTTGAGTGCTTCCCTAACAATCTGTGCTTCTTTCTCCCTATCTATCTCAAATTCTGCAGCGAAGATCTTCTCATTGAATGCTGGATTATTGTAACCCATAGCGTTCGACCATGAAGCCCTAACGATGCCCTTCTCGGTGTAGTAACGGATGAAGTAGGTTGGTCCAGGACCATGTACGAATGGGAATATGCTCATATCGAAGTCCCAGTTCTTGAATACTCTTTCATGCCATGCTGCCGTGTCTAGCGCTACTATCTCAACTACTATACCTACTTGAGCTAGGAAATCTCTTATCAGCTCCGCTTCCTTTAGATAGAATGGGTAAGATACGGAATCTATCATCAACCTAATCTTGAATCTAGTCCCATCTGGGCCGCGTGGGTATCCTGCCTCATCAAGCAATCTTTCCGCTAGAGCTGGGTCATAGGGCGGTTGGTTTACACCAGGGTTATAGCGTGCAACAGCAGGTGCGCTTGAAACAACTGTATCGAGTGCTTCAACTCTATTGAAGTAAACTACTTCAGCTATCTTTTTGCGGTCAATAGCTGCTGCTATAGCTTTTCTTACTCTAACATCTTTTAAAGGAGCAAGCCCTTCAGGATGCAAGTTAAATCCTACAACATCGAGAGACCCTCCTGGGCTCGGGAAGAACCATACTCTCTTACCTAGTAATTGCCCTAGACCTATCTTTTCTTGTAGTGCTACCGCATCGGAGATCGCTAAACCATATGTCCATACAAAGTCTATCTCCCCCTTCTCAAATGCAAGCATCATAGCTGGAGATGTTTTAATTATCTTGAATATTATCCTGTCAAGGTATGGTAGCCCTTTTTTCCAGTAGTTTTCATTTCTCTCGAGGATAATGTATTCACCCTTCTTCCATTCTTTGAATTTGAATGGCCCAGTCCCTACAGGTTTAGTATTATATGGATTGTTCAAGATGTCTGTACCCTCGTAGAGATGTTTAGGACTGATGTTTATCCCAGACCCCCCAAAGTAGCCCGGATAGAACACCGGAGCCCACGCAGTCTTGAATCTGAATATAACTGTATAGTCATCTGGTGTTTCTATAGATTTAACATAATTCTTCATCATTGAATCAACGAAGCTGTTAAATAATGGTGCTACTTGCTCATAAGTAAATTTGACATCAGCGGATGTGAATGGTTTACCGTCGTGCCATGTAGCGTTCCTGACTAATCGGAATACGATAGTCATCCCACCATCAGGTTCTTTTGTTATCTCCCAAGACTGAGCTAGCTCAGGCATCCATTCAAGAGTCTCAGGGTTAAAGCTTACCAGAGAATTACCGAGCTGCCTGACGACCTGATAGAAAGCCCAGGTTGGTGGACCACTTAAGACTAGGTGCGGAGGCTCAGATGCCAATCCCACTATTAATGTACCCCCATACCTCGGTTGAGGTTTTGGCTGAGACTCGGCATGTGGTAGGACTGTAACTGCTATCAGCATTAATGCAATTAATATGCTTGGGAGAGTATATCTGAGAATCTTCTTTAGACGGGGGAGCTTTTCTTTGCTCATGTATCATAACATTAAATTACCAATATATAAGTGTTTTTTTTAATACGTGATAGTGTCCAAATAAGCATTTTTGCTCACCTCCCTGTTCTCACGGATTGATAGTAGAGCGCGAATGGGCTTAGGAATAGTTTTAGGTTGTTTATTCCTTGTGTGTGGTCTTTTGCGCTTAGCTTGTGGTGGAATACTACAGTCCTCTCAAGATATCTGAAGAACCTCTCTACCCTGTTCCTCATACCGAATCTCTCATGCCTATACTCTCAAACGCCCATCTATACCATGGGCCTTTATCGACTAGTACATCCCCTATACCTAGGCTCCTTAGCAACCTTTATAGAAGATACATTCTTGGCTAGGTAGTGTACCGCTGACATGCTTATAGGCTCCAAACCCATGCTAAGAACCTTAGAAACCTCCCTACAACCACCATGAAACATATAGCTAGGACCTTACCACCCTACTTTTTTATTACGCCTAAACAGCCAGAGACACAACATCCAAACAAACAAAACACAACATTTGGACACTATCACAAAGACCATACAACCACTTAAATACGGACGGATGCAGAGATAAAAGTTTAAGTTGACAGGATCCTATACTTATATAAGCATCCAAATCGTTGGATGACCATGGCGATAGATGTTCACAACCACTGGTATCCCGTGAATTATCTTAAGATCTTGGCTGAGCATGGAGCTAGTTACGGGTGGGAGATTATTCATGGTAGTGATGGCACTCCTGTAATCAGGAGTCGGAGGGGGTATATTTTCAGATGCATGAAAGCCACCAACGATCCAATGGCTCGGGTCAGGGAGTTGGATGAGGGCGGACTTGAGACCCAGGTTATGTCCCTCTCAGAGCCATGGGTTGATTTCCTACCACCACCACAGTCAGCCAAGCTCGCCCAGCTGGTCAACGACGACATAGCCCATGCATGTGAGAAGTTTCCAGGCAGGCTTGAGGGAATGGCCACAATACCACTCAACGACGTGGACTCGGCTGTGGAAGAGATCAAAAGATCTGTAGGTGAGCTGGGATTGAAGGGTGTCATAATACCCACACGGGTGAATGGAATGGAGATGTTGTCGGTCACCAAACACTATCCCATCTTCGAGACGGCCAGCAGGCTTGGGATTCCTGTCTTCATACATCCAGCTCTACCGCCGGGCTCCGAGATGCTGCGAGAAAACCTGATCGGTCTTATGGTAGGATATCCTTCCGAGACCACAATTGTCGTGGCTGACTTGATTGTATCAGGCCTCTTGGACAGGCTACCCAACCTGAAGGTATTGTTGGCGGATCTGGGCGGAGCCCTACCGTTCGTGGTTGGTAGAATGGTGAGGTTTTACGAGGCCTTCGAGGAGCTGAGAAGGAGGATGGCCTATGATCCTATGCATTATCTGAAGATGCTATATTATGAGAATGGTGCAGCAGCCCATCCCACCGCCATGGACTACCTGTACCGGAATGTGGGGCCCGCACATATCATGTTGGGCAGCAATTATCCATCACCAATAGGCCACTTCGCCAAATGCATAGAGTCGATCAAGGACATGCATGTACCAGAGTCGGAGAAGGAGATGATGCTACATGACAACGCTGCCAAGCTCTTCCGGATAGATGCGTAATTGATAGTATCTAAATAAGCATTTTTGCTCACCTTCCCACCCTTGCGGCCTAGTAGTATAGCGTGTACAGCCTCCATGAAACATATACCCCAAATACCGCAAAACCACAACAACCCAACTCCATTTAACACAAATAAAACAACACAAAACCAAACCCACAACATCAATACAAACAACAGCCTTTAAACAAAACAACCTATTTGGACACTACCAAAGCGAATGAAAAAACGCTTTCTAGGACATCTATCCTTATTGCTTATAAACTAAAATAGAAGCTTTATATTTACAATCTAACATGGTTCAATTACCCATTCTTCATTTTATACATGTTGTCGCGGTTATAACGTGGATTGGGGCCCATTTCTTCCAACTTTTCACCCTCGACCCTTCATTGAAAAAAGTTGGTAGAGTGACAGAAGTGTCGCTGCTCAGCAGGCTTTTCTTACGATTTAACCAGGTCACTGGGCTGGCCGCCGTTCTCACATTAAGCTCAGGCACTGCTATGGCCATCTTGAGGACTTGGGGTAGCATACTACCATTAGTTACATCTATCTGGGGAATATCTCTTATAGCAGGGCTAATAATTGTATTGGTTATACTTTTTGTTAATCTTAAACCAAGTCAGATAAGGCTTCTCAGCAATACCTCCATGGCATTATTACTGGCAAGTCTTATTCTAGCGCTAGAGAGAACTAGAGGTGAGTTGTCGGTCTTTGTCCAGACGTTATGGGGGCTTTCAATACTTGTTGGTGCAGTGTTTGGAATGGGAATATTTCTTCTAGGATTCATTATAGGGCAGAACCGCGTCATGATTGCTATCCAGTGCCAGAAAATACTCGAAGCTAACATTCAGAATGAAAACAGCGAAGAAATTATAACATTAAAGAGACTAAGAAGGAGACTCTTTCTTCTAACAATACCAGAGAACCTATTCACGATCATAGTGCTAGCGGCCATGATATATGCGAGATACCTTCCAGGCTAGAATGTCCTGATAAATGTTCATATGGCTATAGAGATTACTGTAATTTCATAAATTCCAAAAAGACACACTTTGCGGATTTTTTAGAGTATTATTCCGACACTACTAATGCAATTTGTGTGAGATTTTAGGGAGATTAGCAATTCAATTACGAGTAGAGATCGTTAGACCTTTTCTTCCTTCTGGGTTTATGATAGGTAGGTCTAAGGCTAGTAGATCGAACCATCCAGCAACGGTTGGAAGGCCGTGAAATAAACCCTAAAACCACAACAAACAATAAATTAAAAGCGATTTAGGTTTATGTAATACATGATTCGTTAGAATAAGATATGCGGCTGGTTGTTGGTGTGTCGGGTGGTAGTGGTGTTATCTATGCTGTTCGTCTTTTAGAGGTTTTGAATCGGATGGGTATGGAGATTCATCTCGTAGTAACGCCTGCTGCACGAGAGACCATTGTGTTAGAGACTGATTATGAGGTCGGTTATGTAGAATCTCTCGCAACCATCAGCTATAGGTACATGGATCTTTCGGCAGCGATTTCAAGCGGTTCTTTTCAAACTGATGGGATGGTTGTGGTGCCATGCAGCATGAAGACCTTAGCAGGCATAGCCCATGGATACGAAGAAAATCTTTTGATTAGGGCCGCGTTAGTAACTCTTAAGGAGGGGAGGCCGCTTGTTCTGGTTCCCCGCGAAACACCCCTAGCAATCCCCCACATTAAAAATATGCTACTAGCAGCGGAGACTGGGGCAATAATCCTACCAGCGATGCCAGGCTTCTACCACAAACCAAAAACATTGGACGACATAGTCAACCACGTAGTTGGAAAGATACTCGACGTTCTAGGTGTGGAACACGGCCTATACCGGAGATGGACAGGGCCGAGAAGAAATAGAACACCCTAGCGACATTCTAATAGTTAGACTTAATGTAGGTTCGCCAGCTTAACTCAGCGGCCTCAATATATAGTAAGCACAGGCCATGTCATTTGAATACTGCCTAAGAAAATTTATGAAGCTTGTCATGTACTTTCTCGCCGTCAAGTCTGTAAAGGTTTTGTAGGCAGTCTTAACGATTCCGGTAATGGTCCCCAACGGTTCAACTCTTAAGTCGTCCCAAAACTTATTCACCAAACCAATAGTCCGAACACCCCCCTCTAAGACCTCAAGCCTTATGACATGAAACAATTTTAACCATGCATCAACATGCATAAAGCTAGCATCCCCACCGAAAATAGACTTGAGGGCCTCTCTCTTATCATTGGGTACATTGTGGCGAAGCCATGAAAGCTCCAAAACACCTATGCGCTCCGCTGACGAAACATACCTAGTTAGAATGTCTGACGGGTTTTGGAGAAAATTCAGAATAGACTCGTAGAAAACGAATTCGGGATTTGTTTCGCTCAGAAATTCCTTATCATCAATGTGTACGAACGTCACTCTATCTACCATGTTTTCTTTCCCTGCTTTCCTTTTTGAGTATTGAACTAGGAAATGGTTTTTCTCGACACCTACCACATAACATCCAAAACGCTTGGCGGCAAGAAACGCCGTCAAACCCATTCCCGAACCAAACAACACCAGTAGAGAACCTTTCCGAACACCTAAACGACTGAGTATTTCCAGAGGCAATGAATACCCATAAACCCATTTCGCAACCATGTACCTGTACAAAGAGTCCTGCTTCAGCCCCACACGCACACCCCACACCCTCAGACCACCTAACTCTCCTAAAAAAGCCTAGTGGCAGAAGCCTGATACTGTCGCCAGTAATTAGGGCTTAGACCAGCAACATAAAACATAACAGAATAGACATTCTCATACAACGGGTAGTTGTTAAACCTGAACAACCTAGACAACTCATCCACGATATAATCCAAGACACGCATAAGAGAATAAACAGAGAACTGGTCTCAAAACTATTTAGGCCTCCTTCTTAATGCAATTTGTATGGGGTTTAGGGAGATTAGTGATTATGGGTGGGAGGTGGTTAGGCCTTTTCTTCCTCCTAGGTCTAGGGTTGGTAGTCCTAGGGCTGATGGTCTTGTAGGGTATGACGGTTTCAAGCATAGGAAAGGAACTAAGATACATGCGGTTGTAGATCCATTGTCGAAGCCACTATACTTCACAATAATGAGCATGACTCTAGGAGGCTTCAGGAGCTGGTAGATGGCTTGTCTGAGAGCCCTAGGGAGCTCTATGCGGATGCAGCATACGACACGGAGAACATAAGGAGGGGTTTAGAGTCCATGGGTATAGAGCCTAACATACCTGTAAACCCTAGGAATGGCAGGAAGCCTAGACCATAGAGAGGTTCTTCGGATGGATAAAATCATTCAGAAGAATAGTCATAAGGTATGAGAGGCTGGCTGTAACGTATATAGAGCATTCATAAACATAGCATGCATCATAATACACCTGATGCATAGGGGTTAGAATAACATAGTATGAGGATAAAACATATAGATGGCTTAGAAACAACCATACCCTACATCAACAGGAAACACATCCACAACCTAGAAACATACATCCACCAAACAACCATACAAACAACACAGACAAAAGAAGACACACAACAACACAACTAGATTGAGATATGAGGTTTTGAGATAGGTTCAATAATAAAAACCCAAGGGGCGTATTACTTGGCTTCAGGAACCGGTGTAAGAGCGGAAAGCTTATATAGCCTTCAAAACAAGAAAACTCCCATGGCTAAGGCTGTAACAGCGGTAGGTATTGCTGTAGCCCTCATAATAGGTCTCTTGGGAGGATATTTCGTATCCACCGCCACAGTACAACAGTCAGTTCTAACAGTAACATCTACTGCGATAGTGACACAGGTCTCCGCAACGACGGTGGTCTCAACAATAACCTTGGGAGGAGGGCAGGTCCAGACCGTAACCACCACAGCCACCCTGACTAGGACCGTGACAGCACAGCAGACACCGCCCAGGACTATTCTCATAGGAGCTACGGTGCCGAAGACAGGCCCATTCAGCCCCATAGCAGGTCCTTTCGAGAGGCTTTACATGGCTTGGCAGGATATGGTGAATGAGAGGGGCGGTCTCTACGTCAAGCAGTATGGTATGAGGCTGCCCGTTAAGGTGATATTATATGATGATGAGAGCAAAGGCGAGACAGCAGCAAGGCTGTATGAGAAATTGATAACGGAGGATAAGGTGGATATCTTGCTGGGACCCTACAGCACGCCCGTAACCTTACCCGTCATCGAGGTTGTTGCGAAGTATGGGACGCCTATAGTGACCACTCAGGCCGGTGCACCGCCTCTATACAACCGTGGTCTCAAGAACGTCTTCTCAGCCATAGATTTGATATCCACATGGTCCTACAACTACTTTGATATGATCAAGGCTGAGGGCAAGGCTAAGACTATCGCATTTGTCATACAGGATGAAGCCTATGGCAACGGGCTGATGGCAGGCGCCAAACCCAAGGCGCAGGAGATAGGCTTGACTATAGTGGCTGAGGAGAAGTTTCCAGTGGGAACCACAGACTTCACAGCCATAATACTCAGGCTCAAGGCAGCGGACCCCGATATAGTATTCGTCGCCGGACTCAACCCCGGTGCGGCTGCCTTTGTCAAGCAGGCTCTGGAGCAGGGTCTTAGGCCTAGGGAGTATCACGTTCCACAGCTAATCAAGGTATTCATAGAGACCGTCGGACTTCAGAATGTCAACTACTTTACCGGAGAATGGTTCTGGACAGAAGGCATTCCCTACGACGGCTACTTTGGAAGAGATTTCTGGCTGGAGGCTATGAAAAGAGCTGGACTCAAAAACGAGGACTACCCATGGGCCTCAGTCACATGGCAGGCTTTGGAGGCGGTATCGGCGGCCATAGAGAAAGCTGAGAGCCTTAACAAAGAGGATCTTATCAAGGCGCTGGACAGCACCTACATAATGACCATAAGCGGGCCGACGCATCTGGGCAGGGATTTCGGGCCCTTCCAAAATGTGGGGTTGATAAGAGCCTTCCCGGTCCAGATAGTGGATGGCAAGTTCAGGGTTCTCTGGCCGCCTGAGATACGCACCGGAGAGCATGTCTACCCAACACCCTGGCAGTAAGCCTACTGAGAGATGCTATCACCAGCGGCCCTGCTGGAGCTCACACTCGCCGGGCTTCTCCTCGGCGGGATATACTCCCTCCTCTCTATTGGGCTTACCATAACCTTTGGAGTAGCTAGGATACTCAACCTAGCCCATGGAGAGTTCATGATGTTGAGCGCCCTAGGCGTCTATCTATTTTTCCAGTTCAAGGGAGGTGCCTTCAACCCTTTCTCTTCCCTAGCCATCCTAGCGCCTCTATTCTTCGTCTCCGGCTACCTCTTTGAGAAGTTCCTAGTCAGACCCCTGAGAAGCAAGCCTGTAGAAGTGCGGGAGTGGACTCCACTGCTTGTCACACTCGGCGTAGCCCTCATCATTGAGGATCTGGCCTTCATAACAGTGCCAAGGGAGTTCGGGGTTTCCTACTCGCTGCCACCCACCAAGGTATTCGGTCTAACACTCTCCACCACAAGGCTTACCAGCCTAGCACTGGTCACAGGGTTAGCGCTCGGGCTACACCTATTCCTACGGAAAACCTTCACCGGCAAAGCTATAAGGGCTACGATACAGGATCGGGAGGGCGCCCTCACCATGGGGATAAACGTCAACAGGATCTCAGCGATAACCTTCGCGGTCGGCGTATCACTAGCTGCGGCCGCCGGCGCCTTTCTTATAATGATTCGTGGCATCGACGCATATGTGGGGCTTCCGATAACAGCTAAGGCCGTCGCAATAGTCATACTGGGTGGGATGGGCAGTATACTCGGCTCGCTCCTCGGCGCGCTAATATTAGGCATCTCAGAGGTTTACGTCTCCTTCTACAGCCCAGCATGGTCCTTCACCGTGGCATGGGCAATTCTCATCCTTATACTCCTTGTGAGACCACAGGGCCTGCTAGGTAAAAGGGCTGAGAGGATATGAGGTTTGATCATAAACGGATGGCCTCCATCGCCATCATGGCCGCTGTATTACTTGCAATACCATTATTCGCCACAGGCTACCAGAGATCCCTCCTCAACCTCTATCTACTATGGATAATTCTAGCAGTCAGCTTTGACATATTACGAGGCAACACAGGCTATGTAAACCTCGCCCACGCAGCTGTTTTCGGCTGGTCATCTTACTTTTTTGCAATACTCGTCAAGAACGGCTACAACATATTCGCCAGCATGGTCACCGCAACACTACTCTCCCTAGCCCTAGCCATCGGCGTAGGTGCACCATTCTTCCGAACACGTGGAGCCTACTACACCATAATAACCCTCGGCTTCTCCCTACTGTCATATAGTCTAGCGTATAGTTTGGACTGGGTGACAGGCGGGTGGGAGGGCATATCCGTAGGCTTGGGCGATATGCATCTACCAGCATTCTACGGTCTCTTCACAGTCACAGCTGCAGCCATCATTACAAGCCATCTCATAGCGAGATCAAGGCTGGGCCTAGCCCTGAGGACGATGCGGGAGAATGAGGAGGCGGCCGAAGCCCTCGGGCTGGACACCTATTCACTGAAACTCAAGTCGCTTACCATAAGCTCTATATTTCCAGCCTTGGCAGGGCCTCTCTACGTCCTCTACAACAGTTATGTCAACCCAGACACGGTATTCGGCCTTAGAACAATCTTCGCCCCAGCCACCATGGCGCTCTTCGGTGGCTCTGGAACGGTAGCCGGTCCAATAATCGGCGCCATCATCATAACAACATTATTTGAGATACTATTCACGACACAGCTTCCCATCCGGCTGACGATCATAGGAGTTATACTCATGATCGTGGGGCTGGTGATGCCAAGAGGGCTGGTGGGCATAGTGCCTAGGATGCGGCGGAGGACCTTGGTTTCTAGAGGCCTAGGTGTATCTAAGCCACGACTTGACTATCTCCCTCAGCGATGATGAAAGTGTTTTTCCAGCACCCTCCATCGTGACCTGTCCATTCACCATGACATAGAGCTTGTCCGAATACTCCGTCGCATATCTCACATTCTGATCCACCATCAGCACAGCCGCACCACTCTCCTTCAACCTCACAAGCATATCATATATCTTCAAGACCATCTTAGGCGACAGCCCCACAGTAGGCTCATCCACCAAAGCCAGCTTAGGCTCTTGAGCTATAACCCTAGCCAGTTCAACCATTCTCTGCTCCCCACCGCTGAGGAGGTAGGCTGGCTTCGTCCTTAGGGCTCCAATCATTGGGAACATCTCGTAGATCTTCTCAAGAGCTTTTGAACGGTTATTCCTAGCCACCCTGTTCTTCCAGAGAGCCATCTCGAGATTCTCCTCAACAGTCAGCTCCGGAAATATTGTTCTCCGCTGCATCAGGAATGATACACCCAGTCGGACAAGCTCGTTGGGTGGGAGCCCTGTAATATCTTGGTCATATAAATATATTCGCCCTGCGGTGGGTGTGACTAGGTTGAAAATAGCCTTGAGGAGTGTCGATTTCCCCGCCCCGTTAGGCCCTATTATTGAGGTTATCTCACCGGCCTCGGCTGTAATGCTTACACCCTTCACTACTGGCACGTCACCGTATCCGGCCACAAGATCCTTAACCCTCAGCATTGCCACCACCTAGATAAGCCTCTATCACACTTTCAGCCTGCAGTAATTCTTCTATACTGCCTGAGGCAATGATCGTACCATCACTCATCACGTGTATTCGCCTGCATATCTCAGCCACGAACGGGATATTATGTTCCACGATTAGAAAGGATCTACCATCCTCCCGGTTCAAACTCCTGATAGTTTCACTGAGCAGAGTGATCATATCAGGATGAACCCCTCCAACAGGCTCATCCAACATAACCAGTCTCGAGCCCTGGACCACAGCCATTATGAATTCGAGGAGCTTTTGTTGGCCGCCAGATAGATTCTTGGCAGGCTTGTCCAGCAGCCTAGTTAGGCCGAATGAGTCGATGAGCGTGGATGATAGTCTTCCAGCCTCAGGTGAACTTGACACCAGCATGGCCGACCCTATATTCTCCTCCACGGTAAGGTTCCTGAGTATCTTGGGTATTTGGAAAGTCCTGCTGATCCCAGAGCGGGCCACCCTATGGGGTGGTAGTCCTGTCACATCAACACCATTAACATATATTCTACCACTATCGGGCTTATAAAACCCGCTAATCACATTCATGAGGGTTGTCTTGCCCGCACCATTGGGCCCTATCAGGCCAACAACCTCACCCGCTCTAACCTCAAGGTTAACGTTCTTGAGGGCCACCAGCCCACCAAAATACTTGCTGACATTCCTGATGCTCAGAACCGTATCAGCCGAAGGCACACTTCCATGGATTTTACAGGGTGCATATAAACCGTTCCCTTGAATAGGCGATAGTGTCCAAATAAGCATTTTTGCTCACCTCCCTGCCCTTGTAACCTGATAGTATATTGTGAATTAGGCTTAGGAATAGTTTTAGGTTTGTTATTCCCTGTACATGGTCAGGGATATGTGTTGGAAACAGGTCTGTACAAGAATGTAAGAAATCGACAGAAAGGCTATACAGCAGGCTTATGGAAAAAGACATCATAAAAGATAGGGGTTTTGAGATAGGTATCCAGAACATAGTTGCAAAGGCTTACCTAGGCTTTAACATAGACATAGATAGATTGTCTGAAGTATTAGAACGTGTCATATATGAGCCGGAGATATTCCCAGCAGCAATATACTACATGGACAGACCAAAGCTAACAATGCTGATCTTCCAGAACGGGAAAACAATAATAGCTGGAGCAAAGTCAGAGGAAGAGATAGCGGAAGCATATCAGAAGACATTAACAATACTGGAACCTATAGGATTGGGTAAATCTAAAGTAACAGCATAAAGTTATCTACAGTATGTCTCTTGAGGAATCTCTTAGAAAGGTTCTACAGAGCGGTAAAGATTGGCAGAGAGTTCCAGTAAAAGGAGCTCCAGAGATATTTGTGTTGAAGGCTCCTGCAGCTAGGGGGAGGCCTGCATCACTACTGGTGGAGATAAACCCTGTAGGCCCAGACGGAACACCCACCAAAAGGAGAGGACTAATACTGAGAAATCTAGAAGAGCTTAAGGAATACAGGAAGCTGATATCAGAGGATAGATTGGAGGAGATACTGAAAGCAATAGAGAGGATAAATCCAAAGACCTCCGGAGAGGAAGAAGGACTTGAGATATGAGCAAAACATGATGAGCTGTGATAGGAGCTTTTCTATAAAGAGGACGAGAAACCCCTATAGAGGAGAATAAGTATAGATGCCCCTATGACCACATACCTTTAAGAACATCACAAAGGAAGAAGAAAAGGAATGGAGCCATCTTTCAAAGCAATATCTCCCAGCGAGTTCTTCTACAAGAACCGCGACATAGCAGGTTTCAGCAGCCCAGCCAGAAGCCTCTACATGAGCATACGGGAGCTTGTCGAGAACTC
>Ga0079995_1081980_pt1 | contig 19250 bp, 14 predicted proteins | sample FaiFalFF_MnMetaG_2_FD_69198 | JGI IMG/M metagenome (GOLD analysis project Ga0079995, IMG submission 69198) | Freshwater microbial communities from Yellowstone National Park, Wyoming, USA - Fairy Falls C (FF_Mn_C) (SPADES assembly) (version 4) | ecosystem: Environmental > Aquatic > Freshwater >...
ATGGAATAATAACTTCTCCACCGTACTCTATTGCTTTAGACTATGTATCAAATGATGCACATTCTTTAAAAGTAATAGGATATGAGCCTTTAGAAATTAGGGAAGATTTTATTGGAGTAAGAGGTCGTGGAATTCAAAGAATAAATTTATATAATGAGGATATGAAAAAAAGTTATAAAGAAATGTTTAGAGTTTTAAAGCCAGGAAAATTTGTTGTTATTATTCTTGGTAACGCTGTCTATCAAGGACAGGAAATAAAAACTGTTGAATTTACAATTGATTATTGTAAACAAATAGGATTTAAGCTAATTAATAATATTGATAAAATAATTTTTGGATTGTACAATGTAATGCAAAAGGAAAATATTTTGATCTTTCAAAAACCTTAATTATGTATAAAGATAATTTGGAGTATATAAGGGAGTTAGAAAAATTGATAGCTTATTTTTTTAAACCTCTAAGAAATATTCCGTTTAGAATTGCTATTAAAGCAATTTCAGGTTATGATGTAATACCTTTTGACAAGAATAATCCAGATGATATACAATTATTGGATGATTTGATTAAAGCGGTAAAAATAGCTGCTAAAAATGCTAATCAAAAAGGAATATTTACAAGGAGAGAAAATGAGGTTGGAAATAAGATTGAAATATTTGTATTAGAAGCTTTAAATGAAATCGGTTTGAAAGCTGATAGGCCTAAAACAAAAGCTGGTAAGAGGAAAGTAGGAGGATATCCTGATATTTTTCTTTTAGATAGGAAAGGTAGGCCAAATTATATTGAGTGTAAAACTTATAATGAGCAAACTTACCAAAGTAATCAGCGTTCTTTTTATTTTTCTCCACCTAGTAAAAGAGGGGAATTTAAAGTTATTTATGATGCAAGACATTTTATTGTCAGTTTTAAAATTGAAAAATTAATAAAGCAAGGTAAAACAGTTTTCATTCCAGTTTACTGGAAAATTTTTAGTACAAATAATCTTACAGTCCAAATTAAACATGAGTTTAATTCTACTAATAAAGAAATGTATAAACATGAGGATTTATTAGCTGAAGGATCTTTTTAGAATATTTATAATTATGTAGTAGTTGCTTGGTATAATTGGAAAAGTAAAATAAAAAATTAAATTACTATAAAATATAAAGTTTAAAAAATAAATTAGAAATTACATTTATAGGAGGGGGCTAAAAATGAATTTTAAAAAAAAATTAAACAGGATTTTATTTATTTTAAGTTTTTTGGTATTTCTTTTGGGAGTTTTATTTTTAACGGTTTTAAGTGTTATGGCTAAGGAAAAGATAAGAGTTTATTCTTTATTCTTTAATTCTGAAATTACTGATATTATTAATAAGCATATTGAAAATTATAAAAATCTTAAAACTTTATCGTTATTTGATTTAGAGTATTATAATGTAGAGAGTTTTAAGGATTTTAATTCAGTTTTATTAAATTCTAATCCGGATATAGTTATTGCTCCTTTAGATATGTATTATATAATAAAAAATAAATCCAATTTGATTTATTTTGATAATTATCTAAATAGTAATCCTACTATTTTTTCTGTTTTTAAGAGTTATACTGTGGATTTTATGAAGAATAGTGTTTATGATGTTAAAAAACAGGATAATCAAATATATGCTTTACCGTTATTTTCTTATTCTTTATATTATATTAGTAACTCTAAGGGGTTAGTTTTACCTAAGGTTACTAATTTGAGTTTACCTGAAGTTATTAGTTATTACAGAGCTTTATCTAATACTACTGATTATGTTAAATTTTGGAAGACTTATTTAAATTCTGTTAATGAATTGAAAGATAATAAAGTAAGCTCTGAGTTATATACATTAATTGGAAATGTTAATCCACAAATTAAAACTTTTCCTATAAAAGATAATACATTAATAATAGATAATCCGGTTGTTTCTTATGGGATTTTTATAACTACTAATACTAATAATAAAGAAAAAATTAAATCTTGTTACTATTTGGCTTCTAAATTATGGGATTTTGAGGTACAAATTGATTTAGCTCTTAATTTAGGATTATTAGCAGCTGATAAACAGACTACTTTACATCCTGGTTATATTGCTAAACTAAAAGACCCATCCTTTAGTGCTAAGTATAATAATGTTTTATTGAAATATTCTTATGTTTTAACAGATTTAGATTTTGAATTATATTATTCTTTATTTGAGCAAATAATTCAAAATAAACCTGAGGAATTTATAAAGATATTAAATGATTCATTATATCCTAATGTTGATAAAGTTATTCAAAGTTACCTAAATTTAGTTAAAATAAATAAGTTCAAAAATTATTTAGTATTGGTAAAATTTAATGAAACTACTAAATTTTTATATTCTGATTTAGATTACTTTATAAAGGAAAGATTAAGATTTACTAAACAAGTAGATAAAACTAAGAGTAATCAAAAAATAGAAAATAAGACAAATTTTGTAGATATTAATATTTATGGAGTTTTTAAGAATTTGAATGATATTAAAAGGGAACAAAATATGAAAAATGATTTATTAAATACGCTAAATGATTATAAAGTAATCAGATTAGAAAATGATAAAGATAATCTTGTAATATCTTTAGAACCAAAAGTAAAAAATAAATCAAGAAAAATAATCCTAAAAAGATATTTTAAAGATAATTTATCTAATGAATTAATGATTTTATTTATTGGAGATTAAATAAAAAATATAAAAATAAATAGTAGATGAAGGTTATAGTATGAATGTAGTTAATGGGGGTAATAATATTATTAATACATTAAGTTGTAAGGATTTAGTAAAAATATATTCAAAAAGGAAGGTAGTAGATGGTATTAGTTTAGTTTTAAGACAGGGGGAGATGGTGGGCTTATTAGGACCTAATGGAGCTGGAAAAACCACTACTTTTTACATGCTTGTAGGTTTAATTAAACCTAATAATGGAAGTATATATTTAAATGATATGGAAATAACTGATTTACCTTTGTATAAAAGGGCTAAGTTTGGGATTTCTTATTTACCTCAGGAAAGTTCTATTTTTAGAGGCTTAACTGTTGAAGATAATTTTAGATTAATTTTGGAATTCTATTATAAAGATAAAAATATAATTAATGAAAAAATAGAGGAATTATTGAATGAGTTTGGATTAAATAAGGTAAGGAAGAGTTATGGATATTCTTTATCTGGTGGTGAAAGAAGGAAAGTAGAGATAGCTATAACTATGATAATAAATCCGAAGTTTTTGTTATTAGATGAGCCGTTTAGTGGAGTAGATCCTATTACTATTGAACAAATCCAAATTATCTTAAAAAATCTTAAAAATAAGAACATTGGGATTATAATAACTGATCATAATGTATATGAAACCTTGAAAATAGTTGATAGAGCATATATTATTTCTGAAGGTAAGGTAATGGTAGAGGGTACTCCTTATGAAATATCCAATAACGAATTAGCTAAAAAGTATTACTTAGGACAAAAATTTAAATTAATAGAATAATATGTTTAAAAAAATAAAGAAAACTATTGAAGATAAATTAAGGTTTATTGGGTACAATCAAAATGTTAAAGAATTTTTTAAAAATTTAAAAATACCTTATTTAGAGTTACTTCTTATAATATTAGCTACTTTGGTATTTAATGTAACAACTGCATTACAACCTGTTATTTTTTCTAAATTATTTGATATTATTTATCAATATAAAAGTTTTTATTATTTGAATTTATTGGTTTTAGTTACGATTGTTTTATATTTATTTAGAGGTTTATCTCAGTATGCACAATCTTTTTTATTAACTAAAGCTAATTTAAAGATATTAACTGATTTACAGAAGGAGATGTTTTATAGGGTAATTGTTCAGCCTTTAAGTAAATTAGATAAAAAAAATAGTGGGGAGCTATTTTCTTTAACTGTTTCTTATATAGGTGCTATTGCTTCTGATTTAACTCCTTTATTATTAACTTATATTAATAGTATATTTATTTTAGTTTTTGCTTTGATTTGGATATTTTATAAGGATATAATTTTAGGAATTATAACGATTATTGGGCTTCCTTTTATTGCTTATACCCTTAATTATTACATAAAAAAAATTGGGGATACTAGTAATAAAATTTTAGAAAATGTAAGTGTTCTTAATTCTAAGTTAGTACAAAATTATAGAATGATTAAATTTATTAAAAGCTTTAATAAGGAAGAAACTGAAAAAATAAGGATAAATAATTTATTAAGTAATATTTTAAATTTGAGATTAAAATTAGCGAATATATTATCATTACAAAAGCCTGTTACTGAGATTGTTGCTAGTTTATCTTTAATAATTATTTCTTGGTATGGGGGGTATTTGGTTATTAAAGGGATATTTAAGCCTGGTGATATTTTAATATATTGGGCTTATGTTGCTATTTCTGTTTCCCCTATTACTAATCTAACTGCTTCTTTGATTAATACTAAAATTATTTTTGGGTATATTGATACTATTATGAATATCTTTAAAGAATTGAATGAAAATGAATTAGATGAGAAAAAGTATATAATAAACCATAATATTAGTATAAAGGGAAAAATTGAATTTAAGAATGTTTATTTTGGTTATAATGAAAATGATTTTATTTTAGAAGATATTAATTTATTAATAGAGCCTGGGCAGAAGATAGCTATTATTGGAAAAACTGGGATAGGGAAAACTTCTATTATTAGCTTATTAACTAAATTTTATTTACCTACTAAAGGGCAAATTTTTATAGATGATATGGATTTAAATACTATTAATCCTAAAGTTATTAGAAATAATATAGGGATTTTAACACAAGAATCTTATTTAATTGAAGGAAGTATAATAGATAATTTAAGGTATGCAAAAGAGGATGCTACCTTAGATGAAATAATTAATGCATGTAAATTAGCTAATATTCATGAGGATATAATTAAGTTACCTAATGGGTATGATACGGTGATTTCGGAGGATGGTAAGAATTTATCTGGTGGTCAAAAACAGCGTATTAATTTAGCTAGAATATTTTTAAAAAATCCCTCTATTATTATCTTAGATGAACCTACTTCAGCTTTAGATCCTATTACTGAAAAAGCTGTTATTAATTCTATTAACAATTATTTTAATTCTAAAACTATTATAATTATCTCTCATAAACCTATTACTCTTTATTTTGTTGATAAAATCTATACTATTGAAAATAAGAAATTAAGAGAAGTTTCTTATGAAGAATTATTAAAATTAAATATGGTAGTTTAACAAAAAACGCAAGAAGTTTATATTTTATAAGAAGGTGGAGATGAATTTCAAAGAGCTTGATAGGGCATTTAACATAGTTATATCTATTGCTATAAAAGAGAGGGACTTAAGCCTGAAATGTCCCAAAGTTAAGACTTTAAAGTATAAGCTGGTGGGTAGATATATTGGGTTATGTATAAAAAGTTATCATATATTAAATTGGAAAACTCTATTACTGTGGTGGAGTAGTTTAATTTAGATATATTAAGTAAATAGAAAATAAAATGGGTATATTTTTAATTTTGTTATTGATATCTTATTTATTAGGTAGTATTCCGTTTGGGTATATAGTTTCAAAGATGAAAGGGGTTGATATAACTAAAGTTGGAAGTAAAAATATTGGGATGGCTAATGTTTTTAGGAATGTTGGACCTGTTTATGGGGTGATTGTGTTATTTTTGGATGCTTTTAAGGGATTTTTGCCTACTTTTATAGCAATTAATTATAAATTACTTGATTATCAGGTTTTAATGATTGGGTTAGCTTCTATAATTGGGCATAGTTTTTCATTTTTTTTAAGATTTAAGGGAGGTAAGGGAGTTGCTACTTCTTTTGGGGTTTTTTTAGCTATCTCCCCTATTATTACTGTTATTGGATTAATTATTTGGATTATTTCGGTCTTAATCACTAGATATTCTTCATTAGGTTCTATTTTAGCTGCTTTTGCTGTTTTTGTTATTAGTTTTTCTTATTTGATTTTTAATTTTAATTTCAATATATTTATGTCTGAGTATAAAAGTAGTAAGATATTTTTGATATCTTTGATTATTGTTTCTTTTATAATATTAGTAAAACATAGAGACAATTTTATTAGGATAATACAAGGTAAGGAAAATAAATTGTTTTAAATATTATAGAGGAAAATTAAGATAAAAGTATATAATAAAATAAAGGGGGATAATATGTTGAGGATAAAGGGGATGATTTAATGCTTGGAGGTATTAAAGAATTTGTTAAGGAAGGAGTGGTTTATGAGAAATTAGAAGATAATAAAGTTAGATGTTTAGCTTGTAATCATAGGTGCTTAATATTTGATTCTAAGAGTGGGATATGTAGAGTTAGATATAATGAAGGTGGAAAATTATTTGTACCTTATAATTATGTAGCAGCTATAGCTAATGATCCAATAGAGAAGAAGCCATTTTTTCATGTATTACCTTCTTCTTTTGCTTTAAGCTACGGCATGTTAGGATGTAATTATCATTGTTCTTATTGTCAGAATTGGGATATTTCTCAATTTTTAAAAGATAAGCAAGTTCAAGGACAATTTATACCTATAACTAAGAATGATATTGTATCATTAGCTAAGAAATATAAATCTAGGGTTATAGTATCTACTTATAATGAGCCGTTAATAACGGTAGAATGGTCTTATGAGGTTTTTGAATTAGCTAAGAGGGAGGGATTTTTAACAGGGTTTGTTTCTAATGGATACGCTACTATTCATTCTTTAAGGTATATAAGACCTGTGTGTGATCTTTATAAAGTGGATTTAAAAACGTTTAGTGATAAGAATTATAGGAAATTAGGGGCTACATTGAAAGGGGTTTTAGATAGTATCATTAATATTAAAGCTTTGGGGTTCCATTTAGAGGTTGTTACTCTTGTTATACCTGGATATAACGATAGTAATGAAGAATTAACTAATATAGCTAAATTTTTGTATTCAGTTGATAAAGATATTCCTTGGCATGTAACTGCGTTTCATCCTGATTATAAGATGCTTGATACTCCACCTACACCGCCTGAAACTTTAATAAGGGCTTATAATATAGGTAAGGAAATGGGATTAAATTATGTATATATTGGAAATGTTCCTTATTTAGAAGAATATCAGTATACTTATTGTCCTAATTGTGGTAATGCTGTTATAAAAAGAAGGGGATTTAAAGTACTTGAAATTAATATGAATGAAAACAAATGTAATAAATGTGGATTTACAATTGTAGGGATTTTTTAATTATAATTTATTTAAATTGAATTTATGGAGAATTTTTGGGAAAATTTAACTAAGGCGATAACTTTAGCTAATAAGGATACTTTACTTTTTCTTGAAAATATTTATTCTAGTCCTGAGGATAATATTTTAAATTATAGTTATAAAGATTTAATAAATTTTTATTTAAATAGAGTAGATTTAAATTTGAATAAGCGGGATTTAGGTAATAATGAGAAGTTAGATGGAGACAGTAATGCTATACAGGAAAAAAAGGGAATTTTTTATTTTACCAATGAGGAGGAGTTAAAATATAAAAATCCAAATGATTTAATTATAGAGTTAAAATTAAAAGATAAGGTCATAGGTTATATTTTATGTAATTTAATTTTAGATGAATTCCATAAAGTTATATTAATTGATTTATTACAGAGTAATTTAGAGGGATTTGTGTATTTATTTAGTTCTCTATATGACTTAGAGCAAGAGACATTAAAAGGAAATTACTGTAAGTTAAAATTTGAGAGCTATAAGAAAGCTTTTTATGATATATCTAAAGCTATACTATCTTCTTTAAATATAGATTTGTTATTAAATATAATTTGTAATGTTAGTAGGGATTTACTTTTATGTAGTGGATGTTTAATTTTATTTAGGGATAAAGTAGTTTATAGTGTTATTAATGAGCTTATTGAGCAGGATGTGAAATTTATTATACCTGCTATAAAACACGAATTATATAATGAGAAAATTGTTTTAAATGATTTATATGAAGTAAGGGATGTAGATGACATTTATGTGAAATATGTGAAAAAAGTAGTTATAAAGAATTTTAATGTGCCTGGAGTAGGTAAAGGAGCTTTTGTTTTATTATATTCAAATGATTTTATGGAAATAGATGATAATTTCATTTCTATTGTTACAAATAATATAGCTACTGCTATTGAAAATAGGATTTTATTTGAGCAGTTAGGACTAAAGAATAACTTTTTGGAAAAATTGTTTATAGCTTCTACTTCTATTTCTGAAGCTTTAACTTTTGAGGAGTTATTTAACTCTATTAGTAGAGTTTTAAAAGATATATTAAATTCTTCTAATGTGGTTATATTTTTAAAGACTAAAACAGAAAATTTTAAACCTACTTATATTAATTTTAAAGATAGTAGATTAATTAATTTTATAGAGGAATCAAGTTTATCAGTTGGGTTTATTGATAATGAATTAATTAATGAATTTATTAAGTACAGATCGTTTATATTTTATAAGGATTTTTATAAAAGTGATTTAACTAAGTTTTTTGATTTAATTTTATCTAAACCTTATATGCTTATTCCTATTGTTCAGAAGGGAAGTTTAGAGGGATTAGTTCTTACTGATTTGGATAAGAATTTACTAGAAAATTATTTAAATTTAATAAAGGAGCTATCTGATCATTTAGCTATTTTATTTTCTACTTCGTTTGTAAGAGTTAACATATATCAAAAGCTACTTTCTAAGTCTAAGGAAGGGAAAATAATTAGTCGAATTATTTTTGAGTATTCTTCTAAAAGGGAATTAAATTCTTTAATAAATGATATAGTTAAGGAGGTTAATTTACTTATTCCTTATTCTATACCTGTTTTTATTTCTTTTAAATCTAATATTCCTTTGATTTTAAAAACTTTAGATCATTATAAAAGTTTAATATCAATCATTTTAAATAATTTACCTTATAGTATAAGGAATAAGCTGAAGGAATCGGTAGATAATTTAAAGCCTTTTATTATTAATGATTTTGCTTTATTTATAGATGATGTTAATATTTATGAGTATATCAAATCTTTAGGTGTAAGGAGTTTAGTAGTTATTCCGATAAATACAGAAACTTCGAATTTAGACCCTGTTTTATTGGTTTTCAGTTTAAAGAAGAAATTTGAGGAAGAGGATATTGAGTTGCTATTGAGTTTAGGGAGTTATTTTGGAGTATTTTTTGAAAATGCTTCTATTTATGCTTTCTTACAAGAAAGGCTTATAGGTACTCAAATGCTTTATGATTTCCTTCAAATTATTACTTCTGTATTAGATCCTATAAACGTTATTAATAATTTATTTCTGTTTATTAAAAAATTGCTTAATAACGAGGTTTTTATTTTTATTCAAAAGAAGTATAATAATTATTATTTTCCGATAGTTGAGCCCTCTAATTTAGTTGAGAAAGTAAATATATATAACATATTAAATAGATTAGGATATTTAGGGCTTAGTTATAAACCTATTTTTATAAATCAAAATAATTCTAAGTTAAATAAGGATTATAATTTAATTTGGGAAGAATTTAAAAAAATACCTAATATAGTTAATGTTATTATTTTGCCTATAGTTTATGTTAGGGAAATTTTAGGTTATATAATTATAGGAACTTCTAAGGGGTATATTAACGAGATAACCAATTTTATTTTAGATAATATTTCTTTTGTGGTTTCTACTCCATTGAAGAATTCAATTATACTTCAAGAACAAGTGGAGATTTCAAATATTATAAGACAAGCTTTATTGACTAATATTGATACTAAGTACTTGGCAAGGAAATATAAAATTGATATATTTTATAAGCATATATCTTCAAGGGAAATAACTGCTGATTGGTTAGAGATTATTGAGGCAAAGGATAATAAGGGGATTATTTTTATCATAGCGGATGTTTCTGGTAAGGGAGCTAAATCTGCTATTTATACCGCTCAAGCTAAATATGCAGCTAAGGCTTTATTTTCTTCTTTAGATAACTTTGAATTAGCTGTTAATGAGCTTAATAAAATCCTTACTTTAAATATTTATAATATTTCTGATATTAATATTTTTATTACTATGTTTGCATTAAAGTTATATAGGGAGGATAATAGAATTGTTTTGGAGTATGTTTCAGCAGGTCATGAACCAGCTATTATAAAATATAATGACTCTATTATTACTTTAACTACTAATGATATACCTTTATGTATTGATCATAATCATAGATATACCTCAAAGAAAATTGATATAAATAAAGATTCTTTTGTATTTCTTTATACTGATGGAGTTATAGATATAAAGAATCCCCAAGGGAATATGTACGGTAGAGATAATTTATTAAATTTTATTAAGCATAACAGTTTTAAAGATTCTAAGGATTTCTGTGAAAAGGTATATATTAATATTATGAAGCATTTTAGTGAACCTTTACAAAATCCTGGTGATGATATAACTATATTAGCTATTAAAGTTTAGATATTAAAAATCCGATTATTATTAGATGGAAATTATTAAAATAGAGTCTAAAAAAAACAAAAATTTAACATTTTTAAGAAAAATTAAAGGTGATAATAAATTTTTAAAAGAAAATAATCTATTTATAATTGATGATTATTTAACCTTTCTGGAATTTCTTAAAAATGAGAAATTAACAAATATCTCTTATAAAGTTTTAAAGGTTTTTACATATGACTATAAAATAGTTGATTTTATTGAGAATTGGGTAAAAGACTATAAAAAAGATTCTAAGCAATTAGATTTAAGGGTTTATTTAGCAAATAAAGAGGTATTAAGGGATATTTTTAAGCTTGATAATTTAAAAATTGCTGCTTTGGTAAGTTATGAATTAAAAAAGAATATAATTGATTTAAATGATATTAAAAGTGATAAGTTAAATTATGTAATAGTTTTAGATGGGATTGAGAATCCAGGGAATTTAGGGAGTATCTTTAGGAATTCTTTAGCTTTTGGATTTAATAATTTAGTTTTAGTTAATTTAAAGACTAGTCCATTTAATAGTTTATCATTAAGGGCTTCTAAAGGTGCTTTATTTTATCTTAATTTATATTTTATAAATGAGTATAGTAATTTTTTAGATTTTATTTATCAAACTTTAAGAAATATTAATATAGATAAGAAGGAAGTAGGTTTTATATTAGCTCAGAATGAAGTAGATTCTATTAGTATTCATAATTTTAATAAAATATCTGATTTTTTAAAAAGATATAAGTTAGTTTTTATTGTATTTGGTAATGAAGAATCTGGAATAAGTAAAAGTTTAAAAGAGATTATATTTTCTGAGTTTGATTTTATAAATGTAAAGATAGAGATTGATATAGATAGTATAAATGTATCTTGTGCTAACGCTATTTTTAATTTTGTGTTTAAATATTTATTTTTTAAGTGATTATGCTTAGCAAAGAAATAAAAGAAAAGGTTTATAGTTTTTTGGTTAATCTTAATTATAACAAGAATTTTAATTTATTTTATTATTCTTTAACAATAATTTCTATTGTTTTTGTAATTATAGTAACAATAAAGTATTCTTATATAGCTTTTGATTTTAGATTGATTACTTTTATTTTTATAATAGAGATTTTATTTTTTTTGTTATTTATTTTTGAGTTATTTGTTAGGTATTTAAGTGTAGGGGATTTTAGTAAGTTTTACAAGGTATATTTTTGGGATATAGTGTCTATTATAGGTTGGGTACCTTTGGATTATTTTATTATTTTTTATCATTATTTTAGTAACGGATTTGATATTTCTTATTATCATTCATTAGCATTGTTAAGAATAATAAGGCTTATTAGATTACTAACTGTATTTAAATTATTTGGAATAATAGAGAAAGAGATCAGGTTTTTATTAAGAAATATAGCTACAATATTTTTATTGACTTTATTGGTTATATTTATATGAGCAGTACTAATGAATATAGTATTAAAGGTAGATTTAATTAATTCTATTAAGTGGGCTTTTTATGTGGTTTTTACTGGTGAGATTCCTGAAGGACTTCCTGAACAAAACCAAAAAGATTTAATAGGATTGTTTTTAATTATATCTAATGGTATATTATTAGCGGGTATTATTGGTAGTATATCTTCTTTTATTATGGAAAAATATAAGTATATTAATCAGTTTGATAATATTCCTTCTAGTGGTGAGCTTGTTATTATTATTAATTATGATAAGGAAATAATTACTTCTATTTTAAGAGAATATATTAAGACTATTAGTTATGCGATATTAGAAAGTAGGTTTGTAAATATTAAGATATTGCTTATAACTAAAATTACTAATCAGGAATTAAATGAACTTAATGATTTAATTTATTCTAACATGAGGAGAGATCTTTTACAGTATCTTATTGAATTATTTTTCGTGGTGGATAGGAATGTTTTGGAAACTAATTTTTATCGAGAATTGGAGACTTATAAAGATAGGATAAACAGGATATTTATATTACCTGATGAGAGGGAGGCAGATGAGTATCATCAGGATGTAAGGAGTGCTTTTGTTGCTAGTAATATTGTTAGGACTTTAGGCGGTGATTTTTCAAAGCAAAAAGTTGTAGCTATTACTAATACTGATATAGTTAATATTGATGAAATTAATGTTATTAGGCAACATGAAATTATTTCTAAGATTATTAATATGAAGATATTTTTGCCTTCTGCTTCTCTATTTATTTCTAATTTTTTTACTCCTGTAGGCTATAAAATTAGGGAATTATATACGGATAGTATAGCTTTAGAACTTCATAAAAATAATATTCATAATCTTAAGGAATTAATAGATTATATTAGGAATTTTTATGATGCTGTAGTTATTGGTTATATTGATAAAAATAATGTTTATCATACTTTGTTAAATAAGCTTTATAAAAATGAAACTGAGAAATATATGAAGGAATTGGAAAAAATTCCTATCGTTAATGTTTATTCTATTATCTACATTACTTAATATACTTACATTACATAGTAATTAACTTTTTGTTTACATTTATTTAATAAAAAATTAAAATCTTAAAAACAAATTTAAATTATAGATATTAAAATTTCAAAAATTTTAATGGAAAGGAGAATTTTGTATGAAAGTACAAAATAATAATATTATAAATAGCTTAATAACTACAAATAATGTAAAAAATGATAATTTAGTTTCTAATAATGAAAATGGTAATAATAAAGTTTATATTAGTGAGGTTAATAATTTTGAAGATAATGCTATTATAGATAATTCTAATAAATCTAAAGAAATTGATTTAGCTTTAATAAATAATTTAAAAGATCACAAAACTAACGTATTAGAGACTAAAGAACTTGAACTTAAAGATAAGGAATTAGAAACTAAGGGAGAAGGAGATAATTATTTACATAAGTTTTTAAAGAAGTTTTCAAAGAAGGTATTTGTAAAGACTTTAACTAAGGTTCCATATGCTATAGGTGGATATTTAGGAGCGGATAAGGTATTAATGAAGACTTTAAAATGGGGGGCTCCTATATTAGAGTTACCCTTTGCTTATAAGGATTATAAAGCTAAGCTACAAGAGGGGAAAAGCAAGAAAGAAGCGTTATTAGAAACGGGGGTATCATTTATAGCAGGCAATTTAGTAGCTTTTGGAATTGGCTCGGTAGTTGGAGGGCCTATAGGCTTAGCTTTATCTGTTGTAGGTGGTGCCTTAGCAGGAACTTTAACTGATAAGTTAATTCATAAAGCACTATCTCATAATAAATAAAATAAAAAGATAATTAAGATAGTTTTTGAATGTCTGATAAAAAAGTTATTGATTTTATCTTAAAGATACCGAATGCCTTATTTTCTAAAAAAATAGTTTCTAATTTAATTTTAGAAGGGTTTAAAGACCTTAATATTCTTTATATTAAAGATAATTTTGTATATTTAAAAATGGTTTTGTTTTTTAAAGGGGATTATGATTTTTTGGAAACAGTTAATAATAAAATAGTTAAATTAAAATCAAATTGGAATAGATTTTATAATTATTCTTTAGATGAGTTAAATTTAATAGAGTTAATAGATATAAGGTTATTTGATTATGAGGAGTATATAGGTGGGTATATAGAGCCTTTTAGTGTTGGAAATTTTGTGTTTTTACCTTATTCTAAGAAAGAGATATATAAGGATGAGTATGTTGATAAGGAATTGATATATTTAGAGCCGAAGTTTTTAGCTTTTGGGAATGAGAGACATCCTACTACTTTAAGTGTTTTAGAGATTATTTATTCTTTAGTTAGTGGAGATTTGAAAAAAGATATAACTAAATTTATTGATTTAGGTAATATAGATGTAGTAGTAGATTATGGTTCAGGGAATGGGATTTTATCTTTAGTTTCTAAGTATTTTAATCCTAAGCTTATTTTAGCTATTGAAGCAATTTTCTCTTATACCCTTGAAATAAAAAATAATTTTAGGATAAATAATTTAGTTAATTCAGTTGTTATTAATGCTATCTCTCCTAAAATATTTAGTCAAAAAAAGAGTTTTAAAAATAGTATTTTATTAGCTAATATTCCTTTTAGTGTTTTTAAAGATTTACAAGATCAATTATTTACAATTGATTTTGGACTATTTATTTTAAGTGGTATAAAGGAAGAATTTTTTGATAGTTTTAAAGATATTTTGAAATATTATAATTTAAATTTATTAAAAGAGATATACAATGAAGGTTGGTATTCTTTTATTTGTTATAAATGATTTTTTTATTTTTTTATTAGTCTAAAAATATTTAGGATATATAATTAAATATGAAATTACTAAAAAGGTTTGGCTTAATTTTTCCTTGTTTAATTTTTGTTTATTTATTACTAAATTTGAAATTAGCTTTTTGTGAAAATAATTCTAAAACTTACTCTAATGATTATTCTACTTACTCTAATGATTATTCTAAAAAAGATAAAATAAAAAACAGATTAACTTATGGCTTAGAGTTAAATTTTAATTTAAAAAATCAAACATCTAATTACAGGCAATATTTATCTTATAAGATAAATGAGAAATATGCTATAAGATTAATACTAAGGCAATTACCTAAGGCTTCTGATTTTGATGATTCTGAGCTTGATTTTAGAATTTATTACAAAATAAATGATAATTCTACTATATATATAGGGGAAAGTAATGAGTATTTTTCATTTAATTATACTTATAAATTTAGTACTAGTTATCCTATAAGTGTAGAGGCTACGTTTATTAAAAGAGAAGATTTTATTCAAATAAATAGTGCTTTTAAGATAGAATTAACAGATAATTTTCATGTTAAATATGGAATAAATAATATAACACGTTCTCCTGAACCATTTATAAGACCTTCTATTTTATTTAGATTTTAAATTAATACTTTATTTAGAAACTAAAAAATTATGGGGTTTATCTGTTCTAAATTCTCCTGCTATTTTTCTTGAAATAATAAGTAAATTACAAAAATCTATTATATCCATCTTATCAAATAGAGGTAGTATTTTGTCATTAAAATAATCTTCTAAATTCTTAGCGGTTTCTTTTCTAAAGAATAATCTCTTTAATTCAAGTTTTAGTATTTCTTTTAAATTAGTTTGATTTTTAGATTGGTTATCGTATAATTTTAAAACAATTTCTAAGAATTGGTAAGGGAAGATGGAAGAAATTTCTTCATTTTTAAATTTACATATAAGATCATTAATATCGTTAATTAAGTTCCAGTTTCCGCCTGTTTCTCTTTCAGAATCACTATGGGTTAAAAATATTAAGCAAAAGCTGTTTTTATTGTACTTTTTCTTAGCTAACTTTTCGGCTTGATTAACTTTTTGTAAAGCTAAATATAAGGGATATTTATGATGAACAAAAAGTATACCTGCACTCATAGAAGCTTTAGAACCTAATATTTCTTTAAATTTATTTTGTAATTTACAAGCACAAGTTAAAACTTCATCAACTGGTAATAGAGCTAATACATCATCTCCACCTGAATAAACTAATTTCCCGTAATATTTTTCTTCTACAATTTTTCTTACTATATTTAAGGAGAAATTAGATAATCTTCTTGAGAAGGCTTGATGTATAGAAGGAGAAACTGGATGCTTTGAACAAAGTATTTTTTCAAGTTTTTCTTTTTCTTCTCCTTGTGAATAATCAAGCAAAGCATCTTTTACTTTAGGATGGATTATATCTTCTATATTGGGATTGAATTCACCTTTTAGCCATTTACCCATATTGTCTCCATCCATCTGTAAAATAGCATAATATCTTGAAGGATTTATATTATTTTCTTTTAAAAAATCTTTAATTTTTTTGATTTCTTCGTTATTAAGATTTATACCGTATTCTCGTTTTAAATAATTTTCTCTATAAGTTTCTTCCATTAGGAATTGGCCATCTATATTGTAAAGTGGATTTCCTTTTAAAGCTGGTACTGATATGAAATGAGATATTGATGTAGAATTAGATTTATTTTTCATAATACTTTCAAATATATCTTTAAATTTAGTAGCTATTTCTTGATTTATAATTCTTTTAATTTGAATAGTAGCCATTTCAGAGGTAGAAGGGAATCTAATTTCTTCAGATAAGTTTAATTCCTTTTTTATTATTTTTGGAAAAACTCTTTTAGTTAAGCAAACTCCACAAAGTTTTTCATTTTCTTTAACTATTGAATGTTTGATATTTTCCCAAAAATTTTGATTTTTATCTAAGATTTCAAATTCTCCACATAGATAACATTTTGTGTCCTTTTGTTCTGATTGTATAAAATCTCTAATACTTTTTCGAGAGCCTAACAGTTTTTCAGTAAGCTCTAAAATTAAAGGATAAGCACTTCCTACATTAGCAGGTTTATAGTAAGTATGCTCTATTATTCCTTTAACAGTTTGATAAATCTCATTATTTGAAGAAATAATTTTTTCATAATCTTCTTTTGAGGTAATTTTTTCATAATCTTCTAATACATCTTTAGGATTTTTAGGATCATTAGGATCTTTAGCCCATGGCATTATAACCCAATAAACCTGGAAATATGAAAGCAATTGATTTTCTATTTTTTCTTTTAAATTTTGGTTTATATTTTCTATTTGAGAGCAAACTTTTTCTGCTAAACATTTTAATTCATTTTTAAAATTTTCTTCACATTTTTTAGCAATATCAATATCATAAGGTATAACAGCTAAGAATCTGTTAGGGAAATTAGCTATTGTTATTTTCTCTTCTAATTCGTTTTTTATTTTTTTAATTTCCTCATTTTCTATATCCTTAGTTGTAAAAGTTTCCCATTTTGAGTACCATTCTTTAAAAATTTGATCATTTGAATATACAAAGTTAGGATTTTGTGAATATAATTTTTTAAAATAATTTTCAAACAAATATTTGTCTACTAAGGGTTGGTTTAGTAGGCTGGGGAAGATGATAATATCGGGTCCAAAATGATCAATTAATGGTTCCATTGTTTTCCATATTAAATAGGATAGCATATAGCTACCAGCCCATAAATCGGAGGTTTTTCTTGCTTTAGATATGAAAGATTGTACAGGTCCTATTGTAAAAAGTAAAAAAGCAGGAACAGTATTTTTATCATCGTATTTTAAAGCAGATGTAATAGCTGAGGTTTGAACTAAGTGATCATAAATTGAGTGATTAGGTGCTCTTGTATCAGCAGGAGAGTATTCTATTTCTTTAAAAATCTCAGGATAAAATCTCCATAAAAATAAAAATATTAACTTTAATCTTTGATTTTCTTTTTCATCTTTTTCTTTATCTTTTGAATCACTACAGGAGATTTTTAGATCTCTTAGTTTTAGAAAAACAGAGATAACATTATCAGCTTTAGGATACGAAACTTTTGTTTGATTATTATTTGTTTGATTATTATTAAATATATCTATAAAGTAAGCTTCTTCTATTTTCACTAAAGTATTTTTATTATACTCATCTTCTTTATTCTTTTCTTTAAAATTGGGTTTAATAATTATTCTACTTTGAGCTGAAGCAATATGATCTGAATCTTTTATTACTTCATCTATTTGATTATCATTTAGATTATCATTTAGGAAAATATTAATTAATTTAGATGCTTCTTTTTGGTGATCTTGTATATTTTTAGCTTTATAAGGTGGGTCGTGTAAAATCGCTTTCAGTTTTAATTTCCAATCTACTTTACCATTAAATATTTCTTTTTTATTACATTCATTATTATTTTTGTTGTTATCCATATTAAGTTATCACTCCTTTTTGTTTTTTTTATTTAAATTTTATTTAATCTCAGCCAAACTATTTAATATTAAGCTATTGATTTCATTTATTTTATTATTCTTAACTTTTATGTATATTTCATTTCCTAATTTTTTTAGTTCAATAGAATTATATTCAAATCCTGAGTGAGCAAAAAAATTCCTTTTATCTACTTTGTTAGAATCATTGTTTTTATTCAAATTGATGTTTAGATTATTATTAACATTTTGATTTCTAAGGTTATTTTTTATAACACTATAAACTTTATAATCATATTCAATATGATTAGATATTTCTTCTATATCTTTAATTTCTTTGTCTATCCTATTTTTTTCAATTGGAAAATTCTTAAAGAATATATCAGATATTTTTTTTATTTTGCTTAATGGAATATCTTGTAATTGTTTAAAATTAAATTTATTTAAAATAGAGCTAACAATAAAGGCTTTAATAAAGTTAGCAAAATTTTCCCTATATTCAAGAGTCCTTTTTATCTCTATTTTTTTCAAAAAATTTATTTTAATGTTTTCTTCAAATTTATCTGAGATTAATTGAATATATTTTTTAAGATCAGAAAAATCCATAAGATAAGTAAAAACAAGTGTAGGTAAAGCATAGCTAAAAGAACCAAGGAATAAATAGATTTTTTCTTTATAATCTGAAGAGAAATTATCTTTAAATAATTGATTTAAAAAGAAACCAACTTCTTTCTTTTCATCCTTATTTAGATTAAAGTAAGGTTCTATAGGTCTTTTATCAGATTTAAATACATTTAACTTAGGTAATACTTTAGTTTCTTGAATTACATTTATATTTAAAATATTGGTATTGGATCCTATAAGGGGATCAGAATTTAAAACCTTAAGTTTGATATTATAAAAATAAGCTAAAATTTCTAAAACATCTATTAAGGCTTTATAAGTTAATATGATATTATAATTTAGCCCATGAGTAGCATCAAAGATGACTTCTATATCTATTGAGTTGTTATCTAATTTAGATAGTAAATCAGTAAAATAAAAAGCTAATTCTTTAAAT
>Ga0079995_1042689_pt1 | contig 19236 bp, 20 predicted proteins | sample FaiFalFF_MnMetaG_2_FD_69198 | JGI IMG/M metagenome (GOLD analysis project Ga0079995, IMG submission 69198) | Freshwater microbial communities from Yellowstone National Park, Wyoming, USA - Fairy Falls C (FF_Mn_C) (SPADES assembly) (version 4) | ecosystem: Environmental > Aquatic > Freshwater >...
AGAAGGTTCAAGGGTTCTTGTGTTAGTGGGCAAAGGAAACAACGGAGGAGATGGGCTCGCCTGTGCAAGGCATTTAAAGCTCTGGGGCTACCGGGTGGATGTGTTCCTTGTGTTTGGTGAGATAAAGGGAGATGCACTATTCCAACTCAACCTTTTGCGGGCTTTAGGAGTGGAGCCTCTGAAGGAGCTTCCACCCTTGGAAGATTACCACCTTGTAGTAGATGCTATATTTGGCACGGGCTTTCAGCCGCCGGTGAAACCGCCTGCGGAGGCAATAATAAAAACCTTAGAAAGAACAAAAGTGCCCATACTTTCGGTGGATATTCCCTCTGGGCTCTCCGCAGACAGTGGAAAGCTCTACACCCCAAGCGTTAAAGCCGATATCACCGTCACCTTTCAGTTTCCCAAGGTCTGCCACCTTTTGCATCCGGCGTCAAAACAATGTGGAGAGCTTTACGTTGCCCACATAGGAATACCCGAGGTTTTTGTGGAGGATGTAAGAAGGGAGGTAATTTTGAGGGTTGGACCTCCTAAAAGGGAGCCAGACATCCACAAAGGAAAGGCTGGGCATGTACTCTTGGTGGGTGGTAGCGTTGGAAAGACAGGTGCCATTATCATGTCCGCGAGGTCTGCTACCCGGGCTGGTGCTGGGCTCGTTAGCGTGGGTGTTCCGCAGAATTTAAATCCCATCTTTGAAGTAGCCCTCACCGAAGAGATGAGCATTCCCTTGCCCGGAGAGGACTTTCTCTCTTACAGGGCTTGGGAAAGGATCCTTGAAGAGCAAGAGAGATTTAGCGTTTTAGGGATCGGAATGGGCATGGGCAGGACAGAAGAGGGACAAAGGCTTGTGCTAAAGCTCTTGGAAGTCTGGGAAAAGCCCATCCTTTTGGACGCGGACGCCTTGAATAACTTGGCAGACAGCAAGAGGCTGGAGGTTTTGAAGGAAAGAGGCAGTCCCACCATTCTGACGCCCCATGCGGGAGAGTTTGAAAGGCTCTCCGGTCTACCAAAGGAGGATATCATCCATAACCTTATGGACCGGGCTTTGGAGTTTGCGGTTAATAACCAATGCTATGTGGTGCTAAAGTCCTCAAGGACCGCTATAGGGACGCCCGATGGGAGGTGCTTTTTATCCACAAGGGGAACTCCTGCCATGGCAAAGGGTGGAGTGGGTGATGTGCTCTCTGGCATTCTGTCCGCACTGGTGGGAAGGGGCTTTGAGGTGGAGTATGCCCTCAAGTTGGGTGTCTTTATCCATGGACTGGCGGGAGAGGTCGCAGAAAGAGAAAAGCACACAGAAAGTGTCCGAGCCCTTGATCTGGTAGAATACCTACCAAATGCATACAGGAGCTTGGAAATGGGCAATTACAGTCTTCCTTTTAATTACCTCTATTAGCTCTTGCGTGCGAATAGAGATCAGGGACAGGAGACCTCCAGTGTACAGAAAACAAGAGACACCGCCCCAACCCCAAAAGGAAGTCCCAAAGCCCAAGGAGCCCGCAAGGGAACAAGAGGTAAAACCGCCTACTGTGGAAGTTCCAAAGGTGCCAATGCCCGTTAAAGGTGCCCCAATTAGATCCCACAGAGGCTACTTTATAAAAAGCTCCTGCGATGAGTTCTTTAGGGCTATTGAAAGGGGCAAGGTGCTATATGCGGGAGATGACCTGAAAGGCTACGGTTGGGTGGTTATGGTGGAGCGGGAAGACGGATACATAACCGTTTATACAGGGGCGGAAAGGGTCTTTGTGAAGAAGGGAGAAAGCGTAAAAAAGGGTCAGGTGCTTGGAAAGGTAGGAAAGCAAGGGCAAGACTGTGGCATAGGTTTTGAACTGAGGCTAAAGGACGGCTCTCCGATAAACTTTGAGCTTGTGAAGGAATAAATTTAAAAACCATGGAACTAAAGACCCAAAACCTAAAAGAGCTATACGAAAAGGACTTTTACCTTTGGGTCATGGAAAATCTAAAGCTCCTTAAAAACAGAGAATACGACCTTGTAGACTGGGAAAACCTCCTGGAGGAGATAGAGGATATGGCAAGGAGGGAACTGAAAAGCCTGATAAGCCTTAGAGGCTGTTCTAAAAAATCCCTCATCGGGACGCCCCTCCAACCTCTAAAGGGACTAACCTACTCCTCACCCTATCCCACACCCCTTCCACCAACACCAGCTTCAGAGGAGAAAGGTCCCTTGGCAAAACCTTTCCAAGGATAGGGAAGAGGAGGGCTACCTTCAGAACTACCCAAGCACTTTGAAGGGTAGTTTTTGCTACCCTTCCCTGCTCGGGATTCCTTCCATTGGCTCTCTCACAGGAGCTTGACTCGCTCTGAAGGCTTTGTATGAGATTGGTTAATAGCTCCTTTGCATACTCTACATTCCCTAGTTCGCTTTTTAGGGCATTCCTCTTGTATTCGTTGCTTTCCTTTTCCATAAGTTCTCTAAGTTCCTTTTCTCTCTCTTCATACCTCTTTAGGGCAAACTCCAGATATGTTCTGTCTTTCAAAAGCTTCTCATAATTCTCAGGCATGTCCTCTTTAAATCCCAGTGCCCTTCTCCCTATCACATAAGCACCAGCTACGTCTTTGTCTATGTTCAACTGCGGTGCATACTTTAGCATGCCAATAACTGAGGTATAAGCGGGATTGACCTCTATTACTTCCACTCCCTTTAACATTGCCACTCTCTTTAGTTTTTGCAAAAACTTTTTGGCGTTCCACTGATGAAGTCTTTTTCTTAACTCAGCTTTTCCATCTCCACGCACTCCTTTTTTGAGCTTTTTAAGATTCTCCACTGCTATAGCTTTACCTTTCTCAATAGCTAAATCCACTATCTGATGGGCTAATATCCACTCTTGGTGGTCTTTGCTGTTTTGGAAAAGTCCTAAAAGGTGGTGTAAGCTGATAGTTTGATAGCTTTGTAGTTCTCCAGTTTTTGAGACTTCCGCTATGGCTAAGTGTATGGGTGATGCGTTCGTGTCTATGGCTATTACTCCGTTCTCTTTTGTGTATCTAACTTCAGGCGCCGGGATTTCAAAGGATACGCTTCCATAAACTTCTCCATCTCTTAGCTTTAACTCCACTGTATAAGGGAAATAGCTTCGAGTTCGCCAGCTTTCCAAAAGCGTAGTCATAAAGGTGAGCCACTTGTCTTTACTGTTGCTTGGTTCCCTTAACACTTTGGCATAGATAAACTCTCCATTTCCTGTAGTAATTCTCAGGTGTAGCTGTCCGTTTAGGTCTTCAAATCTCATTAGTCTGTTTCCTTTGTCTGCTTTTGACCCAATGCTTACAAGTGTTCCTTGCCTTTGTTCTCTCCACTGCTTTTTAAGTCCTTCTCTCGATTTTCCTGTAAGGTGATTTTTGCAAAGCTTTTCAAAAAGTCTTTTGCCTCCAAAGACTACTGGTTTATCTGTGGGATACTGCTTAGCTTTATAGATGGCTGAGTCAATATATCTGGTTGGCAGTTCAGGGAATAGTTGTCTTAGTCTTTGGTATATTTGGGCGTGTGGGTTTTTCGTTTTCTCTTTTCCCAACTCCTTTAGCATATTGTATGCTACACGAATGGCAGAGGATTGCTTACGCATAAGCTTTATGAGTTTTTGTTTGTCTTCCCTTTTCAGCTCAAGCTTAAACTGTAGGCTAACAAACATTAGAGTTAGATTTTAGAGGAAAAACCATTGTGTGTAAATAGGTTTGTATTTTTAGAACGACCTCATAAACCTTATGTCAGTTATAATGGAGCACCTTTACAGGTGGGACAACTTCAGGGAGGAGATTTATATGGGTGGCAGTTGAAAAAAGAGCATAATCAACGCAAGAAATGAGATCAAAAAGCTCTTTAAAGATACTCCTTCCCTCAGACAAAAAGCTGAGCAAAAAGAAAGCTTGGAAAAAGCTTGGCAGTATGCAATTATAAACCTTGTAGGTTGGTTTGAAGAGGCGGAAGACTTAGCCAAAAAATACTTTGGCAGGCTTCCCACGGATGAGGATTTCCCACAAAAGTGCCCATATACCTTTGAGCAGGTGATGGAAAACAGACCTTGGATGAAGGAGTCTTAAAGCTTTTGAGATTTCACAAAGTTTATGGCTTCCTCTTTGGTCTTCACGATACCTTCCCATTGGGCTTGCTCCAAAGCCCTTTTTATCTCCCCTACCTTTGGACCTGGACCTATTCCTAAAATCTCCATGATCTCCTCTCCAGAAAGCAGAGGCTCTGTGGGTATTTTGCTAAGCTCCTTTCTTCTAAAATCCTCAAGCTCGTGGATGGTCTTCAAAAGCCAACTGATTTCCTCCTGCTCATCTCCGCTGGCAAAGGCATCCGCAATGGCGTGCAAAAAGAGCCAACCCGCAATATCTCCGCAATCCCTCCAAAACTTTGCCTTTCCTCGGTTTGTAAGCTCACCCTTTTTGAAGGCTTCCCTCAGATAAAAAGGTCGCAGATGATGTTCCACCAACTTGGAAACAAACTGAATTGCATCATCCCCCAACCTTAGCCTCTTGAGAATGTCCCTTGACATTTGGGCTCCCAATTTGTCATGATTGTAAAAGGTGGCTTTACCATCCCTTATCTCAAAGGTGTGAGGTTTGGCAATATCATGGAGGAGGGCAGAGAGCTTGAGGAGTTCCAAGTCGGAGAATTCCCCCAAAAATTCTTTCTCTCCTATTCCTTTCAAAAGCTCTGCGGGTAAAAACCTTTCTCTTTCTTCCACCACCTGGTCTATAAACTCCATAATTCTCAGCATGTGCTCATCAAGTGGGTATTTGTGATGTTGCCCTTGGTTTGTGATCTCCTTCCATCTTTCCGTTTCTGGAATGATCTGCTGGAGCAGGTTGTTTTCATAAAGTAGCCGGATAACCTTTCCGCCTTCTCTGTGCCTTAGAACCTTGAGCAGTTCTAAAGAGACCCTTTCCATGGGTGCCTTTTTTATAAGCTCCGCCTTTTTCTTGACAAAGTCCAAAAAGTCCTGAGTTAGATCCAACCTTTTCTCCACGCTGAGCCTAAAGCCCCTTAGCATTCGGACAGGGTCCTCTTCTAAGTTCTTCAAGGACACAGGTCTAAGGATGCCCTCCTGCAGGTCTTCCATACCGTGGGCTGGGTCATAGAGGATCGTTTGCTTGGCACCTATGCTAAGAACATCATCAATGCTAACAGCCATAGCGTTGGCGGTAAAGTCCCTTGAAAGCAGGTCCTCTATCAGGGCTCTCTCCACATCCCTTCCCTTTATCTGGGCAAAGTCAAACCTGTACTTATAAGGTGGAAGATTTATTATGACGGTGGCTATGGTAGGTCTCCTAAGAAGCCCCTTCTTTTCAAACTCAAAGTATGAACCCCCCACAAGCTTTGCAAAATCCGATGCCACCTTTAACGGGTCCCAGGTAAGCAGTAGGTCTATGTCTATCTTGTAGCCAACTGGTTCCCCAAGAACTCTGTCCCTTATCCATCCTCCCACAATAAAGCAATAGCAATCCCTTGGCAGGACTTTGGCAATATCGTCAAAGTAGGAAAGATAAAAGTTCAAGCCATGAAGGGTATGTTTTACACCCTTTTCAAACAAAATCTCTTCCATAGAAGAAAAAAATATATAAAGCCCCCCCGAAGGGAGAAAGGTGTGTTTAGGAAATTACTCTTACGTTCTTTGCCCTTGGTCCCTTTTCGTCCTGTTCCACCTCAAACTCCACCCTCTGACCTTCCTGAAGGGTTTTGAAACCCCTCTGCTGAATGGCGGAGAAATGCACAAAAACATCCCCCTGATTGTCATCGCGGGTTATAAAGCCATAACCCTTTTCCTTGCTGAACCACTTAACGGTGCCTCTCAACGTCATGGTGCTAAAAACCTCCTACAAAAAATTTACTTAGAGCGGAACTACAGAAGGTTAGGCGCCCTCCCTTCCATAGAACGGCTCAATGGACATAATTATAACCCCAAACAAAAAAAGTGCAAGTTTTTGTTAAGGTCCCAAGGGGCTTTTTCTAAAAATACAAATCCATTGATACACAAGGGTTTTAAGGATAAAGTGTAAGCTTGATGTTTGTTAGCCTAAAGTTTAAGCCCTCCTTTTGCCTATTCTCGGAAAGGTATTATTTAGAGGTTGGAGGGTTGTCCCGATGAGTATTTTTGGAACAGCCTCAGTGGCACAGACTTTGGGATAAAATTACCTTTGGAGGTGTGGTAAATGTTTGAAGAGCTGACAGATAAGGACATATACGACAGGGCGATCTCCGCCGAAAAACCTGCGGTGGTTGTTTTCTATAAGCCCGGTTCGGAGAAAAATCAAGGGTTCTTTGACCTTCTTGCCAAGTTTAAGGCAATATACGGTGATAAGGTCAATTTCTTTGCCATGAACGCAGAAGAAAACACCACTCCCGAAGACTTGGGCATCTTTTACTTTCCGACGGTGCTCTACTTTAGGGACACCATGGAACTGGAAAGACACGACTACCTGCCCACAGAGGAGGAAGTAGAAACCGCAATAAGGAGGCTTTTGAGGCTATGAACCTGCTTTGGGCTCCTTGGAGAAGCGGATATGTGGAAAAGATAGACCAAACCTCTGGGTGCTTTTTGTGTGATGCGGTTTCCCAACCGGAGGAAAGGCTTAGGGATCACCTGGTGTTATACAGAGGTAAAAAAGCCTTTGTTATATTTAACAAATATCCATACAATGCAGGACATCTGATGGTTGCCCCCACCGAACACATAGGGAACTTTTGTCTTTTGGACCAAGAGACGGTTTTGGAAATTCACAGGCTAACGGTTGTCTCCATAAAAGCTTTGGAAGAGGTTATAAAGCCCCACGGCTTTAATCTTGGCTACAATTTGGGCAGGTCTGCGGGTGCGGGCTTAGAGAGCCACATTCACCTTCACATAGTCCCCAGATGGAACGGAGACACAAACTTTATGCCCACCGTAGCCCAAACAAAGGTTATATCCCAAGACCTTTGGGAACTTTACGACCGCATAAAACCCATCTTTGAAAGGCTTATAAATGCTACTTGAGGTAAAAGACCTTTCCCTAAGCTACGGTGATAAGAAGGTTTTAAAGAATGTTAGCTTTTCCTTGAACAGAGGAGAAGTCCTGTGTATAGTGGGCGAGTCCGGTTCAGGAAAGAGCTCCATTTTGCTGTCTATTATGGGTCTTTTGCCCAAGAACGCAAAGCTGAGCGGTAGCATCCTATTGGAAGGAAAGGAACTTTTGAACCTGCGGGAGGAAGAATACAGAAAGCTAAGAGGTAAAGAAATAGGCATAGTCTTTCAGGAGCCCTCTCTGTATTTGGACCCTCTTTTTAAAGTAAAGGATCAGATCCTTGAGGCATACACCGCCCACTTCGGTAAAGCAGGTGGAGAGGAGAGGGTCGTAGAGGTGCTAAAAAAGGTTGGTGTGCAAGATGTAGAGAGGGTTATGAACTCCTACCCTCATCAGCTTTCTGGAGGACTAAGGCAAAGGGTTTGCATTGCCATTGCGGTGGTTTGCAACCCAAAGCTGGTGCTGGCGGACGAGCCCACCACCGCTTTAGACTTAACCGTTCAAAGAAAGATCCTGGGACTTTTCACCCAGTTAAAGGAGGAGGGAAAGGGCATTATTTTGGTAACCCACGATTTTGGAGTGGTGGCGGAGGTGGCAGACAGGGTTTTGGTTTTAAAAGAAGGAGAGGTGGTGGAGGAGGGCGATGTGGTTTCTATCTTTGATACACCAAAAAGCCCATACACAAAAGCCCTGCTCTCCGCCACATACCTTAAAGCCTAAACGGTGCCATCCTCTCTAACTCTCCGCCTTGAGAGGATGTAGTTCTTTCTTAGAATAGCCCTATTGAGGGCATCCACAAAGCCCTGCACACTTGCCTTTATCACATCCACATCCACACCCCTTCCGGAGGACTTAATACCATCAAGCTCTATCACAAGCCTTGATTCCGCTTGGGCGTCCGTGTTGGGCGTTAGGGCTTTTATGGAGAAATCCAAGAGCTTGGGCTCTATGCCCAGTGCTTTTTGTATTGCCTTTATTACAGCATCCACAGGACCGTTTCCAGTGGAAGTGGCTGTCCTCTCTTCTCCCATGTAAGAGAGCACCACCGTTGCGGTGGGAAGTAGCTTGTCTCCTGTTTGAACTTGATAATGGAGAACCTTCACCGGCTCCTCCTCTTCTACCTTCATAACCTCTTCGTAGATGATCGCCTCCAAGTCTTCTTCATACACCTCCTTTTTCTTGTCCGCAAGGGCTTTGAACTTCTCAAAGATTTTGTCTATTTCCTCCTCCGAGAGTTCGTAGCCCATTTCCTTTAGCTTGCTTTTAAGGGCATGCCTGCCGGAGTGTTTTCCGAGCACTATGCGTGTTGACGGAAAGCCCACATCCTCTGGACTCATGATCTCATAGGTTAATGGATTAGAGAGCACTCCGTGTTGGTGAATGCCCGATTCGTGGGCAAAGGCATTGTCTCCAACCACCGCTTTGTTAGGTGGCACAAAGCTCCCAGTGATCCGGCAAAGTAGCCTGCTGGTTTTATAAAGCTCCTTGGTGTTTATGTTGGTGTATAGCCCACCAAAGAAGTCCTTTCTTACCTTTAGAGCCATCACTATCTCTTCCATTGCGGCGTTGCCCGCCCTCTCTCCTATGCCGTTTATTGTGCATTCCACCTGCCTTGCCCCGTGCTTTACTGCCATCAAAGAGTTTGCCACCGCCATACCAAGGTCATCGTGGCAATGGACGCTGATTATAGCCTTGTCTATGTTTGGCACGTTGTTGCGAATATCCTCTATGAGCTGGGCAAACTCCTCCGGCACCGCATAGCCAACCGTGTCTGGTATGTTTATAACAGTGGCACCCGCCTTTATTGCCCTTTCTATGATCCTATACAAAAACTCCCTCTGACTACGTGTGGCATCCTCACACGAAAACTCCACATCGTCGGTAAATCTTCTGGCAAAGGCAACCGCTTTCTCTGCCCTCTTGAGCACCTCCTCAGGAGATAGCCTTAGCTTGTATTTCATATGAATTTCAGAGGTGGCAATAAAGGTATGTATTCTCTTCCTTTCTGCCCCCTCAAGGGCTTGTGCCGCCAGTTCAATGTCCTTTTCCAAAGCCCTTGCCAAGGAACATATTACAGGTCCTTTGACCTCTTCCGCAATAAGCTTGACAGCCTCAAAATCCCCCTTAGAAGCCGCCGCAAAGCCTGCCTCTATTACATCAACCCCAAGCCTTGCCAACTGAAGTGCCATCTGAAGCTTTTCCTCCGTAGTCATAGAAAAACCCGGTGCCTGCTCTCCATCCCTAAGGGTGGTGTCAAAAATATAAACTCTCTCCATTCTGTTTCCTCCTACTATTGATAATAATTCTCATTTAGCAAAAAGTCAAGGGTTAGCAGGAGTTAGGATTTTTTCGTCGGTTATTATCAAGTAAGCTATGCTTTTATCCTCTAAACCTTCTACCGAGTTTATCAGATTGGATATATCGTAGCCTCTGAAAATATCGTTTTCACGCTTGCGGATTTTTCGTTTCAAATCTTTTACCGCATCACCCCTTTTACCACTTTTTGCTTCTATTAAGTATATAAAGAGTTATTTTTCGGTGGTTAAACCGAGAATTATACCGTCTATTTCCATAATCGGTCCCGTGGGTTGTTTTTGCTTCTTTTTGTTTTTACAATCTTCATTATCATTTTTCTCAATATAATCTTTCATAGATTGCTGTTTATTTCTGCGATATGCAATTAGATTTGATATTGTTATACAGAGAATATCCGGTTTTCCTTTTATTGATTCTTCTCCATCCTTAAGTATTTCAACAACTTTTAACTTTGCTTCTAACTCTTTCTCTATACTTTCCATTCTACCTTTTTTGTTTCCCATTCTACCTTTTTTGTCTCTATTCAATTCGCTTGTTTCATTATGCTTTTTGTCAAATTTTGAAGTTATATTGTTCTCGTAAAACTCAATGACGTCATCTGCAAAACCTATAACCGCATCAGGGAAGTTGAAGTAGCTTCTAAGAAAGGAAGTATGATCCCATTCCCATCTTATACCTTCACTATTAAAGAAAATTTTCAGTGCCTATTCTATATATTTCTTAGCTATTTTTTCTATTGCCTCCCTCTTATACTCTATATAGCTTACTCCAATGTCTTTATAACTTATTCCATTTAAAAACTCTTTAACTGTATCAAACGATTTTCTAAATACTGTTATTGAACTTCGCTTATCAGACTTGGAGTTGTATTGAATCACATAGAAGTTCAAAGGTGTTTTCCAAACTACTCTATAGCAGTTTAAACTTTTTCTTACCAATACCAAGGAAGATTTATCCAATTTTTTTCTTAATTGTTCACCAAGGTTCTCGCCTTCAAATTCAAACCTCATAATTGGTACGTGTTTCCTCTCGCTCTTCACTTCCTTCTTGATGTCTTCAATATCTTTTCTCAACTCATCGTAAATTTCCTTAACAAAATTACAGATATCTTTACCATTTTTCAAACCTTTTACTCTCTCTTTTAATTTTTTCTTCAAACTTTCATAGTATAGACTCTGTATCGCCAAGACTTTCTCGCTTAAATACACGCTTTTATACAGCTGTCTGTTAAGAAATTTTAATGTATTGGAAATTTCGGTTTCACCGAAAACTATGCTACGTATAAGTTCTGGATTATCAAATAGTAATACAGGGGAAAGGTTAAGCCCAGATGGAGTATATAATGAGTCCAAAAGAAGGAAGGCAATGTTTCTTACAGTACGGTATAGGCTTTTTGAGTAGATTATACTACCTTTTTCTATTTTATCAGAAAAGTCGTCAACAATGTATTTTTTAAACATCCGTTTGTACTTTTTAAACCAATTTTCATATATTTTGTTTCCTTCTTTCTTCTCTTTATTTATTTCATCTTTGTTTTTCTCATATTCCTTATACAAACATTCAAATCTCAAATAGGCTAAAATCTGGTAGAAATGGTTGTAATCATTGGATCCAAATATTTTTCAGCTTTTTTCCTTATTTTTTCGTCTTCAATACTCTCTATCAATTTAGTATGAAGTTTATTTTTACGAAGAACCTCTAACAGAATTCTTTCTGTGAAAAATGTCCACTCTAAGTGTCCAATATTAAATAACAAAGCCCAACACTTAATCAAATTTTTACCTTCTGCCTCTCCTGAGGATGCATGAATTTCTTCTACTTTCTGAGCCCAGTTATCTATAAGAGCAAAAATTAAGGCAATGTAATCAAACCTTGAATGCCTTGCTCCGTCTATGACTTCTCTCACAATACCCAGATGGTCTAAGTTCTTTAATCTGTCAATTTCTCCAATTTCGTCTAGAAAATCGTATAGGATTTTTACAGATTCTGCTTCTTCTATTTTCAGATTGTAAATACCTATGCCGGGTATAAAGTAGTGCGTGGAATTATCTCCTAAGTATCCCATTACTCAAATTTTAACTCAATCTCAGAGGGTGTTGTTTTTTAAACCCTATTATATTGTTTGCTTTATTCACCATTGTGGGTTAAATTAATAAGCAAAACTTTTGCGAGGTGGTCTATGGGTTTAAAGCCTTTGAAGATTAGAAATAAAGTGTTGGATGTTCCCATAATACAAGGTGGTATGGGTGTGGGGCTTTCTTGGGAGAGGCTGGCGGGTGCGGTGGCAAGGGAAGGGGCTATGGGTGTTATTTCTGCGGTGGGCACAGGCTACAGGTTCCCTGAGTTTGTCAAGAGGGATAAGTTTGGACGTCCCATAGGTTCTATATACACCCACAGCAAAGAGGCTTTAACTTTGCTTATCCAAAAAGCCAAAGAGATTTCCCAAGGTAGGGGTGCCATAGGGGTAAATATTTTGTATGCCATAACGGATTATGGGCGTGTGCTTAGGGATGCAATAGAAGCTGGGGCGGATGCTATAATAACTGGTGCGGGATTGCCCTTGAGGATGCCAGAATACGCAGAGGGTGCGGATGCTGCCCTCATTCCCATAGTTTCCTCCGCAAGGGCTCTTAATCTGATATGCCGGACATGGGAGAAGAAATACAAAAGACTACCGGATGCGGTGATTTTGGAGGGTCCTAAGTCCGGAGGGCATCAGGGTTTTAAATACGAAGAGTGCTTTATGCCTGAGTATCAGTTGGAAAATCTATTTCCTTCAGTTCTTGAGGAAGCCCAAAGATGGGGCGGAATTCCCGTCATAGTTGCGGGCGGAGTTTGGAGCTACCAAGACATCCTCTGGTATATGGAGAGGGGTGCGAGCGGTGTTCAGATGGCAACCCGTTTTATAGCCACTGTAGAGTGCGATGCTCCTGAGATATACAAGGAGATTATACTGAAGGCGGAAGAGGATGACATCATACTCTTTAAGTCTCCTGTGGGTTATCCACTGAGAGTGGTAAAGACGCCCTTTGTGGAAAGGCTGTTGCTTGGGTATAACGGATGGAACGGTTGTGTTTCCCACTGCGTGGTGCCTTGCAACAAAGGAGAGGAGGCAAAAAAGGTGGGATTTTGCATCGCAGACAGGCTGGGTGCGGCGTGGCTTGGGGATTATGAAGAGGGAATATTCATAAGCGGTGCTAACGGTCATCTTTTGAAAAAGCAGGGCATAATAACCGTCAAAGAGCTCATTGAAATTCTTACAGGAAAAAGGGAGGACCCTACCTTAAAATAAAAGCTTAATGTCCCGGAGCGTCCTCCTGATAGACAAGGAAGCTTTATTTCATAACATAAGGAGTCTTTATCAGTTTTCCGGCAAACCCATCATAGCGGTTGTCAAGTCCGATGCCTACGGTGTGGGAGTAAAGTATATTGCAAGCCTTTTGGAGTCTTTAAAAGAGGTGGAATTTTTGGCGGTCGCATGCGTGGCGGAGGGCATTGAACTGAGAAAATTAGGGATAAAAAAGCCCATCCTGGTCTTGGGTGGAGTGCTAAAGGGTGAAAGGAAAGCTTTGGTGGATTATAAGCTAACACCTGTTATATCCCATAGAGAACACTTACGAGCGGTGGAAGGGCTAAAAGTTCCTTTACATCTCAAGTTTGACACGGGCATGGGAAGGCTCGGCTTTTTGGATGAGTTTGTTGAGGACCCAAGGGTGGAGGGTTTGCTAACACACCTTTCCTCTCCCGCAGACGAAGAGTTTTCTAAGAGGCAGATAGAGGATTTTAAAAAGATCCTTGAAAGGTACAAAGGAATAAAGTATGTGCACTTGGAAAGCTCAGCGGGGGTAGTCTATAGAGTGCCCTTTGCTACCCACATAAGGGTTGGTCTTGCCCTGTATGGAGAAAAGCCTTTGCCTGACTATCCTATTGAGTTGAAGCCAGTCCTCACTTTGAGAGCAAGGCTAATATCCGTGAAAAATCTTCCCAAGGGATATCCTATATCTTATTCAAGGAGCCATATCCTTGAAAGGGATACCTTGGTGGGTGTGGTTGCCTTTGGCTATGCGGACGGGCTCATGAAGAGCCTTTCCAACAGGGGCGTCCTTTACTACCAAGGAAAGCCTGTAAAAATACTCGGCAACATCACCATGGATATGACCATCGTGGATTTGGGTGGAACACAGCCAAAGGTAGGAGATTGGGTGGATATAGTTTGTCAGAGGCAGGGCTTTACAGATTTAGCCAAACTGGCGGGGACCATACCCTACGAGCTTATGTGCAATCTTTCAAAGAGAATAAAAAGAAGGGTCTTATAATTTTTGTGGATAAATCCAACCATGCGAAGAGAACTGAGTCCTTTCATAGTAATGGACATCCTAAAGCTTGCCCAAGAAATTCCCGACGTTGTGCATTTGGAAATTGGAGAACCGGACTTAGAGCCACCACCGGGTGTAATAGAGCGTTTAAATTGGGCTGTCTCAAAGGAACTCTTTAACTACACTCCAAGCCTTGGGCTGTGGGAACTCAGAGAAAGGATCGCCAAACATTACAGGGACTATTACAGAGTTGATATAGACCCAAACCGGGTGGTTATTACCACTGGCACATCCTCTGCCTTCTTGATAGCCTACTCCATACTCTTTGACATTGGAGAGAGGGTAGCCCTCGCAGACCCATCTTATCCTTGCTACAAGAACTTTGCCCATCTTTTGGGTGCGAAGCCCGTCTTTGTCAATGTTGATGAAAGCACAAACTATCAGATCACACCAGAGCACTTGGAAGGTTTGGACATTAAGGGTGTTCATATCTCTTCTCCATCAAACCCAACGGGTACCCTCTACGATGAGGAAAACCTCAAAGCCCTGTGTGAATACTGCAGGGAAAGGAACATATACCTAATATCCGATGAGATATACCATGGGCTTGTTTATGAAGGAAAAGAGAGAACTGCCCTTGAGTTTTGGGATAGGGCTATTGTTATAAACGGCTTTTCTAAGTTTTTCTGTATGCCCGGTTTTAGGTTGGGTTGGATGATCCTACCAGAGGACCTCATAAGAAGGGCGGAGGTAGTCATGCAAAACATCTATATCTGCGCTCCAACCCTTAGCCAGTATTCCGCTTTGGGTGCCTTTGATTACGATTACCTTTCAAAGGTCAAAGAGACCTTCAGAAGACGCAGGGACCTGCTATACGAGGGCATAAAGGATATTCTGCCTATAAAGGGAAAGCCCAGTGGTGCCTTTTACCTTTGGGCGGACATCAGCAAATACTCCCAGGATGCTTACGAGTTCTGCCTTGAGGTTCTAAAGGGGGCAAAGGTAGCCCTCACACCGGGCATAGACTTTGGAAAAAACCAAACTAATCACTTTGTAAGGTTAGCTTACACTCGTAAAGAGGAAGAGCTAAGGGAGGCAATAAACAGGCTAAGGGAGTTTCTCTCATGAGCTTTTTGATGGATACTTACAAAAGGCTTCCCGTCTCCTTTGTGCGTGGAGAGGGAGTTTATCTTTACGATGAAAAGGGTAAAAGGTACTTGGACTTGGTGGGTGGGGTGGCGGTGAATGTGTTGGGGCACTCGGACCCAGACCTTGTAAGGGCACTGTGTGAGCAGGCACACAAACTTTGGCATGTTTCTAACCTTTACCAGAACCCTTGGCAGGAGGAAACTGCAAAGCTGTTGGTGGAGCAGTTTGGTGAGCCTGCAAAGGTCTTTTTCTGCAACAGCGGTGCAGAGGCAAACGAGGGAGCCATAAAGCTGGCAAGAAGGTACTTCTGGGAAAAGGGAGAAAAAAGATACAGGATCATAACCTTTAAGAACTCCTTTCACGGAAGGACCTTTGGGGCTATGTCTGCCACAGCCCAGAAGAAGATCCATAAGGGCTTTGAACCACTGCTTGATGGTTTCGATTATGCAGAACTCAACGATATAAAATCTGTGGAAAGGCTTCTGAGGAAAGAAACTGCGGGCATAATGCTTGAGGTGATCCAAGGGGAAGGGGGCATAAACGAGGCGGAGGGTGAGTTTTTGGCAAAGGTGGAGGAACTTTGTAGAAGGGAGAGGCTACTTTTCATAGTGGATGAGGTTCAAACGGGCTTAGGAAGGACGGGTAAGTTCTATGGCTATCAGCACTTTGACATAAAACCAGACATCACAACCTTGGCTAAAGGGCTTGGTGGTGGCTTTCCCATAGGCTGTGTGATTGCAAGGGAGGAGGTAGCCCAAGCCTTTAAGCCCGGAAGTCATGGTTCTACCTTTGGGGGCAATGCTTTAGCCTGTGCCTGTGCAAAGGTGATAATAGAAAAGGTTTTAAAGCTCTTGGACCATGTGGAAGAGGTGGGAAACTACTTCAAAGAAAGGCTCAGACCCTTTGGAAGGGTAAAGGGAAGGGGCTTAATGCTGGGGCTTGAGAGGGAAGAAAACTGCCAAGAGGTAGTTTTAAAAGCCTTAGAAAGAGGACTGCTCATAAACTGCACCGCGGAAAGGGTCCTAAGGTTTGTTCCACCTCTGATAATCCAAAAGGAACATGTGGATTTTGCCATAGAGGTGCTGAAGGAGATTTTGTGATGTTCCGGGTAGGCTTTGGCTTTGACGCCCATCCCTTTGAGGAGGGCAAGCCTTTAATTTTGGCGGGTGTGCGCGTAGATTTCCCAAAGGGGCTAAAGGGACACTCTGACGGAGATGTGGTCCTGCACTCTATCACAGACGCCCTTCTGTCTGCGATCGGAGAACAGGACATAGGACAACTCTTTCCAGACACAGACCCAAGGTGGAAGAACGCAGACTCTGTCATCTTTTTAAAGACCGCTTTAGAAAAATTGCACCAAAAGGGCTACCGCATAGTCAATGTGGATTGCACCCTAGTGGCAGACCAACCAAAGATCGCACCCATCAAAGAAAAGCTAATAGAGAACTTAGCCAAGCTTTTGGGTGTGGAAAGGGAGCAGGTTTCCCTAAAGGGCAAAAGAAGGGAGGGGTTTTGCCAAGAGGAGGGCGTAGCCTGTTTTTGTGTGGTTTTGTTGCAGAAGTATTAAAATTTTATAAGGAGGTAAAAGTAAGATGGAAGCAATAGACCTTATAAAGGTTCACCCGCCGGTGGTTCATTTTGCCATAGCCCTGCCCGTTGCCCTTTTGGTGATAGACCTTTATTACAGGTTCAAAAAAATCCAGCCCGACGGACTGCACGCCCTCATCACCTACCTGAGCGTTCTTGCGGTGGTAGGAGCTACTATTTCGGGTATCATAGCCCACGAGCCAATAGAAGATATTCTTTATCAAATATCGTTCTTTAACATCCACCAGTATCTGGGTCTTTCTATGACGCCTCTCTTTTTGGCTTTGGGTGTTGTAAGGTTTTTGATGAACAAAAAACCCGTCCTTAGAAATGTTTTCACTGTTCTTTTGGTGCTTTTGGTGATCCTGCTTTTCTATGAAGGAAGTTTGGGAGGAAAGATAGTTTATGAACACCTCATAAAGCTCTGATCTTTGTTAAAATTTTCTCATGCGTTTTGCCAAGCTTCAGGGTTCGGGCAATGACTTTGTGGTAATAGACAACAGAGATGGAAAGGTTGAAGAGTTTTTAAGGTCCCTAAACCTTGATATTAGAGAGTTTGTAGAAAGGGTTTGCACCTTTCATACGGGAGTTGGGGCAGATGGGCTGATACTGATAGAGAACCCAGAGAATCCGGAGAACCACTTTAAGTGGCAATTTTTCAACTCAGATGGGTCTGTGGCGGAGATGTGCGGTAATGGTTCTCGGTGTGCGGTTCGGTTTGCCTTTGATGAGGGGATAGTGGGCAAAGAGGTGCGCTTTGAAACCTTGGCGGGGGTAATAAGGGCTTACGTTCTGGACGGTGGCAAGAGAATAAAGGTCCAGCTTACACCACCCAAAGACTACAGAGAGGTTTCCTTGAACTTGGACACACAGAGTATAGAAGGACACTTTATAAACACGGGCGTGCCACACTTTGTGGCAATAGTGAATGACCTTGAAAAAATTGATGTGAAAGAGGTTGGCAAGGCAATAAGGTTCCATCCTGAGTTCCAACCCAAGGGCACTAACGTGAATTTTATAGAGCGGGAGGGAGATGATGCCATAAGAATAAGGACATACGAAAGGGGCGTGGAGGGAGAGACCTTAGCCTGTGGGACAGGTGCCACCGCCTCCGCCATAGTAGCCTACAAAAAGGGCATTGTCTCAAAAAAACCCGTGCGAGTTCTGACCAAAGGTGGAGAGGTCCTTGCCATAGACTTTGACGACGATTTCAGGGAAATTTTCTTAGAAGGGGGCGTTGTCAGGGTTTTTGATGGCTTTTTGAGGAGAGAACTCTTTGAATGTTAAAAAGAAAGGTCCTACTCAGGATCGTTATATCCTTTTTAATAGCCTTTTTGCCCACGGTAGTTTTTCTTTTCTTTATTTTTCAAAGAATAAGTCAAGACAGCTTAATCAAAGAAAGGGACATTCTTTACAATAACTTAAAGAGTTTGCTTGAGCGTGAGCTTAAGGGTCTTGAGCTTGCCCGAACTCTGCCAAAGCCATCAGAGGGTGGATACTACATAGCCTTTAAAATTGACGACAAATGCACTGGCGGACCTTACTATTGGCTCACTACTGATTCAGTTTATTACGGAAAAAACACTTCAATAGGCAACGAATGCTGGTTTTTGGGAGTGAATTTTGTGGAATTCTTGGAAGTAATAAAGGGATTGAATGAAGCAGAATGGGTAATCTTATACAACAGGGATTACATAGAAAAATTTCCTCAAGAGTTTTTAGACAGCTTTGTAAAAGGTAAGATATTCAAAGATAACTATGTTATCGTGGGCATGTCAAAACAGGATGTTTTAAATATTCCCATTGATACAAAGGGCTATGCGGTGTATGGTAAGTTATGGAACAAAAACCTGGTGGTAGAGTTCCCTCTATCGGATAGCAAAGGGTTTCCTATAGGAAAGGTGCTTTTTATAAAGGATGTTTCCCAAATATACATAAATTTCTATGTGCTTATGGGGATACTGAGTGTTTATTCGTTTGCACTTTCTCTTCTGTCTTCTCTGCTCCTTTATGTATTCTCTGAAAATTTGTTGAACAGAATAATAAAGCTCCAGAAGTTATCCAACATGATCAAAGAGAGTAATTTTTCCGGGATTGAGTTTTTAAAGACTGAAAAACCAAAGGATGAGCTTGACCATTTGAGGAATAACCTGGTGGATACAGCCCTTACCATAGGTAGGTTGCTTTCGGAGCTTGAGGAGAAAAACAGAGAGCTTCAGGAACTGGCTTATTATGATCCTCTCACCGGGTTGCCAAACAGAAGGTTTTTCTTTGAACACGCAAGCCTTATCTTTGAAGAGGTAAAGAGATACGAAAAACCTCTCTCCCTTTTGGTCATGGACATAGACCGTTTCAAGAAGATCAACGACACATACGGGCACGACGTTGGAGATTTGGTTTTGAAGACCTTTGCAGGTGTGCTCAGAGGCATAGTAAGAAAATCGGACATATGTGCCAGGTTTGGCGGAGAGGAGTTTGTAGTTTTGCTTCCCAACACAGACCTGGAGGGAGCAAGGGTTTTGGCAGAAAGGATAAGGACAGCAGTTGCCAAAAACCCGGTAGAGCACGGCTCCATTGTAATCGTATTTACGGTGAGTATAGGCGTCTCCCAATACAGGAAGGGTATGCAAAATATAGACGAGCTTATAAAGGAGGCGGACATTGCCCTCTATCGGGCAAAGGAGGGAGGAAGGAACAGGGTGGAGGTGGCCAACAGTTGACATTTTCCGTTCAAAAGTGTAAAATCTTAGCATAGCATGGTTCTAAGCATAGCAAGTAGCAAAAACTGTAGCGAAGAAAAAGCCCATAAACTCTACATAACTTTGGAATGTATGCTGGAGTTTTAAAAGGA
>Ga0079995_1075238_pt1 | contig 19227 bp, 16 predicted proteins | sample FaiFalFF_MnMetaG_2_FD_69198 | JGI IMG/M metagenome (GOLD analysis project Ga0079995, IMG submission 69198) | Freshwater microbial communities from Yellowstone National Park, Wyoming, USA - Fairy Falls C (FF_Mn_C) (SPADES assembly) (version 4) | ecosystem: Environmental > Aquatic > Freshwater >...
CACAGGCGGTAATATCCGCGGGACTTATCTTCATAGGTCCATCACCCTTATCTATGGAGCTTGTTGGGGATAAAGCCAAGGCTAAAGAGATAGCGAAGAGGGTTGGGGTTCCCGTTGTTCCCGGACTTCCCCCCTCCGAGGACCCAAAGGAGATATACGAGGGGATCTTGAAGATAGGTTTTCCGGTGTTGCTTAAGGCGGTGGGGGGAGGGGGAGGAAAGGGGATGAAGCTCGTACAAAATGGGGAAAACTTGATGGAGGTAATACTCTCCGCCCAGAGGGAGGCGTTTGAGGCATTCGGAGATAGAAGGCTAATAGCGGAAAAATTCGTTTTCCCAGCAAGGCACGTTGAGGTTCAGATAATGGGGGATAAGTTCGGGAACGTTTATGCCCTTGGTGAAAGGGAATGTTCCTTACAGAGGAGACATCAGAAGATAGTTGAGGAGAGCCCATCCGTTGGGATAACGGAGGAGATTAGGGAAAAGTTGTTTGATTATGCGGTAAGGATAGGAAAGGAAGTAAATTACGAGAATGCTGGGACATGCGAGTTTTTGGTTTCCGAAAGCGGGGAGGTATATTTCCTTGAGGTGAACGCGAGGCTTCAGGTGGAGCACCCCGTCACAGAAATGGTCACGGGACTTGACCTTGTTAGGCTTCAGGTGGAGGTTGCGGAGGGGAAAAGGTTGGATCCTGGAGGGATCCAGAGGAGGGGGCATTCAATTGAGGTTAGGATTTACGCTGAAGATCCGGAAAGTGGATTTTTACCATCCTCAGGTAAGATCTTAGCCCTTGAGTTCCCGCATATTCCCGGAATAAGGGTGGATGCGGGGGTGGTGGAGGGGACGGAAATTACCCCGTTTTACGATCCCATGATAGCAAAAATGATATCTTACGCTCCCGATAGGGAGCAGGCTAGGAGAAAGCTTATAAGCGCGTTAAAGGAAACCTTACTCATAGGTCCGAATACAAACCAGCACTTTTTGATATATCTGCTTGAGAGCCCCGATTTCATTTATGGAAAAACTTACACGCATACGGTTGAAGAAATTTTGAGGAGGTATAAGGAAGAAAAGCTTGAGCTTCCGAAGGATATAGAAAATTTCGTTAGGAATTATAGGGAGGTGGAAAGAGGGAGAGTGGAAGGGGAAATTGAACTCTGGAGAAAAGTTCCTCCCAAAGTTTATCCATAAAAAAAGCGCCCGGACCACGACCTACTTTCACCTCGCTCGGGGCGAGGCTATCATCGGCCCTGGGGGGCTTAACTTCCGGGTTCGGAATGGGACCGGGTGTTTCCCCCCCGGTATGGTGGTCCGAGCACTCAATAATGCCCAAATTTACCCCCGGCGTCAAGTAACCTTACTTTACTCTCTGTCCATGAAAGGTTTTTCTAAAGGCGTTTTCAAGGTCCTCTATTAGGTCATCCACATCCTCTATTCCAACGGAGAGCCTAATTAAATTTTCCGGAAAGTCCTTTATTGGGGATAGGGCGTGGGTGGTTAGGGCGGGTGCGGTTACTAAGCTATCGGTATCACCGAGGGAGACCGCAAGTTGGAAAAGGGATAGATTGCTTATGAATTTCTTTAGGTGATCGATATTTCCGTCCAAAACGAAGCTAACCATCCCGGAAAAACCGTTCTCCATCTGCCTGATTGCTATGTGGTAATACTTAAAGGATGGAAGGCCCGGATAATAAACCTTTAGTACCTCCTCCTTACTTTCAAGGTACCGGGCGATCTTTAAGGCGTTTTCGGAGTGTTTCCTCATTCTTACCGCAAGCGTCCTTATCCCCCTGGCGGTTAGCCATGCGTTAAACGGTTGTGCTATTGTTCCAAGTAGTTTCATCGTGTGTAAAACTTTCTTTATAAAATCCTCCTTTCCCACTATCACCCCACCTATTGTATCCCCGTGCCCAGAAAGGTATTTCGTTGAGCTGTGGATTACAGCATCCGCCCCCAACTTTATGGGTTTCTGATGGTAGGGGGTTGCGAAGGTATTATCCACCAATAGGAACGTACCCTTTTCTTTGCATAGCTTTGAAATGATGGAGATGTCAAAGATGTCGAGGGTTGGGTTTGCTGGGGTTTCAATTAGGCAAACCTTATAACTTCCCCTTTCAAGATCCTCGTAAATGCTATCCGCATCCGAAAACTTGACCTTTATACCAAATTCCCTTAAAAATTCAAGGAGCTCCGATGTGCCACCGTACAAAGGTTTTGATGCTATAAGGCTATCTCCCGGTCTGAGTAATGTTAGCAGGGCGGTAACAATGGCGGACATACCCGAGTTTAAACCTATCCCAGCCTCCGCTCCCTCAAGGATCGCCACCTTAGCCCCAAGGTATATGGCGTTTGGGTTGCTTACCCGGGAGTATATATGGTGGTGTTCGGTTCCAGTAAAGGCTCCGTATGCCTCCTCAATGGAGTCGAATAGGTACGTTGAGGTTTGGTATATTGGGAGTCTGTGGGAATTTATTGATTTGTTTAGATGGGCGTCTAATTTATGGAACGCCTCCTCATCCAATCCCCTAACAATTTTTGTATCATCTTTCATATTCCTCCAAATGTAAAACCTCAAAGGCGGGGATAACGTAAATTACATCCCCCCTCAAAATGACGTTAAGGTCCATGTCTAAGTCCTCAAAGGTACCTTCAATGGCTCCACTTGGTGTGAAGATCTTTACGGTTTTACCTATGGTTGAAAAGTTCTCCCTGTATTCCCTTACCACTTCCTCTATGCTCTTTCGGTCTATTTCCATAAACCCTTTTCCGATATTATAAGCGAGAAATTCAAGGTCGTAAGTTTTACCTGTGATAAGGTACAGGGTGGTGGATGAGGGAATGGGGGGTTCCTTTTGATTTACGTTTAAGCCTATACCCACCGCAATTAGGTTTTCCTTCTCCTCAACGAGGATCCCGCATAGTTTTTTATCTTTATAATACACATCGTTCGGAAACTTTATCCTTGCGTTAATTCCCATGTGTAAAAGGATTTTATATACCACAAGGGCACTTCCAAACATGAACTTAATGCCGTCATACTCCCCTTTCTTCTCAAACAAACCCGTCATCCAAAGCCCCCCCTCTTGGGAAACCCAAACCCTCCCGTACCTACCCCTACCCTTAAATTGAACGTCCGCCCTAACAAAAAACGGAATTTTTACCTTATCTTTTAACCTAAAAACTTCCTCGTTTGTGGAATCCGTTTCCTTTACGTGTATGATCCTGATTTCCTCTTTTTCTTCCATTCCCGCAAAACCTTTACCCTCTCCTTGGGTTCTATGTAATCTATAAACAAAACACCGTTTAGGTGATCCGTCTCGTGCATCAAAACCCTCGCATACAATCCCGTGGCGGTTATCTCAACGGGAAAGAGCTCCTTCCCTCTAAGCTCGTACCCTTTTAGGGTGCAAAGGTATGGCCTCTTTATTTCGTAATAAAGGTCCGGGAAGGATAGACATCCTTCTTCCCTCACCTCCTCACCCTCATGGTATATTATCTCCGGATTTACTATTACCTTAACTTCCCCCTTTTTTCCCGTAAGCTCCCCCATATTCACGACAAAAACCCTCTTTTTTACGCCTATCTGGGGGGCGGAGAGGCCCAGGCCATCGTAAGCGAACATCGTATCTATGAGGTCTTCAACTAAGGAAAAGAATTCCTCCCCCGGGTTTTTTATATCAACTTCTTCGCAAACTTCCCTTAAAATCGGATCGGGAAAGATCCTAATTTTTCTTACCATTTATAGCCTCCCTTATGGCCCAAGCCTTGAACCTAACGGGAACCCCAGCCGAAACCTCTATTATTACCTCATCATCCCTCCTCTCCAAGAACGTTCCCACTATCCCAGATTCCGTCACCACCTTATCCCCCCTCTGGAGCCTTTGGATCATCTCCCTCCTCCTCTTCTCCTCCCTTTGCTGGGGCATAATTATGAAAAAGTAAAGGGCGATTATCAAAATTAAGAAAGGAAAAGCCATCGTAAGAATGTCCATCATTTGGATATTATAAGGTGGGAGGGTTTTCAAATGTAGAATTGGGGGATGTTTGTTGGGATAGACGCCCACGCGGTAGCCTACAGGGGATATTACGCCTTTAAGGATAAACAGCTAAGGAATTCAAAGGGTGTTCCAACCTCCTCTGTTTATTACTTTTACGTCCTATGGAAGGATATTAAGAGGAGCTTGAGGCCCACTTACGCCCTTTTAGCCTTTGACAGTCCAAAGCCCACGTTCAGGCATAAGGTTTTACAGCAGTACAAGGCTCAAAGGCCACCCACGCCGGATGAGGTTAAAATTCAAGTGAATCTAATAAGAAAACTTGGGGAGGCACTGGGAATAAGAACTTATAACAGGGAGGGGTACGAGGCGGACGATATATTGGCTTCTGCGGCGAGGAAGTTCAAGGAGAGGGGTATAAAGTCCGTTTTGGTAACTATGGATAAGGACATAATGTCTATAGTGGATGAGGATATAAGGGTTATGAATATTGCGACGGAGGAGAACGAGATATTGGATGCTGGAAAGGTTGAGAGGAAGTTCGGCGTAAAACCCCATCAAATACCGGATTATCTCGTCTTGGTGGGTGATACCGCGGATAATATACCCGGCGTTAAGGGTGTGGGGGAGAAGAGTGCTAAGGAGCTCTTGAATTCCTTTGGATCCATTGAGGGAATCCTTGAGAATATAAACAAAATAGATAGAAAAATAGCAAGCGTGATCCTCGCGGAAAGGGAAAGGCTTCTGGAATTCAAGAGGAAAATTTTCTCGTTGGATTTTGAGGCGTTTGATGGGGATGTTGAGGATCTGAGGTTGTTGGAGCCCGATAGGGAGAAGTTGATATGGATATTGAGGGAACTGGAATTTTTCACCGCCCTAAACGACATTGCGGAATACCCAAAACTTCCGGAAATAAAGAAGTACGAAGGGCAAGACTTTATATCCGTGGCATTTGATGAGAAGTGGTACTTTGGCAATGGCAGGGAAATTTTTGTTTCCGAGAAGGTTAGCCCGGAGCAATTGGAGGGGAAATACTGCATAAATTCAAAGGAGATTTATAAGGTTTTACCCGATGCCGGAAAACTCTACGATCTTTCCATAGGGGATTATCTCATACTTCCCGAAATTGAGGAGATGGAAAAGGATAGGCATAACCTCGAATCCTTGGCGTTAAAGTACAAGGCTTGGAAGATTACCTCCCCTCTGGGCGCTTTCTCCGCCCACCTCTCCTCCCTGATAGGTGAAGGGATCCTGAAAACCTTAAAGGAGGAAAACCTCTGGGACATATACGAAAATCTTGAGATACCCCTAAGTAGGGTTTTGGCTTATATGGAAAGGAATGGGGTATTGATATCAAGGGAGAGATTGGAAGAGTTAGGTAGGGAGCTGGATGAGAACTTAAGGGGAATTGAGAGGGAAATTTATAACCTTGCGGGTATGGTTTTTAACATAAACTCTCCAAAGCAATTGGCAACCGTTTTATTCGAAAGGCTAAAGCTCCCCCCAATAAAGAAGACGAAAACGGGTTATTCAACGGATGTTGAGGTTTTAACAGAGCTTTCAAAACTTCATCCCTTACCCGCAAAGATCCTTGAGTACAGGGAGCTATTTAAGATAAAATCCACCTATGTTGAGGGTTTAAAGAAGTACATACAAAGCGATGGTAGGATCCGCCCAAATTTCTCACAGACGACAACCGCTACCGGTAGGCTATCCTGCTTAAATCCAAACCTACAGAATATCCCTGCAAGGGGAACTTGGGGAAAGAAGGTTAGGGAATGCTTTATCGCCCCGGAGGGTTATAAGATCGTATCCTTTGATTATTCGCAAATAGAACTAAGGATATTGGCGCATCTGAGTGGGGATGAAAACCTTAAAGAGGTCTTTTATAGAAATGGGGATGTACATTTAGAAACCGCAAAGGCGCTTTTCGGGAAGGATGAGATTTCGGATGATGAAAGGAGGGTCGCAAAGACGGTTAATTTTGGGATAATTTACGGGATAAGACCTTATGGACTTTCAAGGAGCATAGGAGTGGATCAGGATACCGCTAAGGAGATGATAAATAGGTATTACGAAAGATTTCCAAGGGTTAAAAAATGGCAGGAGGAAATGATTGATTTTGCAAGCAAAAACGGATTTGTTCAAACCCTCCTCGGAAGGAGAAGGTACATATTCGCGGATCCGAGGGTAAACGACGAGTACAGGAGGATAACCATAAATACCCCAGTGCAGGGTTCCGCGGCAGACCTAATAAAGAAGGCTATGATAGAGATCTACGAACTTATAAAAGATAAAAACAGCAAGATGATCCTTCAGGTTCACGACGAGCTCGTGTTTGAGATCCACGAGGATGAAATGGATCTGATACCAAAAATAAAGGAGATTATGGAGAACGCTATAAAGCTTGATGTTCCGATCGTTGTTGAGTTTGGGGTTGGGGAAAGTTGGGCGCAGGTGAAGGGCTAATCTTTCATCCTTATAATACTTTCTTTGCCGGGGTGGCGGAATTGGCAGACGCGCATGGTTGAGGGCCATGTGGGGGCAACCCCGTGCGGGTTCAAGTCCCGCCCCCGGCATTGAAGAAGGTTATTTTTTTCTTTGTAAGTCTATTTTTGGTTATAGCTTACATCCTCTTCACCGCCATGTATAATCAATCCTACTACCTTGAGGCGGATCGGATAGTTGAAAATCCTTCAAAGTTTGAGGGTAAGAGAGTAAAGGTTTCCGGTGTGGTTTTTGGGGTGGAAAAGTGGGGAAGGAATTACTCGTTTTTCCTTTCAAAGGAAGGGAAGGGGGTATTTGTGAAGTATTCGGGGGCGGTTCCCGACGCTTTCGGCGAGGGGGTCCCTGTCGTGGTGGAGGGAACTTATAAGGGCGATACAATTTTTGCCAAAACCATTCTAACAAAATGCCCCTCAAAATACGAATCCGCCCAGAAATAGCGATAATTTTCCTCATATTTTCCTGCGCGGAAGGTGAAAGAAGGGAGAAGATAGATTATAAGATCTTCGTTGAGGTGGATACAGTTAAATTTGGCGAACTTAGGAGGTCCTTTAAAGCCTGGTGCATAGTAAAACCATCAAAGGTCGTTGCGATAGTTTCGGATGTTGATGGTGTTGTAAGGAAGATAAAATTTAAGCCCGGAGAATACATAAGGGAAGGGGATACCTTTGCGGAGATCTACAGGGGACCGATTTATAGGTCCTTGCCCATAATTTCAAGCTCGGAGGGGGTTTTGGATGGGGTATTCGTTGAGGAGGGCTCGCCGGTTAAGGTGGGAACGGTTTTGGGTGTAATCTCAAAGGGGAGAAGGGAGGTTGAGATTTACATACCTTTAAAGATGAGGAAGATGGTGAAGGTGGGAGGGGAGTTCCTTTTGAACGGAAAGGTGGGAAAGATAAATTACATCTCAAACATTCCAGCCGATAGCATTTTATCTTTTGTGGCAAGGGGAAATTTGGAAGGAGCGGTGGAGGTGGGGATATATACATGTAATGTTATTCTGGAAAAAAGGAAAGATGTACATTTTGTGAGGTCATCCGCCATATTGGGGGATACTTTGGTTTATAAGGTGGTTGGGGATAGGGTTAAGGCGGTAAAGGTAAAAAGGATTTTTGAGGACGATGAGGGAAACATAGCGATAGAATCCGAGCTTAGGAGGGGAGATACAGTGGTGGTTTTGGGTGGGGAGATGTTGAGGGAGGGTTCCAGGGTTGCCTTCTGACAACCGTAAAATTCTTGTTTCCCATTAAATGAAATACTCTTTACCGCTCTTTTTGAGCGACCTCCTGGCGATAATCCTCTCCGTATTCCTTGCCTTCCTAGTGAAGTTCAGGGGACAGTACCTCGTGGAGCTACAAAGGGATAGGTGGGTTGAGGGAACTCTTATGGCACTATCCATCCTCCTAATATCCATCTTCAAGGGGGCATATACGAAGAGGAGGCTTTTCTTCGATGACCTAAGGGACACATACGAGAACCTGTTTTTATCTTTCATCCTTATCTTCGCTTACTTTGCCCTTGCCAAGGGGGATGCGGACTATTCCCGCATGTTTGCCCTTTTATCCTTCGCCTTTTCGGCGATTTTGATCCCATCATTTAGACTCCTTACCAAGAGGATCTTTAGGAACTTGATGTCGGAGGATGTGTTGGTTTTGAAGGGTCCGGAGTGCGAGAAGGCATATAAATTCTTGGAAAGGAATTGGTATTTATCCTATAAACCCGTTGGACCCGTGGAAATTTCGGATATTGAAAGTTGGGTGGGGAAGGTGGGAAACGTGGTGATACCAAGGCTCCCCTTCCTCTCGGAATTTACCCAAGAGATCGCCACCATAAGCACGAAGTTTAAGCGGATCTTCTTCATACCCGATGTTGAAGGGATACCCTTTATGAAAAACGTCTTCCACTTTGACCCATCTTACAATTTACCCTTGATTGAGACGCACTTTGAAGGCTCGGATCCCATAAACTCCTTCCTCAAAAGGTTATTTGATATAGTCTTTTCCCTAACCGTAATAACCTTAACCTTCCCCCTAATTCTCATCATCGCGGTATTAATAAAGCTAACATCAAAGGGTCCAGTGATATACAAACAAAAGAGGGTGGGAAAGGGCGGAAGGGAGTTTTACCTTTACAAGTTTAGAACCATGTACGAGAAGGCGGACGAGATGTTAAAGGAGATCCTAGAAAAGGATGAGAAGCTTAGGGAAATTTGGGAGAAGAAAAGAAAGATCCCCAACGATCCCAGGATCACGTGGATCGGGAGGTTCTTGAGGAAATTCTCCTTGGATGAGCTCCCACAGTTCTTTAACGTATTGAAGGGGGATATGAGCGTTGTAGGTCCAAGGCCCGCCTTGAGGGAGGAGGTTGAGAAATATCACGGGCATTTAGCGAAGTTTTATTACATGGTCAGACCGGGAATAACGGGTTTGTGGCAGGTGAGCGGAAGGAGCGACACCGACTTTAAAACCCGTGTAAAACTTGACGTAATTTACGTCCTCAACCGTTCCCTCTGGCTAGATATGGTGATCCTTTTAAAAACCATACTTGTGGTTTTAAAAGGTGAGGGGGCATATTGATGATAACCTTTTTAACTCCTGAGCTTGTTTGCGATAGTTGTGAGAACGGTTTAAACCATAGGTATATATTTGCAGAAAATGGGAGGGTTCATATATCTTACCACAAGAGGGTTGGGGGAGTTTGGCAGGTCTTCTATAGGATGAAGGGTATATCGTGGTATCCAGAGGAGAGGGTAACGAACACCTTCGCGGATGCCAAGTACCCATCAATACTGGTATTTAGGGATAGCGTCTTCTTAGTTTGGCACGATTATAGGGTTGGTGGAATAAGTAACATAGAGATCTTCTTTAATGCCAAGGGGATCTTTGATACCTCATGGAACCTTGAAACTAGGCTAACATACACGAATTCGGGGGGACCGGGGGATAACGGCTATTTACCAACGATAAAAGAAAATGGCGGGAAATTATTTGTAATTTGGTACGATTATAGGGATGACCCAACATCAAACAGGGCTCAGATATATTTGAAGGTTAGGGATAGCGTATGGGGGAGCGATATCAGAATCTCAAATTCACTGGGTAACGCCTGGTACCCTGCCTTTGATTTCAGGGGGGATACCCTTTTCGTGTTTTGGGCGGACAATAGAAATTCGGCTTACAACATATATGGGAATTGGGGATATGGGGATCAGAGGATAACCAACGTATCCTCGGGTTACCCGGATGTGGCAAACTCTTCGGGCAAGCTCCTTTTGGTTTATACGAACTCCTCAAGTTCTCCTCCACGTATCTCCGCAAAGATATATGACGGTTCTTGGGGATCGCAGTTTGATGTAAGGTCCTCGGGTAGATCGCAAAGCGAACCTACGGTTGTTCGGGATGGTAGAGGTGGTTGGATCGTAGCTTGGAGCGAGGATTTTGGTGGGGATAGGGATATATTCGGCGTAAGGTTGAATAGTTTGGGAATTATAACGGATAGCTTTAGGATCGTTATGCCCGGGAATCAAAATAGGCCCTCCCTTTTCGTTGATGAAAACGGTTATATACACCTCACTTTCGTTGATTATACTAACCCCGTTTTTCCAAAGATATACTACACCAAATCTTCTGAGCCATTAAAGTTGAGGGAATTTTCGCGGGATAAAACGACAAACGTAAAACCCATAACCTTAAAAGGTAGGAAATTGTACATAAAGGGTTATTCCATATCCGGTAGGAAATCAGCGGGAAATCTTTGAGAGGACTTGATTTATTGCGTAATATGCCAAGGCTAATATCCTCTCTTCGTTGTCCCCCTTCTGGATTATGTGGGCGGGTTTGCTTAAGCCCATAAGGATGGGACCTATGATCTTTACGTCAGCTAGGGAGGAAAGGAGCTTGTAAGCGATGTTTGAGGAGTTTAAGTCCGGGAATATTAGGATATTTGCGGATTTCCCTTTTTGGGCGAGCCTTGAAAATGGGTAGAACCTCTTCAGGAGTTCTTCGGAAAGGGCGACATCCGCGTGCATTTCCCCATCAACCAAAAGGGCAGGATACCTTGAGTTCAGTATTTCCACCGCTTTCCTCATCTTTTGCGGGGATTGAAGGTTTGATGTTCCGAAGTTTGAGAAGGAAACGAAGGCAATAGCGGGTTCATAACCGAATTCCTTTGCAACCTCCGCGGACATGAGGGCAATATCAACAAGATCCTCCACATCCGGTTCCGGATTTACTGTGGTATCCGCCATAAATATTGCGCCTTTTTCGGTAAGGGCTATGTAAAGGCCCGCGACCTTCCTTATACCCTCCTTAGGCTTTATTATCTCTAGCAAGGGCTTTATTGCCTCGTTATAGTTATGAACCACACCGTAAAGGAGGGCATCAACGTATCCATCGTAAAGCATTAAAGCTCCCAAATATCCCGGATTCTTTATCTTCTCCTTCGCATCCTCGTACCCCAAACCCTTCCTCCATCTTAGCTTCCACAAAAGGTTCGCATAGTACTCAAGCTTATCAACGTCGCTTGGATCCACTATTTCCGCCTCAAAGTCTAATCCCAAGTCGGAAATTAGGGAGTTTATCCTATCCGGGAAACCTATGAGGACGGGTTTTGCGATCCCCTCATCGCTTAAGGCATTGGCAACCCTAAGTATCGTCTCGTTCTCGCCTTCTGGGAAAACTATTTTCGGAATATAAGCGGGTTGGCTTTTTACCAATATCGCCCTAACGGTGCCTATTGCCCTCTCGGAATATGCCCTTAACCTTTCCGTATATCCTTTGATGTCAAAATCCTTTAACCTCGCCACCCCATCCCTCAACGCCGCCTTTGCAACCTCGGGTGAAACGGTGTATATCAGCCTTGGGTCAAGGGGTTTCGGTATTATGTAATCCTTTCCAAAGGAAAGCTTCCTTAATCCGTAAGCCTTTAGGACGTTTTCTGGTACATCTTCCCTTGCGAGGTTTGCCAAAGCTAAAGCCGCCGCGATCTTCATATTATCCGTAATTTTCGTTGCCCTAACGTCAAGGGCTCCCCTGAATATGTAAGGGAAACCCAGTACGTTGTTGAGCTGGTTTGGATAATCCGACCTTCCCGTAGCTATTATCGCATCCGGGCGAACCCTTTTGGCAACCTCGTATGGGATCTCGGGTACGGGATTGGATAGGGCGAAAATCACTGGCCTTTCCGCCATAACCTTTAAGTCCTCCTCCGTTAATAAGTTTGGACCGGAGACCCCTATGAACACGTCCGCCCCCTTCATCGCGTCGTGTAGCGTTCTTTCATCCGTTTCAACCGCAAATTTCTCCTTGTAAGGGTTCATCCCCTCCACCCTACCCTTGAATATCACCCCCTTAGTATCCACAAGCCTAATATTCTCCTTCTTCACCCCGTACTTGGTTAATAGATCCGCTATTGCTATCCCAGCTGCACCAGCTCCCAAAATCACCAACTTTATATCCTCAAATTTTTTATTCTGTAGGTATAGGGCGTTTATCAGACCCGCCAACACTATAACCGCCGTTCCATGCTGATCGTCGTGGAAAACCGGGATATCCAAGAGCTCAATAAGTTTCTCCTCAACGTAAAAGCATTTTGGAGCCTTTATATCCTCAAGGTTTATTCCCCCAAAGGTTGGAGATATGGCCTTAACTACGTTAACGAATTCATCGGGATCCTCCGCGGATACCTCTATATCTATTGCGTCAATATCCGCAAGCCTCTTGAAGAGCAGGGCTTTACCCTCCATTACGGGCTTTGCCGCCAAAGGTCCTATATTCCCCAAACCCAAAACCGCGCTCCCATCGCTTATAACCGCCACGAGGTTAGCCTTAGTGGTGTAAAGATAGGCGCTTTCTGGATTCCTGTATATTTCCATTGAAACTTCCGCAACACCCGGCGTGTATGCCAAAGATAAGTCCCTTTGGGTTTGCGCCCTCTTTGAAGGTACGATGGAAATTTTGCCAGGCTTACCCTCCGAGTGATACCTAAAAACCTCCTCCGTTTTTATCCTTAGCTTGGACATAGTAGAGATTTTACGGTTGTATTTTGGACTATTCGTTCGGTTTGCCCTGAATCAATTTTTCTCCCGTTTGCTCCACATCCCTTTCACCCAACGGTTTTACGGAACCTTCAAATCTCTTTGAAAAGTTGTATGAAAGGGAAATCATTATCATCCTTATAGGTTGTTGCTGTTGATATTGATAATATCCCCCTACTCGGGTTCGGGAAATTGGTTTTTGCAAACCAAAAGGATCGTTGAGGAATATGAACAGGCTGAGGTTTCCTAAGGGTACTACGAATGCAAGGTAAGAGTATATTTGCCTGTCCACCTCATAAAAGCGGTATTTACTTCCGGGAGATATATAAACGTAACCCTGAATTACGACGAGGAACAATATCCCCTGAACGGAAAGGCTCAAACTGTAGGACGTATCCGAAACATTCGCGTACCTATGGTTATACCCGTTAATACCGACGTTGATATCGAATATTCCAACGGGCAAAGGTCCCAATTGTTTTAATAGCCCTACATTATAGCTTAAGGTTGTGGAAAATCCCAATCTACTACCCTCCCTGTAGTTCGTATTATAACTAACCGCAACGGGATATGGGGACAAAACGTAAGTTGTATCCTCTATAATGTTAAAGATCCTCTTATAGTACAACTCGGGATTTATGGAGAAATTACCCTTCTGTAAATTCATAGACATTATGAAGTTGTCGCTTATCTCGGGCAAGAGTCTTGGATTACCCTTAGATAAGCTATTCGCATTTATGAAGTGATAAATAGGAAGAAGGTTCCTCTCATCGGGCCTCCATATCCCCCTCCTGTATCCAAATTGCATGCTTCCAAGGTTAAACCGATAAATCAAACTTAAAGACGGGAAAAGATTTTGATACGAATTCCTTATCGTGTCCGCAATTACATCGGTTCTCTCATACCTCAACCCAGTCTTGTACTCAAACTTCCAAAATGTCGAATTCAGATCCACATAAGACGCCCCAACGAATCTCTTCATATTAAAGTTTCCACCCTCAATGTCGGGAAAGTTTGGATTCCCAAATTTGTCAAGAGAGTAACTTAATTCGTGCAAGTTCAACGTGCCCTTTGTTCCTAAACTCACCCTTGTTTTCCCCATATCCAACGCGTAATCCACCTGCCCAAAAAGTTTTTCCTGAGGCTTTTGGGTTTGATAAACTATCTTCCAAGATCTCGAGGAATCTAACCTGTAGGATTCATACGGGACCCTTGAGTAATAAAAGGATAACTTTAAGCCCTTAAAGGCATAATCGGAGGTTATGTAAAAATTACCACTTCTGTTCCTCCAGTACAATTTTCCCAATGTGTCTGAGTCCCCAAAATATCTATTTTGGGATGCGTCCAAGATCTGATTCTGAAAGTTCCCACCCATCTCAAGCGATAAATTCCCATACCTGAAACCTAACGTACCGTTTATGGATGGCAGAACCGCATTTATATTAAGCCTTGATACAAAGTTGTATCCATCCGGAAACCTTACGCTATCAATCCTAGACCCAACGAACCTCTCCCTTCCCCCATCCACCCTAAAATAGGTTGTAAAATTTCCGTAATTTATTGCATATAAAATGTTGAGGTTATAACCCAAGAAGTTTGACCCCCTAACTTGGGAATTTATGCTATAGCCCAGTTCCCTCTGCTTCTTCGTCACAACGTTTATTACCGCTTCACCCTCCGCATCCCACTCCGCACCCGGATTTGTTATCACCTCTATATACTCCACAAAACTCGCGGGTATATCCTTCAATCTCATATTCGTTGGCTTTCCATCCACAAAAAGAACATAACCACAACCACCCATCAACTTTACATTCCCCTCAGCATCCACTTCAACGCCAGCTACCCCCCTCAATATGTCCGATGCCCTACCCCTCTTCTCCACCTCCCCTTTCGGATATACCACCTTCCTATCCACCTTATACACCACCTTCGGTGCCTCCGCTTCCACCACCTGCTCCTTTATCGGTATAGGCTTTGGCTTTAAAGTTATCGTTAAGAAGGTATCCCTCTCCAAATCTATTCTAATCTCTTTCCTCTCATACCCTATGAAGCTCGCAACTATCCTATAATTCCCCCTCTCTATCCCCTTTATCTCAAAGTTTCCAAGCGTATCCGTGTATGTTCCCCCAACCCTCTGCGTATCCCTATACACCATAACCACAGCATAACCCATAGGCTTTGAACTTTCTTCATCCATCACCTTACCCTTGATGGTTAGAGATATTAATAAACTTATCATCTTTCGCCTTGTATTCTATTTCACGATCAGTTTTTTATACCTACCACCCGCGCTTTTTACGTAATAAACCCCCTTCTTCAAACCTCTCAAATTCTTATAATCTCCCCTATAAACTACCCTTCCCGAAACATCATACACCACTACGTTAGAGTCCCTGCTGGTGTTGGTTGATGTTCCCACTTCAAAATTCCCACTGTTCTTTGAGAAGAGCGCCCAGCATCCGTCCTTTGTGCAACCGCAGGCCAGCCCGCTACACGTACCACCCTGACATTTACACACAGCTTCCGTTCCATATTCGGGGTTTCCGATCCTATAGAGATAGAAAGGTCTTAGTAACCTATACCAAGGGCGACATCTACTCAAGAGTATATCCGCTATTTCCACCGCCTCATACCCTATCTTCCTCAAATATTCCGCATTCTCGGAGGCGTAGGCGGATATGAGGGTGGTGTTGTTTGTGGATACTACCTCATCCATCCTACTTACAGCCTCGTTTATATACTCGGCTAACGTTTCGAAGCTCTTGTCCATATCGCAGGTGTTCGTGCTCTTAACCTCCGCCTTTAAGGCGACTACCTTCTCATATGTATCCGCCAGACCAGCGGTTCCTATTAAAATGCTCAGCATTTCCCACCTCCTTTTTATTCTAGCTAACCGTTCAATAATGCCCAAATTATCCTCCCCCCGTCAAGTAACATTTTCGGCTATAAAATATTCGACTCAAGCGGCGGTAGCTCAGGGGTAGAGCACCAGCTTCCCAAGCTGGGGGTCGCGGGTTCAAATCCCGTCCGCCGCTCTTTGGTTGAATTCTCCCTATTTTATTCCCCCCTACCTCCCAACCCCACCCTATTTCTTCTTGAAGGGCAAGCGAAGGTTGAATTAAGCGCGGGACTTTCCCAAAGCGACTTTTTCCCCTTATCCCTAAAACCCGACAGCTTACCTCAAGGTTTTTACTTCCCCACCGCTTTAAAGGTGGCAAGCGCAAACAACATATCCTTACACGCCCTATTAAAGTTCGGAGATTTCAATTTCTTCCTCTCCCTTCCCAACCTCAATTCCTCGCCAATATTCGGCACAAGCTCCCTTCCAAGCTACAACCTTCCAATAATAGCCTGGAAAAGGGTAGATCTGACAATTTACGACACCCTCGAACCAGCCGAAGTAAAAAATTTAACTTCAAAAACCTCCATAGTTTGGCACCTTAAGGGTTATGCGACCATTACCCCACAACCCGATTCAAGGTCCGAAGTTAAATTTTTCCCAGTTCAGGTTTTGATATTTAGGGAAATTGGAAGCTTGGGTTTCGGTTTATTTGGGAATATCGCTTACTTGGGTGGAAAAGGGCATTGGAAATTTAGGTATTTGGGTTCGGAGTTTTTACTTGATACATTTTGGGTGGAAGGTGTGAAGTTTGAGGCGGAAGTTTTTAAACAACTTTATACGGATTCCGTGGGGCTTTATTCTTACGAATTTTCCATAAAACCCCTCCTCCTTTACAACTTCGGGACGAACTTCGTTTATACGCTTTCAAACTTCAAGCTTGCCCTTTCCTTTGAATACCTACCAAACTTTGAGATCCCATATACTTTCTCCGGAAGGTACCTTTTCGTTGATAGCCTTTACGGAGCTTGGAGGAGAAAATATTCAAACTTCAGGGATCTTTATGCGGAATATTCGGCGGATACGGTGGTGATAAAGGGAAGCGGTATAGTGGGTTTTATGTCGGATTCCCAGGCTATAAAGGGTGGGAACTTTTCGGGGGAAGGTAAAATAAAGGTGAAGGGCAGACTAATATATTCCACTTTCCTTTCATATAACCTTGACAGGACGAAGTTTTTCGTTTCATCAATTTCAAACAGGGGAGTCTCAACCCTATTTTCCTTGGGTGGGGAATACGGTTTTAGGGGGTTTTTGTTTTACCCGTTTTGGAATGAGTGGGGTTATTGGAGGTTTGGGGGATTTGCGGAGTTTGAAAGTATAAACTTTTACCTATATATCGGGAGGAACTTCGGAAAGCTCAAAAATGAACATTTTGAAGTTTATGTTCCACCCATAAGTCGTAAGCTTCCGGGTTATATTTACGGCTTGGGAGTGTATCTATACTTCTAAAACTTCCTCCTCAATCAAAAAACCCTTAAGGTCCGTCACGATCATCCTATCAACATCTTGGGCGGTGAGAAGGGAGAAGGGATCCCTTGAGGGCACCCCTATGGGGTAAAATTTCTTCCTTTTTTTCTTGCGAACTTTTTGAAACAGGATAAACTGGACACTTTTTTGTTCCTCATGGACGAGTTGGGTATAACGTTTGAAGATCGCCCAAACCCTAACCCTATAATATACGCACTTTCTACCGAAAATCGGTGATTTAATGGGATCCTCAAGGGGCAAAATTTTAGCTTTCATTTTCCAACCTTACCAAATAACTCCTTTCAATATCGTTTATTCTGAAAACCTCAACCCTAAATCCCATCCCCTCAGCGATCTTTTTGTATTCCTCCGGCTCTATGATATTCACATCCAAACCCGTGAAGAACCTATGAAAGGGCCTGTGCATGCGGGTAAAGGTTGAAAATCCCGTGAGGCTTATTATGGCAGTTTTTGATACCTCTCGGATCTTCCTTAGAGCCTCCATATGATCAAATAGGACGAACACGTGCATACTAACCAAAAGGTCAAACTTATCCTTCACATCAAAAAAATCCATAAAGATAAAATCCACATTGCTTAAATTCAACCTTTTGCACCTTAAGACCCCTTGAAAGGAGGTATCTATGGCGGTTATTTTAGAGTGGGGAAGGGCGAGGGAGAGCCTTTTGGTTAAAAAGCCATCGGAAAATCCAACCTCCAAAACGGTTTTAGGTTTAACCTTTAAAGTTTCCCTAATAAATGCTTCCGCTACTTCCCTTCTGAACCAAAATAGAGGGGGAAATAAAAAAACTAAAGCCCTAATCTGAGGGGCGCCGTAATATACCCTTCCAAGTATTTCCCTCAAAATTCCCGGGATATGTTTATCGGTATGTTGATGGTTTGGGTTTGTAAGTTTGGTACGTTTAGGTCAAAAACCATATTCCCATCAAGGGATAAGGTTATCTTGTTTGAGGAAAGAAGGACATCTATAGCCTCTAAGGCTTTATCATAAGTTGCAATTGCGCTTAATGTTATATTTGCACTGCTTGATGATGCTATTTTTGTTTGGGAGGTTGTGGAAATTTTGGTAAGGGCGTAATTCCCAACCTTTACGTTGAGATCTATTCCCTTAAGGACAATCTCAAAAGGATAGGGGTTTTGAACGTTAAGAGTTATGTTTAGGGTGATGCCCGTAAGGTCCATCTTTGTATTGTAGTCCTTTATACTGAGTGTAGGGAAAACATCAACTTGGGCAATTAAAACCAACCCCATCATAAGAGTATATTTTAAGGCGGAGAGTTTGTTTCAATCTCTTATAGGAACGTAATAAACGATGTTGGATAGCATAAACCACAGAAGGTATTTCGCGTTTCAATCCCTTATAGGAACGTAATAAACCAGCACGAACACTTAAGACAGTAGGGAATACAACAAGTTTCAATCCCTTATAGGAACGTAATAAACCGAAGTTTTGACGATAGAAACTGTAGACCCTGTCCCGGTTTCAATCCCTTATAGGAACGTAATAAACTTAGGGAAGTTAGAAAAAACACCCCCTGAAAAACCCTGTTTCAATCCCTTATAGGAACGTAATAAACTTGATCCCGTAGGTGCTTGGTCTGATATTCCAGAGGGTTTCAATCCCTTATAGGAACGTAATAAACTTTCAATAATTGTGATGGCTGTGGCAGGCGTTTTAAGTTTCAATCCCTTATAGGAACGTAATAAACACGAGGCAAAGAAAGATGCTTTCGGGTTTGCGAGAAGTTTCAATCCCTTATAGGAACGTAATAAACCGGGATTGTCTATTGGGTAAAGCGTCTAACTGTGTAGTTTCAATCCCTTATAGGAACGTAATAAACTGAACATTTCATTGCACCCCCCCTTTTAATCTGAACAAGTTTCAATCCCTTATAGGAACGTAATAAACCTTGGCAGTGATCCGAGAAGTGATATTCCAAGAACTGGTTTCAATCCCTTATAGGAACGTAATAAACCCAATCTTCGGATGGGAAACTACCACAGCTGGGGGGGTTTCAATCCCTTATAGGAACGTAATAAACCACAAAGCTTGGATTATTGGATATACTGGGAGATAGTTTCAATCCCTTATAGGAACGTAATAAACCTTTCTTGCTTCTCAATCTCTGCTAAGATGCTTTTCAGTTTCAATCCCTTATAGGAACGTAATAAACCCTGCCCTTGTCCCTTTTTCTTTTTACCCCCAAAATTCCCAATACCCATAAGGGTTTCCTTGACCTCACCCACACTCACCTAACATACCGAAGTTGATATTATAAACCCGTCGATCGCCGGTTGGGGGTA
>Ga0079995_1083241_pt1 | contig 19207 bp, 16 predicted proteins | sample FaiFalFF_MnMetaG_2_FD_69198 | JGI IMG/M metagenome (GOLD analysis project Ga0079995, IMG submission 69198) | Freshwater microbial communities from Yellowstone National Park, Wyoming, USA - Fairy Falls C (FF_Mn_C) (SPADES assembly) (version 4) | ecosystem: Environmental > Aquatic > Freshwater >...
CTTTAAGCCAGTCTTTAATTTTTTCTATTTTTGTTTCATCATCTTCTCCTGTAATTTTCTCTATTTTATAGTTCAGCTTATCTTTAAGTTTATCATAAATATAATTAGCTGTATCAGCGAATTCTGTAAACACAATAACCTTTTCTCCTTTGTCCAAATGATATAATAATACTTTCTTTAAATATTCGAGCTTGCTATCTTTTTCTTGATTCTTGAATGCTAAATCTTTTAATTTCTCAAAGTAATCTCCAAAAGATCTTATAAAGCTTCTTATATTCTCATCGTTTATACCTTCTTCCAATAATTCTTTATATGTGACGTCAATATCTTCTTCTAATTCCAAATCTTTTATTCGTTCGAAAATTCTATTGAAGGTTTCCCATCCAGATTTAGGACTGGAAAGTCCACGTTTGTTTATGATGCTAGCAAGAAGACCTACTGCATTTCTTAAATTTTCGTTAGGACATTTCTTTATAAGCTGACGTGTAAGTTCATCAAGATTATCAATGTAGATTTTTTCTTCATCGCTGGTTTTTACATCTAAAATCTCAAGCTTTGCATCAACGAATATTTTTTCCTTTTCATAAATTTCATTAACTTCCTTTTTGCTTCTTCTGAATACAATTGCATCGATGGTTTTAGCATAGAATTCAGATCCAAGCTTTTTAACATTCTTTTCATTAAGATTGGCTAATAATGATAATAAACCCACATAATGATCCTCTTTACCTCTATGTGGAGTGGCAGATAAGAAAATGATCGAAGCATTTGGATTCTTTTCCACAAGTTCTTTTACAAGCTTATACCTATCTGTATTTAGCCCCGATTTGTGTACTTCATCTACGACTATAACATCCCATTCATATTTTAGTAACTTTTCCTTATTTTCTTCTTGCTTAACTGTATCTATCTTAAATATGAATATTCTTTTACTGCCATCACTTTCTGGTTTAAGTTGATCTATCTCTGTAACTGGACTCAATTTCATGTTCTTTGCTTCCATTTTCCACTGCATGAGAATGCCTCTAGGAACTAGAATGAGAACTCTAGAAAACTTTCCTTTAGATAAACCCCACTTAATTAGCAAAAGAGTCTCGATGGTTTTTCCTAATCCTATTTCATCAGCTATTAAAGCTCTAATAGGATGTCTAATAGCAAGCTTATAAAATAGTTCTGCTTGGTGTATATAACCTTCGTAGCCGCAAGACTTGAGCATGAAAAGAGGATTTTCTTCGATTAAATTCTTTAAGACATGGTTGAATATGATCTCTGAACCTTTACTTACAGTTGTGGTTATCATAGATTAAACATTCTTAAATATATTTTAATTTTTAATATTTTTATATTTGGATTCTTCATGCTTTGCAGATTCCTAAGTTAAGTACAAAATAATTTTCTTGTTTGCTAAACGAGCTACATTTACTCATACAAATTTTAAAATTAAAGGTAATGCTAAAGTTTATTTAAAGCTCTATAAAACGTTTAATGAATTCTTTTGGAGAGTTGATTCTTCATTATATTTTGGGTAATTATGAAGATTTAAATAGTTTTATGCGTAATAATACCTAATGGTTAAGTGTCCATACTGTAACTATGAAGGTGAATTCAAATTTGGCAAAACTTGGAAATTTAGGTTCTACGATGTTAAAAGAATGGAATGTCCTAAGTGCAATGGCGTGTTCAATTATTATAAGGGTGTAAGTAGTAAAGGTAAGACTTCTGAATTCGTAATTAGGATAAAGCCTAAGGTAAAAGGTTAACAGTATTAAAGAAGTTTTATGTATAATTGAAAGACTGTTTTTCAAGAATAGCATTTGATTCCTCTTAACAACATTAAACGGTCTGCTTGATATTATCCTAACTCATAAAATATTCACCATATAATCACTACTCTGGGTATTAATATCTTAAATAATTTTAGAGTTTGTTCATTGATGAAATAATAACAAAGAATGTAAAAAATATTTTAAGATTTAAATTTTTATTAGCTGTTCTTGGAGGTTTTCTTGTAAAATCTTAAATAGTTTTTATATAAATTATATTAGTTAGGTAGGTAGTTAGTTAGTAATGTTAAACATTAGTCAAGTGATAAGGGAATGGTATATTAAACAATTACAAAGCTCACATTCTCTTTCTTTTTTAAATTTAGTAAGCATTCTTTCTGCTATGATCACTTCAATATTTACAATATCACTTAAAAAAAGAGTAAATATCGTTTTGTTAAAGTTTGTTAACCATGGCAGTTAAGAAACATGAAACCATTCGTATTCAGGTAATACAACTTTTAAGGGAGCTGCTAAAAAGCGCAGTTAATGAGACTTATAGGATTAAAAAAGATCATCATTCCTATACATTATTGAAACTTCTTGACTCTGAGGAAATTGTAACATTGATGCCTCAAGAAATTTATGTTGAGGGAGAGAAAAAATCTATCGATATGGCTTTAGGTAACAAAGTAGTTTTTGATTTCAAATCCAGCGAACAAGAGTTTGATAAAGCTGAAAGCGATGCTAAAGATAAGTATTGGTCCATTGTTTCTAAAGTAGATTTTTTCATAGTCACCAACTGGGATAAATGGAGAATATATAGGGTTACAAAAACTGAAGCTAAGTTAGATCTTGAAGATGAATTTGATATCTATGAAGCTAGAAAGTTTCTTAGAACCCAAATTATTCCTCAACTGAAGGAGATCAAAATACCACCGCTACCGCAGAATGTTGAAATTCTTTACAAACTAGATCATAAAGAACTTCTTAAGGACCTGATGCAAGTTTTTAATATTGTCAGGAACGAACCTAACATCAAACCTTTATATGAGGCATATAAAAGTATGATGGGTATGCTCTATGGTGAAGCTGAGGAGAAATTCTTTGAAGACCTCTTCATAAGACATACTTATATGCAAATGGCTGTTTTAGCTTCTTTAACGGCTTGTCTAGAAAAGAGAGGAAAAATAGAAAGTATATGTAGTGGCTCTTTAGTTAATATCGATATAGCTTTGCCATACTTAAATTGGTGGAAAGCGGCTCTTTATAATGATGAGGCAAAAAATATTCTTGAAAGAGTATTAACAGAAATTGTGGGAAGAGCAAATATTATAGACTGGTCTCTTAACACAGCTGAAGATGTCTTCAGAACACTCTATGAATTCCTCGTAGAACCTCCTGTAAGAAGAAAATTAGGAGAATATTACACACCCCTATGGCTTGTTGAAATGATACTAAATGAATTTGATGTTAAAGAAAAAATAGTTTTAGACCCGTTCTGCGGTTCAGGAACCTTCCTTATTAAAACATTTTATAAAAAGATTAATGAAGGTGAAAAACCAGATAAAGCTTTGAATGAAATGGTTGGCTTTGATATCAACCCTTTAGGTGTAACTGTTGCCAGAGCGGAGCTTATAATAGCTTATAAAAGAGTAACTGGAAAAGAACCCGAAAATCCACCACATGTATATCATATAGATACTTTAGCTAGTTGGTTTGGTGAAGAAATCATTCTTGTTGCAGGTCTTGATGAATTAGCTAAGAAGGCTAGAACATATTTACAAACAATGATAAATTTTAACCAAATAAAATTAGATAATACGTTTGAAATTCTTACCTCACTTAGAAATTTGGAGAGAGCCCTAACTTATGCCATCAAGTTCTCCTTTAATGAATGCGGGTTAAATATTAAATGTCTTGAAGAAAAAATTGAAAATTATTTAGAACAGAATTTGAGTAATCTTAAAGATAGTTTTACTCAGAATTTTCTGGATCATTTTAAAAAAGATGCTATCGCAAAATCTATTGCTAATCTTATTGTAAAGTACGGAGGGAATGATGTATGGGCTGTCGTGCTAATATCGATCTATACGCCTATTCTAATGACAAGATTTAAGCCTGATATTATAGTTACCAATCCACCATGGATACCTGTAACCGAATATAAAGCTCCCTATTCCAATAAAGTTCGAGAATATATGTTAGGGAAAATTAGAAAACGGATAAAAGATAAAGCAGGGCAAGTCATAGTAGGAGCTGACGTAGCAGCGGCAGCACTAGGTAAATCCATAGAGTTTGCTAAGAAAGGTATAGCGTTTATTATGAACAAAGATCAATTATTCAATTACAAATCTTCAGAACATGCTGGAATAATAGCAACATTTTGCATACTAGAAGACCTACTCAAGAATACAGAAGCTAAAATAAAACTTTTTGATTTCGATTTCGATGTTTTTAAACATGGCATATATCCTGCAGTTATCATTATTAAGAAGTGACATCTTATGAATTGGAAAACAGAACTTTACATTGCTAAATTAAGATTAACCGAAGAGTTGAGATATAGCAAGAGTTTAAATCTTGAGGATATCAAGAATTTTCTGGAAATAAAACCTTACGTTAAGAAATATGAAGATTACATTAAATCTGGATTACTTTATTTCACAGAAGATCTTAATATTCTTGCACAAAAGTTAAGCGTTGACAGTATCCATCCTAAAGGTCTTTATATAATGGGTATTTACGGAGGAGAATTGAAGAAAGGTGAAGAAGAGTACGCAGGGCTTGTTCTGAAAGAGTATAAATTAGAGGGTATAATGTTTAGATTTAAACTGCATAACACTGATGAAATGTTAGTTATACCCTCAAAATTATTAGATATTTATGGTGTTAAAGTATATAAAATGATATATGTTGGTGAAATAAACCCATTTAGACTTAATAAATTTCTTGACATAATTTTATCACAGCATGGCACGGAGAATTTGAGATCATTTCTTCGAGAAACGTTGAAGATAAATAAATCTACTATTTCAATAGATACATACAGAAAAATAGGGAAACTAATTGATGAATTACGGCAACCTAGTAATATCACAACGTTAAATATGAACAAATACTATGTGATATATAGACGAATTAGAACTTTTACTGCATCTATTTTAAAACCGACAACGAATAACTTAATTATCAAAGATGAAGTAGGTTATGTTGAATGTAAAGATGAACATATTGCTTACTATTACTCAGCTATTCTCAATTATCTTTCATTTAAAGTAATCGAGTCAAAGAGAGCTTTTATCAGAACCCAGTACGGTAGACCTCTTCTTGCTTTGTACGTTGCAGGATTATATTGGAAGAATGTTGACGATGAGATTAGAACAAGAGTTGTAGATCTTTCGAAGAAACTTCATGAAAGAGCACCTACTAGGGAGTATAAAAATCAGAGAATGGCATTGAAAGATATAGCAAAACTTTCAGAGTTCAAGGATCTCCTACATCTTCTTGATTCGATAACTGACAAAGGAAAACTAGAAGAAGCTTTAAATTTGGTATCAAGCGAAGGCCCTGAACAAGCCTCAGACTAATATTTTGGTTATATCTGTTTTATTACGAAAAGAAATCTCATAATTTTAAAGCTAGAATTGAAATTTGAACGTCTAAAAAGCAAAAGGTATTTCTAAATAAATAATTATTATTAAGTTTTTTATTCTTACTTCAATAAAAGTAAATTTTTAATGAGAAATTAATTATATAAATCTATATAATTTAGTTTTAAATTCCATGAATCCTACTATATGTGTTATTTTAACTAAAAATAAAATTTATACAAACTACGTCTTTACAAATCCTTTACCTTTTTCATATTTCAAAGTAAAACTATACTTTCCGTTTCTATAATATTCCCTGAATTGCGTATCACACTTTGGACATACATAAGCATTAACAGTAAATTGACCGTATTTCCAGTTTTTGCTTTGCTTTGTTACGTTTGTTTTACAATTAGGACATGTAGCCATATTTATATTACACAATAAAACCATTTAAAGATTTAATTAAAGGTGTCGTTAAGCATATGAAAAAAGTTATCTAATTTAAACGATTTTCCTGCTACTGAAAAGCTACTTTACTTTATCCTATATATCTTTTTCCCCATTCTTTTACGAGAATATCCGCATATTTGTTAAATTTTCTTAAAATTTCTGCCAATTCATCAGCTTCATCTTTTCTTTCTTCTAGAGGAGGGAAATATAGCACTTTTGGCGGAGGCCATTCCTTTATTGACTCATCAGTCATTAAATTAGTTAAATGTGTTGATGCATGAATCCATTTTTCTGAAATCATTCCATAAAATCTCTTTAACTCACGTAAAGTATTTTCTTCCAATAGTTTATCAAGTAAATCCACCAAGCGAAGAGGTTCTTTACCATCAAATTCCTCATCATACTTGGATTTATCTTTGTACTTTGTTAAACAAAGAGAACCTTTGCTATTAAACTCCTTAGCTATCTCCAGCTTCTCTTCCAAGCTAAGATTTTTGAATTCATCAGCACAGTCAAGTACAAGACCAAGCTCCAGTCCTTCTAGAATAAACCTGATCATTCGAGTTACGCTATCCGATGCGCTCACAAAGATGTTCATTGGCAGCGAGAACAGCGAAGGAAACCAAATAAAGTCGATCACTAAGCGCATTATGGATTCTTCCTTGCCGCTTCTAAAGGCTTTAAAGGCTAAGCTTTTTGCCTCAGACCAAAGTTCGCAGAATCGCTCTACTTCCTTTAAAAGTTCTGTTCCAGATTCGCTCAAAAACTTAACATTGCTGGTTAATTGATAGTTTGCTAAATTGGAGTAAATCTTAAGAAATTCGTTTTCCATCAATATAGAATACTTGTTCTTTCTAATAAAGTTAAACAATTGAAAAGGAAATTATAAAAGTTTAAATAGTTAAAATATTTTCTTATTTTGATGTCCGAATCTGTTGATATTGAGAATATAAAGTCAAGAATAGATGATATAGCGAAGAGAGGAATTGCTCACATAATAGGCCTCTATGTTTTCCTTGCCTCTAGCAGTGATTATGAATATAGAAATGTTAGAGATACTCTTGAACCAGCTTTTGGAAAAAATGTTGCTGATAAGGTATATTCGCAGATCAAAGGAGCATTTAAAGATATTGATAAATATGCAAGAGTAAAAATTGAAGATGAAGAAATATGGTTAAAAGACTATTTGAAAAAACATATTATAGAAAGATATTCAAAGATAATTTTTGAGGAAGTTGAGAAACGGTTTTATCAAATGTCTGAAGAAGACAAGAGAATTCTTTCAGTGGCATGTGCTATAGTAAATGCAATTAAGGATAAAGAGTATCCAAACTTAATAGTTAAAAGGTATGAGGATGGTTTAATTACGATTTATTCATCCGATTTCGAGTCCTTTACATATATTGTCTCATCAACCTCTGATTTTGACATTTCTAACATTAGAACTTTTTTCTATAAGTATCTTCTAGGATACCAATCCGATTCTGCATCAAGCCGACATGATTATTATGAGTTAAAGATATATCCGTTTGCAGAACCTTACATTGAAAAGCTCGCTTCTGAAGTATCAAATTATATTAGAATTCCTGATAAACAGGAAATTAAGTCTACGCTTGAAGAACTTTACAGGAAAGGAGACTTCTTAAAATTGTCTGTTATAGAATCGACGGTAAATAGAACAGGATTACGATTCATATCATATTTCTTTGGCATTCCATATGAACAAATAACTGAGACAGTAAAGATAGAAGGTATAATAAATAAGGGCTTTGTAAATCCGTTGGTGTATGACTACGTTGAGGAGGCTATTGATGTTTTGTATGAAGAAGCTTTAAAAGAGTTAATGGATATGTTCAAGAGTATTTTCGAGAAAGAAGGATACACTTCTTATTGTAGACGCGAATGCTGCACTTTTACTAAACCTTTAGAAAAGCCTATTCACCTATGCTTTTTGCCATGGCCTAAAGAATATAGTTTAAGAGGTGCGGAGGAAATAAGTATAAAAGCCGTGGTTATTCGAGGATTACCGTCACAACTATTGTTTCAACATCTGGAATATTATGAATGGGGTCAAAGGTTCGCTTGGCTATTCCTAGATATGGAAAATAGAAGGATAATTGTTCCTTTAGATGCCCAGAGAAAGGAAATCTATTCTGAACTCGAAAAAATACTTAGCAAATACTTCGCTATAGAACCCTTCGATCTTGAAAAGTTGAAAGGGCAGAGTGGGGGCTAACTCAATAAGTCATAATTTTGAGCCAGCATTAGAGTGTTACCATAAAAAACTGAAGATATGTCTAAATGGTAAATTGTTAAGTTTTCTTTCATCATTCTTACTTTATCAATTTGTTAAATTAATTTAATTAAAAACCCGCATTAATTTATACAATAAAAACATTTAAAGATTTAAAATAATATAAAAGTGACAATATGATGCAGCAAGGATTATCCCTTAAAAAATGGGCAATAGATAATAAAATATGGGAACCTTATAGCTGGAGAACCTTCTTAGAAAAAGACCTTGTGCCTTTCTACAGACAAGCATTCATCCTGAATGAATTTTATAATTTTCTTAAAGGTAAAGAAATTTGCGGGAAAAATTCTTTAAAAGATATTGAGGATGAGGTACTTAGAAATAAAGTCAGAGTCGCAATTTATGGCGGTGCAGATAATCCTGCCACATCCTTTGCAAAGTTTATGTATGAATACTTTGGATTACGTGCAGAAAATGCATCTACCTTTGAGGAAAGCATAAAGTTCTATGAAAGTTGGGGTGATAGCATTAAGATAAGCGTTCATGATAAATCATGGATAAAATCAATACCCATCGAAGATTTGGTGAGCAAAGTAAGAAGCATTATAAGTGAAATTTGTTCTAAGATAGGAGTCAGATTATCAGAAGTAGGAATTCAAGAAACTTATCCCTATTATCCTTCGGGATTTATAAAGTCCGATACCCTGCTTCCACAGCCAGGAGAAAAACCAGAAAAGTTAATATCATTGATAAATGAATTTAGGCAAAAGGCTGTAGATTTATCAATAGGTGTAAATCCATTTACAACTTTCGTCTTTTATATAAGAGCAATACCATTACTTTCTTTAATGAAATTTCTTGAATGTGATATAGATAAAATAACAAAGTTAGCTAACTTTTTAGGGCTTAGAGCCTATTCTATGATTGACTTTCAAGAAGTTGGTTTGCCTACAAAAAGTCCTGATAAATTTATTCTGGCATATAATAGATACAGCTACATCTTAGTTTATAGCTTATTAGAATTACAAAAGTATTTAATGAATGTAGAACAAGCTGCGGGAGAAGCGTATAGGAATTTTATTTATGAAGCTATAAATCAAATTCATATAAACTTTGAGCCGTGGAAAGGTTACTACGAACCTATCTTCGCTTTATTAAATGAAACTTTAAAGAATAAAGATCTAAGGTATCTAATAAGTTATAGATTCTACATAGAAAATGGAAAAATTACAAGAATTGATGGAAAAGAGGTTCCTAGCAAAATAGAGGCAAGGGAATTTTTAATAAAAATATCTCCTATCATAAGCGCTGGGATAATTAATGATATTTATCTTGGTGGAGGTTATTTTGACCTATATTTTCATTCCGCTTCAAGAGAATGGATTAATAAAGTGATAGTAAATGAAGGAAAAACTTAAATTTTTAGAGATATCAAAAATCAGATTCCCTGAGATTGAAGAATATCAAGAGTTGCAAGCAAAAGTTTCTCAGCTTAGCAAACAAGAATCTCAAGAAAAACAAATCGAGACCCCGCTCTATGACGTTACACTTGAGCATTCTGTATCATCTACAAAATTAGAACTGTTTGATACTAAAGTTAAAGCAGTTACACCAAAACCAATTATCATACCCCATTTTGATATTAATATTATTCAGCCTATTCAAATACAGCCTATTCAAATGCCTCTTACAAATTTAATTCAACCCCAAATTCGTGAGCCAGTAATTGAAATATTTGACGCCAAACTACTCACAGCCAAAGTTGATCAACTTTCAACATCTCTTAGCACCGAACTGAAGTCTATGCAAAAACCCATAATTGAAACTCTTACCTTTGATGTAAACTTATTAAGCTCTAAAGAAATCTCTAAACTGTCTACGGAATTAAATACACAATTAGTAACCACAGAAATTTTAAGTGGAGTGGAATCTCTCGAATATTATGAAAAACAACTGCCAAAATTTGAAGAATTAATAAATTGCGATGGCAGATTTCCAAGAGGCTTTGGCGAAAGTCTTAATTCACCGTTCATTGTTTTGATAAGTGAAAATGAAAAGGAATGGCATCTTCCAATAATCTATGCTTTAAAGGAACTATTTCATGAAATCACTGAAAGATATCCAAGAGTAACTTTCAGAGAATCAGAATTGGAACTAGATATAGAGGGAATTGTTGATTCTTTAGATTTGCATTCTTTAGAGCAATTTGCCTTTGAACATAAAATAGAATTCTTAGATGCAAGAAAGAGACCTCGTTCAGTTAATAATTTTGCAAGAATGGTTAGGGGCCGCCTCAAATCAGGATTTCTGCAGCAATTTGGAATTTTGATAATAGCAGTAAAGCCTGATGATTTAGAGAAAGCTAAGGATGTTCTGAAGGCTGAAGGTCTTCGCGTTTATATATGCAAGCCAAAGGATGATGACTATGAAATGTTATGTGCTAAAATTTTTGGTCTTAACTCTCCTCATGAATTCTTTAACGGTTTGAAGGAGTATGAAAAAGATTTAGAGCGTACAGTTAGGAACTTTTCCATTTTTGTTAAAAGATATGCTAAAAGAGATGGAGAGATTGAGGCAACAGAGAAGTATGATAAGTATCAGTATCCTTTAAAGGTTGCCACTTTTGTTTACTTATTGAATAACTTAAGGGATAGAAGAAAGAAAATAATAAAGAACTTCGATGAACTTTGCCAATTTGCTAAGGATGTTTTAAATAATGGGATAATAAAAGTAGAGACTCCAATATTGAATGGACAGGTTATTCCTGATCTAATTTATAATCCTGAAGGTAAAGAAATTTACATAGAAATAGAAACACTGATAGGAACACTCGAACCTTTAAAGAAAATTGATGAAACCATAGAAAAATATAAGGAACTTAGCGGATGCCAAATATGGGTTGTTCTTAGACCCGTTTCAGCGCTGCTCCACTATGAAGAGCTAAAAGCACGAGAAAAGGCTTACAAAATCATTTACAGCGATAGGGAAATAAAGTTTAAAGTTCTTACTCTTCAAGTATCAAATAAGAGATTCAGATGGGATCTAGTAGACTTAGATGAGTTTATTAATAGAGATGAACGGAAATACACTAAATATATAAAAGGAAAAGATGTCAAGTGAATTTATAGAAAACGTTAGAAAAAAGGTAAAGGAAATTCAACAAGAAGTCTGCATTAAAGAGGAAATTCTTCAAAAAATCGTAGCTATACTTTTATCAATCAAAGAAGGTAAATTTCCAAGCAAAAGGCCTCCCCGCGGTCTATTGTTTTACGGTCCTCCTGGAACTGGAAAAACCTTACTTATGAAGGTTTTAGCTAAAAAATTGGGACTTTCAGAGCCAATTATCATTAGAGGTCCTGAAATTATATCTCCATATTATGGAAAGAGCGAGGCTAGATTGAGAGAGGCCTTTGAAGAAGCCAAAGAAAAAGCCGAGAAGGAGAACTTGGCGATTATTTTCATAGATGAAATAGATTCAATAGCGCCTCGAAGAGACCAGACAAGAGGTGAACTTGAGCCAAGATTAGTAGGACAGCTTTTAAGCTTAATGGATGGACTAGAAAGAGAAGTTTCAAAAGGTCATGTAATAGTTATTGGTTCAACAAATAGACCTGAAGCCCTTGATCCTGCGCTTAGAAGACCTGGAAGATTCGATTTAGAAATAGAATTTGATCCGCCAAATGTCGATGAAAGAAAGAGGATCCTCGAAATTCTCTTAAATGAATATGCTCCAAACAAATACAAGGATATAAATTTAGATGAAATAGCTGAACAAACTATAGGCTTCACTGGAGCTGATCTACTTCAACTGTTAAATGAAAGTTTATTGCTTGCTGCCCTTGAAGGTAGGGATTACATAACACAGAAGGATCTTCTAAAAGCTAAAGATAACATTAAGCCTTCTGCACTGCGAGAATTCTACATGGAAAAACCCAAAAAAATTAACGAAGTAGTTAAAGAGATTGAAGATCTTGCACGTGATTTTAGCGAAAAGCCTCAATTTAAAGCAGTTTTGTTGCGCCATGAAAAAGGTTTAGCTGATAAAGTAGCTTCTACAATAGCTTACTTAGTATGCGAAAAGTTATCATGCCCATACATTGTTGTTAGAGCTAACTGGTTCAAAAGCAAGTGGTTTGGAGAAATGGAAAAATCTATTAGAGAACTCTTTGAAAGGATAAAGCGACTCCAGCCATGTATTGTTTACATAAAGCTTCTTGATGCAATTGCTCCTAAAGTTGCTAATGAGCATTTACATGGAGCGATTTTAGAGATATTGGAATATCTAACCGAATTTAAAGATAACAATGTGAGAGTACTTCTATTATGTTCATCAGCGAATGAGATAGCTCCACAAATTGAGGAATATTTTGATAAGTTAGAACTAAAATCTGCTAAGTAAACATAAATTACTTTTTTTATCATAACACTACTTTATAATAACTCTTGATAACATCTTTTGCGTTATTCCAGAACTAAATAAATTATAATCATAATTTTACAGATGTTTCTTATATAAAAATTTATAATTAATTTAGAGGTAAGATAATTAAATATGGCAACAACTGATGAATCAAACAAAGAAAAATTGAAGAATTGGCTAATTGAATTAGTATCACTCTTCAGAGAAGAATTTGAGAAGTTGTCTCCCAGGGAACGAGAAGTTGCATTTGGTAGTCTTTCAGACTTATCTGAACCTTGTCAATTTTTAGTCATTTGGGCTAAAGATCCAGAATTTCAAATAGTTTTTATTGTTCGATCAAATAACTTAGAAGATAAATTAATTGAAATTTACGGTCCGATTGAAAATTATAAACTTATTGAGTTTATTGAAAATGAAGTTTTAAAATCTCGTATAGTTGAAATCATAGGAAAGGAAAAAGTTGAAGCTTCATTAGTAAACGCATTAAGAAATATTCGAAGCCTCTTTGATCCTTTAATGGGTACTTTAAAATCTCTTTTTGGAGGTAGATGGAGAATATATACCAATATCCCCCTTGATACTCCTTACAGTGTCTGTTGGATAGTTAAAGGTAATCTTCAAGATTTTAATATTAAAGAATTAGTAGTCAATTTCATTGAAGAAATCAAATCTGCCCCAAAATCATCGCCACCACCTTCACCTCCAAGTCCTACTATAGCAGAAAAAATAATTCTTAAAGGATTTGGAACTTATGTGTATCCTCCAATATGGATCGGTAAGAATTTACAATCAATATCCTTTAAAGAAAAAGTAATGGGTGGATCATTTTTGGCTAATCTTGAGAAGGATAGAATAATCGAAACATATAAAAATAGACCTCTTGTTATAAGAAAAGATGGATATATAGCTATTGGGGAAACAAATAAGTGGAAAGCCCAGGAACTCCTTAACGAGATAATGAGTGTTCTATTAATTCGTGGTGTGCCAACTAATGTTATTAGGGAGTGTGATTTAGGCGAGGCTACAATTACGGAAACCGGCGGAAGTTATAGCTGGAATCCTTTGAGTTCTAGAGTTTTGCTTTACGAACGACAATACATTTATGATTATAATTTCTATTTACTAGGAAGAACTCTTACCAGCGAGGAAAACTTGAGGAAAGCCATAAAGTTAGCTGAACTTCTCACATCCGATGATAGAATAAAAACCTTGTTATTATTATTCCTTGAAGCATATACATACTTCCAAAATACTGAATATAAACAAAGTCTAATAATAGCATGGGTGCTTCTTGAAGAATTTTATATAGAAGATTTATGGTTACAACGTATTTCAAAAATAACATCTGATGAAAGAAGACTAAACAAACTTAAAAATTGGACGGTTGATCAACGTTTAGAAGCCCTTCATATTTCTCATGTACTAACTGATGAGGAATATTCATTGCTCATGAAGATAAAAGAAGCTCGTAATGAAGCTGTCCACGAAGGGAAAATACCGCAAAAGGATATTGTCGAGAAATGTTTAAATCTTGTGTTTAGAGTTGTTCAGAGGTATATTGGAACTTATGTTGGAACGAAAATTCATGAACTATAGCAATTATGTCGATGGTTAGATAACTAATATTTACTCACAAAGCTATATATAATATGAAAAAATCACATGAAATTTTAAGACTTTCACTTTACAGATATTTAAAAAGAAATGGTTATAAAGTCCATTTTGATGTTTCGTTGAATGGAACAAAAATCGACGTAGTTGCTGTAAAAGACAACATTTTCGGATTTGAAGTTGAGGACGATTTCAATAGATTCAGCAGCGGACATGCTTGGTACCAGTTAGAAAGTACAAAAGAAAGTCAAATGCTGGATTATTTCAGCTTTGTTATTCCTTACGAGATCTCTGATCATGTGCTTAGCTCCTATGGACATATTCTTGATGAAAAAGGAGCTGGTTTAGTATGCTTAAATGAAGAATTTATAATTATTTATGATAGAGTTGATGCGATTAGTGTTATTCTCCAATCCTCTTCATAATAAGATTTCTCATATGACAGGGATAACATTCAGTAATGTATGCTATTTCTTATTAAAAAGTATAGAAATTGTTAGTTCTTGATTAATATAATCATAAAGCGGCATATGCTATGGTAAGGGAAATAAACTTCATGATTTAAAAGCGTATTCATTTTTTAAATATATGATTTTCAATTTTAGAACCATAATAGCAATCTTCATTTCCATGTCTTTACTTGACTACAGAAAAAGAGAAAATAATGTTGAAATCAATCATAAAAACTAAAATATTATTATTTATCTTTTCATATTTTCAAGTAAAACATTTAATATTTAAATCGCATCTACGAATAAATAATAGTTTAAACAAAATTTAGTGTAGTTATTTTAATTTAAATTTGAATAAATAAAACATAAATATTTCCATAATATTATTAAATTATGAATAAGCATGCTCTTGTATTAGCTGATGAAGATTGGTGCAAGGCAGCCTCTTCTGGAAAAATTGAAGTTTATGATTTTGTTAAAGAAAGGAAACGAAAAATTAAAGTTTATGATTTTATTAAAGAAAGGAAACGTGGTATCTACACCTTAAAACCTAGTTCTGTTTGCGTTGTTGTAGAAAAAGCAAAAAGAGGAAAACCTCCTAGAATTTTTGGTGAATTCACAGCTGTTGAAATTAAAGAAGTAGATGCAAATGAATATAATGAATTAGCTAAGAAGGGATACATTCATGATCCTCAAATTTTAAAACCAGATGAAAAGAGATGGATAATACTGTTCAATAACTTCATAGAATATCCAAATAAGGTTTTAAAGAAAGATTTAAAAGATGTTAAAACCTCAACAAGTAATAAGCCGATATCCGATTGGGTAATAATGGGTCTGAGTTATATTGATCAACAGGCTTTGGAAGCTATAAGAAGGATATCAGGATATACTGTAAGCGTTCCAAATGAAATTGATAGAATCATAAAGTCTGTGAAAGATACGCTCGAATCAGCCAACTTATCCTTTCCTATAACTCATGAATGTGTTGAAATGATATTATTAAGAATGGGTAAACAACTTGGATTTCAAACTTATACAGCTGATCCTTCAAAAGAATGTAATGGTACCAGTCTTAAAGAATTTGTTGATATGGGTAGAGATGAACTAAGAAAATATGCAGGCGAACAATTCCTAAAAGATTTGATCAACACAGACGTTATATGGTACACACAATATCAGACTTTTTACCTATTTGAAGTAATTATCGGTGGTGATATGAAAGATGCATTACTAAGATTTTTAAATATTGGTGGACTTAAGGCAAAGATGTTTATAGTAGCAAATGAAGATAGAAGGGGTGAATATGAAAATTTAATTAGAAAACCTGCTTTTAGAGGATTAAAATGCGTCTTCATATCAATACCGGAACTAATTAAAATGTACGTACTAACAACATTATGGAGACAAAGCACAGACAAATTCATTTCACTTTCGTAAACATGAAGAAATTTTTATACTTTAGATCTTCAGAATACGAAATTAATATTTATATCTAAGTTTGTTAAGAAGTTCAAAAAGATGTTGAGATGTTACTCTAATGGATATTCCTTAAGTGTAAAAACATACGTGTAATATCAAAATACAAGGAACTTCCTTATTAAACACTAAAGGCAACCCAAATTCAAGCGAAATCAAATGGATGTCAATTAAAATTTAAATATTTTCAACAAAATTATATGAAAAAAGAGATGTATCATAATAATTTGATTGAACATATTAAAAAATATGAGGATAATTTTGATTCTACGAATATGTATATTTTAAAGCTCCTTAAAAACTTCTTCCTAAAAATTCTGGACAAAGTATTAAAAAGGAGGAATATAAAAAATGGTAAATGAACAATACCGTAATCCTTATGGTTTCATCAATCCAATTAAAGACCCGAAATATTTTGCAGGGAGACATGAAGTACTAAACTTAAAGGCTCTAATACTCTTTAAACTTTCCCGTCTCAAAGAATCAATAGAATGCTATGATGAGGTTCTTGGAATTGATCCTGATAACGATATTGCATTGTATAATAAAGCGTGCTTTTTGGCTGAATTAGGAGATATAAAGGAAGCTCTAAAGTGTTTAGAAAAAGCAATAAAAATGAATAAACGGTCTGTAAAACTAGCTAGACAAGATGAAAGCTTACAAAAATTAAAAAATGAGAAGAGATTCCAAGAGTTAATTGAAAGCAAAAATGAGCTCTAAATATCAAGTTCAAAGGTGGAGAGATAATATTAGTATAGCTGATAAAATAAAGAAGGACTTGACCCCTCAAGTAGTTTTAGAAGGTATGCACTTAAAAAGTAGATATGACATCTAAATTATCGCAAGATGATATCAGAGAATTGATCCTAAAATTTCTATATGAAAAGAGGAAAAAGGCAAGAAGTTTGGAAAAAATAGGTGCTACGATCACCGAAATTAAAAGAGCATTAAAAAAGCATGGTATAAAAGAAAGCGAAATTGTCGCTAATTTGGATTTTCTAATAAAAAATGGCTTAATTAAAGAAGTTAGAAGAAAGAGATTTCTTCCCAAACAAAAGTTTGAAGTGGAAACTGTTAGATTTGAACTTTCAGATGTTGGCTTACATTATTTTGAACCACCTTCAAAGTTCGATTTTGTAGAAAAATTTAGTGGTCTCATATTTGAAAATATTAAAGATAGTGTAATTATAGTAGGGCACGGAAATGTTGTCTATTATAAGTTTGGTGAACTTTATTCGCTTCTTAAGGAATTAGAACTTAAAATACTTCTAAGTAATTTACCTGAAGATAAAAAACTAAGATACTGGGCTGATATCGAAACCATTAAAGCACAAATAATGCAAGAAAAGCCGGATAAAGACATTATCAAGAAAGTATGGGAAAGAATAAAAGATTTATCAGCGATAAGCGGCTTTGCTACTCTAATTGAGAAGATTTCTAAATTTATACTCAGCATTATAACTTAATAAACGGTTAATTATCTATTTTCAAACGACAGTTTGCGTTCATAAAGAAGACATATCTTAAACACAAAAATAAATTGTATACCATTAAATTAATTCATTAGCTGATATTTTTCTGAAAACAATTCATCGTTAAAATATCATCTCATGTACGAAAAGAAACAAAAGAAATTTTAGATTCTTGTTCCGAAAATGTAAGACTAAACTCCCCAGCCATGGAATTGTATAAGTGAAGTAATTTTTATGCAAATAGATTCCATATCAAATCTATAAAAAAGTAAAGAGAGCAAATTAAAAGAAAAGAAGTACTACATTACAGAAGAACAAAGAAAGCTATTAAAGAAGAAAGATTTGGAAGCCATACTTGATACGATTATATATTTGCTTAGAAAGAATAAGATTTTGCCATATAACCCCTCGCGGGATAAAGTAAATGAACTGAGAGATCGTGCAATCAATGGTTCTCCTTTAACTAAAAAGGAAAAGAAAAGTTAATTATTTATTTAATATAAATAAATAAGATTTTCTTAATAGTTTCAAATCTTATTTAATTTTGATACCTCATTAATTGAAAACTTTACAATTTTAGACAAGCCCATTTTCGTATTAAAAATAAAGTTTATATAAAGTAATCATTATTATCTTATCATAAACATCCTATATTTTATTAAACTCTATTCTACATTACGATTGTTTTTTAATTAGAATAATGAACATAACATAATATTTATTAATATTATGTTAGCGACATATAGAAAGGGCCAAAGTTTTTAAAATTAAGGATTTATAGAATCAATACGCAAGATGATAGGTAACTAATTAAAATTTAAATAAAAGTTGTAATTTTAACTTTACTGTGAAATGAATTTGTCAAATGTCGATTTACACATATTAGATATCATTATAAATTTAGGACCATTTAAAAAATACGATGATTTCATTTATGAATTTTATCTTAATAAGGAAGATCATTTAACGAAAAAAGAGATTGACGCAACCATTCAAAAATTTCTGAATTCTGGCTTAATATCAATCGTGAAGAATAGATATGATGAAGAGTTAATAATGGCCAATGCTGAGGCAGAAAAAATATTAACAAATTATTGGAAGGAAAAAATAAAAAAAGAAAAATTGTTAGAAATAGCCCAAGAAAACTATCAAGAAGTCTTAAAACTTTTAGAGCTTAAGATTAAGTATTCTTCACGTAACATATCATACATTAGATTTATCTTTGGTAGCTATTCTGATAATTACGATCGGTCTTTAGCTGGTTTTTGTGAAAAACTTTTAGAAGCTAATATGGTTTTTAAAGCAAGCGGTATTAGTAGTACAGGAAAAACTATTACAGAAGACTATTATTTAAGGAAAGTTCCTATTGATGTCGAAAGTGAACTACAAAATTATGTTTTAGACAGCATAAATACAGAGGACTTTCGTGTAGACATAGAGTGGCTTGCTTTATTATTACCTATGTTAATAAAGTCCAACATTAAAATTGCTAATATAGAAGCTATATTTCCAAGTTTAACACATATTGAGGTTTTAGAATTATTAAAAAGATTAGAAGATAAAAAGATATTAAAAATTTCTAATGAAGAAATATCAATTCCTGAGCCTATAAGGAATTATATAAAGCCTACTTTTATCTTGAGACACTATGCCGAGTTTGAATCTTTTATGATACGACAATTAAGAAAGAGAATAGCCGAATCCATATCA